>Ga0272448_1003709_pt1 | contig 17981 bp, 15 predicted proteins | sample YNPCB0191_FD_202220 | JGI IMG/M metagenome (GOLD analysis project Ga0272448, IMG submission 202220) | Hot spring sediment microbial communities from Yellowstone National Park, WY, United States - YNP-CB-019-1 | ecosystem: Environmental > Aquatic > Thermal springs > Hot (42-90C) > Sediment... | reverse complement strand
GGCAAATGTTCTCGGTGTGCCCATTATGGCTGTGACGAGAAAGCCTACTATGGGTCCGCCTGCTATTGAAGCTATTGGAGAAAGCCCTTGAAGCGCGAAGACCGAACCGCCTCCGGGGAGTATTGGGATGATAAGTCCCAGTGCGACGCTTGCAAAGCCGAGACCACCAAGAGCAGCTGTCATAGCTACCTCACGGGATGACATCCATATTATCCCAGGTTTCTTTGTCTTGGCTTCTGCCATTGGAAAGACGCTTCAGCCTGTTACCTTATAAAGCTTTCTATCAATCTCACGGTATTCTCATAGTTTAGGATGTTAAGGTACCAGTATCCAAAGTAGATGAGGAGACCTGATATGATTGCGAAAGCCGCCAGAAAGGCGACGTCCCCCATGTGGAAATGAAGTTCATGATAGTAGGTTCTCTTCTTCATCGCGTAACCGAACCCCTTCGATTCAAGGGCTACCGCCAACCTCATAGACCGCTGGAATGAGACGGACAAGAGAGGTACAAACAGGGTGACGATGGCTCTGGCCTTCTTTATTGGGTTGCGGTATTCAAGCCTGAGACCTCGAGATCTCTGAGCCTCCTCTATCGTTCTTGCCTCATCATACATGACAGGCACGTAGGCTAGGGCTGAAGAAATGGCTGTGTTTACATACGGTGGAACACGTATCTTGGCGAAGAAGCGTATGATATCTGGTACGGGGGTTGTCAGAGGTATGAGCCTGTAGCTTACGAGTGTAAGTATGAACTTTAGAACGGCGCCAACTGTGAACACAAGTGATTCCAAGGTGACAGGGATCCAGTTCACGAATGGAACTAGATAGAAGAAGAACATGTGCTTGCTGGGATCATATGTGAAGAATATCAGGTCGATGACAACATATAATACTGTGGCGGGCAAGATCACCTTGAATAGCTCAAGGATCTTTGACATCGGTATCTTTGCGATCATGTACATGACTATTGTGCCAAACAATACAGCAAGCATAACGATGGGGTCATCGCTAACCATCATCGCCAGCATGACGACTCCCCAGAAGATCAGCTTCGTGGCTGGATGCAGCTTATGTATTATCGTGTTTCCTGGTATGTAGTCTGAGCTCATCTGTGGCTCATCTCTTCCTTAAGCCAGTCAAAGAATTCGTCCACGCTCAAGATATCCTGTGGGCCTCCCAACTTCTGGCTCAACATCGTTATCTGAGGCGGCTTCAGGTATGCTTCAGCGAGTATCTCAGGTTTCGAGAAGAGTTCTCCAGTTGAACCCTCCAGCAGCATCTCACCGTTCTTCATAACCATGCCTCTTTGGCAGTATTCGGCCACAAGGTGCATGTCATGTGTTATCACGACCACTGTTGTTCCATTCTTGTTAAGTTCGGTCAACAGTTCCATAATCTCTCTTCTCATTTGAGGGTCTTGTCCGGTCGTCGGCTCATCGACGACAAGTATCGAAGTCCGCATTGCTAGAACTGAAGCTATGTTAACTCTTTGTTTCTGCGCTGTGCTTAGAGAGGTCGGCTGCGCGTCCAGTATCGACTCAGGGAGTTTAACGGCCTCAAGAGACTCTCTGACTCTTTCCTTTATTTCCTCCTCTGGGACGCCCAAGTTTCTAGGTCCAAACTCGATCTCTTTCAGGACGCTTCTGGCGAATAGTTGATGATCTGGGTTCTGGAACACAAGCCCAACTTTACGCGAAAGGAAGGATGTTGTAGTGGTCCTTGTATCAATTCCATCCACGATGACGGAGCCTCTCGATGGTTTCAGAAGGCCGTTGAAATGCTTCACGAGAGTGGTTTTTCCTGAGCCGTTTTGGCCTATTATACCAATGAATTCTCCTTTGGCGACCTGTAGGCTTACTCCTTTCACTGCCGCAAATCCGTTTGGATATATGTGCCATAGATCCTTGACGTCTATAATGGCGTCTCCTTCACATCTTCTATCTGACTGATGGATTCTCTCTCTGGACTTGACTTTGGGATTGAACATTGATCCGATCTGTCTTTCTCCTTCAGCAAGGGTTATCGGTGGCTCCGAGCCCAATTTGGCGCCCAACTGTGGTGACTCTTTTATCCTGAAGAAGAGTTCTGTGACCTGCGGTGGCCTGATTCCAGCCTCCTTCATGATAGATTCTTTTTGTAAGACCTGTCTCGGAGGCCCCTCGGCTATTAGTCTGCCATCTTTCAAGACAAGAAGCCGGTCTGCAAGCTCCACTATCTCTTCGATCTTGTTATCCACCAAGATGATCGTATAAGCCCTTGACATCGAAAGATCTTTAATAATGTTGTAGACCTGATGGGAACCGATCGGGTCAAGACGGGAGGTCGGCTCATCCAAGATGAGGACATCCGGCCTCATCGCTATCACTGAGGCAAGTGCGCAAAGTTGCTGCTCTCCACCGGACAGGGTGTGAGGATTTCTCTGCTCATATCCTGTAAGCCTAAAGTCTCGGATGCTGTTGTGGACTCGTTCTATCATCTCTTCTCTTGGAACACCATAATTCTCTAGCCCAAACGATATTTCCTCTTCCACCGTGGGGCATATGAGCTGAGAAGATGGATCGTCAAAGAGGACACCTGCTTGATGGGCTAGAAAGCTGATCGGATAGTTTCTGGTCTCGTAGCCCTTAACCAGTATCTTGCCCTTCAAGACGCCACGGAAAAAGTGAGGTATCAGACCATTCAACATCCTGCAGACAGTTGACTTTCCAGCCCCCGCTGGTCCGGCGATCACAACAGTTTCACCCTTCTGGACACTTAGACTAAGGTCTGAAACCGCTGGTCTGCTGCCGTCTTCATATGTGAAGGTTACATTCTCTAGGATTACTTCGTCAGACAACTTTCACGCACTCCCTTCGACCAGAGCGGCCACAGCATAATATGCCGTCTTGGCAGGTCACGAGCTTCAATACACTCGAGAGTCGGCAAAAGAGAAAGGTCTTGAGCTGTGATCTGGCAACTATCCATTAAGGCTAAGTGGCGTCTCAGACCCATATTTAAACATTTTATGTGTTCTTGGCGTCTGCGAAGCGATCGCTAACAGACAAGAGGGAATCAACACGTTATCAGATGATGAAAGAAGTTGCTTGCGATCCGAGGCTTCTTGAACCCCGCTAACTGAGGCGCGCTATCCGCAGACGTCATTAGCTGTAAGTGCGAGGACCTTGGTACAGGTCATTATTTCGTCTACTGGCACCGACTGTTCAGGTACAAATTCTCCTTGTGGGCCATAGTTCACTGCCGGTATACCAGCTTGGACAAGGTGTGTTGCATCTGTTCCTCCGTATGAGAGGGGCAAGGTTGCCCCAATATTCGGAATTGTGCGGCCTTTGATCAGCCTGTAATTCTTCGCCAAGGCTCTGACTATGTATTCGTCTTTGGGCACATTTAAAGGCATCATGGCAATTCTTGCGATCTTATGTCGTGGGTGGGCTGGGTACTCTATCTTATACTTGAGACTGGGATCTTCTTCCGTCAAGGGCCTTATGGCATTATCGATGTCGTTTATGACACTCTCCGGTGTCTGCCCTGGCACAAAACGTACGTCCACATAGATCTTACATATTTCAGGCACATTGTTGGGAGCCCTCAGCTCTATTTCTTCTCCAGCAGCCCTTCCTCCGACTATCGAGCCAACAAGCAGGCGCGGCAGCCCAGGTAGTTCCGGAAATGGCTTGTATGAGAACCTTATCTTCTTGAGGGCGTCTATTACCTTCGTCATCTTTTCTATTGCATTAACTCCTTTCTCCATCTCACTGATGTGCCTCTGTATGCCATATGTATATATGACGAGATTTATTACTCCGGCATGTATTGTCGTTATGTTGTCGACGCCGAATGGCTCTGTTATGACCGCCATGTCTGCTTTCACACCCTTCTTGATCATGTAGGTTGTTCCCACACCGGCTTGGAGCTCTCCCACAACACAGGCGATCACTATGTCTCCTCTAAGTTCAACGCCGGCTTCCTGCAGAGCTTTTGCGGCCGCGATCATGGATGCGACGCCAGCCTTCATGTTCCAGATCCCAGCGCCTATCAGCCTACCGTCTTCTTCAACAAGCTTCCACGGGTCTCTCTTCCATCCCGCACCAAGTGGGTCGATGTCAAGATGGCCATTGAACATGATGCTGCGGCCTTCCCCTTTTCCCTTAAGCCAGGCGATTGTCTGGAGCCTTCCAGGGTCAACTTCTTGAAGTTCGACCTTGAAGCCACTCTTCTTGAGATATTCTGCAACGAATAGCGCGCATTCGGTTTCTTGGGTCGTAAAACTTGGTATCTTTACCATCTCACTAGCCAACGACACAACTTTTTCCTTCTTGATCTTCTCTAGGATTATCTCAGGATCCTTTTTGGACATCGCCCCTTAACGATAACTTACTTTCAGATAAACTTTGCCTGCACAAAGATATTAGCATGTCTAACATGTCGTGAACGCTACAGAAGAATCGCCATTAAAAATGGTCTATCCGGAACGGAGAGGGAGATAGTTGAAGGCTTTAAGATGCTCGCGAACTCTTTAATGTATTCAGAACTTAGCCGCTTAATCGACTGTTGCACAAGATCGAAGACCATATACAGAATTCTGTCATTGTGCCATAACACAAAAGACTTTTATCGCCATTTCGGCAGTAGTTCCGCGATGTATGAGTTGGAAGACGACCAAAAGAAGGTTCTAGATTCTATAAGAGACGATGAAGTGATTTCTCTCGCAAAGGATCTAATCAAGATCAAGAGTTTCAAGACAGAAGAAAGCGGATGCGCAAGGTTCTTGGCGAAGTTCATGGAGGAGAACGGTCTCGAAGCTGAACTTCAGGAAGTCGAGGATGGTAGACTGCAAGTCATCGGACGGCTCAAGGGCACAGGAGATGGTCCGACTCTGATGTTCAATGGCCATCTTGACATAGACCCACTGCCTTTAGGACTCAAGAGGGACCCATGGAAGCCGGTCATTCAAGACGGCAAGCTGTATGGCGCCGGCATACTCAACATGAAGGCTGGTGTGACCGCGATGACGATGGCAGCGATCGCGTTGAAGAAGGCTAAAATAGATCTTAGAGGCAATATACTTGTTGCAGGAGTCGTCGGGGAACTGCAGGGTGGAGTTGGCACGGTTCACCTACTTAAGTCAGGCATAAGCGCAGATATGGCTGTCGTCACCGAGCCCTACGGCAAAGACAACCTCATGACAACCCATGCGGGAGTATGCGAGTTCGCTATCCACACATACGGTATAGCTAAGCATGTAAGCGAAAAAGAAAAAGGTGTCAGCGCCATAGAGAAGATGACAAAGGTAATAGAGGCCATAAACAATGTCAAACTCACACATAAGCCTTTTCCTAAGATGCCTGGTCTGCCAAGGTTCGTAATAGGATCTATAATAGGAGGGTTGGGGGAAGACTATAAGCTGAATGGGCCAAACTTTGTCCCAGACATCTGCACCATCCTGGTTGATGTCAGGTTTGTCCCTGGACAGACACCAGAAAGCATCAAGAGCGATTTTGAAAGGGCCATAGAGGAACTCCGAAAGAGAGACCCACAATTGAGGTATCGTATTGAGACACCGCCCGATGCCAGGTGGAAGGTGTGCAGGGTCACGATGATGCCCACAGATGTGCCCGAAAGCGAATATGTTGTGCAGTCAGTGATACGCAGTCACAAGGCAGTCACAGGCAAGGATATGAAGCAGGTCGGAGCTATACTGCCCTGGTCATATGCCGGGAACGACACCGCTCACCTGTGGCAGGCCGGTATACCATGCTGTCTCTATGGCCCTGGAGGTGACTACCTACCGGAACAGGCTGTACCCTTGGACGAACTGCTTACTGTGACAAGAGTGCTAGCGCTTACAGGAGTGGACATATGCACCAAGACTAGGAAAGAGCTTGGGCTCAATAAGTAGAATGTGTTCGATAATGGTGCGAGGTCCAATTGTCTAAACCAGATATAAAAGATGAATTGAATCTGATAGCTACTGGAGACTCCATCTGGACAAGGCGAATATCTGTCTATAACGAAGAACGTTTTCTTTCACTGATAAACCTCCTGAGAAGCGCAGATGTGACCTTCACAAACTTGGAGACGCCCATACACGCATACAAAGGCTATCCTGTATCATATGCGGAGGGACCTACTGCTCTGATGGCTGAACCATACATAGCTGAGGAATACAAGTGGGCCGGATTCAATATTGTGTCACGTGCAAACAATCATTGCTTGGACTGGGGGATCGATGGCGCACTTGCGACATCGGAGGTGCTCGACAAAGTAGGCCTTGCTCACGCGGGCTTTGGAAGAAACTTGGGGGAAGCAAGAGCACCAGCATACCTTGAAACAAGAAGAGGACGGGTTGCGTTGATATCCATCGACATGTCTCTCACACACCTAACCGCCAATGGCAACTTCACTCCAAGAGAGGTGGCATGCGCAAGCAGCCCGGAGCTTGCAGGTAGACCAGGCATAAACCCACTGAGATGGGAAACATATTATGTGGTCGACGACAAGACGTTGCAGCAGCTAAAGAGCTTGAGTAACAATCTTGGCTTGAACAGGGAATGGCTTACCAAGAACGAGCCGAACTGGAACACCTTCCAGAGATCAAACTGGACTCCAAAAAGGCCTGATCCAGAAAAGGAATTCTACTTTCTACAAAGAAGATTCGTATCTGGAGATAGGTTCGATATACGCTCAACTGCGTTAACATCCGACTTCGAAGGCAATCTCAAGTCCACCAGAAATGCACATAGACAGGCGGACTGGGTCTTTGTCACACTCCACCATCATGGATTCCGCAAATCAGATGGAACGATCTTCCCTGAAGTCATCGAGCAGTTCGCGAGAGCATGCATAGACGCGGGCGCCGACGGCTTTCTGGGGCACGGCCCACACTACTGTCAAGGGATAGAAATCTATAAGGGTAAACCGATATTCTACAGCCTTGGGAACTTCATATTTCAGCTGAACATGAAAAAGCTTCCTGCAGACGCCTACGAGGAAGTTGGGCTGCCTACCGACTCGACGCCGAGAGAATATTGGGAGAAATGGATCTCTGAATGCTACTCAGAATCTGTCGGACCTGTTTACATGGTAAGCGTTGTTCCCCTATGCAAATACCAGAAAGGAGCTCTAGCGGAAGTACTGCTCTATCCAATTGAGCTTGGCTATGGAAGACCCCATCAATGGCATCAGAGTGGGCGCCCAATGTTGGCCGACATGGATCAGGCGAAGAAGGTGATCGACATGATGAAGGAGTTTTCAGCTCCCTACGGTACTAGAATAGAATTCGAAGAGGGAGTCGGCATAATAAGACCGGATTGACCGAGGCCTTGAGCGGTCCTCACTAAAGAAATCGTTCACTGACTGTAGTCGACATATCATGCATCAAGACCAATTTTCCGATGCGAGCTAAAGTCAAGAAAGATAAAGGTTGGTTCCTGGCGAGAAGCCGGATGGGATCACTCTGATATATCACATACGGTTTGAGCCAAGCTTCCGTAGACTGTGACAGATTCCGCTATCACTATCAGCAGAAAGGCCTTATGCCACGAATAGGACGGGTCAGGCCTATGTCTATTCGAGAGTGATAGCTGCAACAGGGCAACCGTCGACCGCTGCTTGACAGTCGCATGTGTCACATGCATCCGGGTTCTTCACATGTGATTTTCCATCATCTTGAAGCTCGAATACATCAGGGCAGATTGCGACGCAGGCGCCGCAGCCTATGCATGTGTCTAAGTCAACCTTCGGTTTCGGCATGCCGAGGGATATTTCTGACCATGATAAAAATGTTTTTGCGTAAGGGTGCTGTCACGCAAGGTGTCCGTCGACTTCTTGACGACTTTGAAGAAATCGTGCTGTTTTGCTAAAGGGTATACACTTTCTCAGGAGAGCGATAGCCTATGCGTTGGACAAGAATGACATAAGCCAGAAGGCAACCCTAGGCCTGTGCAAACCGACTTCAAGATTGCTCAAGAGCACAGTCCCCAAGGGTCCAAGCATAACAGAATACGACTACAACATTCAGAAGGCGAACGAGCTCCTAGACAAGGCAGGGTATCCGAAGGGCCAAGATGGTAAGAGGTTTAAGATAGAGCTTCTCACCCGCACTGGTGAAGCTGAAGAAGCGGCTGTAGCAGACCTGATCAAGGACCACCTTTCAAGAGTCGGCATCGAAGTGGTTCTCAAAAGAGTGGACTTTGCGACAATGCTCGATCTAGAGACGAAATACCAGTTCGACTTCGTACTCTTAAAGCGCTGGGAGGAGACGCTGTGGTCGTATCAGCTCTTCCATTCTTCATGGATCAAGCCGGGAGTCGCATTTTCCAACACGATGCTCTACAAGAATCCGGAGGTCGACCGCCTACTTGACGCTTGGCTGGCGGAGCCATCTGAAGAGAAACAGATAACCTTGCTACAGCAGCTGGAGGCGATCCTCACAAGTGAACTTCCAGAGATACCAATATACGATCTTGTCTGGTTGAACGTGAAGACGCACACAGTGCCGAAACCCTCCCCCCTTTTTTTAAGCGAGAATATGGGCTTCTATTCGCTCACATCCGCGACTACAGCATTGTTCAAGCATACGATATCCTCTGGCCTAATCTTCAACAGGGCGTGAGTGGATCCACCTCCACCAACCACGAAGTCGTAGTTCAGCAGTCTCCTGTCAACTATCGAGGTCACATTCCGCCTATAGTATATTGGTGGAACGCCTCCCACCTCGTATCCTAAGACTTCTTTGACCTCTCTTGCCTTCGCCATCCTTATGGCTCTGGAATTGGTCAGTTGAGCTAACTTCTCGAAGCTCACCCTCCGGTCACCGTTCACGAAAACGACATAAGGCTCCTCCCTCTCATTGAAGACTAGGATGCTTTTGACGATGACATCTTTCGCCACATCCATCTGTTCGACTGCTGAATCAACGGTCATCGTGTGCTTTTCAAAGTAGTAAATCGTAGCATCGATCTTTCTCTGCCTGATATATTCCTGCAGGTCCCTGTCGTCCAACCTTTTCCTGGTAGGATGAAATATTCCCCCCCAAAAAAGTTTATGTATCATTTACTTTCTCTAAAGCTGATAACTTAATATTGGCTGTTCGCTTCCATCGAATTTCTGTCATAGTATATTTCTTTTCTAGGCTTTAAGAGTGGCTTTTGTAGAAGTGTTCCATTTGCCCCTTTATCCACTTCGCCAGCTCAATCGCCTGTTTTTTCTCACACATGAACCAACTGGCTCGGGATCGGCTTCATAGGGTTGTTGGCGACAGGAAGATTTAAATTTGCTTGGTGAAGGAAAGCTGAGGTGAAGACTATGAGCGAAAAACTGGCTAACCCGGCGCCGCTGGGTCTTCTGGGTTTTGGTATGACAACTGTCTTGCTTAACCTTCACAACGCTGGCTTCTATCCGCTCGACAGCATGATTCTGGGGATGGGCTTGGTTTATGGGGGTCTGGCTCAAGTCATCGCTGGCGCTATGGAGTTCAAGAGGGGGAACACCTTCGGTACGACAGCGTTCAGCTCTTATGGGCTCTTCTGGTGGTCTCTCGTAGTCGTGATTCTGTTGCCGAAGTCGTATTCGAACTTTGCTCCTTTGAGCACAGCCATGGCAGCATACTTCTTCATGTGGGGGTTGTTCACGTTCGTCATGTTCTTCGGCACACTGAAACTGAATCGTGCCCTGCAGTTTGTGTTCATGAGCCTGGCAGTACTCTTCTTCCTTCTAACAGCGAGAGAGCTGACTGGAAACGCTTTCGTAGGTGCGATCGCAGGCTATGAGGGAATCATCTGCGGATTGAGCGCCGTATACTTGGGTCTAACAGAAGTATTAAATGAGGTGTACAAGAGAGAAGTGTTGCCGATAGGAAAGGCGAGCTGAGCAAGACTTCCGTCCCTTTGTTGTATTCGATCATCTCGCCCTACTACTAGGTGAGGGCTCAAGAAAGTCAGCTTGGGAGACCAACATTTATCTATTGCCGAGCCACGTTATGTGACGTAGAATGATGCCTGAATATAGAAAGGTTTCGTCTAAAGTCTTGTCAAAACTTGAAGAAGTCCTCGGGAGTGAGAATGTTTCAGCTAGAACTGAAGAGCTCCTCTGCTATGCCAGAGACTCATCAATCTTCGTCTGTAGGCCGGAGGTGGTTGTTAGACCTAAAGCTGCAGGTCATGTGGCTGCGGTCATGAAGATAGCTAACGAAGAACATATACCTGTTACGCCGAGAAGTGGTGGCACAAGTGCTGCAGGCTCGCCTCTTCCTGTCATAGGTGGAATTCTCTTGGACCTGTCGGGGATGAACAGGATCTTGTCGATCGACCTTGACAACCAGATAGTCGTAACAGAACCAGGCGTGTACTGTGATACACTAAACGAGGAGCTGTCGAAGTACGGCTTCTTCTTCCCCCCGGATCCAGCGAGCAGTCCGGCTTGTACGATCGGCGGCATGGTCAACACGAACGCGTCAGGCAACAGGACGATAAAGTATGGTCCGACAAGAGACTATGTCCTCTGGTTGGAGGTTGTGCTTCCAAATGGAAAGATAGTAGAAACGGGTTCAAAGACTCTAAAATCGGTATCATCCTATGACCTGACGAGGCTCATTGTAGGCTCTGAAGGCAGCTTGGGGGTTGTCACAAAGGTGGCCTTGAACATTGTGCCGCTTCCAGAAAGCTACTCTACCGCGTTCTTCATCTTCGATTCCGTGGAGGCTTTGGCTCGAGCTGCTTTGAAGATCAGAAGGGCTGGTATGGTGCCTGAGATGCTTGAGTTCATGAGCAGGACGACGACAAAGGTTTCACTCGACTACGCTGGAATCAGAGGCGTGCCTGAAGGAAACTTTATGCTCTTGGACTTTGGAGGACCACCTGAAGCGGTGCAAGCCTATCTCGAGAAGGGGGTTGAACTATGTCGTCAAGAGTCTCCCTCCTACTTTGAGACAACAGTCGATCCAGCCTACAGGCAGAGCCTCGTGAACGCGAGAAAGGCTGCTCTGCCTGCGCTCGCGAGAATCAAGCCTACAACGGTTATGGAAGACTGCACGGTTCCTCCGACAAAGTTGCCTGAGTCAGCTTCACGCATCGAAAGGATACCGGAGGAGGTTGGCGTGCCAGGATTTGAGTTAGGCAACTTCGGCCACATAGGAGACGGCAACATGCATCCGACATTCCTCTTTGACTCAAGGATAGAAGAGCACCGCAGGGCTTTTCTACGCTCCCTCGACATACTATATGAGCAGATAGTTTTGCCCTCAGGAGGAAGCGTCACCGGAGAGCATGGAATCGGTCTGATCAGGGCAAAGTATGTCGGTATAGAGCATCCTTCAACGCTGACGCTTATGAGGGATCTGAAGAAGCTCTTTGACCCCAATCTCATTCTCAACCCGGGAAAAGGGAAGGGTGGACCTTACCCGCTAAGGGCGGCAGAGGCGATTATATGACAGAGAAGCTCTATAACCTTGACGACTACCGTGAAGATATGCAACGTTGCATGAGCTGTGGCCTCTGTAACCCACTATGTCCAACCGCAGCGCTTTGCGAATGGGAAAGCGGAAGCCCAAGAGGCCAAATTCAGCTTCTCAAGGCCATGCTCGACGGAGAGGTCAAGCCAAACAAGTATGTGGCCAGTCGTCTCTACAACTGCACCTTGTGCGGATACTGCCTCTGGCGATGCCCCTCGGCTGTAAAGACAACTGAAGCCATAAAGGCTGGCAGAGCCCTTCTTGTAGAAAAGGGGGGTCATCCGGAAAGCTTGGACGAGCTGGAGTCCAACCTCCTCAAAGAAAAGAACCCACTTGGGCTTCCCCAGACATCTCGAACCGATTGGACCAGGTTAGCCAAGAGCCGTATACCAGTCAAAGAAAAGGCTGACGTAGTCTACTTCCCAGGATGCTTTGCTGCAATGACAGAGCCGGGAAAAGAGGTAGCTGTCGCCACAGCATCAATATTAGATGCTGCAGGCCTTGACTGGACGATCTTAGGTGATAAAGAATGGTGCTGTGGTGACCATCTGATTTCTTCAGGAAAAGTTGCCCACGTCAAAGACTTCGTCTCACATAACCTTGAAGCCGTAAAGGACACCGACGCCAAGACGCTTGTCACAAGCTGCCCACGATGCTACCGGATATTCCATCGAGAATATCGAAGGCTTGCGGGCGAAGTCGGCTTCAACGTTCTCCATATTACACAACTTGTAGACGACCTTATCTCAAGCAAGAAACTCCTCCCGAGTAAATCTGTGAAGCTAGCCGCAGCCTATCATGACCCATGTGAGCTAGGCCGAATCATGAAGGTCTTTGAACCGCCTCGGAGGATCCTGAAGGCGATAGATGGCTTCGAGCTAAAAGAGTTCCAGAGAAACAGAAATACTGCTACCTGCTGTGGGGCAGGAGGAGTCTTCAGGTTCACTGACTACAGTAACGCTCTAAAGCTGGGGGCAAAAAGAATCGATGAATCTATTCCACTCCAAGTGGACGCGATAGTCACGGCCTGTCCAACATGCAAACTCAACCTCCATGAGGCAGCGTCTCAAGTTGGGAGTGGCGTAAAGATACTTGACGTCACAGAAATCGTGGCGAGATCTCTTTGACGAATCGTCTGCGGAGACGTAGCCCACTGAATCCTAACGTCGACATCGACAGACTGACAATCATCCATAGGAGGCTTATGAGGGCGTCTTCAGGCTAGCGATCGTAGCTTAAATGCCTACTCAGTTTCTGTTGCAGCTCCTCCGAAACTTTATGGGCTACAGACATGTAGCCGACCGAATGATTTATACCCAAGCATGTCACCTAGCCTCTCTTAACAGGTAGACTAAGTAGGTGTCGTCGAAGAGCCTAGAATCAAAGATCGGGCTGGTGAGGGCTGAAACCGGCCTCACGCCGTTCCTTGCTGCCTCAGCCCCTGGTAGAGCTGATTTTCTGAACACCCATCAAGACTACAAGGGGTTGCCAGTTATCCCAATTGGCGTGAACCTCAGAACATACGTGTTCGCCTCAAGGAGACTTCCTAAGAGATTTCGCATAGTAAGCTTGGACTTGAAAGGCCAGAAAACCGGCTACGTTGACGAATTTGAAGTCGACAATTTTGCTCTTGAGCCAGGCAGATGGTTTGGAAACTACTTGAGAAGCGTACTTGCGGCCCTAAGGCGGTTCACTGGCAGACAGTTCATAGAAGGCCTGGAAGTTGTGATAAAGAGTGATGTACCGGTTGCAAGCGGTCTAGCAAGCAGCGCAGCTCTTGAAGTAGCTTTCGCCACGCTATTGAACGCCCATTACGGCCTAAAGCTGTCTCGAAAAGATCTAGCAGAACAATGCTATATAGCAGAAAACAGGATATTTGGAATACCATGTGGCCGCCTCGACCAATACGGGTCAGCCTACGGTGAGGCAATACTCCTTCGGACTATGCCTACAGTGGAAATAGAACCGCTGCCTTTGGAAGGCATAGAACTTGTGACAGTTGACTCAGGGATAAGGCATAGCACCGCAGACATACATCCAAAAAGACAAGAAGACATCAACAGAGGCCTAAGAGCGCTAATGGCATTATCTAATATGCCTCAGAAACTTAAGACAAAATTGGGCAGTAGATTCGATGAACCAAGATGGGAAGACGTAGATGAGAAGGAGTTGGAGCCTTACCTGCAACAGGTTGACAAGTTGGCGGCAAACCGTATCCTCTACACACTCAAAGCCCACACTTCGACGATCAAGGCGCTGAAGCTGATCAGGTCAGGGCAGGTCAAAGAAAGGCTTCCAGAGCTCGGCGAAATCATGAACGAGCAGCATGTCATGATGAGAGATATGTATGATCTGAGCCTGCCACAACTCGAAAACATAAGGAATGCGATGATTAAACAGGGGGCGCTTGGGGTGAAGATCAGTGGAGCCGGGCTTGGAGGCTGCCTCATAGGGCTCGTGGGAGACGCATTCTTAGGCAGCAGGGTACTTAAGGCAGCACTGCAGGCTGGTGCTACAAGAGGATGGATGCTCAAGGTCGACAAAGGAGCGATCATAGAAAGTGATCTTAAATGACGTATAACGAGCTAAGATGGAACCCGCTGCTTGGTGTTTGGAATATAGTCTCAAGTAAGAGGAAGACCAGACCATGGAGAGAAGAAAAGTGTCCGTTCTGCCCAGGAAGCCGAGAACTAGGATACGGCTGGGACGTCAAGGTTCTCGACAACATGTTTCCTGCCCTGAAAACGGACGCCCAAAAGGCAACAGACACCAGAGACATTCTAAAGGTCAAATCTGGATATGGCTACTGCAAGGTGGTTGTAGAAACTTTCGAGCATGTGGGTGACCTTGACACCATCCCATTCGATAACCTGGTGAAGGTGATCAAGGCCTTTCAAGAAGAAACGGAAAAGCTGTGTGAAGACAGAAGGATAAAGTATGTGTTTCCCTTCCGAAACAAAGGAGAGCTGATAGGTGTGTCATTGACGCATCCACACTCACAAATCTATGCACTACCCTTCATCCCTTACAGGATCAAGAGCGAGATCGCAAATGGAAGAACATTCTATAATAAGAATGGAAGATGTCTACTATGCCACATATTAGAACTTGAGAGATCAGAGAAGAAGAGGACATTATACTCCAACAGATCCTTCACCCTTTTCATGCCCTCTTTCGCGATGTGGCCTTACGAGACCCACATATATTCAAACAAGCATCTAGCCACGTTACCAGAACTGTCAGAAGAGCAAGTGAGGGATCTAGCTGACGTCATCAAGGTAACAGTTGCAATGTACAATTCTCTGTTCGACTTCGACCTACCCTATGTCATGGCAGTACATCAAGCCCCATGTGATCTCAAACATGACTTTTTTCACTTCCACATAGAATTTTATCCAATCCACCGATCTAAAGATAAGCTGAAATATGCAGCAGGCATAGAATGGGGAACATGGACATTTACTTACGACGATCTTCCCGAAAACAAAGTTGCTGAATTGGCAACTGCTATTCAAAGAGCCTCTCAAAGATTGGCGACGGCAGGCTACACGATAAGAGGAGATCACCGACAAGTAACATAGTTGACCTTGCACACGATTGCTTTCACAGACGACCCCAGGTTTCTTGTGGAAATGCTGATGGCTCATTGATTCATGAACAGCGGGCAATAAATGGATTTATACCGCTTGAGGGACTCGATTTGTGGTAATAGGAATGCTTGTGACTTGCGCTGGAATACTTGTATCCGATATCATCGCAGCCGGCTTACCAAAGATATCTGAACCAGGCCAGCTCACATTCGCTCCTCTGGGAATAAGGTTGTGCATCGGAGGCCACGCGGCGAACCTGTCCATCGACTTGACTAAGCTTGGTCTAGCTGGTAGAGAAATAAGTTTGGTTGGCGCGGTGGGAGACGACCTTTTCGGCGATTTCATAGAAGGTGAGTTGGAAAAGTATGGGATAATTACACATCTGGAGAGGGTACGTGAAGCGGCAACCTCTGTCGACCTAATATTGGTGGTAAAGGGAGAAGACAGAAGGTATCATGCAGACGTGGGAGCAAATTATTGGCTGAACACAGACCATGTGCTAGCCACTCTAGAGGAGGAGATGCCTACCATCTTTTACGTGGGTGCGACGGGGCTGCTGGGAGAATTTGATGAAAGACTTGCTGAGGTTCTCCAATCTGCAAAGAGGTTAGGTTGCATTACGTTCGTTGATCCGGTTGTCCCATATAAGCATGGTTGGAATACACTCTTGTCAGCTCTAGGATGGGTTGACATATTCCATTGCAACAGTAGCGAGGCTCTGGCCATGACAGGCAAGAAGGAATTGGGCGAAGCATTGAAAGTCCTTTCAGAAGGCGCCAAATTGACGATCGTAACCACAGGCGAACACGGTCTACTCGCCAAGGTCAAGAAACAGGAGATAGAGATGCCCGCATTCAAAGTTCCCACAGTGGATCCCTCGGGGGCGGGTGATGCCTTCTGTGCGGGAATCATTTGTGGTCTCGCCAGAATGCTCCCTCCTAAGGGATTCGACATAGACAGGATGTCAACTGAAGACCTACTACATATCTTGCTTGAAGGAGAAGCAAGCGGCGCCGTCTGTGTAACAGACATAGGGACAACGACGGCTGTAACGCGAGAAAACGTCGACAGGCTTCTGAAGGAACAAGGCTCAACCATCATGGAGCATACGCTTGTTCGCTCGAAATAGTTGGAAGGACCCAGACATTCTTAGATAGGTTCGAGATGCCGTTTGTTGCTGGAGAGTTTGTCCGAGAGGAATGGCCGGAATGGGAGATAAGGTCGGACATGAATATTTTGGCGTGAACTTGAAATATGTCTGGGAAACGGTAAAAGAAAGAATTCCGGAACTTAAGCCAATGTTTGAGAAAGTTATGAAAGACTTGGAAAGCCAATCATAAGGTTGCAACTGATTTTTTTGAGAACTGTTGCCGTGGCTGTTACCCTATCTGCTGAGGAACCTCCATGACATTAAGATCCCCACGCTGGCCAATATTATGGCGAATGATCCGAGGTATAGGAAGTCAAATGTTAGGTCTGCCATGCCTGTTGAGCCGAGCAGCAGCTGCCTTGAGATGTCTGTCGCATAGCTTACCGGGTTGACCTTGACTATCGGCTGCAGCCAGTCAGGCATGAAGCCTGCTGGAAACATGGCGTTGCTTGCGAATAGTAATGGCAGGTTTAGGAGGTTCATTATTGCCGACTGTGTCTCCCAGCTTGTTGAACGTAGGGCGAGCATTACGAAGAGTGAGGAGAAGCCTAGTACCATAAGGAATAGTGCGAAGAAGGTTCCTACGATTCCAACTAACGTTATGTTGGTGACGTCCATGCCGAGGAAGACTGCTATCATCAATACGATAGATGCCTGAATGAGAGATCGTACTACTGCGTTCAGGACCTTGCTCATGGGTATGACTCCTCTCGCTACTGGCGTGCCTAGGACCTTGTTTAGGAAGCCTAGTCTGCGGTCCCAGACTATCGACATGCCGCTGAACATGGCTGTGAATAGGGTTATGAAGGAAAGCATTCCGACGGCCAGGAACGAGAAGTAGTCTGATGTGCCGAAGGTTGATTTCATGATCTCTTTTGCTAGGTTGTTCAAGACCTCCTTTGGTATATTGAGCCCAGGGATGTTGAAGGAGCCTCCTGAGAATATGGCGGTGATGTTCATGGCTTTACCGAATAGGGCGAGCCATATGAGCGGCTGAACTAGTGACATGAGCAGGATGAAGGGTGCCTTGTACCACTTCTTGAGCTCCCTGTTCGTCAACGCCCACAGCCCATGAAGTGGGCTCCTGTTCACTTCAACCGGTGGGTCAGCTGGAGAACCGCGGTCTTGCGCCATGGTCAACTCACGCCCTCGCTCTTTTCAGGGTTCTCTGGATTGACATCGTCTCCTCCCAGCTGGACTGCTCTTCTCTAAGCTTGCGGCCTGTGTACTCGAGGTAGACTTCGTCTAGGGTGGGTTTTGTGAGGGAAATCTTGGACATGTGGAAGCCTCTTATCCTTATCGCCTCTATGATTTCGGGGGCTGCCTCCTCTCCCATTTCTGTTCTGACATAGTACACGGAATCCCTCTTCTTCACGTCCTTCACATGCTTGAGCGCCAACAGGATGCCTGAAAGGTCCTCTCCTTGTTCCTTTACTTCGATTTCGATTATGTCTCCCCCTATGCTGCCTTTCAGCTCGCTGGGTGTTCCGATCTTCAGGATCTTGCCGTGGTCGATGATGCCGATCCTGTTGCATACGGAATCGGCTTCCTCAAGGTAGTGTGTTGTCATAAAAAGTGTCATGTCATATTCAGCCTTCAGTTTTCTTATATAATTCCAGACAGCCGTCCTCGTCTGAACGTCCAATCCGAGTGTCGGCTCATCTAGGAAGAGGAGCTTTGGCCTGCTGACGAGGCCGCAGGCAAGCTCCAGTCTCCTCCTCATGCCACCCGAATATGTGTCAACCTTTCTTCTTGCGGCGTCCTCCAGCTCTACGAGTCGGAGAAGTTCTAGGGC
>Ga0272448_1003708_pt1 | contig 17981 bp, 13 predicted proteins | sample YNPCB0191_FD_202220 | JGI IMG/M metagenome (GOLD analysis project Ga0272448, IMG submission 202220) | Hot spring sediment microbial communities from Yellowstone National Park, WY, United States - YNP-CB-019-1 | ecosystem: Environmental > Aquatic > Thermal springs > Hot (42-90C) > Sediment... | reverse complement strand
CCGCCATCCGTACACCCGGAAAGGTCCGGCGGGCAGAGGACTGCCCGCCCTACCAATCCGGTTGTGACGACGCGCGCCCCTGAAGGGGCGCAGTAAATTCTGCATTGAAGAGCAAGGCTTTGTCAGGGCCGGCTGCTATGCGCGCTCGGGCTATACCAAACTTTGCACGACGCCGAAGTCGTCAATCAATGGAACCGAAAGCGGTGCTGGAGCACCGCGCTCCAAAAACTTCTCCTCCAATCCTTCACACCAGAGGCGTAGAGAGTAAGGTAGGGCGCGCAGTCCACTGCGCGCCGGAGTTGGTTATGCAGACCCGGCCTTCCCGGGTTGGAATCCCGAGCGGCCGCGCCCTTACGGGCGCGGCTACGTTTAACGGCTGAGACGCCGAGGCGCAGAGAGTTGGTATGGCGCTCAGTTCACTGCGCACCGGAGCTGGTCGAGCTGGCCTGATTTTTCGGTTTGAATCTTGTTTTCCGCGGTCTCACGAGCGCGGCTACGAGCTGCTGGCCCGTTGGTGTAAGAATCACACAGTTAATTCTAGATGCGGCGGGCAGAGGGCTGCCGGCCCTACCAGGGATCGGGTTTTGAGGAGGCAAAACTCTCCAAGGAACGCCGCATGGCGTTATCCTGCACATGTGTGATTACATCCCTTGGCTAGCTCATTGCACATACTGTCCCACCCGGTTGGGTGCATTTACCGCGCCTACCATTGCTTCCACAACAATGCCAGGTTTCTCATCGGGGCCATGGCATGGACAATACGACGCACTCGCAAAAACTCAAATCATCGCTACCTCAAATCGAACTCGGATTGTTGCTTTCCCAACGCTGCTGTTGGACTGACTGCTCTTCTATTCGTCCTTACACCTACGTCAAGTTCTGTTCAATGTGTTCGGGCCTTATACGATCGGTTGTGCGTGCGATGTGTGTTTATTCATTCAACCCGCATGAAATCGGTTGTGAACCACTTCAAGCCCGATTAAATTATAAGCGGCGTGGCAAAAAGACGTTCAAGGCGGGTATTGATTGCGCTCGGCTGGTACGATTACCGGCTGCATCGTGGTATCGAGAAATACGCGCAGGAACACGGCTGGCAGTTGTTTGCCAACTTCGCCCGTGAGCGCGTAATTCCGTGGGGCTGGGAAGGCGACGGTATCCTTGCGTGGCTGGGTGCGGGCGATGACCTGGCCGAATTTGTCAAACACGCTCGTAAACCGACGGTTGATTTTAGTTTCAGGCGTCCGCAACTTAAGTTTGCTCGTGTGCTCGAAGACCATGCCCATGCAGCGCAACTTGTAGCTGAGCATTTCCTTTCACGCGGTCTGCGGTATTTCATCTTTTACAGTGAAACGGGCAACTGGTCTTACGAGGAACGCGGTGAGGGATTCGTACGCGCAGTCGCAAATGCAGGTTACGAGTGCAAATGGCTGCGTTGGTGGCAATCGCCGGCTTTCAGCACCGACCGTACGCAGTGGCGCAAACGTCGCGCCTGGCTGGCAGGCGAGATTAAACGTGCGCCGAAACCGGTTGGGATTTTTGCCGCAAACGATGATCAGGCACTTGACGTGCTTGATGCGTGTGAGGCTGCGGGAGTTGCGGTGCCCGAGGAAGCCGCAATTGTGGGTGCTGAAAATTACCTTTTGGCCCCGGATGCAATGCGTACACCCATATCAAGTGTTGACACTAATCTGGAGCTGATGGGTTACCGCGGTGCCGAACTGCTCGATGCGCTCATGGACGGTAAACCGCCCCCAGACAAACCTATTCGAATCCCGGCAGCAGGTGTCATTGCGCGCAAGAGCAGTGATCTGCTTGCCGTGAATCACAAAGGCGTTGCAAACAGCTTGCGGTTCATCTGGGCGCATGCGCACGAACCAATTACCGTACAAGACCTCGTTGCGGTAGCCGGTATGTCACGACGCGGCCTGCACAAGGCGTTCATCGAACACATCGGGCGCACGCCGGGTGAAGAACTGCTGCGTGTGCGCATCGAGCGCGCCAAACGGCTCCTGGCTGAATCTGAACAAAAGCTCGACGTGCTTGCTACCATGTGCGGGTACCAAAACGCAAACAGCTTTTACATGGCATTCAAAAAACATGTCGGTATGTCCCCGAAAGAATACCGCGCATCACTGGCTAGAATGCTGTAATCGGGCGGGGCAGGTCAACGCAACGGCGTCGAACAAGTTTGTCGTTATTCACAATGCCCAGCTTAAACTGCACTGGGCGGCATGGAACGGTGCGCGGCACAATCTATTGAACATGAGCCACTTGGCGCTCGGCATGCTGAAAGCTATCTTTAGATGTAAACGGCTGCAACTGATACGTTTGTTGTATGCGGTTGACCGAGTCTGACTTGCGTTTTGTGGTTGAAACCGTGGTCACAAAACGCCGTGACTACGACAACATAATCGCCCTTGTCCGCGACAAGGACGACCTGCTCGAGCCAATGCTCGATGACCCGAAACTTGTCGAACGGCTCATGAACGAGCAGGAAGTCTTTGTGCGTGTGTCACCGTACCTGATGTTTTCAGTCTTGCTGCGGCGTGTGCGGCGCGACCTCGAAAACCAGTCGTTTGTGCTCGAACCGTACAGCGGCGGCAAACGGATTCCTGTATTTGACGCGTCCAATACAGTCCAATTGCTCTCCGACACAACCTTGCGCGAGTACTTAATCGAAATGCTTTGCTCATTCGTCAGGACGCATACGGGCGTCATTTACTGGAAAGAACGCGGCACATGGCACAAACGCAAGTTCAGCGATATTGACATGGACGACATGATTGCATTGGCACAGATGGTCGAGCCGCAATTCAAACCGCGTTTGTACAAGCGCATCGCCGACATTGCACTGTTTTTAACCGGCGTTTATCCGGACCACACAACCCTTTTCACCAGCCGGCCCAAAAGCATGGCTGCAGCAGCACGCACAATACCTGACTACGAACGTGAAGGCCGGCGGTTTTACGCACTCGCCGCACAGCAGGCTGAGCCGCCCTGGCCACCGTCGGTTTACGAGAACCTGGCCCAGAAATTTACCGTAGCACGTGAGGCACTGAACACACTGGCAGATCGGTACCTGAAACCTCTGCGCGAGAAGCTCTTCGACCAGCCAACCAGTTGAGTGTTCAGCCCTGAGCGAGTTTTTTTGACTTTTCGGTTGCGGTGCGGACAGCGCTCATCACAACTGCGCGCAGTTTGCCTTTTTCGAGTTCGTGCAGGCCTTCGATTGTTGTGCCGCCCGGGCTTGTGACCATGTCTTTCAACACACCTGGATGCAGCCCGGTCTCGAGCACCATTTTCGCCGCCCCAAGCACGGTCTGCGCGGCGAGCCTTGTTGCCACATCACGCGGCAGGCCGCATGCGACACCGCCGTCGCTGAGCGCCTCAATGAATTGATAAACGTATGCCGGGCCGCTCCCGCTCAAGCCGGTGACAGCGTCAAGCAAACTTTCTTTGAGTTGCAGGACAATACCCACTGCGCCGAAAAGCTTCTCGACCAGAGCACCGTCCTGTGCAGTAGCAGCTTTGCTAAGCGCAAATGCAGTTGCAGACGCGCCAACCAACGCAGGTGTGTTGGGCATCACGCGAACGATGCGTTTGTCTTGGCCAACTGCAGCTTCGATTTTTGCAATTGATAAGCCTGCAACAATCGAAACCAGCAGATGCTGCGGCGTAAGCGCAGGCTGAATTTCTGCAAGCACGGTGCTGGCCTGGTCGGGTTTGACAGCCAGCACCACAACACGGGCGAACTTCAAAATATCCAGATTCGAAGCGCTTGTTCGTACGCCGGTTTCTGTACCGAACGTGTGGCGTGCGGACTCTACCGGGTCACTGGCCATCAGTTGGCTCGGTTTGAGCAGTTTTGCGCGCAACAGGCCTTTGGCCAATGCCGTGGCCATTTTGCCTGCGCCAATAAACCCAACTGTTAACGTTGCAGCCATGAGCTGGTTTGTACCACCCAAAGCAATTTTGCAAAAGGCAAAATCGTGTCCACGGCACACGGGCTACAGCAGCTCAGCCGGACAAGGCCCGACCACAGAATGCGTGTTCAGTTAACTGCGCCCTCAAAAAAATTTCGTGCGGACTGTGTTTTAGCCGGTAGCATTTCTGCTGTGACCGAGTTGTTTGAGCAACTTTTGGATGCAACGATAAGTTACCTGGAAGCTTTGCGCGCGCAGGGTGTACGCTATGTTGCGGTGGCGCCGGACACTCTGGCTGCTCTGACGCAGCCGGCGCAGACACCGCATCTGCCAGATAGCCAAATGTCGGAACGGCCAAGTAAGTTAGACTCAGAGCAAGAAAACTCCGGTGCGTCTGCTGAACCGGTGAAGCCGGTTGAAATGCCGTTGCTAATTGCGGTGAATGACCAGGCTGTGAACGAGTTGTCGTTGCACAAACCGGAGCTTACGCCGGAGGCTAAAGCGGCTGCCTTTGCCGAGCTACGTCAGCGTGTGCTTGGCTGTAGAAAATGCCCGCACCTGGCCGCAGCGCGTAAAAATGTTGTGTTCGGTGTTGGCAACATCAATGCCGAGCTGATGTTCATTGGCGAAGCGCCCGGGGTCGAAGAAGACGAACAAGGCGAACCGTTTGTCGGGCGCGCAGGCGAGCTGCTCACAAAGATCATTCAAACGATGGGGTTGCGTCGTGAAGACGTTTACATCGGCAACATCCTTAAATGCAGACCGGATACACCCGGTCAAACAGCGGGTAACCGCGCGCCTACAGCAGAGGAAATGCGCACGTGCCTGCCGTATTTAATCGAGCAAATCGAGTTGATCCGGCCCAAGGTGATAGTTGCCCTTGGCAAAACCGCAATGGAAGGGTTGTTCGGCAAAGCAGTCCAGATCAAAAAAATCCGCGGTCAATGGCATCAGTATCGCGGCATACCGGTTATGCCCACATACCACCCGGCATATCTGTTGCGTAACCAGGCCGTCAGCGAGAAACGCAAGGTGTGGGAAGATATGTTGGCTGTAATGGAAAAGCTCGGTCTGCCAATTAGTGCTAAGCAACGGAATTACTTCCGCACCGGTTGAACCGGCAGGCGCAAATCAGACATTGCGTCAAATCCACTTCAAATGCTTGTTGAGCGCGCTAGTGCAGAGTAAAGTGGTCAGAATGCGCCCGGTGCCCGGTCAATCAATGTCCAAGCGCCGGTTTGTGGGCGCATGCAGAACTCGAAATCCGAACGGGTTGTGACGAACGATGCACAAAATGCTCGATCAAGCAATTGTATGTGGCCTCGCCACATTCGCAGCGGTTATACTCGGCGTGTTTATGCTCAAGGCTGACAATCCAGGTTCAGGTGGAACCGGTGCGGGCCAGGTCAAACTGCCCGAGCCACGGCGTGACGGTAAAATGTCGCTCGAAACGGCTCTGGCAAAACGCAGGTCCGTTCGCGAATTTAAACGTGATGCGCTGTCGCTGGCTGAGGTATCGCAACTGCTCTGGTCTGCGCAGGGTATAACCGCCCCCGGCGGCAAACGCACCGCACCATCAGCAGGCGCAACTTATCCGCTTGAGCTTTTGCTTGTAGCGGGCAACGTGCAGGGGTTGGCCCCCGGCGTTTACAGGTATCGGCCAGCCGAACACGACCTAGTCAGACTGGTCGAAGGCGACAGACGCGGACGTTTGGCAGCGGCTGCCCTTGGGCAAGAGTTCGTTGCTGATGCGCCGGTAACACTCGGGTTTGCGGCAATTTACGAACGCACAGCCAGACGATACGGGCCGCGTGCAGAACGATATGTGCATTTCGAGGTCGGTCACGCAGTTGAAAATGCGCATTTACAGGCTGTTGCACTTGGCTTGGGTGCGGTGGTTGTGGGCGCGTTTAATGATGCCGAGGTAAAGCATGTGCTGGGTTTGTCTGGGGCGGAGGAACCGCTCTGTTTGTTGCCTGTTGGCAAACCGGCAAGGTAAACACCGTACTGCCTCACGCCAGATTCACTTCAGATATTTGATTGCCACAAACCCAGCTATGGCCAGGGCAAGCAATGCCCAAGCCAACCAGTCGAAGTATTTCTCGATGAACGTTTTTACTGTCGGACCGAATATGTAGATCAGGCCGCCCACAGCAAAAAACCTGCCCGAACGCCCGATCAACGACGCAAACACAAGCGTCCAGAAATTCACCCCAAACACACCCGCTGCAATTGTAAAAACTTTGTACGGGATGGGCGTGAATGCCGCAGTCAGAATCGCTACAAAAGCGTTCCCCTGGTACAGCTCAGCCACACGGTCAAATGCAGCCTGCGAAAAAATGTACGGGATAAAAAATCCTTTCACAGCCTGCCATGCACCCCAGCCGATTGCGTAGCCGATCATCCCGCCCAACACAGACCCAATCGAGCAGAGGGCAGCAAATCGAAGTGCGCGTTTCGGTGCACCCACCGCAAGCGCAATTAACAATACATCCGGCGGTACCGGGAACACAGACGACTCAATCACTGCAATAAAAAACAACGCACATGCACCGCTTGGGCGTTCAGCCCAGCGCACCGTCCAATCATACAACCGCCGCAATATGTGCGGTTGTTTGGTTGCAGCCCGGGTGCCAGACGCATTCATTGAGCGCAAAGTGGATGGAAAACTCCGTTACAGGTCAAGTCGGCGTTTTGCGTTAATAACCTCTTCGCGCCGCCCAAACCGCATGCAAGTTGTCAGATCAGGCGAAAATTTTGGTCAACTCGCGATTACCCAGGCTGGTTTGCCGGCATTTGCACAAGGGCAGATTGAACTCCTGCCTTTGTGCACACCAAATACACCACTGCGCCTACCATAAACGCGGCTACGGGCGCGGCTGGTAGCGGGTAAATCTTGAGGATCGGTAACACGCCTATAACAAAACCTGCCAACCACGATATCCATCCGGCCGGGTTAAACCCTGCACGCGGCCCGCTCCAGTTGCACCCGGCAAGCAGATAATCCATAACCATCGCACCGCAGATCGGCCCGAACGACGCGCCGATGATCTGAAACACAATGATCGCTTTGCCTGCCCAACCCAACAACGCAAGCAATATGCTTACTGCTGCACCCACCCCAACTGAAACAAACGGGTTAACCTTTGGCAGTGTTGTCTTGAAACTGTTTGCTGCTATGAACGACGAGAAACAGGCTGGTGGAAATGCCGCAACTGCCAAAAGCAGTTTTACCAATTTAGCTGATCCTTCGCCCAGCACAACCTGCACCAGATCAACTGTGCGCAGACTTGCGCCGGCGGCTATTGCAGCAGCCGACATTGCCTGCGAACCGTACACGCCAGCAACCACAAGCAGTGACAGGCCGCCTGTGACAATTATCGCAAGCGCAATCCCGACAAGACCGCCCAATTGCACGTCGGTCTTTGTCCGATTGTTCAGGCCGAAGTCAACACCGGCTGCACCTGCCGTGGCAAAAAACCCGACCACATACGTCAGCATAGCTGCCAAAACACCGAACATGCCGAGCTGTACCGACCCGGCATTGCCTGGCGCCCGTTGCGCGGCGATGAGCGTCTCCGGATTGAATTGTGGGACACCGCCAATTGCGTTTGCTGCAAGCATAACCAACACAATTAATGGAATCAGGGGTAGATACGTTGCCACACTTGCAACGTAGCCGATGCCTTTCAACCCGACAAATGCGGCCAGCACACCCCAAAACACCATGATAACCTTTGCGTTGATCGGGATCATTGCACTCAGTGCCAGTGACGAGAAATATACGTTTACACCCAGCCAACCGAACTGCAGCACACCCATCAAGAAACCCGGTAAAATGAATCCGCCTTTTGCACCGAAGATTGAGGTGCCCACAATGTACAGTGGCAAGCCGGTTTTCATCCCCAACAACCCTGGCACAAGGTAAAAAACGAAATGACACACCAGCGCGGCTGTAACCAGACATACCAGCGCCCAGAGCAACCCCTGTGCAAGTGTACCGCCGGGCGTATCTGTTCTAGCCACATCTTGCCAGAACACAAACCACAAAAAAATGCCCGCATACGCCGGTGCAGTTGTTTTGTACCAAGGCGCGCGGTTCTCAGTCGGGTTGGGTTGTGCGCTTATGATGTAGGTGGGCAGTTGCTCTGCGGTGTTGTTGGTTGAATTTTTCATAACATGCGTCTGTTTTTCCCCGCATCCCACTGCGCTGGCATAGCATTTCTCGAGTGCAACATCCCGACACATTTGTAGTGTCAGGTTGCCAAAGGCAAACTGTCCGGACCGAATTTGTCAACAACTTTCCCTACTTGCCCGCACCACGGTTCGCCACAGTTAACTTGCAGAACCGCCTGATAGGAAAAAGCATGTCGCACTCCCCAAAGGTAACTGCATCAGGTGTGTTGTCTCGACTCTGTCCGTGCCTGTTGCGGCTGTGGTGCAAGGTCAAATTTAGTGCCGTCGGCTGGCATTTTACTGTTCAGGAGCAACTTTTTATACGTAGCCAGGGCTAGCAACGGCCATGTGTTGCGGTACATGTCGTACTTTAGATAGAAAACTTTCGGAAAACCGGTTCCGGTGGTTTCTTCTTCGGACCATGACCCGTCGGCGTTTTGCGTTCGGATAAGATATTCGATGCCACGGCGCAGACTCGGCAGGGCCGGATCGTCAAATGCACACAGCCCCATTACCGCCCAGGCAGTTTGCGAAGCTGTACTTGGGCCGCGCCCCTTAAAGACCGGATCATCGTAGGTGTTACAGCGTTCGCCCCAGCCACCATCTTCGTGCTGGACACTCTCAAGCCACGCACGCGCTTTCAGCAACCACGGCTCGGTCATGTTGTAGTTTAGCGCGTGCATACCGCGTAATACCTGCCATGTGCCATAAATGTAATTTACACCCCACCTGCCGAACCATGAGCCATCCGATTCCTGGTTTTCTTTGAGGAACTGAATGGCTTTTTTGATCTGCGGATGTGCGGTGCTGTAGCCGAGATACCCCAACAGCTCGAGCACACGCGCTGTGATATCAGCGCATTCAGGATCGAGCATTGCATTGTGATCTGCAAACGGTACCTTGGTCAGGATGTTCTTTGTACAGTCTTTGTCGAAAGCTGCCCAACCGCCGTCTTTGCACTGGAAGGTGAGCATCCAGTCCAGCCCGCGCTTGAATGCAGCATCGCGTCGTGCCGGGTTTGAGGTCGGCACATGCCGCAGCGCAAGCAGGACCATGCACGTGTCGTCAACGTCTGGATTCCATTTGTTGTTGAACTCGAACGCCCAACCGCTCGGCTCGACCTGGGCGGGGTTTTTGTGCTGCCAATCGCCCCGAAACCGGATTTCGCGCTCAAGCAGCCATTCTGCACCACGAACCATTGCAGGGTGATCCGGCGACATGCCGGACTCGGCCAGACACACCAGTGTGATTGCTGTGTCCCAAACAGGCGAAAGACACGGCTCGATCCGCACGCTGTCTTCGGTTTCGTGTTCGAGCTTCTTCAACTCATGTTCAGCGCGCACAACCTCGGGGTGATCGTCCGGATAACCCAGTGCCCTGAGTGCTATCACTGAGTAGAGCATCGCCGGGAAAATCGCACCCAAACCGTCCGAGCCCTCGAACCGTTCGAGCATCCACTGTTCAGCTTTCTTGAGCGCGCGTTTTCTGAACGGATGTAGATTGTGCGCGGCAAACCACTCGGCTAGCTTGTGCAGCCGATCAAGCCACAGAAAAAAATTGCGCCATGTAAAGAGTTTGTCCGGGTCTGGTCGCAAAGCAAGGTCACGCGCGTGAAACCCTTCCGGGTAAAGCTCGTCGAGTGTGATCCCCGATTTGGGCCGGTGTGTTGGCTTGAAATGATTGATGATCGAAAGCGGCACGAACATTGCCCGGCTCCAGTTGCTCATCTCCCAAAAATTCACGTGAAACCATTTGCCTATGAGCAACACCTCGGGCGGTATTGTAGGCACGTATTCCCATGGGAACAAACCCAGTAACGCAAGGTACAGCTTCGCAAACGTGTTCATCCGCGGTATGCCACCGAGCCGCAACACAACTTCACGCGCTTTGAGCATGCGCCGGTCCGTGACAGGCACACCTGCAAGTTTAAGTGCAAGATACGCCTTTACGGTTGCATTTATTTCAGCCGGGCCGCCGTAGTAAATGTTCCAGCCGCCGTCTGGCAATTGCAGTGAAAGAATGTGATTGACGGCCTTACGCTGCCATGCCGGGTCAATTTTACCCACCCAGTGATAGTACGCCACCATGTCAGCTACAAGCGTCGAATCAACTATCAGCTCGCCTATCCAATAACCGTCAGGTTTTTGGAGGTTGAGCAAATTCCTTTGCGCACGTGCTATGGCCGTTTCCAAAAGACCAAATTCCTTCGACGGCATCGTAAAGTGATCTTTATGCTGTTGTCCCGTTGACATCGTGTTGATTATGGCAACGGTGGTACCGACTGTAAACCACATTAAAACCGTGGCTCAGGCGGGGTCAAAATTTTGTGTAAGACAACGAGCGGCTTGTGCCCGCAACCAAAAGTCTGTTTTACTGCGCCCTTTGCTTGTAAACTCGGTTTGGCAGTGCCAACACAATGTGCAAACTTTTTCTCGCTAACCGCCGTGGCTGCGTTGTATCAAGTCCGAAATGAACGCGGGCGAATCTGCCCGGCCTTAAGCCATTGGCATCGCATGTTGCAAAAGCGCGGTTTTACATTGATTGAGCTGTTGGTGGTGATCGCCATAATCGGTGTACTGGCGGGGTTGTTGCTCCCGGTACTGACTCGCGCCAAACACCGCGTCAAGGCAAGCGCATGCATTAACAACCTGCGCCAATGGGGTGGCGCAACCCGACTCTACACAGCAGATAACAACGATTTCCTGCCCTACGAAGGCAATCCGAACCCGCCCGCCGAACCGAAAGCAGCCTGGGACACAAACAGTTGGTATGTGCTGTTGCCGCGCACCATTGGGCAACCCATTTACTTCGAGATGCCGTGGCGAACCGATCCAAATGCCGATCCGGGTAATTCGATCTGGATTTGCCCGGCCAACACGCGCAGGAGCGACGGCACACGTCTGTTTCATTACTGCCTGAACCGATACGCAGACGGCACGGATCAAAGCGATCACCCCACGCCAACTTCCGCAATTGCAAAGCCGGGCGTGGTGGTTTGGTTGTTTGACAGCAAAAATATACCCGCGGTCGGACGGTGGACGTTCGTACACACAAACCTGCATTCGGGCGGTGCGCATTTCCTGTTCCTTGACGGGCACGTAACATGGTTTCAGCGGCGTGAATACTGGTCGGACACAGGGCCAATTACAAACAACCCTGCCATCGTATGGATTCCCTAAACGAGAAAAGTTGCTTGTGCCCACAATACGCTTCACAACGCACGCCTGCCACACCGCAGAAAACCAATCGCAGATTTCGCCTGGCCTGAAACGCTTTCGGATTTGTAATGCACAAAACCAAATCCAGTGCCTCACCGGGTCTAACCCTGCGGTTTTCGGCAAACGCATCTGTGCAAAAAAGACTTGGCAGCCCGGAGCGGTGCTTTTGCAGGGTATTGAAATAGCCATTTTCGGAGGAAACACATACAAAAATCCCAATGGTTTCGCGGGTCAGTTTTCCCAAACAGCCCATTTTCAAAAGCATGCTGGCGTTTTTTTCCCTTCACAATCAAACGGCACAGCGATCCGACTGTTTTCTATACATCTTCAACCCGCACTTAGCCCAGATATTTCAACCTTGCAGCGCTGTTGCGACGAAACCATTGTGGCGCAACCCACGTTGCAGCACGCTGGATCTGTCTGCCCCAGGCGGAGCGTCTGCATGTACAGCGCACGCAGACAGGTCGGCATGCATGTGACAGAGCTGGAAGTCTGCGCCGCGAAAGGCGGCTGGAATAGCCCGGTTAGCTTTAACTTGTCGCACTGGCGGACTTCGGATGAGGTCGCGGCTTTTGAGCCGCTTGGCTAATCACCCGTGACAGGACGTGGTTTTGCGTCTATTGGCTGGTGCATACCCAAGAACCGGCACGGGTCCAGCAAGTGCAGCACGAAACCGACTGCTGATTCAACCGCCCGCAACTGCGCGACAAACACAGCTATGCAAGGTGAAAAATCTGCCGCATGCGGTCAGCCACATGCGACTGTCCACTTGATGTGCAGAACTCGGGGCGTACCACGGCCGCCGACGTATCCGAACAATCCGCGCTTAAACAAGAACTCGGGAAGTTCTTGCCCTACCGCCCAACAACCCCGCGATTCAACGGTTCAACGATTTAACGATTCAACGGCCCAACGCTTCAACGCTTTAACGCTTCAGCGTCTGAACTGTTCAACTCCACACACCCAGTGCACTTTTTTCAGTGTTTTGTGCAAAAATTCAAGCGCGGTTTTCTTTGACAACTATTCGACAGATACCTATCGTAGGCTCAGAAAAAGCCCAATGAAAACTATCACAAACCTACTCCGAGCAGTTTTTATGAATGCGCACAAAAATATTTACAAGGGTAAACCGCTTGTCGCCAAGGCAATGTTTCAGGCTCTGATAGTTGGAGCAGTAACATTGACAGTGCTAAGCGCAAACGCTGTTTTGGTTCGAGAAAGTCTGATTGTCAACGTGCCGACCGGTGTTTTGGGGGAGCCGGGTATTGGCACAGATGAAGGGTGGGGCAATCCTCCGGGCACCGGCGGGCCAACTGTTACAAATGGCGCAGGGAGTCTGATCGGGACGAATCTGGGCTTGATAGCCTCCGAAGGCGACAGGGTCTTCATTGGCACTGTAAGCAACCTGCAAACACGTAACCAGTTCGTTCCTAAAGGTACTTTCAACCCAAGCTTGGGTGAAACAAATGTTTACTACTCATTTCTTTACAAGTTTAACGACCCAAGCCAGGTGGAGGACGGGAAGGTACTGGTCCGTGTTAATCGGGCAGATTCCGGCTCTGGCACACGTCAACATTGGGACCTGCTGGCCCGTCGGGTAGGCAACTACGTGCAACTCGGTCTGGCAAAAGGCACAAGTTCAACCGTCACGAATTGGGCCAACACAAACATTGCTGCAGGTCAGACTGTGTTTGTGGTGATCAGGCAGCAAATATTACCTGGCGCACAAAACGATGTTTACTACCTATGGATCAACCCGCCGCGTGAATCTTTTGGGGCCGGCGAAGACAATTTGCCGCCACCGAGCACATCGGTCGGACAAAATCCAGACGATGGCGCAGAAGATATCTCTACCGGTGGCCCGGGCAGATTTGTAATTGGGTCAGGTGCAAATACCGAGTTTGACGAGTTACGCATCGGCACAACTTGGGCGGATGTAACGCCATGGTTTGGCATGTGTATAAACCCGACAATCGTTTCGCCGCCGACTAACATGACAATAGCAGCAGGCTTGTCTGCAACATTAAGAGTTGTTGCATTTGGGACAGGCCGGCAATACCAGTGGCAGTTGAGCACGAATGCCGGCGCAACTTGGACCGATATTGCAGGTGCGGTAACACCCAATTATTCCACACCGCTCCTGCGTGCAAGTGACAACGGTAAACAGTATCGGGTAATTGTCACGACACCGTGTAGTGGCGTATCAGTTACATCGGCAGTTGCCACATTGACAGTTTATGAGCCTACGCCAACACCGGTTGGCGTAGTTTGCCATGACAGGTTTGAAGATGGAATGCGCGGTGATTATCCGGTTGGCCCGAGTAATTCGGTCTGGTTCGCATCAACCTCGGAAAGTCTGCAGTGGACTGACCCGGCGGGTTTGACTGCGACACCTGCAAGTGGTTCAGCCAGCTTGTGGATTGGGTATTTCACAGATTCAAATGCGCCGCCGGTACATCTTGGTGTCGGGCGCGAGCTTCGTGTCACGTTCCCGTTCAAGCCCATCTCGTTTGATTCGTTCACCAACAACGGCAGCGTACGGTTCGGTGTATTCGATTACTACGATGGTGGCACGCGCGTGACCGCGGACGGTTTCTCCGGGAGTGCAGGTAACGGTACTGGCGTGCGTGGGTATTTGTTGAACCTGAATTTTGGCACAAACTTCACAGATAACACGCCGTTTGATATTCTGGCGCGTTATAATCTGGATAGCACAATCCTATCCGGTGCGATTTCCGACTTTCAATCATTGGGCAGCGGGCCGCAACCGGGCACATACTCGAACGCGCCTGCGTTCCAACCGGGTGTCGAGTACACGTTGCAATTCAACGTGTTGCGGTATGCTGAAAATGCCACGCGCATAACAACAAAGATCACCGGCGGTGGCACGAACTGGACGTGGTCGGTCACGGACACAACTTACGCATACCCGCGGTTTGACGCGTTTGCAGTCCGTACACCGATGCGCGAGACTTCGTGCGATCAGCTCTACATACCTGAGTTCAAGGTCGAGGTTGGGGAGGTGCAGATGGTCACCAGCGTGCCACCGTTTAGAATTACAGAGGCGCGGCTTGTCTCGCCTAATGGACTGAAGTTGACGTGGGAATCTGTTGCCGGTGTGAACTACAATATCTTGAGTCGTGAAACACTTACGACTGGTGATTGGGTAACAAATGCAACCGTAACAGCAACCGGCAGTTCGACCTCGTACACAAATACTATCTCAGGCAACCAAACCTACTTCAAAATCAGCGTACCGTTGCCGCAATTACCACCGCCATAAGCTAAAACACAGCCCTGAAGTGTTACGCGAATCGAGGGGCGCCGAATCTGGCGCCCCTTGCTTTTCCCGGACGAGAGACACTTGCCAATGCCAAAAAGTCACGGGAAGGACAGGGCGCGCACGATATGTCCGCACGCGTGAGGCGTGCTTTGTCATGCCCTGCATTGCCTAAGACTAGCACTGAGAGAGCGGTACCCTGAAGATTTTTGCGAGCCTTGTTTCTCCAGCGCGTTTTGTGTTGCTTCCACGCCGCACTCAAAAGGGGCTGGGGAACACATGTTTTGTGCGGTGTCGTGTCTCCGGGACCGTCGCCGCGCGCGTTTCTCTGCCGGCGCTTTGGATTAATCGAGCTTTGAGCTATCTGGCGAGTGTGTGTGCAAACTGCCAGAGCTTTTGGCTGGCAGACATTGCCATGGATTTGCGACTGGGGAACCCCTGGATAATCGGTTTATAAATGTGCCAAGGACAGTTGGCGCCAAAGATAGTGTGCTCCTGAATGAACTTTGCCGGCAGGGGACGAGCAGCAAACCGAACGTTTTCCGGTCGGTCCAAACTACCTCTGTGACTCTGTGTCTTTGCGGTGAAGAATCGCCGGAGAAGGTTTCGGCGTTCGTGCCCCGCTGCAGAGCAACGCTCGCAGAGCGCCGCTACAGAATTCTGCAATCGTTCTAGGTTTGCGTCTCGGCGGTTCAACTTCGCCCGCCAGAAACTGTGAAACCCGTATTGTTCAGGATGAGATCCGACCCTCCAAGACTGCTCAAAAAGTCAATGGAAACAAGGGTAATGTGCACAGTGCTCTGCGCGGCCGAACCAGTCGAGGTTGAACTTGACCCTCAATGTAAACCGCATTGGTGGTTTGGCTTCATTGAATCCGCCAAACAACCGTTTCCATAAATTGGAGGGCCGACTTCCACGTCGGCGATGAAACTTCGTCAAAACCCGGTCTCGGGTAGGGCGGGCAGTCCACTGCCCGCCGGATGCAGAATCAACAGGGTGTTTTTCCCGCACCAACAGATTACTGGCTCGTAGCCGCGCCCGTAAGGGCGCGGACGGCGGGATTCTAGCCCGAGAAAGCCGGGTCAGCATAACCCACACCGGCGCGCAGTGGACTGGGCGCCCTACCTTACTCTCTACGCCTCTGCTGTGAAGGATTGGAGGAGAAGTTTTTGGAGCGCGGTGCTCCAGCACCGCTTTTGGTTCCATTGATTGACGACTTCCGCGTCGTGCAAAGTTTGGCATAGCCCGAGCGCACATAGCAGCCGGTTTGGATAAAAGCCTTACCCTCGAACACACGGCGCCTTACTGCGCCTCAGAGTGGCGCGCTCCGTCACAACCGGATTGGTAGGGCGGGCAGTCCGCTGCATGCCGGACCTTTCCGGGCGTATGGATGGCGGCGCGTCCCGCACATGCGTGACGCGCCCTACCGACTCTCTGCGCCTTTGGGTAGATTTGGCGCGCGGCCATCTTGGCCGCAGTGACTGCGGGTGACTAGGATTGGTTTGAGGTCCTTTTGCGGTGTGGAAGTGGCAGACCAGTGGGAACGGCAAATGTAGCGGTGTTAAGCGCAGTGTTGTTTCTGCGGGCGCGGACGCCCGCGCGCCTTTGGCAAGGTTTGTCGCGCGCCTGCCAACCTGGCAAATGGTAACTGCACGGGCGCATGAGGCCATGCGTCCCTACCATTGACATTGGCAGGCACATTCCATGCGCGCGGGAGCAATGTGCGCGGAACTGAAAATGGTAGGGACGCCTCGCCGAGGCGTCTGGAGACCAATTTCAACTGCTGGCAAGATGTCAGCAGCACGGTCGGTTCAGGTAACCCAGGTAACCAAACGCGGCCTCTGCGCTTCTGCGTCTCGACGGTTAAGAATTGGACGAGAGGCTTTTTGAGCTGCAGTGGCATAGCGAGGCGTCAGTGAGCGCCGCCACGCGCTTTATCCCAAGTATTTCACAAATTTGCAGACGACACCATTGTGGCGCAACCCACGTTGCAGGACGCTGGATCTGTCTGCCCCAGGCGGAGCGTCTGCATGTACAGCGCACGCAGACAAGGCGATAGGCAAATGGCAGACTTGGAAGTCTGCGCCGCGAAAAGCGGCTGAAATAGCCGGGTTAGCTTTAACTTGTCGCCCTGGCGGGCTTGGGATGAGGTCGCGCCTGTTGAGCCGCTTGGCTAATCACCCGTGACAGGACGTGGTTTTGCGTCTGTTGGCTGGTGCATACCCAAGAACCGGCACGGGTCCAGCAAGTGCAAGACCAAACTGTTTGCTGATTCACCCTCCCGCTCCTGCAAGGCAAGGCGCAACTACTGTAAAATCATCGGATGCCGGTGGCCTATGCATACACTCGCTTGAAAAGCTTAGTCTGTAGGGTTTCTAAACGATACAAAACAGCCTCATGGCGCTCTGAGGAGCACGCCTCGAAACGAACCATTGGCTGTCTTGCAGGATTGGATGTAGGGAAACAGCAGATTTGTCGCAGCTTCGCCCCCTTACGGGCGCCACAGCGACATTACATAGCGGAAATTGCCTGGGTTATTGCCGATGTAGTCTGGGTCGGCGCTACTCTTCCAAATCGTGCGGTCGAACGCCTGTGGCAATGTACGCGAGCTTTGGAAAACGACGTGTGTATCGCCGAACATTGCGTTCAGGCCAAAAGCACCTTTGGCTTTATGTGGCAGAGCATCGATATTCTGCACCAGGTCGGTAAATATGCTGCGGTTTTGGTCAAGCTCAGCCAATTTAACCGCTGGCACTGGCACGCGTTTGCCGCTGACTTCAACCAAGCGTGGCGACTGCGGATAATAGTTGTACCCGGTCCGCACCTTGTCATCGCCTGTGCCTGCCGGTGTTGATGGCCAGGGGAATGAAGTCGCGTAGTACTCGTATGTACGAATGTCGGCTGTCTTTTTACCACTGGGGCAATAGAACACCTTAGGATCGGCACACAGCTTGTAATGGAATAGCAACCCCAAATTCCATGGCCCAGCTTGTGAACAACAACTGCAACCTGTCTGGCCCGCCCCCAAGATTTGGCCCGTGCCGGGTTGGACACGGTACGCTTCGTAGGTTCGCCACGGATTAGCACTGCTGCCGGATAAAAGGAGTCGGTTCCAATGCGGGTCCATCAATTCGTTGAACTGGGACGAATACATTGTCCAACCGACACCGATTTGATGCATGTTACTGACACACGAAGTGCGCAATGCGTGTTCCTTTGCAGCCGACAGAACCGGTAACAGCAATGCGGCAAGTATCGCAATTATCGCAATTACAACCAACAGCTCGATGAGCGTAAAGCCATCTTTACGTGGCACTCTAACCGGCCGGCGGTGCTGTTGCCCAGTGGCAAGGCTTGACTTTTTCATATGCGACATGTTCAGCT
>Ga0272448_1003705_pt1 | contig 18001 bp, 18 predicted proteins | sample YNPCB0191_FD_202220 | JGI IMG/M metagenome (GOLD analysis project Ga0272448, IMG submission 202220) | Hot spring sediment microbial communities from Yellowstone National Park, WY, United States - YNP-CB-019-1 | ecosystem: Environmental > Aquatic > Thermal springs > Hot (42-90C) > Sediment... | reverse complement strand
CCAGCAGTCATAAATGGACAGATAACTATAAGACCTATGATGACCCTAAGCCTAGTATTTGACCATAGAGCCCTAGACGGAGCGCCTGCCGCAGAATTTTTAGTAACATTGAAAAGAATCCTGGAAAACCCATATATACTACTTATATAAGCAAAAAATAATATTGATTCCTCCATCCTTTTTTCAACATGAATCACTCTTGAATAATCTTTGAGCAAGAATAGATTATCATTAATAGCTAGGCACTAAGCAGGGAGAGGACCCAAAAAGAGGATATGCCAGCAACACAAATATATGTACGAACATTAAAAATTATTATCATGAACATGTAACTTAAAAAAGGGGGGAATATGTAGTGCCTACCAGTCACGTACAAATCCGGCCGTCCAACCGCCGTCCACGACTATAGTACTTCCAGTAATATAATTGGCCTCTTCAGAAGCCAAGAAGAGTGCTGCATATGCTATATCTTGTGGCTCTCCTGGACGCTTTAGAGGAATACAGGACAGAATCTTCTTAGTCTTTTCAGGATCGGAGTAGAATAGTATCTTGGTTCCCTCCGTTAGGATAGAGCCAGGTGCGATGCAATTCACATTTATATTATATGGAGCAAGCTCTAAGGCCATGCCACGTGTAAGATTTATCACACCGGCTTTAGCAGCTACATAAGCTATTTGTAGGCGGAGAGGAACTATTCCAGCAATTGAACTTATGTTAATTATCTTACCCTTTTTCTGTTGTATCATCTGCTTAGCTACTTCTTTACTGCAATAGAAGACTCCATTTAGGTCAACTTTAATAATTCTTTCCCAGTCGGCTTCACTAAATTCATGTATGGGTACCCGTCCTTCCTGTATCACGTTTATTCCTGCATTGTTAACTAAAATGTCTATCTTGCCAAATCTTTCAACAACTTGTTTCACCATTTCCTTCACTTGTGCGTAATCGCTCACATCGGCTTTGATAAACAATGACCTTCTCCCAAGAGCTTTAATCTCTTCTGCTACTTTTTCGCCTTCAGCCTCTGTCCTGCTATTAACTACCACGTCGGCGCCATTCTCAGCAAAGGTTAAAGCTATTGCACGGCCAATTCCTCTCCCAGAACCAGTCACTATAGCAAGCTTACCATTTAAATCAACTTTCATTGTTCTTTAAACACCCAATAAAGTAAACTATTTTGACGTATAAAAAGTTTGTGCTCAAATTAGGTAAAATTTTTATAAACCCATGCCGTTGACACTTAAGTGAGAGTAAACATGATAGAGATTAGCCTAAAGAAAGAGCAGTTAATTGAAATGTTTCGAAATATGCTGAGAATAAGGCGATTTGAGGAGAAGGTGTCAGAACTGTGCTTAGCAGGCAAGATTCCTGGTTCATCACCCCATCTCTACATAGGAGAAGAAGCGGTGGCTGTGGGCATTTGTGCAAACCTTCGAAAAGACGATTATGTGACCAGTGGCCACCGCGCTCATGGCCACTGCATCGCCAAGGGAGTAAGGATGGACAAGTTGATGGCAGAACTGTTAGGCAAAAGAGACGGTTGCAATGGCGGAAGAGGTGGTACTATGCATATCGTAGATTTATCTGTGGGCTTCCTTGGAGCTAATGGAATTGTTGGAGCCGGTATCCCTATAGCTGTAGGCGCTGGCTTGTCAGCCAGATTGAGGGGAACCGATCAAGTTGCTGTTTGCTTTTTCGGAGATGGCGCCGCTAACCAGGGAACATTCCATGAAGGAATAAATATGGCAGCAGTATGGAAACTGCCAGTTATATTTGTTTGCGAAAACAATCTTTACTCGACCTGGACACCAGTACGGAGTGTTACATCTGTAGAGGACATTGCCGAGAGGGCCAAGGGATATGGTATACCCGGTATCATCGTGGACGGGATGGACGTGATTAAAGTATATGAGGCTGGACGAACGGCTATCCAAAGGGCAAGAGAAGGAAAGGGTCCAACATTAATAGAGTGCAAGACGTATCGTTTCACGGGTCACTATGTAGGTGACCCTGGAATGGAATACAGGCCTCGTGAGGAAATTGAAGCATGGATGAAGAGGGATCCAATTAAGAAGCTACAGACAGTTCTTCTTGAGTCAAAACAGGTTAGTATGGATGAACTTAAGAAAATAGAGGAGCAGGTGGCTGAAGAAGTTGAAAAGGCGGTAGAATATGCTCTGAACAGTCCATTCCCTTCCCCGGAGGAGGCGATTGAAAACGTTTTTTGTGAGATAAGGTGAGATGATATGAGAGAATTAAGTTATCGTGAGGCAATTCGAGAAGCAATGTTTGAGGAAATGAGAAGGGATAAAAGAGTTATCGCTATAGGACAAGGTTTTATGGGAAGCCGCGGTGGGCCTCACTTTGTTTTTAAGGGACTACAGGACGAATTTGGGGCTGAAAGAGTTAGAGATGCACCTATTTCAGAGTCAGCTATCATAGGATGCGCTCTCGGCGCTGCCCTAACAGGAATGAAACCTCTCGCTGAAATTATGTTCATGGATTGGATAACTCTTGCCATGGACCAGATAGTTAACCATGTCGCGAAGATGAGATATGTATCCGGCGGGCAAGCAGAAGTGTCCATGGTTATAAGAGCTCCTCTTGGTGCAGCAGCATCAGCAGGTCCACATCACTCCCAATGTTTCGAAGCATGGTTCATACATGTTCCAGGCTTAAAGGTTGCAGTACCGTCAACTCCCTATGATGCAAAGGGTTTACTGAAGGCTGCAATAAGAGATAAAAACCCCGTCTTATATCTTGATCACAAGGCTTTGATGGGAATTAAGGGGCCTGTTCCAGAAGAAGAGTACATTGTTCCATTAGGCCAAGCGGACGTGAAAAGGAAGGGGGAAGATGTCACTATAGTGGCTTATTCGAGAATGGTGCATTTGGCTCTTGCTGCGGCGGAGAAACTTGAAAGTCAAGGAATTAGCGTTGAAGTAGTTGACCCGCGAACTCTAGTGCCCTTTGATAAACAAACACTGATTAATTCAGTCAAAAAGACTGGAAGAGTTGTCATCGTCCACGAAGCTTGTAGAACTGGTGGCGTGGCTGGTGAAATTATGGCGATTTTAATGGAGGAAGCTTTTGACTATCTAGACGCTCCACCCGTACGAGTGACCGGCCTAGACACACCTATACCTTTCAGTCCACCATTAGAGAAGTATGTCCTGCCAGATGAAAACAAAATAGTGGATGCTGTAAAGAAAATATTAGGTAAGTTATAAGCTCCATAATAATCGTAAATATCCACTGACACCTAATAAATAGAAACGTCAAAGAGTAGTAGCAGGTGTGAGAAAAGTTCGATAAAGAATTTTTTATTTTCATTAGCTTCTAAATATTTTGTTTAAGGTAGTTATGCCAAACACATTAAGAAAAATGGTAGTATTAAAATGTCCTTCTAATTAAACTGCTTAAAAGCTGATATACTCCAGCGTTAAGGTGTGAAGTACGATCTATTGAGGCTGTTATAGTAAGAGGAGTCGGCGGATAGGTTTCGGTCATCCGCTTAATGCACTTTCGTCCAACGCCTCGCGCTACCTTAAGGGAGGCAGCTGAAGAAGCCTGAAGCTAGCAAGTTCACGTCCTTAAAAGTGTCTCTTGCAGTTTGATGCTCACATCAGCTTTTTTGAACACTTCTATATAATGGTCGCATCCGTAATAGTCGATGTTTTTCTCCTACAGTAATATTATTTTTTTGTGAGATCGTCTAATGCTTTTTCAACTAATTGCATGTACATTAGACTTGGGCTTCCACCCATAAGCACAGCAACCCAGCACGCTTCTCTTATCTCCTCTGGTTTAGCTCCGCAATCTATGGCAGATTTAACATGATAAGCAATACACCATTCGCAGTGGGATTGCACGGAGAGAGCAATTGCTATTAATTCTTTTGTCTTTTTGTCGAGTGCACCAGGCATTTCTACAGACATAAAAAGGTCGGCAAAAGCTTTAGATTGTTTAGGACTTGTTATTCTCCAACGTGCTAGTGATCTGGAAACTTCATCTAAAAGGTCTACGGTGGACATGGAATAAAGTAAAAATTGTTACATATATAAACTTTATATATAAATTTTGTTAAACTATTAATCGTGCTAGATAATAGTAGCAAAATTATAAGTATGGGTAACGTTGAGCTGACAATATTGGGTATGCCGATATGCTTGAATGTGACATTTGCTAATATTTTGCTCTCAAACTGCTAAGAAATAAAGGAGGTGGGAACGCAGTGTATGAAATAAAATTTGATGAGATGAGGGTTGAAGAGTCTAAGAAAAGGTTAGAGACAGCTTGGAATCTTAAGGAACCCGATAGGGTTCCAATAGTTGTACAAATGCAGTGGCCATACGGAGCCTTTGGACGCGTTCCTCAGAATTACTATTCTGACGATGATTATTGTTTAAAATGGCATGTAAATGAAATTAATCGCTTCCTAAAGCATGTAGAAGACGATTATATCCCTCATCTTTTTTTGTGGTATGGCGTTGTTGCAATACCTGAGGCGTTTGGCGCAAAAATTCGGTGGCGGAGAGGTAGGGATCCTCAAGTCGTCGAGCCTGTAATAAAGGATATAAGTGATATAGATCAACTAGAGGTGCCGGAACTCACTTCATCTAAAACTGTGTCGAAGATCCTTTCTTTGGAAAGCCAATGGAGAAAAAAGGTTAATATACCTATAGCTATTACGGACAACCAAGGCCCATTAGATATAGCTGTCATGCTTAGAGGCCTTGTCCCGCTCCTTAGAGACATGTATCTTCATCCGCATTCGGTCCACAAGCTTATGGAGGTTGTAACGAAGACAATTATTGAATTTGTAAAGATGCAGAAAGAAATTATTGGCGAAGACATGGACGAATGTCATGCTTGCCATAGTGGCGTTTGGGCCCCTAAGGGAGTTGGAGTATGGATATCTGAAGATTACATAACACAATTATCACCAAAATTGTTTAAAGAATTTGTTATGCCATATGATGAAAAAATTTTCCAAACTTTTGGTGGAGGAATGCTGCATGCATGCGGTGACTCAACCCACCTCATTAACAACTTTTTGGAGATGCCTCATTTAAAGTGCATTAATGTCTGGCTTGTGGGAAATTTATCTATCCTTAAGAAGTTTAAAGAAGGCTTAAAAGGACGTAAATGCTTAGCCGTCGGAGAATATACACCAGAAAATCCTACTGAATATTTCAAAGAAATGATAAATATAGGGGCTCCTGGAGGAGGTCTCATACTTATGACAGCTACCGGAGATGACATTGTAACTGTACCTGGAAAAGGTTATGTGAAAAGAAAGGGTGTCTATGCAAAGCGCATAGAATTTTCTAAACAAGTTGTAGAAACTGTTAAAAAATATGGAAAATATTCCATACATGATAGTGCTGATAATCTATGAAAATTATTCAACTAAAGATACATGTGTTAGAGTGTATACCGTCCATGCACCTAATATTACCCTGATATCACCCCTATGTTAATTTACAATTATAATCTTTTGAAACAGTATGCACTGAGCTCCCATTGACATCTATGGTAGAGTTAATATATTTTGATTTGGTCATAAAAGTGTTACAAGCAAAGCTGTTCGCTTATGTCAATAAGAAGTACTGTATTAATCAGTTTTAGATGACTGTTGGACAACCTTTGTTAGTGCGATCTTGAAGTCTTCAGGCGAGGCCCCCATGAGCCATATTTCTTCATTTTTGAAGAAGTTTTCTATCCTTCTTCCAGCCTCCTCTAAGTCTTGGAGACTTAAACCTTTTAAGGACTCCCCAAGTTTATGAATAAGTTCGGGAGGTTCAGCGAAAAAATCACCAGTAAAAATTACATTAACTATTTTCCCATTAGAGACCACAACACATACTCTAACCGTTTTCCCTTCACTCGACCTCTGCACAGCGTGCCTATAAAAGTCCATTCTATTCTTCACCCTCTAGAGGCGATTAAGTTCAGAATTTCGGCATCCTTATCCCTGCCTGGGCATGCTGTGCAAGGTCCAAGGTTCCAGTCAAGAGTGGTATACTTTTCCCGATAAAGCCTCTCAGCTTCAGCCTCCTCCCATTCTGTAAGTTTTCCCGGCGAAAAGTTTTCTTGAAAAACCTTTTCAAAGCCTCTTAAGAGCGCCAGTTTAATCTCATCCATTGAAACCTGCCTTTTGGCTTCCTCTATGACGGTTGTAACTCGCGCCCTAACCTCTTTAGCGCCTTTAGCTTCCAGCTTCTCTTTTGGAACATTCAAAACCTTAGATAAAACTTCTATATTGGAACCTACGAGGAGGCAACCGTGTATAAAGAGTAGGTTTTTAGCAAGCATTCCAGCCATTCCAGAAATCTTTTTCCCCCCAACTTGAATATCGTTTACAGGTACAAACTCGGCTTTTATTCCAAGCATTCCTAAGCCTAAAACAATGGCCTCCCCTACCTTCCGAAAGCCTAAGCTTACATCATCGCTTGGTATGGGGCTAGGCCTTTTAAATGAAATGGCATAATTAAGGTTTTCGAGATCATGGTACACGGCGCCCCCGCCCGTAAATCTTCTAACCACTTTAACGCCATGTTCCAAGCAGTTTGGGAGCAAGACTTCAAGGCTAACGCATTGGCATCTGCCGATAACAATCGTATTGTCGTTTCTCCAAAATCTTAAAGTGTTGGGACTTAAGCCTCCACCCACCGCTCGCGCAACAGCCTCCTCAACAGCCATATTATAATATGGTTTATCCGGCCACTCTACATCAAGCAAACGCCAAACCATTGTCCTCCTCAATCGAATTTCCATCAAACATTATAAATTTTTCTTTCCAGCACTATTGACACAATTTTATTGAAATAAGCATAATGATGGATGCAAGCAAAAGATTAGAGTATAATACCTTTGGTAAAATAACGTAAAAATTCTTTAGCATAGATAGAATTATCAAGAAGGCCGTAAAGGTTTTGCCTACACTTTCCTCATGAATAGTGTAAGAAGAAATATGTCACCTAAAAAGATATTACAACATGATGGATAAAGAAAGCGAGAAAATAGAAAAATAAATTAGATAAAGGGGGCTGCTATGCACTAGTTGAAAAATTGCATTATTTCCTTCTATTTGTCAAATGTTTTAAGAACTTAAGTCCCTCCATGGCTAATGAGTCCCCATTCTCAAACAGAGGACGCCAGGAACACACGTTTTCTGAAAGACCTCTGACGTTTGGGGGGAATGTTTCAATCGTCAGCCAACCGTTGTAATCGATTTCGAACAATGCTTTAAATAAGCCTTCCCAATCAACATGACCATCCCCCAGATAGCCTCTATGGCTTTCGCTTGTATGCAAATACCCTAATTTTTTCCCAGCCATTTTTATCGGCTCATAAAAATTTTTTTCCTCAATGTTCATGTGAAAGGTGTCAGCGTGAACAACCAAATTCGGTTCCCCAACCTCTTCAATAAACTTAAGTGCCTCATCTATCGTGTTTATCAAGTAGTTTCTATATCTATTTATTGGCTCAACTCCGACAAGAACATCATATTTTTTTGCGAATCTGCAAATTTCTCTAATACTTTTTACACTATTTAACCACCTTTCCTGTGTTCTACCTTCACTTGGATGTATACCTAAAGCAGCATAAGTAGAGCCAGTTACCAATTTTATGTCCAGTTTACCGGCTATTTCAATTGATTTCTTAAGAAACTGAACCCCCCTACTTCTAACTGCTTCATCGGGATGACTAACGTCTGTAGACGCATCGAGGGTAACGCATAAAATACAATCAAGAGCATTGTCTTTTAGAGCCTTTTTAACCATTCCACTATCAGCATCAAATAATTTTCTGACATCTATCTCTACACCATCAAACCCAATCTTTTTTGCCCTCTCTATGAGAGTTAAAAGATTATGCCCTTCATCAGCCCACAGAGATAGATGAACACCAAATTTCATACTAAATCGTATTATTGGATTAAAAAGGAAGCTTATAAGCTTTTATGGTGCGCTAGCGCGTGACACGATTTGAATCTATTATTAAGATCTTGGCCTTAACTCCAAGCGCTTAGTGTGGCTAAAAAGAATAAATCTCTAATATGAATAAAATAATTCTTTTGGAAACACTTCCTATATATCATTATTCCAGGTCTTCATTAAGGGCAACTGTATTAAAACGTTGGTTACTATCTTCAATAGTATTCCAACTATACCTCAATGCTATACTTTTCATCTTCCCATCTTCTGAAATTTAATGCCGTGTTGCATGATCTAATTTTTTCGTCACCGCAACCACATACTTTAACAAACACCAGCATACAAGAAGAATTTTAGTCTTCTAAAAAGGCCTCTAAATACGAATTTCGAAATTATGCAACACAGCAAAATTTAAGGTTGTGGCAGAAAAGCTAGTTCACCTTTTCCTTTATTGTTGTTAGGTTGTTTATTCCGATGTTGTAGTTGATGACCCTTAGGTAGAGTTCGTTTCTTTGGCTTCTTCTCCTTCTTGATAATAAGGCGCTGCCGAATACCCTCTTCATCACAGAGTGTACCGATTCTACTCTTGATCTTTTGTGGTAGTGTTTTTCGAATTCTTCTCTACTCTCTTTGTATAGTTTGACCATGCTTCTCCACGTTTGTGATCCTTTTGCTTTCAGCCTTGTGTTCTTCTTTGGTTTGATGTATGGTGCTCTACCCTTCTTCGCTATTAGTTCGAGGTTTCTTCTCGATAGGTATGCTGAGTCTGCTACGAATTCTCCTGTGCCCTCTGGTATGTGCTTGATTAGATCTTGTAGTGTTGGTGAGTCGTGTTTTGTTCCTTTGGTGACCTTGATGTTGAGTATGGCTAGCGATTCTAGGTCTATTATCGTGTGGAGTTTGGTGTATGCTCTCCTCCTACCCTTGCCCTTTCTTATGGTGAACCAGGTTTCGTGCCTCTTTGTTGAGAAGCCTGTTGAGTCTGCTGCTAGACCCCCTTTTTGAACGGCTCTACGAGCAGATCGTTCAACCTCTTCAGATAGCTTTCAGGTGGCTTTAGTAGGGCTGTTCTTATCGTCTCCCTGCTCGGAGCCCTATCCAAGCCTATTACCTTCAACAGGTCTGGGTTTGCTTTGAGGTATGATGAGATACTCCGATAATCCATCTTCACCTTCAACAGCGCGCATAGAACTAGGCCTCTAGCGTCGTAGGCAGGTCTACCATTTAGCTTCGCCACCCAAGGTGGATCGAGACTCTAAACGACAGCCCTAGCCTTCCTCAAGAAGAGCTCCACCTCATCCTTCCTGAACCTCTCATAGGCCCTCCAGTTCCTCTCATACTTCTTCCAATCCCTCTTCCCAGCCAATAACCCACCTCCCACCGCACCCCCATCAAGGCAGATCTCAGGCTATTGAGCCAACAGGACAAGAAGCTTAGACCATGAGACAAACTTTTTTTTTGCCACAGCCAAAATTTAAGAAAAATATATATAATACTATATTATTATCCATAGTCATGAGCCAAGAAATAAGTAGAAGAGGTTATCTGAAGACTATTGGAGCACTTATAGGTGGTTTAGCAATTGGCGGAGCAGTTGGCTGGCTTGCAAAACCAGAAGAAGCTGCCAAGACCGTCACACAGACAATTACAACGGGTGGTCAGACTCTTACACAGACTCTTACACAGACTCTTACAGCAGGTGGTTTTCCGAGTACAAAAAAATATAAAATAATACTTGTAGGCGGTGATCTGGGAGGAGAATTCTGGGCACCAATTCATAGGGGCGCAGAGGACGCATCTAAGTGGTTTAATATTGACTTTCCTCTCACGGGACCTTCGGGTACAGATGCGGTCGCCACCCATGATGCTATGAAAGCCGCTATTGCGGAGAAGCCTGACGCTATTGTTGCAGTTCTTGGTGATGAGACCATGAACCAGTTAACTAATGAAGCCCTTTCCCAAGGAATACCGGTTGTGGCTATGCTAATCGATGATAATCCACCACATCCATCAAACAGGTTGGCTTATATAGGAACAAGCCAATATGAGTCATGCTTTAATACCGGAAAGGTGCTTCTAAACAAGTATCTTAGCAAAAAATATCCAAATGGTGGCAAAGGAGTCATTTTTATGCATCGTCCAGGTGCACCTGATTTGACGGCTAGAGCTCAAGGCTTCCAGGACGCCCTCACCCCAGCAGGATTCACGTTTGAAGTAACTACTGCTGGACCTGAGGCTGAAACTGCTAATGAAATGGCAGAAGCATATTTGAGGAGTCATCCAGACGTTGTTGTGGCACTAGGCTGCGATGGAATTTCGACGCCTGCCGCTGGTAGGGCTATAGATGTGCTCGGACTTAAGGATAAGGTTCTAGGCGCTGGAACGGACGTGATACCTAGAAATGTTGAGTTAATGCAAAAAGGTTGCCTGTGGGCGTTAATGAATCAGCAGCAGTACATTCAACCAATTGTAACAGCTTTAAGTGTTTGGTTACATCTGTACTCGGATAAGGAGCTCGCTCCATTTAGTGCAAGCACGGGCAGTGGCGTAGTAACTCCAGATAATCTAGCATTATACACAAGAACAAGCCGCTTCCACTAGCCTGATTTTATATTGAGCGTACAAGAGTTTACGGTGCGTAAACATGAGGAAAAATAACCCCCATCTTTTTTTTGAAAAAATTTTATATTATTTTGCTAAGGTTAGAGAAATAGGCGTCATATTAGCACTCGTAGTTCTGACAGTACTCTTCTCGCTTTCGGTAACTAATTTTTTAACCTGGGGATACATGACTACTATTTTAAGTTATGCTACAAGGATAGGACTAATTGGTGCTGGAGCAACTCTTCTGATGGCGTCAAGAGAAATTGACCTTTCTGTTGGCTCCGTGTTTGCTATAGTTCCAGTTACCGCGTTCGTGTTAGCTGAGATGGGTTTGAATGTGTGGTTATGCGTGGCTGTAAGTCTACCTATAGGTGTACTATGTGGAATATTGAATGGCGCTATCGTGTTAAAGTTAAATCTTCCATCGTTTATAGCGACGCTGGGAACCATGTTCTTATTTAGAAGTATTGCTTTGGTACTTTCAGTGGGTGGAGCTAAGCCAGCTCCCAGCGACCCTACTTATAGGTTCATCTTTGGAGGGGGGAACGTTTTCGGTCTTAATACAGCATTTTTTTGGTGGTGCATAATTTTTGCAATAACCGCGATAGTGTTGCATAAGACGAAGTTTGGGAACTGGACTTTAGCTGTTGGCGGTAACATGGAGGCGGCAAGGTCTATGGGTGTTAAGGTAGAAAGGGTTAAAATGATCAACTTTATTGTAACTAGTTTTCTTGCGGGATTATGTGGACTACTTTATGCTACTAGCACTGGTACGATTTACGCCGTTTACGGGCAAGGGATGGAGTTCCAGGTGATTACGGCTATTGTTCTTGGAGGAACTCCACTTTCTGGCGGTGCAGGAACTGCATTGGGTACAGTCTTGGGTAGTGTTCTGCTTGGAATCGTTTACCTGGGAACTGTTTCAATTAGATGGTTCGGTGGTTTACCTATCCCAAGTGCCTACGTATTTGATGGTGTAGTAGGTATTTTGGTAGTAGTTGGCATGTTCATAAATATGTTTTTAGAGAAATTGAGGAGGCAGGTGCAGGGGTGTTGATGTTAGAAGAGCCTCTGGTCAAAATGGAAAGTATATGCAAGTTCTTTGGTCCGGTTAAAGCTTTAGATAAAGTAGATTTTTATGTAGGTAGATCAGAGATTGTCGGCCTAGTAGGTGATAATGGTGCTGGGAAATCTACGCTGGTAAAAGTACTTTCAGGTATTTATCCGCCAGATGAGGGAAGAATATACCTTGAAGGAAGGCGTGTTGAATTTTCATCCCCATCTCAGGCTAGAATGTTGGGAATTGAAACGATCTATCAAGATCTAGCCCTCGTAGAAGATTTACCAATATACAGAAACATATTTCTTGGAAAAGAACCTTTGAAACGATTTGGCATATTTTCAATACTGGACGAGAGAAAGATGAAGGAAGAGTCGGAAAAAGTCCTGAAGTTGCTAAAGATAAATATCCGGTCAGTGGATGTACCAGTTAAATATCTTTCCGGTGGACAGAGACAGAGCGTGGCAATAGCGAGAGCAGTCTACTATCGTGCAAAACTCCTTTTGATGGATGAACCTACTACTCAATTAGGTGCAGCTGAGGTAGAAAGTGTTCTGGAACTTATCAGAAATGTAAAGAAGGAAGGAAGATCCATTGTAATTATTTCACATAACCTGCCTATGATATTATCCGTTTGTGATAGAGTGACAGTTTTGAGGAAAGGGAAAGTTGTTGGGAACAAGTATACCAAGGATTTAACAATTGAAGAAGTTACCGACATGATTATCGGAAGAGGAAAATATGCAGAATAGCTAAGCCTTTGTCAAAACTATTTTATTTTTTTAAATTAATCGCTACACCTAATAGCCTCTTGTCAACAGTGGTGGTAAAATGTGCAGTGTAAATTTTGTGTCTACTAACGAGGCACTTGTTCTGGAGGCGCTAGAGGCAGGAGTAAGTGTTGTAGCAGCTTATCCTGTAGAACCAATTTTCATCCCATTGTTGACATGTTATTTGCGAGAAGTAGTTTTAGAGGATGAAGTATGCTCAAAAACATCCAGTAAGGGGATGGCGAAAGGTTCTGGAGGTTCCAAGCACGCTATCTTACATAAAAAATCTAAAGGTTGGAGAAAATAAGCGAGGAAAGCGAATTTAACAGAGTAGAAGAGGGTGTAGAAAGGGATTTAGGAATAATAGTTTCTGGCAACACGTATAGTTTCTTAAAAAGTATCCTTTATTGGTGTAAACGGTAGGTCGCTTGAAAAGATTTTTAACAGGCTTGTGCTACAGCGTAATCCTGTACCATATTTAGAAATGTGCGCTAGAGGAGAGATTGAGCAGGCACACTTGCAGATCGCAGAAGAGATAATGGAAATGGGTGAAAGGTTCGACTTGGACGCTATAAGAGAAGTTAACCAAATTGGAGCTTGGATAGTGGACCCAAGATGGGAGTTCCTTCCAAAGGATTCTAAGGTAGTTAAGAAAAGTGATATGCTTTGGGAGATAAACGGTATCCCAGTACGGTATCTTCCTGACATAAACACCTATATCCTCTAAAATCGTTTCTTCCAACAGATCCTGAGGAGGCAAAAGAATTTCTTAAAGCAAGATTTGATGATGTGCGGGTTATGGACCAGGAAACTATAGTGCTTGAAAGGCTTTCGAAGAAGTTGAAGGGAAAACGTTTCATCATAGGGGTGGTGCAGGGGACATTCCTCCCACTCATGGGTCCCTCAGCTCACACGCTCGCATGGCTTCACAGGTACCTTGAGCTAGTTAAGCTCTGGATGGAATACTATCTTAAGGTAAACGTTGAGAGGGCTAAGGCAAAAATTGATGCTGGAGCAGAAGCGATAATAGAAAACGACGACTACGCCTCAACATTTGGGCCCATGATTTCCCCCCAACACTTTAAAGAATACGTCCTACCTAACCTGAAAAGGCTCTGCGATGTCGTACACTCTAAGGGCGCATACTTTATAAAACATACTGACGGAAACATAAACCTCATACTAGAAGACATAGTTTCCGCAGGCGTGGACGGCCTACACCCCCTAGAAAAGAACGCTAAAATGGACATCGCACAAGTAAAAGCCAAATACGGAGACAGAATATGCGTACTAGGAAACCTTGACCCTTCACTGGGAAGCCAAAAGGATAAAGAATACATAGTAAAGGAAACACTTGACCTACTAAAAAATGTAGCGCCAGGCGGAGGCTACATAATGACCACAAGCAACGTCATAACCTCTGACGCCAAAATCGAAAACTTTTACGCGTGGCTCAAATATGGGAAATATCTGATAAAAATACATGATGTTAGTTAAAGATTGTAACATCTGGAAAAGGTAAAGGAGACTGTAAAAGGCTAGCTTTTCCCACTATTTTCCCGTAGGTTGCAGGGGGTGAGAAAGCATTTGCGCCTAAGTTTTCACTCTAGCATCCTCTGGTAGAAGAAGTGGCTGTTCTCTTGCTCATATACGATGGGAATCTTCTCCCTCTAACCTAGCAAAGTTCGCCATCTTGCTCTCAGAAGGAGAGTTTGCGAAAAAATATATAAAATCGTAAAATGGTATCTTTAGCATGTTTAAATTTAAGGCTCCTGAGAAATATTATGAACTTTGGAAGTCCTCTATCGAAGACCCGGAGGGCTTTTGGAACGAATGGGCGGAAAAAGCTGTGGACGACATTTATTGGTTCAGGAAATGGGATAAAACTTTTGAGAGAGTCTATCCTTCTTTTAAGTGGTATGTTGGGGGTTTAACTAATGCAAGTTATAATTGTGTGGATTACAAGTTTTCTAGATATCGTGATAAGACTGCTATAATTCACGAAGCACCGGAGCTAGGAATTTCTAGAAAAATAACCTATGGTGAACTTTATGGGAAGGTGAAGAGGTGGTCCGCTGCGCTTAGAAACTTAGGGGTTCAGAAAGGCGACCGTGTAATACTCTATATTCCAAACAGTATAGAAGCTATAACAATGATACATGCTACATGTAGGATAGGTGCAGTACCCTCAACCGTCTTCGCTGGTTTTTCACCTGGTGCAGTGGCTGATCGAATAGAATTGGTTAAACCAAAAGTGATACTAACACAGGATATTACTATAAGGAGGGGGAAAGAAATAAGGCTGAAAGAGATGTTGTATGATGCGTTAAAAATTTGTTCTCCTGAAATTGTTGAGCGAATAAAACATGTTATAGTTAACCGGGTTAGTGATAGGGCGATTACCCTTACCGAAAAGGACATCCTCCTCGAGGAGTTTGAGGAAAAAGGAAAATTTGGAGATGAAGGCTATATTCCTCTTGAGGCAAACGAGCCTTTGTTCGTACTATGTACTTCGGGTACAACGGCAAAACCGAAGCCAACTGTTCATGTTCACGGAGGTTTCCAAATATGGACCTATTGGACCGCTAAGTGGGTTTACGGCCTTAACTCTCGTGACGTCTTATTCAACACGAGCGACATAGGTTGGATCGTTGGTCATAGTTACATAACATTTGCTCCTTTACTAATTGGATGCACTACAATCGTTTATGAAGGTGTTCCTGACTATCCTAAGCCCACTCAATGGTGGGAAGTGATGGAAAAGTATAAGGCAACAATAGTATGGACTTCTCCAACCGGTGTCAGAGTGCTGCGCAAACTTGGAATCGAGCATGCAAACAAACATGATCTAAGCTCAGTACAGAGAATTGTCTGCGCTGGAGAAGTTCTTAACCCTGAAGTTTTACTCTGGCTCCGAGATGAAGTATTTAAAGGTAGAATACCGGTTATTGACCACATGTGGCAGACAGAAGTTGCGGGTGCAATGTTCGGTTACCCTTACGGGCTCGAGTTACCAGAAATACGACCTGGATCAGCGGGTTTCCCGATGCCTGGTGTGCTTCCAGAAATAGTTGATGAGCACGAAGGTAAACCCTGTGGACCTATGGAGAAGGGTGTACTTTTGCTCAAACAACCGGTTCCAGGCATGACGCCAACGCTATGGGACGATCCGGAAAGATATAGGAGAGAATATTGGGAGCACGATCCTCTTACTGCTGGCAGATATTATACGGGGGACGCTGCATATTTTGATAGCGATGGGTACATATGGTTCTGTGGGAGGTCTGATGAAGTGATAAAGATTTCCGGGCACAGGATAGGAACTATAGAAGTGGAAAATGTAATTGTATCACACCCAGCTGTTGCAGAGGCATGTGTCTGTGGCGTTCCAGATGAACTAAGAGGGGAAGCTGCAGCTGCCTTCGTTGTACTTAAGCCGGGTTATCAGCCTTCAAATAAATTAAAGGAGGACATAATTGATCATGTCAAAAAAACTTATGGTCCACTTGTCGTTTTTAGAGGAATAGAGTTTGTTAGTATGCTCCCAAAAACAAGAAGCGGGAAGATAATGAGGAGGATCATAAAAAAGCTTTGGAGAGGAGAACCATTGGGCGATCTTTCAACGCTAGAAGCCGAAGCCTCCATTCATGAAATTAAGGAAGCAGTCTCCAGACTCAAGCGCATTTAAACATTATTTAGTTGTTATTTTAATTTGTTTTATTTTAAATAGAGATAAATGAAAAGGCGGGTGAAAAAAGCCTTTTGAACGCGAAGCCTGGGGTAACTATGGGTGAGCTCTTCCACATTTATAAAATAGAGTGTGCGAACGAAGGAGCTGACAGTTAACACTATATTTATTCGCCATCAGGAACAAGCATCACCACTTACCCCAACTACGTCTTGGAGCCAAATCGATCCTTCCTCCTAGATTTTGGATGCATATACCATATGTATTATTCTGACACAGGAGTAACACTTTTTAGGTAAACCCTCGAGCCAGCAGATCAAAATCTACAATGGTCTAAAGAAGGCCATAAATCAAGCCTCAGACGCCATAAAGCCCGGAGTCAAATCTTCTGCCATTTCAAAATTGATGAGAAAGTGTCTCGACAAAAGTGGCCTCAAAAGATCTAACGGCCATGGGCATGGGATAGGGCTAGAACCTAGAGAATATCCGATGATATATCGAGGTGTGGAAAAAATTAACTGGTAGAGTTATGAAAGCAAGTGCGGATGCTTCACTTGAAGAGAATATGGTCATCAATCTTGAAACACCATACTATTATTTGGGAGTCGGGAGTTTCCATATAGAAAAAAGCTTTGTTGTCACAACAAGAGGATTTCGAGAACTTATCCCCCAGAAACGCGAGACGCCTTCATCATGGAGTAACAGAAAGCGCATGGTTAGGTTATAAATTTAACGTGAATGGAAATTACACAAAATTTATTAATAGATAATTTGTCAGTCTATAGGTATGAGGTTAACTGGTAAAGTTTGTCTTGTTACGGGTGCCGCTCGGGGAATCGGGAGGGCTATAGCGTTGACCTTTGGCAGTGAAGGAGCGAATGTTGTTGTTAATTATTCTAAGAGTAAGGAAAGGGCGGAAGAGGTTGTTAATGAGATAATTAAATTGGGGAGAAAGGCGATTGCAGTTAAGGCTGACGTGTCAAACAAAGAGGAAGTAGATAGGATGGTAGAAACAGTGATTAAGGAGTTCGGCAAAATCGATGTCTTGGTGAATAATGCTGGAATTTCTTGGCCGAACCCAAATCCTTTAACTGCGACGAGGGAAGAATTGGAAAAGGTTATTGGAGTAAACTTATTTGGCACTTACTACTGTACTCAAGCTGTAGCGCCATACATGATTAAACAAAGGTATGGAAAAATTATAAACATATCTTCTTTAGCCAGTATTGGAACAACTGTGCCCTATTCTATTGCATATGCCCTGTCTAAGGCAGCAGTAAATAATTTAACGAAAAGGTTAGCTTACGAGCTTGGCCCCTATAACATTAATGTTAATGCGATAGCACCGGGAATGATAAGAACAGAAATCCAGTACACAGGAGGAAGAAGTGAGGAGGAAGTAGAAAAATACTTAAATGATGTAGCGAAGGTTACTGCATTACGTAGGGTTGGAGAGCCGCAGGATGTAGCGAATGTTGCCCTATTCCTAGCCTCTGATGAATCAAATTTTATTACAGGACAGGTAATAGTGGCTGATGGGGGAAGGTTTAACTTTCTCTCACATAGTGTTTAACTTCAACACCAAACACAATAAAAAGGAGAAATAACAAAAACATGTATCTTGATTTGCCTTTTTCCTTTTTTTATCCCTTAACTGCGCTTCTGAAGAGGCCGCTGACTAAATATTGCTTGAAAAGGTAATAAATTATTACAGGAGGTAAAGCATACAGAATAGATGCCGCCATGAATATGTTCCAAGGACTATCGTCCGCTCCTAAAAATGTACTCATACCGAGTGGTAGTGTATAAGTAGACTCATGACTCAGCAGCAAAACAGGATATAGGAAGCTATTCCAAGAGAACATGAAAGAATAAACGGAAAGGGCTATTATTATAGGAATCGATATAGGTAGCAATATTCTTATAAAAAAGGTTA
>Ga0272448_1003703_pt1 | contig 18007 bp, 14 predicted proteins | sample YNPCB0191_FD_202220 | JGI IMG/M metagenome (GOLD analysis project Ga0272448, IMG submission 202220) | Hot spring sediment microbial communities from Yellowstone National Park, WY, United States - YNP-CB-019-1 | ecosystem: Environmental > Aquatic > Thermal springs > Hot (42-90C) > Sediment... | reverse complement strand
CGCTCGAACCCTTCAACGACGATTACTACGTCGCGCTGCGCGTGGTCGACGCCGCCGGCAATTTGTGGGGCAAGCAGGACCGCCGTCCCGCCGGCTACAATGATCCGACGACGCGCTGGAAAAAGGGCGAGAATCTTTTCGGCGCGTACACCGTGCCGCTGCTCGCCGGCGCGCCGGCGGGCGATTACTTTGTCCAAGTGACGCTGTACACCCAGGGCAATCAGAGCGGACTCGATGTCCTCGCGCCGAACGGTGCGCCGATCGGCAAGAGTGTGAAAATTGGACCGATTCCGGTTCTGCCAGCGGAAAAACCAGCCGCGTTTGCCGCGCTGAATATTCAGAACACCATCAGCCAGCCAATCGGACCGTTCACGCTGCTCGGCTATCAACTCGGACGCGACAAGGCGAGCGCGGGCGAATCGATCCCGCTGACGCTGTTTTGGCGTGCGGATACCGCGCCCGCGAAAGACTATACGCTGCGCGTCCAGTTTGGCAATGTGCTGAGTGATCCGCTCCCGCTCGCGAATGATAAATTCTCCACCGCGCAGTGGCGCGCGGGGGAGATCGTGCGCGCGCAGTACACCATTGCGATTCCCGCGACCGCGACGCCGGGCACGACGAATCTGCGCGTCGCGTTGAGCGACGGCAGCGTACTTGACCTCGCGCCGTTCACGATCGAAAAAACCGACCGCGTGTTCGTCAAGCCGAATGTGCAGACCGCGCAGAACGCGAACTTTGGCAACGCGATTGCATTGATCGGCTACGATCTCAGCGCAACCACTTTGAAACCAGGTGAACCCCTGAAACTTGTCTTGTCTTGGCAGGCGCTTGGCAAAATGGACAAAGCGTACACCGTATTCGTGCACCTGCTCGGCGGCGACGGCAAACCGATTGCGCAGAAGGATGCTCAGCCGCTCAACGGCGCGCGTCCGACGACCGGCTGGGTCGGCGGCGAATACGTCACAGATACTGACGAATTACCCATTCCGGCCGACACTCCGCCCGGAACATATCCCATCGAAATCGGCTGGTATGATGCGCAAGACCCGGCATTCGCGCGTTTGCCAGTATTGGACGACAACGGCGCGCCGGCGGGCGACCATGTAATTCTGAAAACGACGTTAACCATTCAACCGTAGGGGCGAGGCATTTGCCAAAACGAATCCAACTTGAACGCTTGATCAGTTTACGCCGAACCTGCGCTCACGAAGGTGTGGCTTGGCAAATGCCTCGCCCCTACCAGACGTTCCAATGACCAAACCCAGCATTACCGTCTTTTTTCCCTGCTACAACGACGCGGGCACCATCGGCGTGATGGTGATGCGTGCCATCCAGACGCTGCGCGAGGTGTCGGACGATTACGAGGTGTACATCATCAACGACGGCTCGACCGACGATTCGCGTTTGATCCTGGAAGAATTGTCGCGCCTCTATCCGCGCGAGCTCTGCTTCGAGAATCGCGACGTGCCGAGCGGCTACGGCGGCGTGCTGCGCGCCGGCTTTGCCAAGGCGACCAAGGAGTGGATTTTCTACACCGACGGCGACGCGCAGTACGACTCGCGCGAATTGAAACTGCTCGCGGAAAAGATTTCGGATGACGTGGATGTCGTCCAGGGTTGGAAGATCAAGCGGCGCGATCCATTCCATCGCATCGTCATCGGCGTCCTGTACCAGTACTTTGTGAAACTGATGTTCGGCTTGAAGATCAAAGATGTGGACTGCGATTTTCGTTTGATGCGCCGTGAGATTTTCGACGTGGTGAAATTGGAATCGGACACCGGTACAATCACGTTCGAGATGGTGAAGAAAATCCAGGATGCCGGCTATCGCTTTGTCGAGGTGCCGGTGCATCACTATTACCGGCAGTACGGTGAATCGCAGTTCTTCAACCTTCCGCGCGTCGCGGCGACGCTCGCGCGCATGTTCCACTGGTGGTGGCGGCTGGTGGTCAAGCGTGAAGCAGTGCGCGAGTACCGCGCGAAACGCGACGCGCAAGTCGCGCGCAAGACGCAGACCGCGATCGGTTGACGATGATAGCTCCCACGCCAACAACGCCGACCCGGTCGCCACAGGAAATCATCGAGCTCTTCAAAACGAAATCCATCGACGCGGACTGGTCGTTCGCCCAAGCCAAGCCCTCCGAGACCGGCAAGTGGACGCACAACTATCACCGCTATCCGGCGAAATTCATTCCGCAGTTGGTCGAGCGACTCTTTGACGAGTACGTGCCGACGCGCGACGCGCACGTCAACGATCCGTTCATGGGCTGCGGCACGACCATCGTCAGCGCGATCGCGCGCGGCTTTACCGCCAGCGGTACGGATGTCAACCGCATCGCGTTTCTGATTACGAAGGTCAAAGCCACGCCGATCGAGCCGGCGTATCTCGGCAAGAAAATCGACGCGCTCCAGACTGCGCTGCAGAACGAAAAAGCCACGCCTGCGATTCCACAGCGGCACATCGAGCGGATCAGGCATTGGTTCACGGACGAAACCGCCGACGCGTTGGGCAGAATGCTACGCGTCATTCAGCGGGAAGAGGACACGGTCATCCGCGATTTCTTTCTCGTCGCGTTCAGCCATATCCTCAAGACCTGTTCGGTCTGGCTACAGGGCAGCACCAAGCCGACGCGCGACCCGAAGAAGAAACCAGTCAAGCCCATCGACGCGCTACGGCGGCATCTGCGCAAGATGCAGCGCGGCAATGCCGCGTTTTACGCCGCCGTGCCCGCGCCCGTGCGCGAAAATCTCGGTGCATACTTGCACATCCAGATCGGCGATGCGCGCAGGCAGCCCGCGCCGGACGCGTCGGTCGATCTCATCGTCAGTTCCAGCCCGTACGTGACCAGTTACGAGTACGCCGACCTGCACCAGCTGTCCACCCTCTGGCTTGACTTGGCGGACGATTTGTCGGAATATCGGAGAGAGTTTATCGGCACGTCCTACAAAGCGTCCGACGCGCGCCAGCCACAGAGCGCGATCGCGCGCGGCATTGTCGAGAAAATGTCGGACGTCAGCGCGAAGATGGCGCGCGAAATCGAAACATTTTTCGCGGACATGGAGCAGGTGTTCGACGAGAGTTACCGGATTCTCAAGCCCGGCGGACGCTGCTGCTACGTCATCGGCAACACGCAGTTGAAAGGCGTGAACATTCTCAACGCGGAAGCGTTCGCGGACAGCTTACAGCATTCTGGGTTCGCGCTCGACCGGCTCATCCAGCGCGAAATCCCCTCCAAGATTCTGCCGCAAACGCGCGACAAAAAGACCGGGCGCTTTGCGAGCAACCAGCACGCGGACACAGAGGCGTACCCGGTGGAGTATATCGTGGTGGGGCGCAAGTAGGCATCGTTGAAAACCGACACCTGCTGCGCGCAAGATCCGCAACGCACGACCATCTGACTATGGACTACAAGACTAACCTAACCAACGCCGACTGCCTCATCACCGGCGGACTCGGTTTCGTCGGCTCGAACCTCGCGCGGCGGCTCGTCGAACTCGGCGCGCGCGTGACGCTGGTCGATTCGCTCATCCCGGAGTACGGCGGCAACCTGTTCAACATCGCCGGCATCGAAGACCAGGTGCGCGTCAACATCGCCGACGTGCGCGACGAGTACTCGATGGATTATCTCGTCCAGGGACGCGACTTTCTCTTCAACCTCGCGGGGCAAACGTCGCACCTCGACTCGATGAACGATCCGTACACCGATCTCGAAATCAACTGCCGCGCCCAGCTCTCGATCCTCGAAGCGTGCCGCAAGCAAAACCCGCGCGTCAAGATCGTCTACACCAGCACGCGGCAGATGTACGGCAAACCGGACTATTTACCGGTCGACGAGCGCCATCTCCTTCACCCGACCGATGTGAACGGCATCAACAAAATGGCGGGCGAGTGGTACCACATCGTTTACAACAACGTGCACGGCATCCGCGCGGTCTCGCTCCGCATGACGAACACGTACGGACCGCGGATGCGCGTCAAGGACGCGCGCCAAACCTTTCTCGGCGTGTGGATCAGGCGCTTGATCGACGGCGAACCCATCGAGGTCTGGGGCGATGGGATGCAAATCCGCGATTTCAATTACGTGGATGATGTCGTGGACGCGATTTTGCGCGCGGCGACCACGGACGACGCGTACGGACAAATCTTCAACCTCGGCAGCGACGAGACGATCAACCTGCGCGATCTCGCCGCGCTGTGCGTCGAGGTGAACGGCGGCGGTGAGTATCGAGTCATTCCGTTCCCACACGAGCGCAAGTCCATCGACATCGGCGATTATTACGGCGACTATCGTAAGATTCGCGGCAAACTGGGTTGGCAGCCGCGCGTGAATCTGCGCGAGGGATTGAAACGGACGCTGGACTTTTATCGCGCGAATAAGGAACGCTATTGGTGATTTCGTAGGGGCGCAGCGACGCTGCACCCGCTCCACGGACAAATCCATGATTCCTTTCTTTGACCTCACTAAACAGTACGCCTCGATCCAATCCGAAATTGACGACGCGACGGCGCGCGTGCTGAAAAGCGGCTGGTATATTTTAGGCGAGCAGGTCCGCGCGTTCGAAAAAGAATTCGCCGCATACATCGGCACGCGGCACGCAATCGGCGTGGGCTCCGGCACCGAAGCGCTGCACCTCGCGCTGCTCGCGCTCGGCGTCGGCGCGGGCGACGAGGTCATCACGGTGCCGAACACCGCCGTCGCGACCGTCGCCGCCATCGAACTGACCGGCGCGCGCGCGGTGCTGTGCGACGTGCACCCGGACTCGATGCTGATCGATATCGAGCAACTCGAGCGCGCAATCACACCGCGCACCAAAGCGGTCATCCCGGTGCACCTCTTTGGTCAGAGCGCCGACCTCAATCCGATTCTGCAACTCGCGCGCGCGAAGAACATTTTCGTGCTGGAGGATTGTGCGCAGGCGCACGGCGCGACGTATCACGGCAAGCGCGTCGGCAGTTACGGCGACATTGCCGCGTTCAGTTTTTATCCGACGAAAAATCTCGGCGCGTACGGCGACGGCGGCGCGATCGTCACGAACGATGCAGCGCTCGCCGAGCGCGTGAATCTGCTGCGGCAGTACGGCTGGCGCGAACGCTACGCCAGTGACATCAAGGGGATGAACTCGCGGCTCGATGAACTGCAAGCCGCGGTCTTGCGCGTGAAACTGCGCCACCTCGACGCGTGGAACGCGGCGCGGCGCGAGCGCGCGGCGCTGTACACCGAGCTGCTGCGTACTGTCACGCCGCCGCGCGAGATGGCCTACGGGCAAGCGGTGTATCACCTGTACGTCGTCCAATCTTCTCAGCGCCAATCTCTAATCTCTCATTTGCAGGCGCGCGGCATCGGCACCGCGATTCAATACCCGCACCCGATCCATTTGCAGCCGGCGTACGCCAACCTGGGTTATCGCGAAGGCGATTTGCCGGTCGCGGAGAGACTCGCACGCGAGATTTTGTCGCTGCCGCTGTATCCCGAATTATCGCTCGACGACGTGCGCGTGGCGGCGCAGGCAGTGAATGAATTCAAAGGATGACAGAGGACGAAAGACACGCCGTCGTCACTCGTCCTTCGTCTTCCGCCGGAGGTTGCGTTGTCCAAAGAAACCATCATCGCCTTGTTGTGGCTTTTGCCCGCCATGCTCTTTAGCACGACCGGCGAATTGTTCTTGAAAAAGGGAATGAACGAAATCGGCACTTTTGACTTTGCCTCGGTTTCCACGATTGCGCCGACGCTGGTCAAAATCTTGAGCAATCCCAACATCTGGATCGGCTTTATCGGCTTTGGCGGCGGCTCGATCTTCTGGCTTTCGGTAATCTCGCGCGTCCCGCTCAGTTTGGCTTATCCGATGCTCGCGCTGAGTTACGTCATCATCGCCATCGAATCGTGGATTTTTCTCGGAGAGGGCTTCCATCCTTTGCGCATCGTGGGCGCGCTGGTCGTCGGCGTCGGCGTCGCGCTGATCGGCATCGGCGGCTCCGGGCAATGAATCGAAACGAAACATTGGAATGAACCTGACGCGTACCTCGTCGTTCGTTACTCGTCCCTCGTCCCTCGTCACACTCCTGCTTGCCCACGCGACTGTCCTGGTCGCGTTCTTTTTGCGCGCGTATCGCCTCGCCGATAAGAACGTGTGGTGGGACGAGGGGTGGAGCGTGTGGCTGTCGCAAAAAGACTTGGCGTGGATCGCATGGCGCACCGCGTCGGACGAGCATCCGCCGCTGCACTATTGGATGCTGCATTTCTGGAATAGGGTCGCCGGCACGGACGCGTTCGCCGGGCGGTTCATTTCGCTCGCGTTCGGCGTGCTCACGATCGCGCTGCTGTACCGCATCGGCAAACGGGTGGGCGGCGCGTGGATCGGCGTGCTCGCCGCCGCGTTCCTCGCGACGGCGCGCTTTCACATCTGGTGGTCGCAGGACATCAAGAACTATACCCCATCGATTTTCTTCGCGTTCGCCGCGGTGTGGTTTGCGCTGGAACTGATCGCAGATCGCCGATGCCCCCTCCATTCGCCATTTGCTATTCGCTTTCCGCTGCTGGGTTACGCGCTCTTCGCCGCGCTGGCGATGTGGACGCATTACCTCGCCGCACTCGTGCTCCTCGCGCTGAATCTCTACTGGCTGTGCGTGATCGTCCATTCGTCCATCGTCATCCATCGTCCGCCTTCCCTCCTCTGGAACTGGCTCATTGCGAATTTTCTTGCCGCCGCGTTCTTCGCGCCGTGGATGGCCGTGTATCTGCAAAACGCCGCCGCGTGGAGCGCCGCACCCGCGTTCGATTTCTCCTTGTTCCTCAAACTGGTCGCGACGGTTTTGCCGCTCGGCGTGACGACGAACATCGACAATTATGCTGGGCTGACTGCCGGCTTTACGATATTGGCTCTGCTCGGATGCGCGTGGATTATTGTAAATTCGAAATTCAAAATTGAAAATTCTAAAGCCACGGCTCGAAATTACGAATCACGTATTGCTCAGTACGTTTTACTCTTTGCCTTGATCATCGCGCTCCCGCCCATCCTCATCTACATCCTCTCTCTCACGCCGGTCTCTTTCTTCGCGCCGAAAATTCAGGCGCGCTACCTGTTGATTTTGTTGCCCGCCTACGCGATGCTGCTTGCTTTCGGCGTGGCATTCCTGGCGCGGTGTTCGCGCTATCTCGCGGTCTTCGCGATCCTGTTCGTCCTCGCGGCGAACGCGTTCGTGCTGATCGATTACTACGCCCAACGCCGGCTCACCGACGATTACGCGACGCTCGCAAACACGATCAACGATTTCGCGCGGCAAGGCGACCTGGTCTTGCTCGACACCGACCAGGAGTGGCCCACGTTCCTGTACTATTTGCGCGCGCCGCTGGATTGGCTCGGTGCACCCAACGGCGCACCGATGACCCCGGCGAACGCGGACGCGCTCGTGCAGCGCGCGCGGGCGCAGCACGATGCCGTCTGGCTCGTCACGATCCCGGACGCGCTCGCGACCGACCCGTTGCATCTGCTGGAGACGCGGCTCGCGCGTGAAATGGGAAAGCAGTACGAGCGAACTGTCGGCGACAAGCGGCTCGCGCTGTACGCGCCCGCACCGCGCGATTTCGTCAGCGTGGCGCGCGAAAATTTCGCGCCGCAGTACCCGCGCGTCGAGCCGGTGGACCTGAACGCGCGGCTGCTCGGTTTTAATCTGCCGGTGCGCGAACTGAGCGCGGGCGACACGCTGCGTCTCGTCACGTATTGGAGCGCAGCCTATCCGGCGATGGTTTCAGTTCATCTCGGCAACCTCATTACCGCTCCACTGCAAATGCCGGCTGGTGCATTGATGCGCTACGAGAACGATTTCGCGATCCCCCCCGACATGTCCGGCGACTTGGCGATCGCGGTCAATCAGTTCACGCTCGCGCGCGTGTACATCGCCCCCCGCGCGGCAATCGCCAACGCGACCAGCGTCACCCATCCGTTCGATGTTCGACTCGGCGACGCGATTCACCTCGTCGGCTATGATCTGCCGCAAACCCAGTTCCGCGCCGGCGATACGGTGCCGCTCACGTTGTACTGGCGCGCCGACCGCGCGATCGGCACAAGTTACACCGCGTTCGTCCACCTCGTCGGCGCGCAGTTCAATCCGAAACAAAACAATCCGCTGTGGGGGCAAATCGACCATGTGCCGCGCGAGGGCGCGTATCCGACGACCGCGTGGCTGCCGAACGAAATTGTTCCCGATGCGTACCGCGTGTCGATTGACGCGGGCGCGCCGCCGGGCACATACAAAATCGAAGTGGGGTTGTACGATCCCGCGACCGGCGCGCGGTTGCCGGTGGATCGCGGCGGCGACAGCGTGATCGTCGCGGAGATTGAAATCACGCGGTAGGGGCGCCCGCGTGATCGCCCGGCGCGGGCACGCGCAAAGACGCGCTCCTCCGAATTGACCAATCTACCCATCGCGCGTAAACTGTGTCTGTCTCCCGCATTCTGGAGGTTGGTTTGCTCAAACGATTAGCTGCGATTGCCCTTTTTCTTTTCGCGCTGAGCGCGTGCTCGTCCGGCGCGCTGCTCGATCAGGTCTCGCTCAATCCGAGCGCGATCTCGCCGCGCACCGGTAGCGCGAACGCGGCGACGACGATTCATTACGCGGTCGGGCGCCCGGCGAACGTATCGATCTATTTGATCGATACGCAAGGCGCGCGGCACGATTTTCGCACCGATCAGCCGCGCGCGGCAGGCACGTACGACGCGCTTTTCACCGGCGCGGTCGGCGACCGCGTTCTGCCGGACGGCAAGTACACCGTCGTCGTCGAAGCGAAAGACGCGGCGGGACAGGTCGCCAAAATCGAAAAACCTCTGACGATCTCCGGCGCAGACTCAACGCCGCCGGAGCTGCTGAATTATACCGTCTTCCCGGCTTCGTTCACGCCGAACCAGGACGGCATCGACGACCGCGTGACAATTCGCTATTACCTGACCAAGCCGGCAAAGGTCGATGTGTATCTGACGGACGGCAAGAACCGCTACGAGGTCGGCGAGAAAAAGACGACGCTCTGTCTCAAGGACGAACTGAGCTGCGTGGGCCCGCACGAGTACGATTATGACGGCGGGATCGACCAGGGCGCCACGCCGCCGCCGAATGGCACGTACGATGTCATCGCGGATGCGGTCGACGCGGTGGGCAATCGCACGGTCGTTTCGAAAAAACTGACGATCTCGGATGGCGGCGTGCCGCGCGCGACCATCACCAATTCCGGCGTCGATTGGGCGCCGCAAGGACTCCCCTCGTTGAAGGTCGAGCCGTCGGCGCTGCTCGTCCCGTTGGGCAATACACTCACCTTTACCGTCACGGTCACGAACATCGGTCCCGTGCCGATTCGCACCGCGGGTCCTGAACCCGGCACGGTCTACACGACGAGCGAGAATTTCAACACGCTGGGGGATTACGAGCAGCCGGGCGTGTGGCGCGTCGGCTTGGATTCGGAAGGCAACAGCGCTGGGCGACCGTATCCGTACCGCTGGCAGTTGGGATCGAGCAAAGAGTTGAAGCATGTCACGATCGACGGCAAAGAATACTTGTATCTGATGCCGGGTCAGCGCGTGACGGTGAGCGGCAGCGTGCGCATTATCGACAAGCCACCGCGCATCAACGTGTATTACTGGGTGGGCTTGATCCAAGAAGACGTTCGCTTCGTCGAGGATCACGTCGAGCCGAAGATGGTCACAGTAGAATATTGATTTTGCCGCTAAAAAACACGCGACTCGGATCCCGAGCCGCGTGTTTTGGGTTGCACCTCTACGGTGTTGGTGCTGGAGTTGGAGTTGGAGGCGGCGCCGGTGTGGGCGGCGCGGGCGTCGGAGTCAGGGCTGACGCAGAGGTTGGGGTCGGAGTAGGCGTGGGCGGAGGCGGAAGCGGTTTGTAGCCCGCGAAACTGAGATCATCGAAATTCAGCAACATCTCACGCGCGCCAATCGCCCACTTTTTCCACGCGCGGAAATAGACCGTGAGCGTATCGCTCGGCGCGGTGATGATGTACGTGAACGAATTGATCTTGGTCGGCGCTTCGCGATAATCGACGTGACCCCACGGCAGCGTCTGCCAGTTCGCCACAGCGTCCCACGCGCTACAGTCCGGATTCGCGCCCGGCTGATAGCCCCACTGCGCGACATAGCTCCAATCATCGAGGTGGATCGGATTTTCCACGTCACTCACGCGGAGCAATCCATTGCCGGTGACATAGTACGATGCGCCCGGCGTCAGCCCGCGGACCACCTGACAAATGCCGGCGTATCGATCCGCCTCCTGGTAGGGATCGCCCTCGCCGTACATCGTCGTATTGATCTCAAGCAATTGCGAGTGGGCGCCGCTCGTCACGACCGGTTTCCAGGTATCGTCGTACGGCACTTCATAGACATCGCGTCCGCCGTTATTGAAAAACCCCCAAAAGTTCGCAATCGCGTCCCCGACAAAACCGCCCTCGAAATTGCCATTCTTGAAAAATTCGACGATCGGCACGACGCTGAGCGTGTTCGTCACTGTTGTTGTCATCCCAAATGTATTGATCGCCTCGACCGCGAGTGTATGCGTGCCGGAAACCGTCGGCGTCCACGCAAAATCGACTTGTTTGGTCAGCGGTCCGACGGAGTACGCCACACTTGCCGCGACCTTGTCGTCATCGTACAGACTGATCTTGGACAAGCCAACGGCATCCGATGCGTTCACGCGCACCGGGAACGGCTTGGTTGTGTAGACAAAGGTGGGCCACGTCACGTTGACTTGCGGCGCGGTGCCACCGCCGGGCAATTGTCCAAAGAGGCTAATGCCGTCCAAATTCACAAACAGGTCGCGCCCGTAGGTTGGAAACTTCTTCAGCGCGCGGATGAATAGCGTGATCTTGTTCGACGGCGCGGTGAAAGTCGTGGTAAAATCCGACAGCGGACCCGGCTTCTGCCAGTCGTACGTATTCTGCCACGGCACATCTTTCCACGCGACGCTTCCCCAGTCGGTCCCGCCGTTGGGGTCGATGCCCCACTGGACGATGTACGCCCAGTTGTTCATATCTGGGTCGTTGGGCAGGACGCGCAGTTCGCCATGCAGCGTCAGGGTGTACGGCGTTCCCGCGACCACAGAGGCGGTCTGATAGATGCCGGCGTAGCGCTCCGGCTCGGTGGCGAAATAATTCATCGTGCTGATTTCGATGAGTTGCGAATGGCTGCCGTCGTAGTTGAACGCGGGCGACGTATCGTCCTGGAAATGATAGAACGCCGAACCGCCATTATCGAACCCGGTCCAGTTCGCGCCCACGCCGTTCCCGTTAAACCCTTCCTCGAACGAGCCGTTGCTCAACCGTTCACCGTAGCCGCCGGCGTTGAGGCGGGCAGGCGTGATGCCGAGGACTAGCGCGAGCATCAGAGCGATGAAGAACGCACGCTGCAGAATCCTGCGTCGAGTGATCAACCGCATGATGACCTCCAATAATAAAACGTAAAACGCGATGAACGATCGCGCCTTACGTTTTACTTTCTGCTCCGGTCTCTCTTGGCGCGCTGTTTTTCCTCATAGACCTGGCGCGCCTTTTCTGGGAGCACGCGCCCCACGTAGCGCGAGCGCGTGCGTCCGCCTTCCTTCCAATAGGCGTACCAGTACGGTCCGTGCGGGCAGCGCGTGCAGTTCGCCTTGCCGCAGCGGACCGTTTCATAGCGGAATGTAATCGAGCCGAAGGATTGCTCGGCGTGTATCGCCGGCTTAGACATACTCGCGCGTCGCTCTTGTACCACGCGGTGCAGCCGCTCGTCGATCTCGCGTAATTGCTGGATTTCTTTTTCGCTCAGTTGGGTCAGCGGGCTGGGTTTCTTCGAACGTGGCATGGTTTACACCCCGCAGGGCGACGGAACGGCGTTTAATCTCTGCTTAGGTAACTAAGCTTATTATACCACGCGTTACCTAAGAGGTCAAGCGCGCGGTTCATCCCAACAAAATACTTGACTTTTTTGTCAATAGGCGGGTATAATTGTTTATGGATTTGAATAACGTTTCCGGTGGAAATGCCGTCACGCTCCACCTGTGTCAGTCATGGTTCGGCTGACTTGATCTGTGCCATCCTGCAACTTGCGGGGGTTGCGAGGATAATCGGTTAACTAAGGCATTCACATCCAAAGGAGGAAAAACTAATGCCAATTCAAGGATTCGCTAACCGAATTGCTCGGATCGACTTGTCAGCCGGACAAGTCGCGTACGAACCCATCAACGAAGATTGGGCGCGCCGGTACATCGGCGGACGCGGTCTGGGCGTCAAGTATGTCTTTGAAAACGGTCCCCAGGTAGAACCCCTCAGTCCGGACAACATCCTCTGCTTCATGAACGGTCCGCTCACCGGCACGGAAGCCAACATGAGTGGGCGCATGGCGATCGTCACCAAATCGCCGCTCACCGGCACGGTCACCGATAGTCATCACGGTGGCTGGTCTGCCGCGCGGTTAAAGTGGGCTGGCTTGGACGGGCTGATTTTCAAGGGCAAAGCCGCCAAGCCCGTGTACGCCTACGTTCACGATGGGACCGTCGAACTCCTCGACGCTTCCGCCGTGTGGGGCAAAGGCGTCCATGACACGGTCAAGTATTTCAAGGACAAGTACGGCGAAAAAGACTTGAGCGTGATCGCCATTGGTCCGGCGGGTGAAAAACTTGCACGTTTTGCCAATTGGATGAACGAGGACGATCGCGCGAGCGGGCGCGGCGGCACCGGCTGCGTCGGCGGGAGCAAACTGCTCAAAGCCGTCGTGATCAAGGCAGAGAAGAAAATGCCGCGCGCACTGAATCTCGATGCCTGGAAGAAAGCGCACGAACGCGCGCTGGCAACTATCATGGACGAAAAGAACGTGACCGCGCCGCGCAAGGGCGGCTTGTCCGTGTATGGCACCAATGTATTGACAAACATTGACAACAACATCGGCGCCTTTCCCGCTCGCAACGCCCAACTCGCCTCTTTTCGCGAAAGGGCGGAGCGCATTAGCGGCGAGTGGGTGAAGGAGCACATCTTGGTCGATGATCCCACCTGCCACGCGTGTCCCGTCGCTTGTAAGAAGGAAGTCGAAATCAAAGATGGTCCCTTCGCGGGGCTGCGGATGGAAAGCGTCGAGTACGAACCCGCTTGGTCACTGGGCGCCATGTGCGACAACGACGACATTCGTTCGGTTGCCAAGATGATCGATCTCTGCAACGACTACGGCTTGGACGCCATCGAAATGGGCGATCTTCTGGCGATGTACATGGAAGCGTCTCAGAGGGGCTACGTCAACGGCGCCGGTGGCTTGAAGTGGGGCGACTACATGGGCATGGTGGAGATGATCCACAAGATTGGCCAGCGCGAGGGCATCGGTGACGTCCTTGCCGAAGGCACTGAGCGCGCTGCCAAACACTTTGGACATCCCGAGATCTCAATGACCGTCAAGGGTCAAGGCATTCCCGCCTACGATCCGCGCGGGTTAAAGGGTATGGGCTTGGGCTATGCCACGAGCAACCGCGGCGCGTGCCACCTGCGCGGTTACTCGCCCGCCAGCGAACTCGGTCTGATCCCGCTCAAGACCGATCCGCTCGCCTGGAAGGGCAAGGGCGATCTGCTCAAGTTGTTGCAAGACTTGCACGCCTTTTCGGATTCGCTCGACCTGTGCAAGTTCAGCGCATTCGCCGAAGGCGCGGACGAATACGCCGCCCAGTACTCGGCGATGACCGGAATTCCGATCACCGCGGACGACGTTCTCAAGATCGGCGAACGCATCTACAACCTGGAGCGCTATTACAACAACCTGAATGGATTCCGGGAAGGGAGCGACTATCTGCCCAAGCGTTTCTTGGAAGAACCGTCGCAGGAGAAGGGTTCGCAAGGTCACGTCTGCGAACTGCCCCAGATGCTCGAAGAGTACTATCAAGCGCGCGGGTGGGTCAACGGCGTGGTACCCGAGGGCAAACTGAAAGAGCTGGGCATCCTGTAACGCGCGCCACGGATGATACAAAGGCGAGGAAGATCTCTTCCTCGCCTTTCCTTAACCGCCCGCGCGCAAGGCTTTCTTTTCGAAGGCAGACACCACGCGCGCGAGGGTCGCATCATCGCCTTCAAAGATGATTTGAATTTGTCCGATGCGCAACGCGCCGATCGCAATCGGTTCGCCCTCGCATAACGTGACGCGCCAGTTCTCACCCCGAACGCCATCGTTACTTTCCGATTCACCGCCGAGTTCGATGAGATAGTCGCGCGCGAGCCAGAGCGGGAGACCGCGATACGCGCGCTCAACGCGCATCTCCGCCCCCCACCGGCGGAAACACATCGAGCGTGTCGTGCGGGTCAAGGGGCGTGTCCAATCCCTGGGGCAGATAGCGCGTCTCGCGTCCGTTGACAAAGACGTGGATCAAGTCGTTCAATTCGCCGGGCGTTTTCCAAATCTCCGCCGCCAAGTTCGGCTTGTCACGCGTGACGGATTCCAACACAGTGCGCACGGTGATCGGCGCACCAATATTCGCATCAATGGCTTTGCCGCCCGCCACGGCGCGTAAAGTCGCATAGAAATTGACTCGCATTTCGCCCTCGAGTGACTTTTGTCATTGCGGTGTATTTGCCAACGCGGTAAACTGACCTCGATGAGGAGGCGCAAAATGATTATAGCACAAACCGAATCGTCACTCAAAATTGCAGAGCACCCGCTTGAACTGAGCGGACTCGCGCCGACGCCCGCCGAGGAATGGACCCGGCTCATCCGCTTCGTTGGCTTGGGACACGCGGATCAGGAAGCGATGGCGCAGACCGTCGAGCCCCTGTTCGCACATGGACTCGAGGTGGTGACGGCGAACTATGACTATTTGCAGCGCGTGCCGGAGACCGCCGCGATCCTGGGTTGGGAGCAAGGCGCGGATCCCGAACACCTTGCCGAACGACGGCAGTTCTTCACCATTTGGATGGCGCGCACTCTGGGGCTTGACCTCGGTACCGATTTCGCCGACTATTTGTTTTACGCGGGCAAGGCACACGCCGGGCACGGACCGCGTCACATCCACGTTCCCGATACCTGGATTACCGGCGCCATCAGTCTAACCCAAACCACCTTTGCCAGGTTGATCGCCGAGCAGATCCAAGACCGCGCACTTGCCGCCGCGGCGATGGCGGGCTGGAACAAGTACCTGATGATTCAACTCGACTTGATGCTGTTGGGCTATCGCATCGCGCGCGCCTGGGACGATGGAACACAGTCGGTACGCGTCACTTTCTTTGGGCGCTTGCGCGACCTGACGCGCACAGACGCTCTCACCGCGCATACGCATAGCGACGCAACGGTTGCCGAGGTACTGCGCAAGGTGCTCAATTATTTCCCCGCACTTCGATCCGAGGTCATGGAGACGCATTGGCAGGAAGCCGACCAACCCAACTCGTTGTGGACGCACGTCGAGCCGGTGTACACCCCGCGCCTCGGCTGGCGCTTGCTCCAGAATGGCAAAGACTTGCGTTATTACGGCGGATTCGCTGCGCCGATCCACGCCGAGGATGAACTCGCCCTCTTCCCGCCGGGGCGATGAGATTTTGGGGTTGCTCACCGCAAGTCTGCTCTTTCCCGTTTGCAGGTTTCTTCCCCTTGAGTTGCACATTTGACATTTTGGTATGGGAGTGCTAATATCCGCGCCGTCCGCAGATTAGGACGAATGAGTATGGAAGATCCACTTGTATCTGATTCATCTAGACCCTAGCCGTCGCGCGTAGTTTGGGCGCGTGGGGCTTGCGTTGTTTCTCCCCCGACGCAGCGCGCTCCCACTGTCCGCACGCGCGGACGGTGTCTGGAGTTGCCGATGCGTCGTTTTTTTACTCCTCCCATCATTCCACGCCCCGCCTTTCAAGCGGGCGACGCGCTGATTCTGTTCGGCGTCATGGTCGCGCTGTACTTTGGCGTGCGCTTGGCATTCGCGGCGCCCGCCATCGTCCGCGGTCCCGAGATTGATCTCGCGCCGACCAGTCTGCCATGGTACGCCGCGCTCTCGGTCGGGCGAATGTTCGCCGCCTATCTCCTCTCGTTGATCTTTACGCTCGTCGTCGGCTACGCCGCTGCGCGAAATCGCACCGCTGAAACGATTGTCTTGCCGATCCTCGACGTGCTGCAATCGGTGCCGATTCTCTCTTTTCTGCCGGTCGTCGTGCTGAGTCTGACCGCGATCTTACCCGAAGGTCTCGCGGTCGAACTGGGTTCGATCATTTTGATTTTTACAAGCCAAGCCTGGAATCTCACCTTCAGTTTCTATCAATCACTCAAGACCGTGCCGGGTGATTTGCGCGAGGCAGCGCAGGTTTTTCGCTTCGACGCGTGGCTGCGGTTTCGAACGATGGAACTGCCTTTCGCCGCGATTCCACTCTTGTGGAACAGTATGATGAGTTGGGCGGGCGGTTGGTTTTTCCTGATGGCGGCGGAGATTTTCACCGTCGGCGAACGCGATTTCCGCCTGGCGGGGCTGGGCGCGTACTTGCAGACCGCGGCGAACGCGGGCGATACGACCGCGATTGTTTGGGGGCTGGGTACGTTGATTGGCGTGATCGTGTTGCTCGATCAACTCGCCTGGCGACCGTTATTGGCGTGGGCAGACAAATTCAAACTCGAGATGGTCGAGGCTGATGAGCCGCCCGAATCGTGGGCGTACGATGTGTGGCAGCGTTCACGCCTCGCGAGTGCGTTTGCTGCGCGCGTGCGCCGTCCCTTTCTCGAATGGCTTGATCACCGCGTCTCGCAGCTCCTCGCGTCGACTCGCGCGAGAGCGAACCAATCGCCGGGGTGGCGGCGCGCGGCGATCGGTCTCTGTGCCCTGATCGGAGCCGGCGCGTTGGTGTGGGGCGGCATTCAAGCCATCGCGTTGTTGATTCAATTGCCGTCCGGCGAATGGGCGCGGATCGCCCTGGGAACGGCGGCGTCGCTCGCGCGCGTGATCGTCGCGCTCGGCATCGCGCTCGCGTGGACGGTGCCGCTCGGCGTGACCATTGGGATGAATCGGCGCGTCGCGGCGATCTTGCAGCCCATCGTGCAAATCGTCGCCGCGATTCCCGCGACCGCGCTCTTTCCGATCGTCCTCGTCGTGTTGATCCACGCGGCAGGCGGTTTGGACATCGCCGCGATCCTCTTGATGCTGATGGGGACGCAGTGGTATCTGCTCTTTAACATCATCGCGGGCGCGGCGGCGATCCCGCAGGATTTGATTTACACGACCGAGACCTTGGGCATTCGCGGCTGGGAAAAATGGCGCACCCTGATTCTGCCCGCGCTCTTTCCGTACCTGATCACGGGAATGATTACGGCAACGGGCGGCAGCTGGAACGCGACCATTGTCGCCGAGTACGTCACCTTTGGCGGTCAGGTGTTTCACACGCTTGGTTTGGGCGCGTTGATCGCGCAAGCGACCGCGCAAGGGAATTACGCGCTCTTGCTCGCGGCGACCGTGACGATGATCGCGGTGGTCGTGATTTTGAATCGTGCGTTCTGGCGGCGCCTGTATCGCGCGGCGGAAGAACGGTATCGCTTGGATTAGGTGGAGGCAATCATGGCCCATAACGGTACGCTGGTCGAACTCAAAGCAATTGGAAAATTCTACGGACACGGTGAGCGGCGCATTGATGCGGTGGCGAATGTGAACTTTGCAATTCGCGATGGAGAATTTGTCGCGTTGCTTGGTCCGTCGGGCTGCGGCAAATCGACGTTGTTACGCATCATCACTGGGCTTGCGCCCGCGAGCACCGGACAAGTGTTGTATCGCGGCGAACCCTTGCGCGGCGTCAATCCGCACGCGACCATTGTGTTTCAAACCTTCGCGCTCTATCCGTGGCTCACGGTGCAAGCCAACGTCGAGGTCGCGCTCAAGGCGCGCGGCATGCCGCTCGCGGCGCGCACAGAACGCGCCCTCAAGTTGATCGACCTCGTCGGTCTCGATGGTTTCGAATCGGCATATCCGCGCGAACTATCGGGCGGGATGCGGCAGAAGGTGGGGTTTGCGCGCGCGCTCGCGGTCGAACCCGAACTGTTGT
>Ga0272448_1003700_pt1 | contig 18015 bp, 14 predicted proteins | sample YNPCB0191_FD_202220 | JGI IMG/M metagenome (GOLD analysis project Ga0272448, IMG submission 202220) | Hot spring sediment microbial communities from Yellowstone National Park, WY, United States - YNP-CB-019-1 | ecosystem: Environmental > Aquatic > Thermal springs > Hot (42-90C) > Sediment... | reverse complement strand
GGCGCATTGCCTCCGCGACGCGATTCACCGCGACGAGGTACGCGGCGAGTCGATTGTGCACCTTGAACTTGTCCGCCATCTCGTGCACCGAGTGAAACGCCGCGGTCATCTTTTGCCGCAAGCGCTCATGTACGGTTGGCAAATCCCAATAATAGCCGTACGCGTTTTGCACCGATTCAAAATACGAAACCGTCACGCCGCCCGAGTTGCAGAGAAAATCCGGGATCACGTAAACGCCGTTCTCGCGCAGAATCGGATCGGCGTCCGGTGTCGTCGGACCGTTGGCGCCTTCGGCGAGGATGCGCGGTTTGATGCGCGCGGCGTTTTTATCGGTGATTTGATTTTCCAGCGCGGCGGGCACCAGAATATCGCACGGCACTTCGAGCACCGCGTCTTTGTCGATGGGGTCGCCCAAGCCGGGGAATCCTTCCGCGCGCCCGTTGTTCCGCTTGACGTACGCTTGCAACGCGCGCGCGTCGATCCCTTGGGAGTTGACCCAGGCGCCGGACTCGTCGGCGACGGCGATCAGCCGGCATCCCATCTCGGCGAGCAGCGCCGCGCTGTTCGAGCCGACGTTGCCATAGCCCTGCACGACCAAACGCGCGCCCTCCAGATTCAATCCCAGCAATTTCGCCGCTTCAGCCACTGCAATGCTGACGCCGCGCCCGGTCGCATCGTCCCGCCCGGCGGAGCCGCCCAGCGGAAGCGGCTTGCCGGTGATCATTCCAAATTCATTGTGACCCTGGATGACCGCGTACTCGTCCAGCATCCACGCCATAATCTGCGAATTCGTATTCACATCCGGCGCGGGAATATCGTGATGCGGACCCAAAAAGCGCCAGACTTGGCGGACGTACGCGCGCGAGAGCCGCTCCAGTTCTCCCGGCGACATTCGGCGCGGATCGCAGATGACGCCGCCTTTGCCGCCGCCGAGCGGAATATCGACCAGCGCGCACTTCCACGTCATCCACGCCGAGAGCGCGCGCACCGTATCGATCGTTTCGTCCGGGTGGAAGCGAATGCCGCCTTTGCAGGGACCGCGCGCATCGTTGTACTGCACGCGAAAGCCCTGGAACACGCGCACACTGCCATCGTCCATCCGCACCGGCAGCGTCACATGCAGTTCGCGCTGGGGCCAGCGGAGCATCTCGTGAATCGCGGGATCGAGCTTGAGGATCTCCGCCGCTTGATCGAGCTGCGCCTGCGCAATGCGAAAGGGATTGTGTTCCGCATCGGAGCTGACTCCGACCGCGTGAAAGTCGACCGACTCGAGGCGGGTCGAGATGCCATTTCGATTAACCATCATTTTCTCCTCGTCGAGATTCGGATCACATTCCAAGCCGGCAACGCCGTCGGCGAATGGAATCCTGTATGTCTTCACGGACAAGCAAACGCGCGTGGCGTCGTGGGCACGCACGTCAGTGTGTTCTGTCCAAGATGCGTTCTCGTCTAAACTATATCCCTTTTCCGAAAAATGTCCAATCGAAAAAGATATGCTATAATCAGGGCAGGAGCCCAACATGGAATACGAACCGGTCATCGGCTTGGAAGTGCACGCGCAATTGTTGACGCAAAGCAAAATGTTCTGCGGCTGCTCCGCCGACTACGCCGGCGCGCCGCCGAACACGCACGTTTGCCCGGTCTGCCTCGGTATGCCGGGCAGTCTGCCGGTCATCAACCGGCGCGCGGTCGAGTACACGATTCTGACCGCACTCGCGTTGCATTGTGAAATTCCGGAATTTGCCAAGTTCGATCGCAAGAATTACCACTATCCCGATTTGATGAAAGGCTATCAAATCTCGCAGTACGATTTTCCCCTCTCGCGCAACGGCTATCTCTTGATCGACGACGCGGGCGAAATCAAACGCATTCGCGTTCGCCGCGTCCATCTTGAAGAGGACACCGCGAAACTATTCCACGTCGATGGCGCGAGTCTGATCGACGTGAACCGCGCCGGCGTGCCGCTGATGGAAATCGTCAGCGAACCGGACATGCACTCGGTCGAGGAGGCGCGGCTCTACGCGCTGAAACTCCGCCAGATTCTGCGCTATCTCGGCGTCAGCAGCGGCGATATGGAAAAAGGCGCGATGCGGTTCGAGGCGAACATTTCGCTGCGCCCGCAGGGATCGCCAGAATTGTCGCCGACGCGCGTCGAAATCAAGAACCTGAACTCGCTGCGTGCGATGGTGCGCGCCACGGAATTCGAAGTCGCGCGGCAGACCCGGATTCTGCAAGCCGGCGGAACGGTTGAGCAGGAGACGATGGGCTGGGACGAAGCGCGCGGCGTGACCGTGACGCAGCGCAGCAAGGAAGAGGCGCACGATTATCGCTATTTCCCGGAACCCGATCTGCCGTCGCTCGCGGTTTCGCGCGCGTGGGTGGACGAGCTTCGCGCGCGACTGCCGGAACTGCCGGACGAGCGGCGCGCGCGGCTGATGCGCGAGCACGGCTTGAGCGCGTACGACGCTGGCGTCATCACCGCCGAGAGAGAGATCGCGGACTATTTCGATCGCGCCGTCGCGGCGGGCAATGCGCGCGGCATCGACGCCAAAGCCATCGCCAACTGGGTGACCGGCGAACTCTTCCGGCTGATGAAAGACGACAATGCCGAGATCGGCGCGGTCAAGATCGCACCAGCGCAGATTCCGGAATTGATTTCGCTCGTGAACGCCGGGGCGATCAGCAACACCATCGCCAAGACAGTGTTTGATGAGATGTACGCCACCGGGCGCGCCCCGCGCGACATCGTCCAGCAAAAAGGGCTGGCGCAGATCAGCGATCGGGACGCGCTGGTCGGAATTGTGGACCGGGTCATCGCCGAGAACCCCGCGCCGGTCGCCGAGTACCTCGCCGGCAAACAAACCATCGCCAAGTTCTTGGTCGGACAGGTCATGAAGGCGACCAAGGGACAGGGCAATCCCGCGCTCGTCAACGAACTGGTACTGGAGCGGCTCCGTGCGCTCAAAAAGTAGATTGAACGCGCGGAAATCGCGGGGAGACCAGGCAGCCGCGACTGCCCACCTCTTTTTTCAGCCGCCGCCACGCTCGCGAGGCAAGCCAGGACTTTTGGGTCGTTGACAAGCGAAAACGCAAGCCGTATAATCTGAGCAGTCTCGAAATCGCGGGAATCCTCTGAGGAAGACTATGTCGCTGCAGGGCAGTCTGAAGGAAATGAGTCTCGCCAATCTGGTTCAGGTCAATTGTCAGGAGATGCGCTCGGCGCGCCTGACCCTGTCCTCCAAGAACCGGAAAGGCGAGGTCTTTTTATCCGACGGTCAAGTCGTCCACGCCGCGCAAGGCTCGCTCACCGGCGAGTCCGCCATTTTCGAAATGCTGGCATGGGACGAAGGCACATTCATGCTGGAACTCGACATCGCCACGCCGGAGAAATCGATCACCGTCGATTGGCACGAACTCCTGCTCAAAGGAATGATGCAGGTTCCCGAACGGCACGCGTCGGACCCGCCGACCCACGGAACGGTCGATCAAGAGACACTCGCCCGACTGGATGCGATTGAGGGGGTGCGCGGCGCGGTGATCTCCGCTTCCGATGGCGTCGTGCTCGCCGCGAGCGTGCCGGACAGCCAGGGCGAAAACGAAGCCGCGATCGCGGTCTTTGTCGGCACGGCGGCAAACCAGCTGGGACAGGAGCTGCTGCTGGATTCGTTCGACCACGGCGTCGTCGCGATGGAGAACAAGCGCGTCCTCGTCCTGCAGCAACCCGATCGGTACATCGGTTTGTTGCTGGGCGAAAATGTGTCCGCCGCTCTCGTCACCCGCGCGGCGAATCAGATTTTCGAGCGATGAATCTGGACTGACGCGTGGCATACCCCTCGCGGCGGAAGGGATCGGCTCAATGGAGAACTATCTCAAAGAAATCAACGCGGTGCTCGGCGTGACGGGCTCGTTCATCTGTCTGTCCGACGCGAACCTCGCGGCGGTCGCCATGCCGGACCAGATCGGCAAACCGAGTGTAGAGAACGCCGCGCGCATCGTGACCCAGACGATCAACGCGCTCGAAATCTCCGGGCAGCGCGTTGCCGAAGCCGACCTGGTCTACACGCAGGGGCGCTTGATCGTCAAGAACTTGAACACGTGCATCCTCGTCATCGCCTGCGCGCGGAACATCAACCTGCCGCTGCTCAACCTGACCGCGAACCTCGTCGCGAAGAAAATCGCCGCCGAATTCAAACCCGGCGAATGGAAGGGCGCGCCGCGCGCGGCAACGCCCGCCACCGCGCGCACTGCCGCCGCCGAAGCGATCAAACCGGTGAGCGACGCGCCACCCTCTCCCCTGCTGGTGGAACTGGAGCAGGAAATGCGCCGGCTGACCGACGAGGCAAAAACCTATCGCCTGTCGCTGCATGTGATCGATTCGCTCGCGACGTGGCTGGCGTGCCCGCGCTCCCGCTCGCTGCTCACGCCGCCAGAGAAACGGCAGATCGACTTGGTCGCGCGCTCGGCTCAACGCAGTTCGCTCAACATCCTGTTCGAAAAGCTCGGCTACCAAAGCAACCAGCGGTTCAACGCGTTCTATGGCAACCGCCGCCTCAACTTTGTCGATTCGCAGCGCGGTCTGACCGTCGATATTTATCTCGACACCTTCGAGATGTACCACCGCCTCGACCTGTCGAGCGTAATGCAGCAGCCGGGCGTCGCGGTGCCGGAAACCATCCTCCTCCTGCTGCGCCTCCAGCTGGTCGAGATCAGCGATGCCGGGCTGTGCGAAATCTGCGCGCTCTTGTTCGATCACGATCTCAGCGTGGGACCCGAGCCCGATCGGATCGACGCGGCGCAGATCACGCAGCAGTGCGCCGAAGACTGGGGCTGGTTCAAGACCGTTTCGCTGAACTTGGATCGCGCCGCCGCATTTGCCGCCCACGCGCTCGCCGCGCCGGATGCCAGCATCGTGACGGATCGTCTCTCGCGGCTCAAGCAGAGCATCGACCGCGCGCCCAAGAGTCTGCGCTGGCAAACGCGCGCGCGGCTGGGCGAGACCGTCAAATGGTACGAGACCCCCATCCAACCGAGTGCTGCCGTGCGACCGGACATGGCATTCGGATGATCAACCCTACGAGGAGACGCGACTGATGAACGGTTGGCGCAATGGGCTAGACAATGTTCGCCGCGTCCTGGGCGAAGTTCTGTATGGCATGGCAGTGCACGACATCGTGCGCGCCAATCTGCGCGCGCGCGGATCACTGGAGCATCTGTTCATCCTGATCACGTTTGGCGATATGGTTGGCGTGCCGATTCTGCCGCCTTACTATTGCATGCGCCTCCTGCCCTTCGTCGTCCCCGAAATCAATGGGTGGCGGCGGCGGCTGCTGCGCGAGCGCGATTATCTGGACACGATCTTTTGATGGAGACATCGAACAATCGCCGGCATGTCCTCGTCGTTGACGAGGACGAACGGATCGTCGAGGAAATTCGGCACGGACTGAGCCACCTCAGCGCGTTCCAGGTGAGCACGTGTACCTCGGGACAAGCCGCACGCGAGGCGCTGCAGCAGTCCAAATTCGACTTGCTCATCACCGACTGGAAATTGCCGGATGTCGATGGATTGACACTGATCCGCGAAACTCAAGCGCGCACACCCGAGACGGTCACGGTGCTCATGGCGGCGTTTGGCTCTCCCGAATCTCTCATCGCCTCGCACAGCCCCTACGCGCATCATTATATCGAGAAACCCTTCCGCGTCGAAGAACTGGTCGCTGTGATCAATTCGATCTTCCCGGCGGAACCGACGCCGCACCCCAAAGCCAAGCCGCTGGTACTCAAAGTCGTGCTCGGCGGCGATGCCCAGGTCGGCAAGACCAGTCTGATCCAGCGCTACTGCACCGGGCGATTCGACCCGCTGCGCATGATGACCATCGGCGTCGACTTTCACCTGTACGATCTTCAGGTCGATCAAACGTCGACTCGCATCATGGTGTGGGACATGGGCGGACAGGAACGTTTTGCGTTCGCGCGGCGCGCGTTCTACCGCGGCACCCAGGCAGTGGGGCTCGTCTTCGACGCGAGCAACCGCACATCGTTCTACAATCTGACGCGCTGGTGGCGCGAAACGCGCGAGTTTCTGAAAGACGTGCCGATCCTTCTGCTTGCCAACAAGATCGATTTGCCGCGTCAGGTTTCGACGGAGGAAATGGCGCTGGTCGCCCGCGCGTGGAACATCCCCTACTACGAATCCTCGTGCGCCAGCGGCGCGGGCGTCGCCGAATTCTTCGAGGCGCTGGCAGCCACCGCCGTGCAGAACACCCAGCGGACGCACCCGGTGGAGATGGCGACGGGCGAATGAAAAAACGGACGACTCTGCGGTCGTCCGTTTGCGTTTTAGAGCGCGAGGCATTTGCCAAACCGCGTTGGGTTTCCGTAGAGACGTTGCGAGGCAACGCCCCCTACCCGGCGCGGATCACCGTCCCCGCGTCGAAATCCTCTTGCACCAACATCCGCTCGATCAACCCGTCGCGCATCGCGCTCACAATGTGCACGCGGAGCATCGGCTCGCGCTGTACCAACGCAACCATGCTCCGCACTTTGGCGATCATACCTCCGGTCACGTCCACGCCGTGCGATCCGCGCAGGCGCGATTCAATCGCTGCGAAATTCGCCGGCGTAATTTCGCGGATCAGCTGCGCCGAAGCGTCCTGCAGTGGGTCGCCAGTAAAGACCCCCTCGACGACGCCGGCGAGAATGATCCGCGTCGGTTTCAGGATCGACGCGAGGTACACAAAGATCATCTCGGTCGACGCAATCGTCATCTCGCGCGTCTCGTCGAACGCGACATCGCCGTGCACCAGCGGTACGAGGTTGTGGGCGAGCGCCGTGCGAAGGGGACCGGTCGCCAGTTCGACGAGTTCGCCGTCGCGGCAGCGCGCGGAGGCGGAGGGCTGCATCGCAACTACAGGGACGCCTTCGGCAAGAAAAAGGTCGGTGACGAGGCGCGTGAGCCGCTCCGCCGCCGCGCCGGTCTCGGCATACGCGCGCCAGTTGCCGCGCCGACCAAAGCCGGATTCCTTCGCCGCGAAATGACCAAACGAGCCGCTGCCGTGTCCGATCAAAATGGCGAGCGTGGGGTGGGCGTCCCGCGCTTGTTTGATTTCGCGAGCCACGCGGCGAATCACGTCTTCGCGCGCGGTCGCCGCGCGCGTCTTGTCGGTGATCGCCGAGCCACCGAGTTTGATGAAGATCATTAATGCTCCACTACACTCGGCGGCGGAGGCGGCGTGCGGTCGCCCAAATCGAAATGATCGATCTGTACACCGGCGAGGCGCAAGTACCTCATCGCCAACTCGTCGGGATACATTCCCGCGTAGACGACGCGCTGCAAGCCCGCGTTGATGATCATCTTGGCGCAGGTGTGGCACGGCTGATGCGTCGTATAGATCGTGCCGCCCGCGAGCGAGATGCCGTGCAGCGCGGCTTGAATGATCGCGTTCTGCTCTGCGTGCAATGTGCGCACGCAATGTCCGTTCACTACCTCACAACCCTCGTCGAGACAATGAGGCAGCCCTTTGGGCGCGCCGTTGTAGCCGGTCGTCAAGATGCGTTTGTCCTTGACGATGATCGCGCCGACCTGCGCGCGCAAGCACGTCGCGCGCCGCGACACGTCGAGCGTAATGTCCATAAAGTATTGATCCCAGGTGGGTCTCATCTTAGTGGTGGTGATGAGTGGTCAGTTAGCCAGTCCCAAACTGCCGGTCTCCCGCGTCACCCAAGCCAGGGACGATGTACGCGTTTTCGTTCAGGTGATCGTCAATCGCGGCGAGATAAATGTCCACGTCCGGGTGTGCGGTCTGCAGCCGTTTGATGCCCTCGGGCGCGGCGATGATGCCGACGTACTTGATCCGCTTGGCGCCCCAGTCCTTGAGAATCTGCGCGGTCGCGGTCGCCGAGCCGCCAGTCGCCAGCATTGGATCGAGAATCAGGCACACGTCCACCGTGGGCGCGACCGGCAGGCGGTTGTAGTACTGGATCGGTTCGAGCGTTTTGTGGTCGCGATACAAGCCGATGTGCCACACTTCTGCTGCGGGCATCATCTCCCAAAAACCCTCAACCATGCCCAAGCCGGCGCGCAAGACTGGCACCAAGCCAATGACTTCTTTCAGCTCCGCGCCGCGCGTCTGGGCGAGCGGCGTGGTGACGACCTTATCTTGCAGCGTGAGGTCGGCGGTGGCTTCGTAGGCAAGCAGGAGCGTCACCTCGCGGATCAGTTCGCGGAATTTCTTCGGCTCGGTCCGAATGTCGCGCATCATCGTGACCTTGTGGCGGATCAATGGATGATTGGAGATGTGAACGGTGGACATGGAACCCCCCGGTGGTTAGTGAACAGTGGGCAGTAAACAGTAATCAGTAATTGACTATTTTTTCGGAGACTGCGCTCCGAATATGCCTTTCCACGTGAATATTTCTTTGCCCATCTGACATTGCCTCACTTTTCACTCTTGCCCTTTCCCCTTCTCACTTCCCTTCGCGCCCGTGCCATTCTTGGCTTCCAATCGCGCAATGCTCGCGACGGCATCGCCCTCTTTCAGACTGATCACCGCCGACTCTTTGCTCGTCCGCTTGCCTTTCGGCAAATTCGCGACGCGCGAGCGCAGCACCAAGCCGTTCGCCGAGATAATCGTCACGTCGTCGTCTTCGTTCACGACGCGCGCCGCGACGATCACGCCGCCGCGCGCCGGGTCGCGACCCAGGGTCGAGACGCCTTTGGTGTTGCGATTCTGCACCGAAAATTCCTTGATCGGCGTGCGCTTGCCAAACCCCTTCGCAGTCACCACCAGCAAAAAGCCCTCGGGCTGCACCACATCCATCGACGCCACTTTGTCGCCTTCATTCAATTTGATGCCGATCACGCCGCCCGCCGCACGCCCCTGCACCGGGACGTCGTCTTCTTTGCAGCGCATCGCCTGCCCCTGCTCGGTCACGAAGATCACCTCGCCGTCGCCATGGGTCAGCTTCGCCCAGTTCAATTCGTCGCCCTCCGCGAGGTTCAGCGCGGCAACACCACTCGAACGAATGCCGTTGAATTCGGCGAGCGGCGTGCGCTTGATGCGCCCTTGCGCCGTCGCCATCGTCAGAAACTCGGCTTGCGAAAAATCGGAGACCGCGACCGCGGAGGTGACGCGTTCGCTTGGCTCGAACGAGAGGAAATTGTTGAGCGGCAAGCCCTTGGGCTGGCGTTCGACCTCCGGCACCTGATGGGCGCGCAGCGGATACACCTTGCCGCGATTCGTAAAGAAGAGCAGTGTATCGCGCGTGTTCGCCGGGAAGAGATACTGCACCGCGTCCTCCTCGCGCGTCTGTACGCTTTTCGATCCGCTGGCGGTGCGCCGCACCGACGATAGCGGCACGCGGCTAATGTAACCGCGCTGCGTGATCGAGACGAGGATCGCCTGCTCCTGCACCAGATCTTCTTCCTTGAATTCCGTCTGCACCTCCGCGCCGCCTTCGGAAATGAGCGTGCGGCGCACATCGCCAAAACGCTTTTTCATATCGGTCAGTTCATCGGAAATGACGCCGAGGATTTTCTTCGGATGTTTGAGCAAATCTTCCAGATGCTTGATCGTCTTTTTGAGGTCGGCGAGTTCTTCTTCGATTTTCTTGCGCTCCAACGCGGCGAGGCGGCGCAGCTGCATGTCGAGGATCGCCTGTGCCTGAACCTCGTCGAGTTTAAAGCGCTTCATCAGGCGTTCCTTCGCCGCGTCCGCATCCGGCGATTGGCGAATCGTCTTGATCACTTCATCGAGATGATCGAGCGCGATCTTGAGTCCTTCGAGGATGTGCGCCCGCGCTTTGGCTTTTTCCAGATCGAACCGGCTGCGCCGCGTGATGACATCCTGCCGATGAATGACGTATAGCTGCAGCATCTTTTTCAGCGACAGGACGCGCGGTTCGCCATCGACGAGCGCGAGCATGTTGATCGTAAAGCCGGACTGGAGCGGCGTGTATTTCAAGAGCTGGTTGATGACCGGCTTGGGGTCTGCGCCACGCTTTAATTCGACGATGACGCTCATTCCCTGCCGGTCCGACTCGTCGCGCAAATCGGCGATGTCCTCGATGCGGCGGTCGCGCACCAGATCGGCGATGCGTTCGATCAGCGCGGCTTTGTTCACCTGATACGGCAATTCCGAAATGACGATGCGCGCCTTGCCGCCGCCGGCTTCTTCGGTGTGAATCTTGCCGCGCACGACGATCCGCCCGTTGCCGGTCGCGTACGCCTGCTTGATACCCTCCGCGCCCAGGATGATGCCCGCGGTCGGAAAATCGGGACCGTGCACGAATTTCATCAGGTCATCGACTTCCACGTCGTCGATCTTTTCCCAGTTCTCGATCAAATAGTTGATGGCGTCGATGACTTCGTTCAGATTGTGCGGCGGAATGTTCGTCGCCATGCCGACCGCGATGCCGGCGGTACCGTTGAGCAACAGGTTCGGAATCTTCGCCGGCAGCACGGTCGGCTGCTTGAGCGTGCCGTCGAAGTTATCGTAGAAATCCACCGTGTCGTGATCGATGTCGAGCAGCATCTCTTCGGCGATTTCGGTGAGGCGCGCCTCGGTGTAGCGCATGGCGGCGGGGGGATCATCGTCGACGCTGCCAAAGTTGCCCTGACCGTCGATCAGCAGATAGCGCATCGTAAAGTCCTGCGCCATGCGGACGAGCGCGTCGTACACCGCCTGATCGCCGTGCGGGTGATAGCGCCCCATCACGTCGCCGACGATGCGCGCGCATTTCTTGAACGCGACGTTGTGGCGCAAGCCCATCTCGCCCATCGTGTACAGGATGCGACGCTGGACCGGCTTGAGCCCGTCGCGCACATCCGGCAGCGCGCGCGACGTGATGACGCTCATCGCGTAATCCAGGTACGCGTTCTTCATCTCCTGTTCGATTTCGATAGGTCTTACCGTGCCGATCGCCTCATTTGCCATTCAACGTATTCTCCCGGAATGTATCCGCCGCTATTATACTCGAATCCGAACAAAATTGCTAACTCCAACAAAAATTCACCGCCGGGACGCAGAGAACGCGGACGAAGAAACGCGGTGAAAAACGATCGGGCGAGAGTGCCTACTGGTGATTGGTGGTGGGCGACCGCCGGCTTCCTTTCTTGAACACCGCGAAATGCGACAACCCGAACGCGCGCAGCGGCGTCGCTTCCAAAAAGTACGTGATGCGGCGCAACACGCGCGCGAGGAACACGCTGCGCCGCGCGAGTTTGTCATAGCCGGGGAAGATCTGCGTGTGCAGCAACATCACGCCATCCACCTGCGCGAACAACGCGCGAATGTCGCGTGTGCGATACGCGCGCACGTGCGGCGCCAACTTGTTGCGAAGCACATCGGGAAGCCAGCCGATCAAGGGGATGTTGCCGAATACGTACCGCGTGCCAAAAAACGCACCGTGTGTCTCGAACGGATAGAGACGATTCGGCGCAAAGACGATGATGCGACCATTGCGATGCACAACGCGATGCGCCTCGCGGATCGTCGCGTAATCGTCGGCGACGTGCTCGATCACTTCGTGCAGCACGACGACATCGAAATAATCGTTGGGGAATGGCAGCGCTTCGGAGACAGCCACCGCGAGCAATTGCAGTCGTTTGGTGCGATGCGCGTCCGCGAGCTTCTCCGCATCGACATCGACGCCGAACGCGTGCCCGCCGAGCGATCGAAATTTATCGACGTAGGTGCCGATGCCACAGCCGATATCCAGGATGCGCACGCCGTCGAACCGCACAAAGCGGCGCATCAAATCGAGTCGCCGATCCTGTCCAAAGCGCCAGACGTACGATGGATGACCGAGATGAATCGCTTTGTCGTCGATGCTCACAACGCGTAGGATACCAGAGAAACCAGGAATTTGCAACGGGCGTCGCATCTCTCACGCGACTAGTGTAGCAACTCCCTGGCACTCCCTGGCACTCCCTGGCACTTGCGTTCCCGCCAGGGCAAGTGTGCGTTCCCGCCAGGGCAAGTGTGAACAAGTTGCACGCTTCGCGCAGCCCCCGCTGAGATGCGGACAAAGGGGGTTAGAACCTTGATCGCGCCCCGCACTTCCCTGGCACCGCCCCAACCTCTATTCCTAGGGGGTGGAGGTTGGGGCACCACCCGCGCACCCCGCGAACGGCGCGGGGCAGGTGTCATGTTGATGCACCACTAGCGCGCGGGCGGCTGCCAGGTCTGCAGCCAGACGTGATCGGCGCCAACGCTGAGTGGCAGGCGTTTCAAATCGGCGCGCGTGTACACGCCCATTTCGAAATGATAAACCGCCGGCGGCAGATTGTCGGGCAGCGTGAGCGCGTGCAGTTGAACGACGATGTCGCCGGGCGCAAGCGCGTCGTTCACCGCTTCAAAGCCGTCGAACTGCGCGACGACTTGTTGCTGCGCATCGAGCAAATGCACGAACACCGCGAGATTCGGCGGGCGCTTTAACACGCGCCAGTACGTCAGCAGGTTGAGATCGCTGCCGGGTCGCGCGTGGGGATTGAGGATTTCGTACCCCAAGAATTGAAGGACCTCACCGGCTTGAAGCGAAGATGTCACCGGCGTACGCGTGCCCGGCAGCGTGACGACGCTGGCGCGCGCGCGGGCGAGATGCGCGTCCAGCTCTGCGCGCGGCACGTCGTAGACGTGCAGCGGGCGCAGCCCTTGCGGGTCGACGCGCGGATCGACGTAGATCGGATGGGCGAGATCGAGAAACGCGTTCAGCAGCGGCGGCGGCGGCGCGCCCATCATCTGAAACGCGATGCGGTCGCCGCGCGGATCATCGGGAAACACGAACGCGCTGAGGACCGAAAAACGCAGCGCGACCTCGCGCCGCTGATCGACGCGCCGCACATTGTTCTCGCGCCAATCGGTGTACACATCCAGCACGTAATTGAACGGCGTCGAGTCCGGCGATTGATTGATGTACTTGCCCGCGCTGTCGTAGAACGCCAGCGTCATCCAATACACGCCGGGATTGTCGATCCAGTTCGTGAACATATCGAACGCCGTGCGCGCATAGATCGAAACGCCGAGCGCCGCGACGACGAGCGCGGACGATGCGGTGACCCACGCGCGCTGCCGAACGTGCGCCGCGCTCCATTGCTCCACGCGCGCCCACGCCCATTCGATTGGCAAAACCGGGAGGACGAGCAAGCCGGGCAGAATGCCAATCGAGCGCGTGAACCACGGCGGGTTATCGGCGATGACATTGGGCACGAGGAAGGTCGCGATCACGATCAACTGCAAAACGTACTCCGGCTTGCGCCAGTTCCACAGGCACAGACCGACGCCGAGATAGAACAGCCAGCCCTCCGGTCCAGGAAACACCGGACGCCCCGGAATGTTACGCACCCAATTCATATCGCCGCGCCCGGTGAACATGCCAAGCGTGTTCAGCACTTGCGGCACGGCTTGCGCGTAATCGCCGCGACCGAGCCAGCTCTGCGCGCCCAGGTCACCGACGTGATAATCCAAGCCGGGGTGCGCGAACAAATACGCGAACAGCAGCGCGGTCAAGCCGATCATGAGCGCGCAATACACAGCGAGCGCGCGCCGCCGCGCGAAGAGTTGATCGCGCTGCACGAGCGCGGCGTACGCCAGAAACACGATGACGACGACCGGAAAGCCGCGCCCGGACAGGAACGTGTACGCGGTCAAGCCGGCAAAGATGCCGCCGACGAGCGCGGCGCGCCTCGCGCGGCGCGGCGACGCCGCGCGGAATGCGATGATCAGCTCCAGCAACGCGGGCGTCATCATCACCGGCTGCGAGATCTCGCGCAAGCCCAGGCGCCCGAATACCGTGCTCCACCACAGCGCGGCAGTGAGCCCCGCCACCATCACGCCGACGCGCCGGCGGCGAAACAGCGTGCGTCCATACGTGTACATCAGTGCGACGAGCACCATGCTCCACGCCACGGACGGGAAGCGGTTCGCGATCACGCTGTCGCCCAAAATCGCAAAGAACGGCGCGAGGACGAATTGATACAGCGCCTCGTTCCCTTCGTTCTGCGGATAAAAAGGCGCGAGATTCCCGTGCAAGATCGACAGCGCAATGTCGCCTTCGTCGACTTCGTCGCCGTGATACGGAAAATCGAGCAGGCGATATTGCCGGAGCGCGAATGCGGCGAGCAGGATGATGACGAGCAGAACCCAAGCCGAATTTTTCTTCATTTCTATTTCGGCTCGGATTCTATCACGTCCTCACGGTTATGACAACAAGGCGCCACCCTACGCTTCCGCCGCAATCTTCTCCGTGAACCGGGTGGCAATGCGCACCGCGCCGGCTTCGATCATTTGCTGTGCGGTGTGCCGTCGCGCGATTCCGCCCGCGGCGATTACCTTCGCGTCCGGGCTTGCCGCGCGTAGTAAGCGTATATCGCCGACCGTGACGCTCGCGGGCGCGAAATCGGTGCCGGTCTGGACGAACGCCGCGCCCGCAACCTGGGCGATTTTGCAGCCGCGCGTTTTTTCTTCATCGCTCAGCAAGCCGGTTTCCAGAATCACGGTAATGGGATGACCGCGCGCGACTTTGACCACCGAGAGGATGTCATTCTTCACGACCAGGTCGTCGCCATCGCGCAGTGCGCCGATGTTAACGACCAGCGCGACTTCATCCGCGCCGCGCTGCAAAACGTCCTGCGTCTCGAACATTTTCGTCGCGGTCGTCACGCCGCCGTGCGGAAAGCCGACGACCGAAATAATTTTCACCGGCGTGTCTTTCAGCGCTTTGCGCGCCAGCTCGATGTAATGCGGTTTGACGACGACGGCGTAGCAGTCAAGCCGCATCGCGACTTGACAGCCGGCTTCGATCTCCTGCCGCGAGAGCTGCGGCTCTAGCAAGAGATGATCGACTTTGCGTACGAGTTCGAGCGGCATCCACGTGGGCATTGGATTCAACCACCTTTTTCGGAGAGAGCTTGCTGCAGCGGAACGTTGTTCAAATAGACCGCGACCGTTTTGACGGTCGAGAATTGCAGCGCGACTTGCTCGATTTGCGCTTGCACGCGCGGGGTGTCGCACACGCCGCCGAGCACGAGTGAGCCGGACAGCCGAATGGTCGCCTTGCCGCTCACAATCGAAATGCTGTCGATTTTCAGTCTGGATTGGTAGAGCGCGTTGTACAGCCCCGACTGTCCATAGTTCCTGTCCGTCAGCGAAAATAATTCTTTGAGCGCGGCGGTCAGCGGTGCGATGGTCGCCGGAATCACGCGATCGATCGCGACGATGCTGTCGTCGCAGCCGATCTTTTTGCCGGACGCGCCGTTATCGTTGATGGCGACGAAAAAGAGTTTGACGCGCATCATGCCGGCAGGAATCGTCGCCGTGCGCGTCGGCGTCGCCTTGATTGTCGGCACCGGCGCGAGCACGCGCGTCGGCGTCGAGGTCGGCATTGGCGTGTCCGTAGGTGTGGCGACGGGGATGGAGGTGTGCAGAGAGAAGGGCGTCGCTATCGGGGCAGCAGTGGGCGTTGTCGCCGGCGTGGGCGACGCGACCAAACTGCACCCGGTGACGAACACGATGCTCAAAACGACGATCAGCGATAGTCGAGTTGACATCTGCGCCTCCCTGCGCGTACAAACACTTTCAATCGTGCGCGTCGTGCTGGAAATGATGGTGGTGCGTGTGCTCGTCGCGCAGCTTGCCCAACTCGCGCGAATAGCGCGGGTTGCCGCACGTTGGACACAAGTCCATTTCGGAACGCTTGTCGAGATATTCGAGCACGGTCGTCACGAGCGCGGCGTGGCTCCACGTCAGCGGCGACACACTGAGCGGCGCGTCGGTGTACGGATTCACCTGCTCTGCCAGCACGCCGCTGGCAAGCGAATGCGCCGCGACCCAATGGAAGATGTCGAGCGCGGGCTTGAGTTCGTCCACGTTTTTCGCTTTGGCGATGTGCCACGCGGCGAGCCAGAGCGTGCAAATAAACCAGGGATTGCCTGGGACATTCGCAATGTCCTGGCTGACCTGATGATAATAGTCATTCTCGTACCGCGCCACACCGCCGACATTCGACTTGACCCAGAGCCGGTCGCGCACGCCGTTCATCGTCGCGACGATGCGCGGATCGTCTGGCGCGTACATCCCAAACTGGAAGAGCGCGTAGACGGCCGAGTCGATCGTCCAATCGACATCGTACGTGCCGTCGCCGCGCGGCATCAAACGGCGCACAAACCGATTCGCGCTCGGCTGCCAGAGGAACTTGTCGGACGCGGCTTGGATCGCGTCCGCCGCCGAGCGCCAGCGCAAGTTGCAGTCATTCTCGCCGAACGCGTCCGCAAAGTTTGCCGCGCCATTCAATCCCGCCCACACGGCGGCGATGGTGAACGCGTGGACGCCGCGCCGCTCTTCCCACAAGTCCCAGCTCGGTAGTGGTAACCCGGTTTGGGGATCGCGAAAACCCGCCATCCAGTCCGCCGCGCGCGTGATGAGCGAACGATAGAGCGGCTTGATGAATTCCACATCGCGGAATTTGTCAAAGTGTTCCCACAGCGCCCAGAGCACGAGACCGGTTTCATCTTCCTGCACCGGCAATTCTTTTTCGCCGTTCGCGTACCACGGATGCCACGAACTCGCCAGCGAACCATCGGGATTGTACTTGTGGAGAAAGAATCCTTCATCGGTCATGACTTGGGCACAGAACTCGAAAAACTTTTGCGCGAGGTCTTGCTGATTGGCGAGATCGAGCGCGTGGGCGACGAGCGCGCCGTCGCGCGGCCACATGTACGAGTACGTGTCGCGCACGAGACTCGTAATGTCCGTGTCGTTCGCGGCGATGATCGCGCCGCCGTGATCGATCTGCGTCCGCAAGATCAAGAGCGATTGTTTGAACGCGTGGACGAGGTCGGGTGGCAGGTCGCTGAAATCGTACTCTTCCTTGTTGACCCAGAGCCGCCAATACGCCGCCGTTCGATCGATGAACAGCTGCGGTCCGCGCTCGCGCACGATACGATTGATGCGCGTGACGGTCTGGAAATCATCGCCGACGCAGAGCCAGTAGTAGAGCGTTTTCGTTTCGCCCGCGTTCAGGTCGATGTGCAGCGCGATGGTCGAATCGACCGAGCCCTGCGCGATGGGATTGCTGCTGAGCGTGCCATCCTCCGCGTCGCGCCACGTGCCTTCGCGTCCATCGACCTCCTTCAGTCCGGTCGCCCATTGATCGATTTGGCACTCGTCGCCGGCGCGCTGCCCGCAAATCAGGAACCAGCGTTTCCCTTTGTAATGAAAAACCGCGCGGCGCTGTGGCTCGTAGTACGCCGTGTCGCCGACCTCACTCTCCGAGATATGAAAATCGTGCGAGAAGAACAGCCGCACCTGCCGCGCGCGCGGCGCGTTATTGGTCACGTCGATGCGGCGCAGGTACAGATTCTCGTGAAAGTCCACCGCGTCGTTGCACACGAGCTGCAGCGCGAGGTCGGGATGCGCGAGCGTCACGCGCGTGACGAGCGTATCGTGATCGTAATCGAGTTGGCGCGACCATTTGGCGTCGGTGATCCAGCGGAAATTGTTTTCGGCCCAGACGCCAAAGCGAAAGGGTCCGCCGGTGGAATGGTTTTCTTTGCCAATGTGCGGGTAATAGAAATCGCGCAGTTGGTACGTGCTATCGAAATTCAGCAACAGCGTGCCGTTGCCGAGCGGAAGGTCACGGGGCATAGGGACACCTCACATTGGATGCAGATGAACGCGGATGAACACCGATAGGGCGATGAGTTAAAGATGCAGCGCGATCAGCGCTGCACGAGGCTTATTTGAGCAAACCTTGAACATCATCCGCATCGCGGGTGAGTCCGAGAAGGTAGATCGCGGCTTCGCGGCGCTCTGGAATTTCTTCAAAAAAAATACTCGCCCTGCGCTGTTTTCAGAAGCAACTCGATTCTGTCTACATTTTTCGCTTGAATATCTTCAGCTTGAATCGCGCAAGTACCATTTTTCGTATCTGAGCTGCTTGAGGCTCAATAATTCTCTGGGCGATTTTTGTATTGGATTTCTAGCGCCCATTGCGCCGCAAGCGCATCCAACTTGCCATAGT
>Ga0272448_1003699_pt1 | contig 18031 bp, 7 predicted proteins | sample YNPCB0191_FD_202220 | JGI IMG/M metagenome (GOLD analysis project Ga0272448, IMG submission 202220) | Hot spring sediment microbial communities from Yellowstone National Park, WY, United States - YNP-CB-019-1 | ecosystem: Environmental > Aquatic > Thermal springs > Hot (42-90C) > Sediment... | reverse complement strand
AAGAAATATTTAGAGAGGGCGGTCAATCTTATTGAAAATCCATCGCTGTCACAGGAAATAGTCTTGAGCAGTGATGAGATTGCAATGTTTTGTGTCCAAAAATTTAAACAAAATTTATCTGATCCAACAAGAGGCTCCTTGTATATTAAAGATTTATTTGAGACAGCTCATAAGAGACTCATTGAACGACTAAATTTACCTAATTGGGAAGCAATAAGACATGCTGAAGAAGGTCTTTCTTCCAAAACATTTACCCTGCTGCAATTAGCAGGTATTGGCGAGCATCAAGGGAAAAAGGCTAAATTTTTTAAGGCCTTGAGTAGGGAGCAAATCTCTGAACGCACAGACTTGTTGCGAGTTTTCTTCTATGGAATGCATTTGCGTACTCCTATAAAAAATTTAATATATAACAATTGGCTTACCAGTGCGGTTGTGGCGCCATTTATTGGTCTAAATGAACAGGTCTATTTGGAAAATAGAATAATTATGCGCTATATATTATTTGGAGAAGTTCGGAATTTTAAGATAGAGGATATCAAGGTACTACTTTCTAAATTTACAAACGAAGAGAGGGATTATATTCTTTCGCGGTTGAGAACAACCTCTAAAGCAGCTAAAAAACATTCGTTCATATTGCCATACAATGTAGAAGCTTTTACAGCTTTAGATGTGGTTGCCTATGTTCTTAAGAGATATTGCCTACATGATATTCCAAAATCATTACAAGATAAGGAGGATGTTATAGCGCAACTGGTCTATACAACAATAATACTGGCGGCAAATATTGTGGTTGAGTTAGCAGCCAATGAGTGGATAAAAAATAAGATTCTATTCGAGGAGGTAGTCTTGCCTGAGGCAGTAAAAATTGTAATGTATGCCCGCAATAAGAGCCATAATCCTTTACTGCAAAGAGTTTCTCGAGAAGACACTAATCCTTATTACAAATTCGGCTTTTTTGATGAAGTTGGGGTAGAGTTGTTAAGAAGGATGAAAGAGATGATTAAGTCTGCGTTGTTTCAGTTAGGGTTAAATGATGTTGAGTATGATAGGGAGAATATAAGGCCCGACAACGAGTATCTTTATTATCCTGCAATTGAACAATTTATAAAAATAGTTTCATTAATAATTAAGGAAATGGACAAACTAATAATGAATAGTTTTAGGGCGGGAAGTCGGGCTATGCTTACCTGGAAGGGAAGATTAAGATGGCCAGTTATTTTAGAACACCCCATCCAACCTAATTTAAAAACTATTTACTTGCGTGTCAGTTCAAAACAACAGCAGCCCCATACAATCAGAATACCTTTAGATATAGAAAATAGGGAACCCATCTTGGTGGAGGGATTATACACCCTTAGCATCCTTGGGGCAGATAGGAATAAATATACCCTTACCAAGTTTGTAAGATTGGAGGGCGGAAAATCGTCCAGTCCTATTACCGGCCTAAAAAATAAAATTAGCTCGTTAGTGAGACTAACAAAACTAGATTTTACTCAAGGGGAAGATACCACGCTGGCATTTATGGTTTTAGCTATAGGTTTAGCTATAGGAAAATTGAAGTCAGATAACTTAACCCAATTATCCGACTTATTAAAGACTATATTTACTATTTTAAATTATGGTTTGGGCAGCTATTTAATTGTCAAATTACATAACGCTATAGTAACAATTCTGGCAATAGTATTTTCTTGTGCTTATGCGATTTTATTCGGTATTCAAAATTTTTCCAATGACCCCAAGACGAATATTCTAATAGTAGCATCCGCTGCGGGAGTATTATACGTTGGTTTAAAGAGTATTTATTTGAATATAAAAAGGCGCAGTAAGATAGCAACTCTTTTAGGTAAGGATAATCGGTCAGGTAAGAATAATCGTCCAAGCAATTCTTCTTCTAACACTCGCGCAAGTTCACCCTTGCAATTAAATCGCAATAATATCTCGTTTACTCGTAATGCTAAATTTCAGGTGGAGAAATGGACTGCAAAACTTTATTCATCTAGTCCAATTAATTTTGTCCATCAGCTTAATTCTTTTGCAGAGAATTACGCTGTTGTTTTGGATAATCTTTCTTCAAAAAAGATTATGGTTAGATTGCCAATCGTAAAATCTCACTTTATTGAGCCAGAATTAAGGCAATTAATAGCGGAGAGCTTTCAACGCTGGCTATCTTTTGTGGGGACTGTTAGAGCCGAACACACCAACGATATTAAAGAATACCAAGAATTTTTTCTAGGCAGAACTCATCAGGAAAAAGATTTATATTTAGTTTTTTCTGATTCTGATATTGAGGCCTGGCTTGATTTTCAGATTGTTTTAAAAGATGCAAAAGGCAAAATTGTCCATGAATACGCCATAATGGAAATAGCGCCTTGGAATAGGTTCTTCGATTATCAACAACGCCGCTATTTGGGAGTTGGCCCTGAATTACGAGCATTTGGAATCAAAAAATTATTAAGGTTAAGTCCCGATTTAAGTAATACCGTAGTTAAGACTAAAATCCGCACCCTCGGTTATCGCGATGCTAATTGGGATATTTTTGAGCAAGATTTTAATATCTGGGATGTTAATGAATATCTACAAGACCAATTAAAGAAAAGAGAAGAATTAATCGCTGAATACGGCATAAAGGAGAATGGGCTTATCTCATCTTCACCGCTAGAGGATTATTATCGGGTAAATATTAATGATGATGCCTGGAGAGAAAAAGAACTTAGTTATACGGTAATACCTTCTGATTTAGTAAATACAGAGTTATTTAAGTTAGCAGTTTGCCAACAAGAAAAATTTGATAAGATACCAATACCGCAGCTACTTTCTCGCACAATGGCTATCGACGATAGATTAATTGATAGTTGGCCTACAATCGCTTCAGTTTTAGACCAGATTTTATTTGCTTTAAATTTGTCCCAGAGTAATTATCCAATTGATTCAACAAATGTATTTATACAAATTTATAAAAATTTATCCTTAATTAATAAAGGCAAGATTAATAAGATTAGAGCAATGAGATTAATTTGGTCGTTGACATATGAACGCACATGGGTTGAGGTGGAATTTTTTGGATTTGAGAAAGATATTCTTATTATTGATTTTGACAGAAGGTTATCGCTGTTATTGGGGGTAGAAGGCCAATTTTATTATATCGGAAAGCCTACTCTATTGGTTGGTTCAAACAGATACTGGATGTTAAATTACGCTGATTCTGAAGAAAATAAGCGTATCAATTGGGAGGTTCGAGCTGAAATCAGCTCTTCTCCGCTAAAAATATTTAATCCGCAGTCAAGATGCCTCAGTAGTCCTATAGGTGAAACAAAAAAATCCTCTTTTATCAATACGCAGAGATTGGTTGAAGAGCTAGAAAAATTCCGAAAGCTTTTAAAAGTTATAGGGAATACCCCAGCGGTAAGTATATTTGGTTCAGCGCGTCTTGATTACCCTCATCCATTTTTTATTTCGACCTTAGTTTTGGCCTCAAACCTTTCACAATTGGGATATAAGATTATTACCGGCGGAGGCAGCGGTTTAATGGAGGCAGCAAATAGAGGGGCAGCTGCTAATCGGGCATCATTTGGATTAAATATTCAATTAGAAAATGAACAAAAAACAAATTCTTGGGTAGATGCAGCTTTAATGTATAAATACTTTTTTGCACGCAAGATAGGATTTGTTAACTTAAGTCGTGCCTTTATTCTGATGCCCGGAGGTTTTGGCACTTTAGATGAACTATTCGAGGTAGCAGCCTTAAAGACTAAAGGTTATATTAGAAAAGATCCAATTATTTTAGGAGACAAGGATTTTTATTCAGCACTTTTTAGATTTTTGAAAGAGTCTCAAAGAAGAGGTTTTATTCCCAAACCCCTTGAAGAGATATTAATCCTTGCTAATTCTCAAAAGGATATCCTACGGTATTTTAGCAGGTCTCCCCAGCCCTTAAATCCCAGAAGGGATGATATTGATATAGGAAGGACCCTCAGTGAAATCTTTCGTATTTTAAGAAAGATAGATACAATTGGCGCGACAGTTGGCATATTTGGTTCTCATACTATAAAAGAAAACGAACATTATTTTAAGTTGGCAAAAGAATTGTCCCAGAATTTATTTAAACACGGTATTTCAGTTATTTATCCTGGTTTTAATGGTATTTCTGCTGCAGTGTGGCAAGGTCACCAACCAAAGAACCATAGTAAACCAAAAGATTTAAAAGCCGTATCAGTAGTGATTACTAGAGAATACCGACAACCAAAACCTCCAGCCGATATGTATTTCAAATTCTCTTATCTGTTCGAACAGAAATTGGTCTTTATTAATACGAGTAAGCTTGGCTTTATATTCTTCCCAGGAGGGATTGCTACCTTAGATGTTTTATTTGAGGTGCTGTGCCTGATGCAGACAAAGAAAATAGCACCAGCGCCAGTGGTGTTAGTTGGTAAAGAATTTTGGCAGCCCTTAGATGATTGGATAAAGAATGTATTATTGCCGCAAGGAGTTATTTCGCCACAAGATTTGCAATTGTATGTCATCAGGGACGATTCCAGGCAAATAGTAGATTTTATTTTAGGGAATAAAATTAATTCTTTTGGGAACTCAAGCTCTCCTCTTAAGCAACTGAGATTGCCATTATCCTCGTTATCGCAAAAAATTAAATCACGCCTTGTTAAAAGTTTTATTATGGGATGTTTAGGTGTTAGCAGTTTGGTTGTGTTGGCACATTCTAGTTTATATGGTCAATTCAAGCAAACCAATCCTTTATTAGTAGATGCAATTTTAGGGGCAATAGTGGTGGCCTTTGTTGATTTTATTGGGCAATATAGTTCAGATGAACCATATAGGAGTTTTAAACAGACAATATTAGCCTCGCTAGTAGGAATGGGGATGTGGACCCTTACCTCAAGTTATTATCAATGGCTTAATGATAGATTTAGCAATGATTCAATTTCCAGGGCAATTATTGGTTGGTTATTAAATACAATAGTTGGTTGTTGTTATCCTATTTTTGTTGGTATGTATAAGAATTTATTTCAGCGGCGTGGCGAAAAGAAAGTTATTATTAAAAAACAATATACTGCCAAAAAACAGTGGAGAAAAAATTTTGATTTAGCAATAGTAGTAGCGGCTTATTATCTTCCTTTTATGTTTATTGTTTTTAGTTATATATCGAATGAGTTACGGATTATCGCAACCCAAATTCTTAGTTTAGCGACAATGATGCTCTCTGCTTATTTTAATAATAGACAAGAGCCGTTGTTTGATCTGTGGGATAGGATATTTAGGAAGAGGCCTAACGAAAAGAATAGCCTGATTACTGAAAGCGATTCAACTACTAATACTAAAGCCCCAAAGGATTTTTCGACAAAGTCTGAGAATAATAAAGATAGATTTTTAGCAAGTTCTCCGATTTTAGTCTCCAGCCACGAAAGAGAAGAGTTGGCAAAGCTACAAAGAGCCCTAAGAGGCTATAATTTTAGAAACGAGCTATTCGTTAAAATTAAACATATTCAGCTATTACAGAGTTATCGTTACGATATAGATGAGAGATATTCGTTTAGGGTAGTTATTGAGTTAGAGAGAAATTATAAAAATAAGCCTTCCCTGAGATATGAGCGAGTTATGTGGGTTAAGTCAAGGCGCATAGGTTTGCCGGAGTGGGACTATTATGGAAGTAAAGTAGCTGGGGTTTTAAAAATTCCTAATCCTAATATATTTCTACTTGATAATTATTTTGCAGCAGATTGGTTAAGTGATATAACCTTTGAAAGAATTAGTTTCGAACAAAGAAAAAATTTAACCTATATGAAGAAGTTGGCTTTTAAGTTAGGCATTTGTGCTAGTGAGGCGTATGTATTAGGTATCTCAGATAGGTCGGTAAAAAATATTCTGGTTATCCAGAAAGAGAGGGGATTGCCAAAGAGATGTATTAATATAGATTTAACAGGGACGTTTACCCATCTAAGAAATGATTTAGATGGAATCGAAGAGCAGGTGCAGATGATTAGGCAGTTATTAAGCAAAGTAAAATTTGATAAACATTCTTCAGTGGAATTATTAGATATGTTTGTTAATGGTTTTATAAAAAGGAAAGAAGATTTAAGGAAAATAAATGATGAAAGATTATCATTATTGAACGATAGAGACATTTGTCCTCGAAGCGAATGGCAAGAAAGTATTTCTAGAAGAATTAGAATGAGTCAATATGAAACTCGATTTTTACTCTCGGAAGTTCTTTATGAATGTAGTAGAGATAAAGAAATGGCGAAACCAGTGATTGAGTATTTAAGAAATTTTAATCTTCAGTTAAAAGGCATCTCTACAAAAATGATTAGGAATTTTTTAATTAATATTCTCAAAGAGTTGATGTTAAGCAAAAGACAACAAAAGGAAACTCAATTTAAAGAGGAGCAGGCCGTAGATTTAAATTTTTCAGGTAATACTCCATCGCTGGCTGAATGCGAGATGTTGAAAAGCAAAAGCTCATCGCCTATCCAAAGAGATGATTTTAAATCAGCCCCGCCTTTTCTAACCAAAGTTACAATTGAGGATAAGATTGCTGAAGAGATACAAAAAAGGATAGTCGTCAATGTCGGCGGTAGAGAGTTGCCAGTTAAGTTGATAACAGATATTAAGCTGACGCCGATTGATGAATATATGCCTGAAATAATCGACTCAATTATTATTACCAAGGTGGCTGTTGATTTCTGCGTATTAGAGAAATTTCCAGAATTAGAGTCTATTTTTAACACGGCAGTTGATAAAGATTATGCTGGGCCTGGTATCGGCTTGCTGGGTCATATAGTTTATTTTATTGACCTTGGCGAATTTAACCAAATATATCTTTTTTTATTAGAAACACAAGCCAGTCCAGGTTATCTTAAGATGGGCTCCTATAGAGATGTGCGTTATTCTTTTGGTGGTTGGGTTAATTCGACACAGGATTTTATTATCCAGACTGCGAAAAGCTTGGGTATTAAAAATATCTATGCAAGCACACCCGGCGTTATAAAAAAGCTATATCCAAAGATTAGCCAAGGCAATAGAAAAGAATTTTATCTAATTCCGTTTCGAGGAGAAAAGGGGTGGCAGAAACTATTTATTCCGACACCCTTGTTTCTTCAAAGATTAGGTCTTCGGGATGAGAGGTTAGAAGTATGGGGCCATAAACATAGTAGTTCACCGCTTAATATTTGCCGGCGAAAAGAATTTGAAGAAATTGTTAAATCATATCTTACAGCTTTAGAAAAAAACAAAATCAAAGAAGATAGATTATCTGGTTTTTGTGAAAAAGCAGAAATCAAAAGTTATACATTGCGTTATAATCTTCCAAATGCAACTGGCAGTATTTTATTAAGATTTGACAGTAACTATCCCTTAATAAGAGTAGCTGAAAGAATGGAAATAGCACAAAAGCCGAGTTTAAAATTTCTTTATGATTGGACAGAATCATTCTGGGGATGTTCAATGGTGTTATTAAATGTCAACTCCGCCACCACGCCCAAGGTAGTTTTGATTCATGAAAGTATTTTCCCTTTATGGACTAGTCGTTACTATTTAAAAACAATGCGAGAACGTTTTGGTTATAGAAATTTAAGAGGCATTATTATTTGCTCTCTCCGATATGAAAATCAATACCATAATATTTTGGATAAGGCTGTTAGAGAAAAGAATGATTTTATTAGTAGCGCTGAAGACATTATTATTTACCCATATGGCCAGACTGATAGCAAGCGCCGCTATAATTTTCTTATTTGGCCAGAGTACGGGATTGCTTTTATTCGCATCTTCTGCGGATTCTGGAAAGATTTTTTTGTATTAGAACGCATAGTTTCCTGGCAGGAGTTTGGGATAAATCCCTTTGAAATTTTTTCGCCAGAAAATAAAAATGTTTTAGAATCAAATATCAGCGACTCCAGAGATGTTTTAGTCTCAAAGAAAAGTAGTTCCCCAATAAATGAGACAGCAAATTTAAAATATAAGCCGATAATTTCAAAATTGATAAAAGAGGCGATAGCGGTCGTAGAAAATAGGAAGGGTAAATTTCTTATTATTGCCAGGCAAGAAGAAATCAATGCCTTTATCGTGCAATTTGGTATTGATGTTTTTTCAATAGATAATAATAGAATCAATTATCTTGGTTATCGTGATGTGGAGATCCAGTTGTATTTGCGCCAAGCAACTACGAACCTGCAATATTTACCTTGCAAGATAGATCTAGATTTGTATTATCAAATCGAGCAGATATTAGAGGGATACGAAGTCGAATTTGGGCGATTTACTTATTTAAGCGACCTTGCTGAATCTCGGACAAAAAATCTCAAATTTGGATATTGGATAAAAAATCCTGGTAGGGGCATTGGGTCTTTAGCGCATGGCTTAGCTATGGGCTTCATCTATGAAAAATACAAAATTAAGAGATTGTTCGTTAATAGTATAAGGGCGCCCCAAGAAATTAAATACATATGCAATGTTAAAGGTAATCGTTTTGGGCTATATTTTTCTGAATTTAATTGTCAAAAATACGGTAGATACCTTGATTTAAAAGGGCATAATATTTCTAGTTCGCCATTGATTCATCTATCCAATTCTATAACGCAGCGTTTGAAAAATGCCGAGATTGGAACAAAAAAATGGGTGATACCAGCCGGCCTTTCTTCTCAGCTAGAAGACAGTTGCCGGCGATTGTTTGGGCTGCACTTATTTTCCCGCCTTAAGAACAAAATTATCAGTTTAGCTATTTTGAATTTTTTATTGACTTCTAATATTTCGCTTCAAGCTCAGACATATCAATTCTCTCCTACAATTATATATTCAAACCAATTTACGGAAAAAAATTGGAATAATCAAAAAGATGTGTTTAGGGATGCTAAACTTATCGCAGCGCAAATGGTGAGTCTTGAGCAAAGAAATATTCCGATTTATTTTGTTGTTTTTGATAAAGAAAAACCAGGGGATTTTAGGCAGGCAGTCGCATTTACAGTTGGCAATGCTATCTTTATAGATTTAGAAATTGCCTTAGACGATATTAAAAGCTTTAAGGAACAATATAAAATGTCGGTGGAGAATCTGTTTAAAATTTACATCGAAGATTTAATTTATCACGAATTAGTCCACATCTTTCTTGAAAAAATAATTGTGCAATGGAAGATTCAGGCAGATAGATTTAGATTTATTCCACCAGTCGTTCTTAAGGATAGTGATTGTTATTTAGTTGTTGGCGAGATTGGCGCCCTTTTGGCTGAGATTGCCACAAGCGTTATTGCGAAAGAGACCGTTAGAACCTTAATTGAACAGACTACAAACGATATCAGTCCCTATGTGGAAATCTATTTAACCCCTGATGAGATTCACGCCTATGCTGCAGAAACAATAATAAAAGAATTTTGCCAACAGCTTGGATATAGCCAGGCCTATAAAGATGATATTCAGGTTTTATCTAATTTTCTCCAAATGCGATTATCGAGAATTCCAGACGTTAAAATACAACAAATTTCGACTGATTTATTCAGGTCTATTTTTAAATTTAATCTTCCCGAAAGGATAAGGGTTCCCCTGCCAGACCAGATACTTAAGTGGTTTAACGAAAGAAAGGGCTCTTTCTCTAGTTCTCCTTTGACCAAAAATAATGAAAAAGAAACAATAATATTTAAGGCACAAAAAGTTAATGTTGCTGTAGCCATATTGAAGAAAAGGGTGTTTTCTTTGTTGTTAAAAAGGATAGTTTTTCTTAGGCGCCTAGCAAGAAATATATTTTTATTAAAACGGATAAATTTCACTAATTTTATAAAGAGCTATCCAAAGACTTTATCAGAACAAGAGCGCAAAGAGCGACAGAGGCTCATGACTGTTTTTATCTCTATTGAAGGAATATTTGGCTTAGGTAAGTATCTGGGTCTGCCAGCTGCTATTGGTAGTGCCTTCAGCGGTTCATTGACTGGCACAATTATTGGCGGGGTATTATTTTTTTTAGGTGGAATAGCTCGGATTTTATCTATATTGGTTTTTACTTTTAGCTCGACCAAAAGATTTAAATTTATTAAGATGTTCAATCCTTTTAGTTTTATGCTTATTATAATTCCTCATCTGGGTTTTTTTGTAGCTATGTTAATGTTAGCTTTGCTTGATTACGGTTTAACCGGATTTATCAATATTTCCAATATAATTTTTAAAGTTCAAACCAGCTTAGTTCATTCTTATCAGAGAGATGGTTTGAAAAAGGATGAGTTAGATATTTTATCGAGAAATATCTTATTTATTGCTAAAGCAATATTTATTTTCCAGAAAGAGAATTTAAAGTGAATAAGAAATATAAATGGCAGAGATTATTTCGCATTCGTTCGGCTGAGTGGAATGAAAAGATATCTCATAATTTACAGCGCGGTAAATACCTTCTTTTTATTGATTCACAAGAGAATATAAAGGCATTAAAGAAACAGCTGGGCCTTCAAATTAATCCAGAATATTTAAGTCAAGTATATTACTATAAAGTAGAGCTTTTTTTAAAAGAGATAGCTAAGGGAAAGGCCGGTCATATACTTGCTGGTCCTTATCATATTAAGGCATTATTTCGCAGGAAATCAATTGAGAAGAAAATTAGGTTAGCGCAGAAACAAAAGATGCAAGGGCAAAATAATTCAAGTGCGGAAAAACGCATCTAACTATATATGTTGCTCAAGAGAAATGTCCACAAAATCACGACGCTATTTAAAAAAGATAAATGAGCAAATTTCAATATATAAAATCAATGATTTGGTTCAGAGATTACCTAGCTTCTTAAGAAGAATAAATAGTCCATTAATTATGGAAACAAAAATTTATCAGAATTTTTTATTGGTAAGACAAGCTACTAATAATTTTAAGTTGTTTTTTAAACCTACTATCTCAGTTTAAATAGATAATTTTAGGTTTTTAATTTAATTTTTAGATAAGGAAACTCTAAAAAGTTATGAATTAAAATGCAGGTAACAGATAAAAGTAATTATTACTTTACAAATTCTGTAATCTATTGCTATATAATAGGTTAGAGTGTTAAGGAAATGGAAAAAAAATACAAAAAAAGCTTGCAGAAAGCGTTTTCTTATAGTATACTTTTTTTGGAAAAAGAATTAGATAAGGCAAAAAGGTTCTTCTTTATCGAAAGTAAAACTATCCTAACAACTTGACTTAAAAAGAGATGGGAAGATTTTTTTTAATCTTATAATGATAGCAATTAAAAAAGTTTTTTTAGTCGTTTTAAAAGGAGGTGAATGAAAATGTTTAATCCCCGCTTTAAATCTAATGATACACCAAAGGAAAACTCTTCTTCAGGAAAATTAACAAAAGAAAATAGGATGTTTAGTAGGTTTAGAGTCAATTTTCCGACGCGTTATCGCAATCTGATTGTGGGAAGAAGAGGAGAAGGCCGGTGTTTAGATGTAGGCGCGGGAGGGGTACGCGTAGAGACCAACCAAATGCTAGATCCAAAAACACCAGTGGAGATGTGGATTGATGTTAAGGATGGCTACGACCCAATAAATTTAAAGGGACGAGTAGTCTGGACAGATAAGATCGGAGTGGAGACTTTTAGGTGTGGGATTGTATTTGATTGCCCACGGCTTATTGCGTTTTCTAGAGTTTTGAAAACGCTAAGAACATAAATACCCACCTTTTATATTTGTAGCTTCATTTTTAGAAGAAAATCTAATCGAAGCTCTCCTTTATAAATATAGAAGAGACAATAAAGGAATGTTTATTTATAGATAGGGGTAAGAATAGGAAAAATTTAAAAGACAATATAAGATTTCACTTAGAATAGAGACCAAAGATATTCACCAATAACATGTAAATATTGGTTGCTTATTTAAAATTGTTATGTTAAAATTCTGGAAAATTTCCATCCATCCAGAAATTAATTATTATAAAGAAGGTAGTTAGACAGTTGTCTTTTATTAAAACGGCAAAATTAAATTGCCAATAAAATGGAGGGAAAATGAGTAATAATAAAGACATCATTTTATGGAAACATAAGATCATACCTAAAATTATGGGGATAATTCTTTTTGTTTTTTGCAGTCTGAATATTTTTGGTTGTTTTCAGCCCTCGAAATCTAAATCGCAAAACTCGCCATCTGTAGGGCAGAAGAAAAAAATAGTTGTATGGCATTGGATGACCGACCGCCACGATTACTTTTTGGAGTTAGCAAAAAAATATAAAGACCTTACAGGAGTGGAGGTAGTATTTGAGCTTTATGCCCCTTCTGATGCCTATTCGCAGAAGATTCGTGCAGCAGGGCAGGCCTTCACTATTCCAGACATATTCGGAATTTTGGCTGAAAAAAGAGATTTTGGTGCGTTTGTAAAAGCAGGGCATCTTGCTGATTTAAGTCAAGAACTTAATAAGGATAATGGAGCTTGGCGAAAACAGTTTGTAAAAGGTGCATTAGAGGTAAATGAATTCTTACCAAATAACGAATTTGGGGTAAAACCCGGAATCTACGGCATACCCATTGATATAATGACTATCCAGCTACTGTATAATAAGAAATTGTTTCGGCAAGCCGGCCTCGATCCTGACCGTCCTCCTCGAACATGGGATGAATTTATCGCAGCAGCCCGAAAATTAAGGGATGCTGGAATCCAAGGTTTAGTAAGTGGATGGGGTGAGATTTGGATGATATATTGTTTTGCCACAAATTATGCCTTTAATATTATGGGAGAGGAGAAGGTATTTGCTACTTTTCGAGGAGAAGTTCCCTATACCGACCCAGATTGGATTCAGGTGTTTTCTTTGTTTAAACAGTTATCAGATGAAAATTTGCTTGCAACAGGTATAGTAACGATGGTTAATAAGAAGGCCGAACAGACATTTGCAAATGAGTTAGCTGCTTTTGCATTTAATGGCTCTTGGTGTGTTAATGTTTATGAAGGAATGAATCCCAATCTTGATTATGGGGTAATAATGCCGCCAAGTTTTTCTCAAAAATATCCCATGAAGATTTGGGGAGCCGCTGGTTCTTCTTTTGTGGTCAATGATCGCTCTCTTCGTAAAAATGAGGCTATAGCATTCTTAAAATGGCTGACTATGGAAGAACAGCAGTTATATCTTCTCAAGACAACAAAGAATCCTCCTTCGAATAAAAATTGTTTAACTAAAATATCCCCCCTTCTTTATGAATTTACCAAACAAATGGACAACTCTACTCATCCTAATATATGGCCAGCACATGAATTCCCTGTCGTTATAGAGCGTTTTAATAAAGGTATCCAATCAATTATTATAAAAGAAAAGACACCTGAACAATTAGGCCGTGAACTACAAGAGTTAAAAGAGCAGGAGTTAAAGAGGCAAAAAGAGAAATAGGAAAAGATTTATGCTAAAAATACGGTCAGGTTATCTAAAAGAACAAATGGCTAATTTATCTTTTGCCTTACCGGCTATTGTAATTTTTGCCATTTTTTATATCTACCCATTTTTTAAGGTATTTCAACTTTCGCTTTGTAATTGGGATGGAATCTCTCCCTTTGTTTTTTCTCAACATTTTGTTGGTCTGCGAAATTTTAAAGACGTAATGGCTGATAGGATTTGGTGGGAGTCAATGTGGCATGCTGTTTATATTACTCTGATTGCTTTAACATTTCAGAATGCCTTAGCTTTGGCTTTGGCCTTGGCTTGTGATCAAGAGATTCGCGCACGCAATTTCTTCCGTGTTATATTTTTTATCCCTCCTATTTTATCCGAGGTGGTGGTTGGTTTGATTTGGAATTGGATTTACGATGGCAATTATGGTCTGCTTAATCATTGGTTGAAGATATTGGGTTTGCATCATTGGGCGCATAATTGGCTTTCTGATCCAACGACAGCTTTGACTTGTATTGCTGTTGTTCATTCTTGGAAAGGATTCGGATGGGGTTTTATAATTCTTCTAGCAGGTTTACAGACTATTCCTCGACAATTATATGAAGCTGCAAAAGTTGATGGTGCAAATTCATGGCAAATCTTCTTAAAAGTTACTGTACCCCTAATGATTCCCGTGTTTATATTGGTTTCTATTTTGACGATTTTAGGTTCAATGCAGGTTTTTATACTTATTATCTCTATTATGGGGCAGGGATTAGCTTATCATACAGAGGTTCCTGTAACTAGAATTCTTGCCTCGATGTTAGGCTCTTCACAATTTGGTTATGCCTGTGCTCAAGGTGTAGTATTTGGAATCGTTTTAATTATTTTGTCTTTTGGACAGAAGAGGCTTTCTCGCTATTTTAGACAAGAATAAAAATAAAATAAACAATCTTATATAGAGATAGGAAACAAAAATGAAGAGAGATGGTTTAAAATATCGAATTAAAAGGAGAGTCAAGGCATTTATAATTTATTTATTCTTAAGCATTGTTACGGTGGTATGCTTATTCCCTCTGGCTTGGATGCTAAGTTCTAGTTTAAAGAGTCAAAGCACAATTTTTTCTGATATGAGCATTATCCCACGCAATCCAATATGGAGCAATTACGCAGAGGCTTTTATCAAAGGTAAATTCTGGATTTATATGACTAATAGCATATTCTATACTACATTGGTTGTTTTTGGTATAGTGATTGTTTCTTCTTGGGCTGCTTATGCTTTTTCCCGTTTGAAATTTCCGGGTAGCGGACTTTTCTTCAATATGTTTTTGGCCGCAATGATGATTCCTTTGCCAGGAAGCTTCGTACCTCTTTATGTTTTGGTTAATAATGTTAAAAAAATAATTATCTCGGGCTTGCATTATATTTCTCCCTTTTTATTAAGATTCTTTTCCGAGGATACAGTGCTACAGATTTTTAGTTTTATTGAACAACAATTTTACCCGCGTTCTGTCTATATCTTTTGTATGATTAATGTTGGTTTGTCTTTGAGTATTTATATCTTGAAAACATTTTTTGATAAAATGCCAAAGGAATTAGAAGAAGCGGCGCGTATCGATGGTTGTTCTAAAATGGGAATTTGGCGACACGTTGCTATGCCGTTAGCACGACCAGCTATTGCGGTTATTGTTATTTTTAATACCTTGAATGTTTGGAATGAATACATTTTGGCGCAACTAATTTTAACTCAGAATAATGCTATGCCTTTGCAAAGAGGATTAATGGTGTTTCAAGGAGTTTATGTGACCCAATATCCTTTATTAATGGCAGGTATCACTATGACAGTGGTGCCTATTCTGATTGTCTATCTGGCAATGCAGAAACATATTATTAAGGGAATGACTGCGGGGGCATTGGTTGGTTAGTAAAGTATTATTTTTTTTGAGAGGAAGGATAAAAATTGGGACTAAAAGAATATAAAAAAATCCAAAAGGTTTTAAGCCGCGCTCTGTTTTTTTGTTTTTTAATAACATGGCTTTTTTACAATTCCTCTTTTGCTCAAGAGAAGCCTCCTTCTAAACAAATTGTTGAAGAGTGTTGGCAGGCGTTGGTAAAGAAAGATTATGGATTGTTAGATGAATTGGTCAGAAAGTGCCTTAGCTTTTATGGCGAAGCGGCCAAAGAGCAACAGGCATCTTTAAAAGATTTTCCTTCTAAAGAAAAGGTAAGTCTTTACAGCTCCCTTAACGATGTAGCCACTTGTTTATTTATCAAGATGGAAGGATTGATTAAGGATAATAAGATAGAAGAGGCCAAAAGCCTTTGTCGACAAATTATAGATAACTATTCTTTTGCCCAAGCTTGGGATCCTCGTGGATGGTATTGGAGTGTTGCAGAAAAGGCCCAGGCCACTTTAGATAAATTGGAAAAAGGTATAGAGGCAATAGAGGAGTCTCTATTAGAATTAGGCGCCAAAGAAATAAGGACAAAGATAGTTCTTTATGATCCCGGCACAGAGTCTATAGTTGATTATGCTAAATATGGGGAATTCGAAGGAATTGGTACAGAAAATTATAAGTATGTAATAAAAGATCAAGAAGGATTGAGCAAGGCAGTTGGAGAAGGAATTTTTCCTAACACTACAAGTATTCGCTGGGATCCTAATTTTCTTAAGGCAAAGAGAGAAAAAAGGATTTTTGAAAAGAACCATTGGAATTTGGTAAATTCTACTGATTTAGAGGCAGCATTCTATCGTTGGGCTTTGTTCCCTGAACCAATAGGGGTAAGTCTATTTTATATCGGTCATATATTAGAAAGAGCCGGTTTATATCAACAGGCCATAAAGGCATACTATGCGATTTTGGTACACTTTCCAAATTCCGTAGGCTGGACATATTGGAAGACACCCTGGTATGTAGGGCAGGCAGCTATCTCTAAAATAAAATTTTTATGCAAACGACATCCCGAATTGAGAATGAAACTAATTGATGCCAAAATTGAAGTAATTAATGGATATGACCATAATATTTCAAACGATAAGTTTATTGTTAATCCCGGTAAGCTAGTTTTAGATAATGCGCCTATTTCTTTTTTTGCTAAACTTAAAAAAATCTTTAGAAAATTTTCAAAAAAGCCCCCGCACATAAAAAAACTTAGAGGTTATGGTAAGGTAAGATTGGTTCAATATGAAAACGGTGATTGGCAGCTTTTAGTTGATGATAAGCCGTATCAAATTAGAGGTATTACCTATGCACCAACAAAAGTTGGTCAGAGCCCTGACGACGGAAGCCTGACTAATTGGATGGAATATGATTTTAATAACAATGGCATAAATGATGTTGCCTTTGAGTCTTTTGTGGATAAAAATGGCAATAACAAACAAGATAAAGATGAGTTGAGTGTGGGAGATTTTAAACTTTTAAAAGAAATGGGAGTGAATACGATAAGGCTCTATCATCAACCTTTTGCTGTTAACAAAAAGTTATTAAGGCAGATGTATGAAAAATACGGTATTAGAGTAGTGATGGGAGATTTTTTAGGCAAATATGCTATTGGTTCAGGGGCTAGTTGGTTTGAGGGAACAGATTATGCTAATCCTCAACATCAAAAGAATATGTTGGAGTCAGTCAAGAAAATGGTGTTAGAATTTAAAGACGAACCATATATTTTAATGTGGGTATTAGGAAATGAAAATGTGTATGGGGTAGCTTGTAATGCCGATAAGAATCCTGAGGCCTTTTTTAAATTTTGTAATGAAGCAGCTTTTTTAATTAAGACCTTAGATGAAGATCATCCGGTTGCGATAGCGAGCGGAGATGTTTTGTTTTTGGATATCTTTGCTAAAAACTGTAATGAGGTAGATGTATTTGGCACCAATGCTTATCGAGGAAATTATGGCTTTGGAGCATTTTGGCAGCAGGTTAAAGAATTGGCAGATCGGCCTGCAATGATTACTGAATTTGGCTGTCCAGCCTATTCATTTTCTTTGACAAAAGAAGAGGCCCTTCTTGCGCAAAGGGAATACCATCAAGGGGCCTGGGAAGATATTGAAGAAAATATGTCCTCAGGTGAGGGTTGTGGCAATTCAATCGGAGGATTCATCTTTGAATTTTTAGATGAGTGGTGGAAAGCGTATGAGCCTTTTTATCACGATAGAAAAGGTTTGTTTGCTGGTCCATTTCCCGATGGTTATATGCACGAGGAGTGGTTAGGTTTATGTGGTCAGGGCGATGGAAAGACAAGTCCATTTCTTCGCGAATTAAGGCCCAGTTATTTCTTTTATAAAGAGCATTGGAATAAAGGAGGTGGTTGGTTAGATAAAATAAAAGAGGTATTCAAAGATTAAAATGTTTTGGATGCCAGTTATAAAATATGAAAGAATGAGCTTTGGGAGAGTCTCTGGCAGGATAAATTTTATTTAGCATCGAGAAGATTTAAATACATTAACTACCTCTTAGACAAATTTTAACAAAAACTACCTCCATAGATTTTCTCACAAACAATCAAGTTTTAAAGAAAGGAGAATTTAGTAATGAAAAAGAATTTAAGTTTAATAGTTGCGGCAGTGTTATTTTTGTCAACAGTGTTTGGTATCAAGGGTGTTTTTGCTGCAGAAAAAACAAAAGCCTTCTCCATCTATACTGATGCCTCTTCCCCAGACAATCACTATATCCCTTCAGGATGGATGGGTGATTATTCGGATTTGACCCTCGATGACAAGTGTATGGA
>Ga0272448_1003698_pt1 | contig 18035 bp, 17 predicted proteins | sample YNPCB0191_FD_202220 | JGI IMG/M metagenome (GOLD analysis project Ga0272448, IMG submission 202220) | Hot spring sediment microbial communities from Yellowstone National Park, WY, United States - YNP-CB-019-1 | ecosystem: Environmental > Aquatic > Thermal springs > Hot (42-90C) > Sediment... | reverse complement strand
CCACCGCATCCCTGGCTATATCCTCGGCATCGCCCTCCCTGTTCAGAACGGTATCGTATCCGAGCTGATTAGCGAAAGCGGCGTGCCTGGACTGAACGTTTGAGCCATCGGAAGCGGTTGCCGAGAGAACTATCCGCGCGTATATCCTTTCCTCGGTTATATCAGCGCCGTCGGTGCTGAGGAGGATCCTCTTCACATAGGTGTCGGCGTAGGCAGTGTTCGTAGTGACTATGCCCTTTACACCGAGCATTATGTCGTTGTATCTCCTCACGAGCTGCGCTTTCTCCTCAAGCGAGACCTCCCTCGGATCCCGGCCCTTCAGCACGAGCTTGACCTCATCCGCAACAGGCTTGGAGGGGGCGAGGTGCTCGTCCTTTCCCTCGGCCGCAAGCCTGGCGAGCCGGGATGCTTCTTCGGCGGCCCGCGGCGCGTCCTCGGGCCTAGTGAATGTGGCGAAGCCGATCCCTCCTTTGTGGAAGGCCCTCACCGCCCCGCCCAGGACCCTCTTCTCGCTCGCCTCCTCCGTCTCCGGGCCCATCATGTGGACAACCGAGGAGACCCTTTCCTCAAGGCGGATATCAGCGTAATCAACGCAAACCTTTTCAAGTGCTTTTTTGAGCGCGTCCTTCATTCAGGCCATATTATCAACCAGACGAGCCCCTCCGCGCCAGCAGAAAACTCGCAACCCGCAAGCCCCCTGCATCATAATTTCACCTTGCACTGGATAGTTGATGTGGCGTTTTTCCTCGGCGGTTCCGTGTGCCACCAATTGCCCCAGCATTCGCTCCATCCTGGCGGCCACCAGCTTCCGCTGTGCGGCCGTTGCACTGGTATCCACTTTGGTCTCTGGATGGGGCTTTGGTTCCTCCTCTTTCTCAGAAGACGAAAACTAGGCATAGTGCCAAACTGGAAAGTCGTAGGCGCTGTAGCCCTCTCGTTCGCTCTAATGGCCGCCGATGTTTTCACCGGAGCGCTTGGCTTACAGCCTGGCCTTAACGAAACCAGGCTCGCCACAGGCCTCCTGGTCGGTTACTCCCTCTCGCTCCTTATCGGCCCTGTGCTCGCCGGAATAAACACCCAGGAGGCGACGAAATCAACCCTGGGCTGGGCCGATCTGGGGGTCGGCTTCTTCCTGACAGCATGCCTCTGGCCGCTCATTTTTTACGCTCCGGGGTGGATGTTCTATCCCCTTGTGATACTTGAAGGGCTCTCGGTCATAGGGGCATACGCCATTGTCTGGGGGGTTCTCATAGCATACACCCTCTTCGCGGCAAGAAACAGGCCAACCCCTTGGTGGCTTTGGGCGGGCGGAGGGGTCATCATATCAATAATACAGGCGGTTCTGATGGGCGCCCTGAGGATAAGGCTTGGGATATAGCTTTATGGAGGTCGCGGAGGCTATTCATAGGCTTGAACCATATCTGGCTGGAACAGGCCAGGCGGCGAGAGAGGCTTATTACATAATAACAGAGCTCCTCGCTGAAGCGGGGGAGACCTCGCCTCTTGTCACCGAGATACCTGAGGCCCTCTTCAAAAGGGCCGTGAAGGTAGCCAAAAGAAGGGCAAAGGGCGAGCCTATCCAGTATATATTCGGCAGGGCTTACTTTATGGACATGACCCTCATGGTTAAGAGGGGGGTCTTCATACCCAGGCCTGAGACCGAGACGCTCGCGCTTCTTGCGAAAGAGCTCTATCCGGAGGACTCGGATATAAGGATATGGGACCTGGGCACGGGAACGGGATGTATAGCGATATACCTGGCCAGGCACTACCGGCGAGCGAGTGTCACGGCTTCCGACATCAGCAGGAAGGCCCTGCGGGTGGCCCGTGAAAACGCCACCAGATATGGGGTATCCGATAGAATAAGGTTCGTGAGGGCTAGAGGGGTTACCGCCGCTCAAGGGACTTACGATCTCGTCGTCTCAAATCCTCCATACATCAGGACGGAGGAGATGAAGGCTCTACAAAGGGAGGTTCTCTTTGAGCCAACTGAGGCGCTCTGGGGAGGGGATGACGGCGCGGCACTCTCAAAGGAGATCATCCTCAACCCGCACCTTGTCCAAGGCGGCTGGCTCCTTCTGGAGACAAGCCCATTCATCGGTGAGGCTGTTCTGCGCTTTGCTAACGAAAACGGCTTCAAGGCCGAGCTGTTCCCAGACCTATCAGGGCTTCCGAGGGTCATAAGGGCGAGATGGAATGGGTGAACCTGAAGGGCTACTATGAGCTCACGGCCATAGGCCATTTCACCGCTTATTTCTCAACAAAGCTCGGGTTTCCCAGTGTTAACGATTTCGTTTGCCTGAACCAGCTCCACACCGGCATCGTCCAGGTCGTACCGGCCGAATCCGGAACCCCCGGAGACGCGCTCGTAACTGATAGAAGAGGGCTTTTTATAGCCGTGAAGACAGCGGACTGCGGCTCGGTCTTCCTTTTTGATAGGCAGGGTCCCGCTCTGGGGCTTGCCCACGCTGGGTGGCGTGGGGCACTCCTGGGGGTCCACCTGAACGCCATTGAGGTGATGGTCCGGCTCTACGGCACTGAACCCGAAAATCTCCTGGTGGCGCTGGGACCGATGATCTGCGGGGGGTGCTACAGGGTCGGTGAGGAGGTTGCGAGGTTTTTCCCTGAGTTCGCTAACAGAAGGAACGGGTCCTGGTTCGTTGACCTTCCTGGCTACATAATCCACACATTGATCGCGGCCGGGATAAAACAGGATAATATAATTTCTCCGCCGGCCTGCACACTGGAGGATAGGTGGCTTTGGTCGGCCAGGCGGGATGGGCTAAGAGGCAGAAATTGGGCAATAGCGTGTATAGAGCCACACTGATCCTCGGGATAGGGCTTCTGCTCTCGTGCTCCAGGAAGCCTCCTGAGCGCTACCTGCTTTTTACCGGCTCGCTCTCGGGCTACCTTGAGGCCTGCTCTTGTCCCGGAACCCCTGAGGGGGGCCTGAACGCGGCCGGATACCTGGCGAGGGAGTTCAGGAAAACCCATCCGGACGCTATCCTTGTTGACGCGGGCTGTTTCACGCCGGATACCACGGACACCCTGAACGCCTGGTTCATAACGAGGGGGATGATGGCGGTAGGATACGACGCGGTTGCTGTTGGTTCGTGTGATACCCAAAGCACCTACGCGAGGCTTTGGGAGAGGCTTCCGGCCCTGAGCGAAAAAAGGCCTTGGATGGCAATAAGGGGGGTCCTCCTGGTCAGGGTGATTGACCAAAGAGCGCCTGATTTTGCGGCCGCGCCCAAACATGACTATCTGGTTTTCCTCTCCTCTGTTGGCAGGGAAATTGACGAGGAATTGGCAAAGGAACACGGCCCGGATGCCATAATTGAGGCCCGGGGGGAATTCCAGCCGTTCAAGGTCGGCAAAACGCTCATAGTCCCGTCTGTTCCCAGGGGGATGGCCCTCGGGGTTCTAAAGCTGGGCCCGGGCGGGGCTGATGCCTGGTTCATCAAGGTGAGGCCGGAGACCCCGACCGATCCCGATGTAGATCTTGTCCTTGAGGAATATAGCAAAGCATACAGGGCTCACATCCAAAGAACGGCAACGAAGCTTAGCTTCAGGGGGCCGGGGTTTTGCAGGTTCTGCCACAAGGAGGAATACGAGGCCTGGAAGACATCCGCGCACGCCCGCGGATTTGAGACCCTTGTTTCCGAGGGCAAAACCGATAACCCCTGGTGCCTTACCTGCCACACGACGGGGTTCGGCAAGGGCGGGTTCGTTGACCCGGAGAAGACCCCCCAGCTCGCTGGGATAACCTGCGAATCCTGCCACCCAGGCGGAAAGTGCCCGGATAACCCTCCGCCGAAGGGAAAGCTCTCGGATTGCCGGGTCTGTCACACCAAGGATCAGAGTCCGGATTTCCGCGAGGAAACATATTGGCAGAAAATAAAGCATTGATGGGCATCTACGATTGCCATACCCACACCATCCACTCCTGCGACGCGGGGCTCACGCCCATGAGGGCTTGTCTTGATGCGAAAGAAAAGGGCCTCGCAGGGATAGTTTTTACGGATCACCTGGAAACCAGGCCCTCTGACCTCTGCTACGGCCGCTTCAGGCTTGCGGAGGCAAAAAGCGACTACAGGCTCGCGTCCGAGGAAACGGGCGTAAGGGTTGGCTACGGGCTTGAGATAACCTATGGCTCTGATAGGCAAACTGAGCTCACGGAAGCGATCGCGGAGCTCTCGCCCGGCTTTAGGATAGGCGCCGTTCACTATGTAGACGGAACCCTCATAGACGAGCACTTCAAAAAAGCGGATAGTCTTGAGCCCTATTTCCAGGAGGTTCTATCCTGCGTTTCATCCGGACTTTTCCACTGCCTCGCCCACCTGGATTACTTCAACAAGATAACTGATAGGTTCCGCGATTACACGAGAAAATACAGGCCCTGGATTGAGGAGATAATAAATGCCCTGCTTGATACCCGGACCCTCCCGGAGGTTAACACATCCGCTCTGAGGAGGGGCCTGGAGCAACCAATGCCGGGGCCAGATTTCCTGGAATTGTTCAGAAAAGCCGGCGGCGAAAGGATCTACCTGGGTTCCGACGCGCACAGGCGGGGAGAGGTTGGATGGGGGTTTGAGAGAACGATCGAGATGATAAGGGGGCTTGGACTTTCGGTTCAGGAACCGCCTGAGGAGTGCTTTCTCTGAGAAATTGCGCCGAGAAGCCCGAATATCCTATAATTTAACTATGAGAAAACTCGTTGCATTTTTGATCCTCGCGCTCTCCTGCCAGAACGAAAAACAAGCCCCCGTCGTCGCGACGATATATCCCCTTACCGCGATAGCCAGAGCCGTAGCCGGAGATGAAATCCATGTCATGGGGATTGTGCCGCCGGGCGCGAACCCCCACGCCTACGAGCCAACCCCAAAGGACGCGGCTGCGCTCTCCGGCGCGAGGGTGGTTATTTATGCGGGGCCGCTCATGGAGGGCTGGGTCACGAAAACAGGGACAAGAGCCAAGTTGGTTGACGCTTCGGCCGCGGGCAACATGCTCGTTGGAGACCCACATGTCTGGCTTGACCCTGAGAGGGGAAAGATGATAGCAAGCGCGATAGCGGCCGCGCTCTGTGAGGCCTGGCCGGAGAGAAAAGAGGTATTCCAGGCTAATCTTGAAACTTTCAATGCCCGCGTTGACACATTTGACGCCTGGTTCAGGTCAGAGCTGACCTCGGTCCGGGACAGGCGCTTCGTCTCGGTTCACCCTGCTTGGAGGTATCTCGCCGCTCGCTACGGGCTTTCCGAGCTCGCGACCCTGGGCGCTGGGGAGGGTGCGGAGGTCTCGCCCAAAATCCTTTCGGAGACGATAAGCCTGATGAAAAAGGAGGGGGTTCACGCTGTTTTCGGTGAGATAGGCTCAGCCTCTCCATACACCAGAACCCTTGAGGATGAGGCCGGAGCCAAGGTCGCCAGGCTGGACCCCATAGGAGACCCCAGAGATAGCACGAGGGATGACTACATTGATCTGCTCTATTACAACGGCAGGGAAATCATCAAGGTCCTAAAATGAAAGCCGTGAGCGCCGAAAACCTGAGCGTTGAGCTCGGAGGAAGGATGGTCCTTTCCAATATTAACATGGAGGTGGAGGAGGGATGGATAGCCGGAATAATAGGCCCGAACGGCGGTGGGAAAACTACCCTTCTCAGGGCGATCCTAGGGATACTGAAGCCCTCCGCGGGCGCCGTGAGGGTATTCAGAACCGACCCGCGCGATGCAGTCAAAAGGGGGCTTGTGGGATACCTTCCCCAGAGACAATCCCGGAGCCTCCTTCCGCTCACAGCGCTTGAGGCAGTCATGATAATGGGCAGGTCAAGCAAGCGCGAGGCAATGGAGGCGCTTGAGGCAGTTGGGATGGCGGAGCAGGCGGGCCGCTCCTTCTGGGAGCTCTCAGGGGGCCAGGCGCAGAGGGTTTCCCTGGCAAGGGTAATGGTAAAAAAGCCAAGGCTCATGCTCCTTGACGAACCCTCAACCGGCATAGATACCGTGAGCCAAGTGGACTTCTACAGGCTTCTTCTCAAGCTGAGGGATGAAACCGGCGTGACGGTTATCATGACCTCGCACGATGTTGGCGCCATATCATCCTATGTTGACCAGGTCTTCTGCCTCAACACACGGCTACACTGCCACGGCCCTGCCTCTGCCTGCCTCACAAAGGCCCGCCTATCGGAGCTTTACGGCCGCGATGTTGACATAATCAGCCACGAGGAACGAGAAGATGAGCATATTTGAGTTCTCTTTCGCGAGAAACGCGATAATCGGGGGGCTGATAATGGCCCTTTTCCTGCCGCTTTTGTCCTTCTTCGTTGTTACGAGAAGGCTATCCTTCACGGGTGTCGGAATATCCCACTCCGCTTTCGGCGGGCTTGCTCTCGGCGTTCTGTTCGGCATAAACCCCGTCTGGGGCGCTGTCGCCGTGAGCATCATCGTGGCATTCGTGATGGCGGAGGCCTCCCGCCGAGGCGTCCCTGAGGATACGACCACAGGCGTCCTCTTTGCGGGGACAATGGCTCTGGGCGCTGTTCTCCTCGCCATTGCCGGCGGAACCAGGGTTGACCTCTGGACATACCTGTTCGGGAACATCCTGAGCCTCGCTGGCTTTGATCTCTTTCTCCTCGGGGCAATAGCGGCCCTGAACCTGTGCTTTTTGCTCTTGTCCTTCAGGAAACTTCTATTTTCCACCTTTGATCCCGAGCTAGCGGAGGCCCACGGGGTAAGGACTGGGCTTTTGAACGCCGCTTTGCTCTTTGTGCTCGCGCTTTCGGTTGTGGCGTGTATGAGGGCGGTCGGGGTTGTCCTCATCTCCGGCCTTCTTGTCTTTCCGGGGGCAATAGGTGCGAGGGTCGCAAAATCCTATAAATCCGGAATCCTCATATCATACCTGGCAGGCGCAATAGCCATCCTCGGCGGCCTCGCGCTATCCTTCTGGCTCAACCTCCCCTCCGGCGCCTCTATAATCCTTCTCGGAACAATAATATTTCTACTATCATTGGTTTTTTGGAGGAAATAGGCAGGCGGCCCTCCGGCAAGATAAATAAATGGGGATGTTTGAGTACCATAAGCTGGATAGTGTTAGGCATTCTGGCCATCCTTTTCCTAACGCGTAAGATTGAAATAGTTCCGGACTCTCCTACATCGTGGCCTACTCGTCTTGATAATGTAATACCCATACTGCTTTTCATACTGTTTCCCTTTCTGTTCAGGGGCGTAGATATCAAGAAGTGGATAAAGATCTTGGTGGCGACTGTCCTCACGATCTTCGGACTCGCTGTTGGAACGACATATCTGTTTTCGCCAATAGATCTTGTCCCTGACCCTATTCCTATGCCCGCGTCAGGCCGAAATTATCCAGCCTTGGATAACGAAGAAGACGAATAGCCCCGGTTCTTTTTCCGAGGCTCTCTTCTGCGGCTTCGCCTTGAAGGACTGTCGGTTCCAGGATAAATCCTGGGGCATCAACTAACGAGACCACCTGCTAAAGTAGGTGGAGCCTCACCCTTCGGATGCTAAAGCCCCCGACTTCAGTCCTGGGAATTTTACTGATTTTTACTGATAGTGAGGCTCCGTGGCGGGGTTGACCAAGGATATTTATTGAGCTCTATAATATGATACTGCGTCTCAATAACATGAAAGGAGCGCGAAGCATGGGACAGAAAATCCTCATGGCCTTCGTTTTCCTGGCCATCTTCGTGGGCGTGCATCTTACAGGAGATCTGATCCCCGTGAGAACGCCCTTCTTCGGCGTTTCCGAGAGCGTCTGGGAGCACCTGAAAATGGGCTTCTGGAGCTATGGAATTACATACAGCATCTTCTGGGCTGCGAGGCGAAGGGGTAGCCTTTCGGGACTTTTCTCGGGCACGCTTTTCGCTCTCGGCGCGATATTCATCCTCTACTACACCTCACTGAACCTCGGCGCCCTGCCCGGCAGGCTTCCCCTGGCCCTGGACATAGCCCTGGTCTCGCTGATAACCTTCGTTTCCGGCCTGCTTGGCGCGGAGGCCGGAGATCTGGCGGATTCCACTGCCGCGAGCGGGGGTTTTCTCGTTGCCTCTGGCATCCTTTGGGTTCTTCTTCTGATTCTGTTCATCGTCTACACATACCATCAGCCGCCCCTCCCGCTTTTCCTGGAACCAGCCCTATGAGGATAGCCCTTCTCGGCCAGCCCAACACGGGCAAAAGCACCTTCTTCAACAGGGCGGCCGGCGTGAAGGCTAGGACATCCAACCTTCCAGGCACAACGGTAAGGGTCAACGAGAGCCCGGTTCGCGTTGATGGGGAGGAGGTTGTGCTGGTTGACCTGCCGGGAACCTATTCGCTCACACCGCTTGATCCCGCGCAGGCCGAGGTTTTAAGTTATCTGATGAAGGGAGGGGTCTCTGGCCTGGTAATACTTCTTGACGCGACATCGCTCGCCCGCGGGTTGGAGCTTGCCCTTGAGGCTGTAGAGCTTGGCATTCCGGCGGTCCTTGCCCTGAACCTGTGGGACCAGGTTCCCAGGAAGGGCATTGAAATTGATGTTGACGCGCTTTCGGCCGTGCTAGGCCTCAAGGCGATCCCGTGCTCTGCCCTTCACGGCAAGGGGATAGCTGAGGTCCTCCGTGAGGCCGTTTCCGCGGCGCAGGCAGGGAGCATTCCGCGCGCCCCGGAATACTCAAAGGATGTTGAGGCGGTTATAAAGGCCGCGGCCGCGGAGGCCGGAAGCAGGTTCAAGGCCATAAAGGCAATTGAAGGGGTTGAGGGGGAGTGGGGGATTTCGCCCGAGAGGGCAAGGGAGTTGGCCTCTGAGCTGGAAAGGGCAAGGGGGCGCCCAGCGTGGGAGATAATAGCGGCCGAGCGCCACCACCTCGCCATGAAGACAGCTGAGGCTACTACATCCAGGCTCTCGGATAAACCATCGGTTTCCTCAAGGGTTGACCGCCTACTCATGCACCCCTGGCTTGGGCTACTGATTGCCCTTTTGGTGTTTGGCTTCTTCTTCTGGGCGATATTTTACCTCGGCGGGTGGATAGAGAGGATTACTGTTGAGCCTCTGGAGGCATTTTTCTCTCGTATCCTTGCCCCTCTGGAAGGGACCGCTCTGGGCGCGGCGCTTGCCGGGGTCGCTGACGGGTTTGTGGGCACTATCGGCATAGTCCTTCCTTATTTCGTTCCCCTAATACTTTCGGTGGCAATAATGGAGGACCTGGGATACCTCCCCAGGGTAGCTCACCTGGTTGACGGGCTCATGCACAGGATGGGCCTTCACGGAAAAGCTGTCATCCCCTTTATCCTCGGCTACGGGTGCTCAGTGCCCGCGGTTGCCGCTGTTAGGATAATGGAAAACAGGCGAGATCGCGTCCTCACGGGCCTCCTCGCTCCGATGATACCTTGCGGCGCGAGGACAGCCGTCATACTCGGCCTGGTGGGCTACTTCATGGGAGGCTGGTGGGCCTTGGCTGTTTACGGCTTTAACATCCTGGTTGTGGGGCTTGTTGGCGCGGCCCTGGCCCGGCTCAGGAGGGGTGAGTCCTGGGGCATGGTGATGGAGATACCCCCATACAGGCTTCCCACCCTGCGCACGGTCTGGTTCAATGTTTGGCTCCAACTGAGGGAGTTCCTTGTTGTTGCTTTCCCTCTTCTCATAGCGGGCTCTATACTTCTTGGGCTTCTTGAGTATTGGAATGTCGCGCGCTACATAGACTTCCCGCTCTCTCCCTTCACCTCTGGGGTCCTTGGTCTCCCTCGGGAGCTGGGCTTAACGCTGGTTTTCGGATTCTTCAGGAAGGAGCTCGCGCTTATAATGGCCGCTCAGGCCCTTTCCGTTTCGCCCGCTGCTCTTGGCGCGGTTCTATCCCCAATCCAGATGATGACATACACTATCTTCGTTGTTTTCTATGTGCCTTGCCTTGCAACAACCCTAATGACATGGCGGGAGCTTGGTTTGAAAGTTGCCCTGGGCGCGGGGGGGCTGAGCCTCGTTGTCGCTACATCTGCGGCTTTGCTGGTAAGAGGCATAGCGCTTTTCCTGGCAATTTTGTAGTAGCCCTGCGCCCGTTCAAGGCCTTATAATTATCGCACAAATGAGGGACACAGAGAGAAAGGTAGCTCAGCTCATACCCATGGTCATAGAACAGACCGGGCGCATGGAGCGGGCCTACGATATCTTTTCGCGGCTTCTTAAGGAGCGGATAGTCTTCCTGGGCATGCCCATTGACGACTATGTGGCGAACCTGATAATCGCCCAGTTCCTTTACCTGGACGCTGAGGACCCCGACAAGGACATCTACTTCTACATAAACACCCCTGGAGGCATAGTGACCTCTGGCCTCGCCATATACGATACCATGCAGTATATCAGGCCTGATGTAGTGACCATGTGCATAGGCATGGCCGCGTCAATGGGTGCAATTCTCGTTGCCGCGGGCGCGCCCGGAAAGCGCTTCGCCTTAAAGCACTCAAGGCTCATGATACACCAGCCGTGGGGAGGCGTTCAAGGCATGGCAACCGATATTGAGATAGAGGCGAGGGAGATACTCATCCTCAAGAAGATACTCCAGGAGATTCTGGCTAAGCACACAGGGAAACCAATAGAGACAATAGAGAAGGACACGGAGCGCAACTTCTACATGTCAGCGGAGGAGGCAAAGGACTACGGCCTTATTGATGACATAATCACAGCGGCCCCCGATAGGGGCAAGGGGGAGGATGCAGAGAAGAAGTGCGAGACCTAAGGAGGGTAGGGCCGAGCCCTCGTGTTCGTTTTGCGGAAGGCCCCAGAGCGCGACCAGGCGCCTCCTGCCTGGTATAGATGCTTTTATATGCGCAGATTGCGCGAAGCTAGCGGTTGAACTCCTTTCATCCTCGTTTGATCCGGACGAGCCCCTTGAGTTGCCGGTCCCCGAAAGGATCAAGGAGGCGCTTGACGAGTGGATAGTGGGCCAGGAAAGGGCAAAGAAAAGCCTCTCTGTCGCTGTCTACAACCATTACAAGCGCATAAACCATCGGAGAACAGGAAGAGCTGACCTTGAGATTGAAAAGAGCAACATCCTACTCGTTGGCCCAACGGGAACCGGAAAGACCCTTCTAGCGAGAACCCTCGCGAGGTTCATTGGGGTTCCCATAGCGATCTGCGATGCGACGCCAATAACTGAGGCTGGTTATGTTGGGGAGGATGCTGAGACCGTTCTCTCGCGGCTCATCGCTGAGGCTCAGGGCGATCTGGACAGGGCAAAGATAGGCATTGTCTATCTTGATGAGGCTGACAAGCTCGCCCGCAGGCCAGGCCCGGGGAGGGATGTCTCCGGAGAGGGCGCTCAGCAGGCCCTCCTCAAGATAACCGAGGGGAGCGTGGTTGATGTTCCTCTTCCGGGCAAGAAGGAAAGGGTTCCGCTTGACACGAGGGACATCCTATTCATCTTCGCTGGCAGCTTTGAGGGGCTCTCGGATGTCGTCGCGGAGCGCCTCGGCCGGAAGGGGATAGGGTTTGCTAGGAGCGGAGAGGAGATACCCAGGGAGGAGCTCTACAGGTTGGCCCAGCCCGAGGACCTCGTAAAGTTTGGGATGATACCCGAGCTGGTAGGAAGACTACCTGTCATAGTTGCCCTTTCCCCCCTGAGCGAGGACGAGCTCGCTGAGATAATGGTTAAACCGAAAAATGCCATCGTCAAGCAGTTCAAGAGGATATTCGGGATGGAAGGGGTTAGCCTTGAGGTAACCGACGAAGCTGTAAGGGAGATAGCCCGCGCCGCGGCTAAAAGGGGTTCAGGCGCGAGGGGATTGCGGTCAATAATGGAGGACATACTTTTGGAGACAATGTATCGCTTGCCATCCATGAAGGATGTGGTGAAGGTTATTGTGGACGCTGAGGTCGCGAGGGGCGAGAAGGAGCCGGTAATGGTCTTCTGCGACGAAAGGAGGTCTGCGATTTGAGCTCAAAGCCCAGGCCAGAGAAAAGGGTTCCCGTTGTGGTTCTCATCGGAGAGGTGCTGTTCCCCGAGGCCATACTTCCGGTCATGGTGAGGCGAGAGATGTCCGTAAGGGCGCTCCGGGCCGCAACCCGTGGAGATGGGATGATAGCCTTTCTCCTGCAAAAGGGGGAAGCGGAATTGCCCCCTCCTGAGGATATATACAGGATCGGGACAATAGGCACGGTTGTTCACATGGTGGAGAACTCTGACGGCACAGCCAACATACTGGTTCAGGGGGTAGAGAGGGTTAAGGTCCACAACCTCTCTTTTGCAAGAGGCTACTATTCCGCTAGGGTTGATATGTTCCCGTTCCCACCAGCCAACGAGAAGGCCCTCGCGCCCGTGGCTCGGGTAGCCAAGGATTTCTTCGCCCAGCTCGTTTCAATGATACCTGACCTGCCTCCTGAGCTCGGGAAGACCATCCTCGCTCAGAGCAACGAAACATTCCTCTACCTGGCGTCCGCTCACATGCCCGGCGAAGCGGAGAAAAAGCAGGAGCTCCTTGAATCAAAAGACCTTGAAGTGCTGGCGAAGAAATTATCTGAGCAATTGCTCTGGCACATACAATACCTTGAGACAAGGCAGGAGCTGGAGGGCAGGGTAAAGGAGGAGCTCGCGAAAAGCCACAAGCAGGTGATTCTCTCCCAGCTTCAGGATGAGATAAAGAAGGAGATGGAGGAGGAGGATGACCTATCGGTATACGAGAAGCGGATAGTCGCGCTGGGAATGCCGGATGAGGCAAGGGAGAAGGCCCTCTCAGAGCTGAGACGCCTCAGCAAGACCCCCGCCCTCTCCCCTGAGGCTTCCGTGATAAGGACCTGGCTTGACTGGATCACGGAGATGCCTTGGAACACAAGGACAAATGACAACCTTGACCTGGAAAACGCCAGGAAGATACTGGACGAGGACCACTACGGCCTTACCGAGGTAAAAGAGAGGATACTTGAATACCTCGCTGTCCTTCAACTCAAGGGCGCCACGAGGGGCCAGGTCATCTGTTTCGTGGGGCCTCCGGGTGTTGGAAAGACCTCTCTGGCGCGCTCAATAGCGAGGGCACTCGGCAGAAAATTCGTCAGGGCATCCTTGGGCGGACTCCGGGACGAGGCCGAGATAAGGGGCCACAGGAGGACATATGTCGGCGCGCTCCCGGGCAAGATAATACAGCAGATGAAACGCGCCGGCACCAAAAACCCCGTCTTCCTCTTGGATGAGATTGACAAGGTCGGAACAGACTACAGGGGAGACCCTCAAGCCGCTTTAATGGAAGTGCTTGACCCAGAGATAAACTCTGAGTTCATGGACCACTACCTTGAGGTGGATTTTGACCTGTCCGAGGTGCTGTTTATCACGACTGCTAACTCAACCATGGGCATACCGAAACCCCTTTTGGACAGGATGGATGTAATACACCTGAGGGGATACACGGACTTTGAAAAAGCCGAGATCGCCACAAGACACCTCGTGCCAAAACTTCTTTTGGAGAACGGGCTTGAGGAAAGCGATTTCTCTATCTCCCAGGAGGCGATCCTCAAGATAATAAGGGAATACACGGCAGAAGCAGGGGTTCGCGAGCTGGAGCGTCAGCTCGGAAGACTCATGCGCAAAGCGGCCAGGCGCAAGGTTGAGGAGGGCAAACCAACGCGCATAACCCCGGATAACCTTGAGGGTTTCCTTGAGTTGCCGGCATTTCAGGAGCACAGGGTCAAGGAGGAGAACCCGCCCGGCGTCTTCTACGGCCTCGCCTGGACAGAGCAGGGTGGAGAAGCTCTCAGGGTTGAAACAACGGTCTCCAGGGGCAAGGGGAACCTAATAACAACGGGGCAGTTGGGCGAGATAATAAATGAGTCAATCAAAGCCGCCTTCAGCTACATAAAAGCGCACAGGGTGAGCCTCGGGCTTCCCCCGAACTTCCACGAGCTCATTGACCTCCACATCCACATCCCGGAAGGCGCCATACCAAAGGACGGCCCGTCTGCCGGCCTCGCTGTCCTCGCCTCAATGGTTTCCGCACTCACCCAACAGGCGGTTCCTGGGACCGTCGCCGCCACAGGGGAAATAACCCTCACGGGCCAGGTTCTAAGGGTTGGGGGATTGGTCGCCAAACTTATGGCCGCACAGAGAGCGGGCATAAAGACCGTTTATCTGCCGGTCGCTAACGCTGAGGAGATTGCCTACACCGACAAAAAGATGGAGGGCAAGCTCCTCTCCGGCCTCACGGTAAGATATGTCTCCTCATCAGAGGAATTCCTCTCCCAGGTTTTCCCGCCGAGAAAGGGCAAGCCTCTTCCTGCGGCCTCTGACTACTTGGAGTGGTTGAGGATTTAGGGCGCTAAAATAACTGGCATCCGTATCTGGGCTTTGTTTATCATCTAGAAATGAACGAACACAAGCTCATCGTAGCCGGAAAGAGGGCCGAAACAGGGAATCTCTTGCCGTCTCTGGACTGGCAGGGCAAGGAGATAGGGAGGGTTCACTTGGCCGGAGAGACCAAGGTGGAGAGCGCCCTCGCCGCGGCCCATGCCTACTTCAAGGATTTCGCTACCTCGCCCGCGCACGAGCGCCAGGCTGTCCTTTTCAGAGCCGCGGCAATGCTCAGAGAAAAAGCCGAGGAATTCGCCCGTATGATAGCCCTGGAGGTCTATAAGCCCATAAAGCTAGCGAGGGCGGAGGTCACGAGGGCCGCAAAGACCTTTGAGCTTGCCGCCTCAGCGCTTGAGGGCACGGCGGGCGAGATCATCAGGCTGGACACATTCCCGGGCCACCCGCACAGGATAGGCCTCGCCAGGCTCTTTCCCAAAGGGCCCGTACTCGCTATATCCCCATTTAACTTTCCCCTGAACCTCGCGATCCACAAGATAGCCCCCGCAATAGCGGTTGGCGCGCCGTTCATACTAAAGCCAACATCCTCAGCGCCCATAACAGCCCTGATGCTCGGGGAGCTGCTCCTTGAGGCTGGCCTCCCGGAGCCTGCCCTCTCCGTCCTGCCAATGAGGGCATCGCTGGCCGAAAAGATGGCCCAGGACGAGCGGATAAAGGTTGTTTCATTCACGGGTTCTGACGAGATAGGCTGGCGCTTGAAGTCCCTCCTTCCCAGGAAGACCGTCATGCTTGAGCTCGGCGGGAACGCTGGGGTCATCGTGCACTCTGACGCTGATCCGGCTTTCGCGGCAGAGCGATGCGTGGTTGGGGCATACTCGTATTCGGGTCAGATATGCATATCCGTTCAGCGCATCTTCGTCCACGAGGATCTGAGGGAGAAGTTCCTTGAGGTCTTCAGGAGGAAGTCCGAATCCCTCGTTATGGGCGACCCCTTGGACGAAAGGACGGATATAGGGCCAATGATAACGGAGGCCGACGCCAGGAGGGTTGAGAATTGGGTTTCCGAGGCGGTATCGGGGGGCGGAAGGCTTCTGTTCGGCGGCAAAAGGGACGGCGCGTTTTATGAGCCCGCCCTCGTTGAGAACTGCCCCAGGACAGCGAGGCTCTGGAGGGATGAAGCCTTCGGCCCCGTGGCAACCTTCGGCACATACAGGGATTTCGGTAAAGCCCTTGAGGCCGTGAACGACTCCAGATATGGACTGCAAGCAGGGGTCTTCACCCAGGACATAAGCCTCGCCATGAGGGCATTTGAGACCATAGAGACCGGAGGGATAATTCTGAACGATGTGCCGACATTCAGGGTTGACAGGATGCCATATGGCGGGGTGAAGGACTCGGGTACGGGCAGGGAGGGGCCGCACTACGCCATGGCAGAGATGTGCGAGATGAGACTGCTGGTTATTTGATCCTGAGGGCGTCCGCGCTCCATAATATCGTAGTGAAAAAGCTTCGTCTTTCAGCGGTCATATGGATGGAGAAGGGCCAGTATGTCTCCAAGTGCCCTGAGCTGGGCGTTGCCAGCGTCGGAGACAATCCACGAGAGGCCCTTGAAAATCTGAAAGAAGCCGTAGAGCTCTATCTTGAAAACGCGGAAGCCCTTGGAATGATTGAGGAGATCCTGCCCTCAGTGGAGTCAGACGAAAGGTATATAACTACAATTGAAGTTGGAGCATGAGAATCCCCTCCCTTTCTTCTGATGATGTGGTGAGGGTTCTCAAGAAAGCGGGATTTGTCTATGCGCCCAAACGCGGCAAGGGAAGCCATATTGCCCTTTACAAAACAACACCATCGGGCAAGAGGCTGGTTATCGTCCCGAAACGCAAGGATTTACCGGCAGGCACCCTTCATGCCATTATGGACCAGGCCGGACTTTCAAGGGATGAATTTCTGAGGCTTCTGAGCGACACCTGACCAGCGCGCAATCCCAAGAGATCAAATTCTCCTGATTCGCGAACAGTTCGCCATGGCAGAGATGTGCGAGATGAGACTGCTGGTGATATGAGGCCTATATGGGCGTGAACTTCACGAACCCTTTTGCCTCAAGGTCAGAACTCATTTTCTCAAGGTGCCTCCTCGTCTCGGGAAGGTCTTTTGCCAGCTCCATCAGAGCTTCCAAGGCCTTCCTGAGCTCCTCGGTCTCAGACCCCCTTATCTTGGGCAGGATCTTGCTAACGAACATATGATCGAGGGCCTCCGGCATAGGAATATTGGCTTTTGCCACATAACGGATTATCTCCTCCGCAGTCCTGTAGCCGAATCCGAGCCCTGCCTCCTTCAGTATCTCAGCCGCCCTTCTTATGGCCCCGCCCTCACTCATCAGCTCAGAGAACGCCCAGCCCAAATCCCTCTCCTCTTTTAACGGAGACCTTTCGTAATAGAGATTCCAGTTCGCATCCAGAACAAGCACATAGGCCCTGTCCAGGACCTTTGGGCTTATCTCGTGGGTGGTCTCGTCAACATTTATGGTGCCTGTCACGAAAAGGTTGGGCGGGATCCTTATTTTCTGGGGTATTTCATTCCCATCATCTTGGTGATGAAGGGTTATCTCGGCTCCGGATTCCATCCCGCTCAGAAAGTCCGAGAAATAATACTCCACATGCGCGATATTCATCTCGTCAAGGATTAGGAGGTGGGGCTTGTTCCGGTTTTTCTCGGCCGAAAGAAGAAGTCTCAGCGCCGGCGTTGATTGGTATTTTCCGGTTATGGGATTGAGGTAGCCAAGGAGATCCCTTGAGTCAGTCCACTCCGGCCTCACTGCCACGAGGCAGAACTGGGGGTGTCCGTTCAGCTCCTCCAGGCTCTCGCACCCCAGGAGAGCCGCGGCGTAGACCTGGGCGAGCTTGGTCTTTCCGGTTCCAGAGGGCCCGGCGAGGATAACAAAGTGGCGCCTGTTTCCGGGCTTAAGGTTCGCCCAAAGAGCGTAATGATATTTCTTAGCCTCATCTTCACCATATATCAGGTTTTCGCCCCTGGCTAACTTCTCAAAATCTGACCACAAAGTATCCCAGACCGGTCCCGCCAATTGTTGTGTTTCTTCGGGCTCTGGTAATTTTTCCCTTAAGACACTCTCTACCAATTCAGGGTTCAATTCAGGGTTTGCGTCATGTATAGCCTTGATTGCCTGCTGAATCTGGCCGCCGACCAAGCTGTCTGTCTCTCTCGGTATTCTCTCGTATAAAGCCCTAATTATTTTCTGAGGGTCAAGTCCCCTCTTAACCATATCCGCCCCAAGTTTGCCGAGAGCATCAGCGGCTTCGTATCTGACATATTGATCTTCATGCCATCCCAAAGCCCCAATCAGCGCGTCCACTATTTTGTCGTCTTCTCGGCCTTGGCCGAGATCGCGGAGGGCTTTAACAGCATTTTGCCTAACCCAACTCTCCTGGTCTTTTTGCAAAACCTCAATCAGCGCGTCCACTATTTCATCGTCTTCTCGGCCTTGGCCGAGCTGGGAGAGGGCTCTAAGAGCCTCTAGCCTAACACTCCTCTCCTGGTCTTTTTGCAAAACCTCAATCAGCGCGTCCACTATTTCATCGTCTTCTCGGCCTTGGCCGAGCTCGCCGAGGGCTTTAGCTCAACTTTGACACCAAAACCCCATTTTAGGGGGTCCGGATCGCGGAAACCCGCATAAAACCGAGGGTGAGTTCCTGGATTTTGTTCAGATTTGTAGTGCCAACTAATTATGGATTTTTGCACTTGA
>Ga0272448_1003696_pt1 | contig 18038 bp, 18 predicted proteins | sample YNPCB0191_FD_202220 | JGI IMG/M metagenome (GOLD analysis project Ga0272448, IMG submission 202220) | Hot spring sediment microbial communities from Yellowstone National Park, WY, United States - YNP-CB-019-1 | ecosystem: Environmental > Aquatic > Thermal springs > Hot (42-90C) > Sediment... | reverse complement strand
AAAATAATGGAAAAAATGCACGAAAAATATCCCCAATATGGATTTCATAAACACAAAGGATATCCAACTAAGCTGCACAGGGATATTCTAAAAAAAATAGGGGCAAGCCCAATCCACAGAAAATCATTTAATTTTTAATTTTTCCTCCAGTAGAACCTTGCTAGTTATTCACACCCCCCCTTTTTTCTAAAAGGTTTGGTTTGATAAAATAAAATAATGGGAAAAAACACATTGAGATCGTTTATAAAAATCATTGTTATTGCCACTTTCTTTTTGTTAGCAGGTTATGTTTTAAAAGAAAAAGATTTAAATAGTTACAAGCAATTAAGATTAGAGGAAATTTTAGATATAATAAAAACCGATAAAGATTATAACGAAGCAGTGGGTTTTATTAAGGGTTTTAATCCGGAAATTGTAAGTTATCTTAAGTTTGGACCAGCCGAATATCAAAAAATAAAAAAGGAGTGGCAGGAAAAGGGCTTGAAAAAAAGAATTGAAAATTTTGATAAAATTGGCCTTACAGGGTCAACATATTGGGTGGAAATTAGAGACAAAAACGATTCAACCAAAGGACTGATAGCAATTATAGATGTTAAAGAGAAGAAATCGCTATTGTTAATGTTGTCATTATCAATTAAAGCTAATGTAAATATATGAAATTTTGTATAAAAAAATTATCACTACTAATCATCTTTTCAGGGGTTTTTATTTTTTGTCCCTTGGTAGGACGCGCAATAATGATCCAGGTAACCGTAAACATAGAAAGTGTCTTGATACCAGAAAGAGCGGCGATGATTTTAAGACCCCTTGAGACAGAGTTTATGATTAGATCTGACACCAAACTAGTTATTACCGACAAAAATGGGGTAATATCTGCTGCCTCTGAGGTTTTCTCATGGGACTTATCAAAGGGTGCTACTTATACTTATATTGATGATATTTATTACAATGAAAACGATGCTCCTTATAAAATATATTTATACTTAAAGGTGCGGCCGCAAGAAGAGTTTGGAGATATATGTATGGCAGATTGTACTAATATCCTCGAAGGTAGTGGTTGGTATTATATAGAGAATGTATATTATGATGGGGGGGGGTTAGTTGGCTGTTGTCCCCATCCGCCCTGTAATTCTGCCTGTAGCACTCTGAATGAGTGGGTAGAACCTATAGCCATTGATCCGGAACACGTAGTACATGAGAATAATAATTATTGGTGGCCACTCGAAGTTGGCGAATTAAAAATAGAATAAAAGGATGACCATATTTTTTAAAAAAATAAAATATATTTTTTTGCTTTGGTGGTTTGTTTTCAGCCTTTGTTTTGTTTTTCAAGTTAACGCTGATTTTTCTTTACCAAAAATATATGTTTCGCAACTGATATTTACCGTTAAAGACAATAAAATTAGCGGTCATTTTACCCTTAATAACAGAGAAAATTTTTATAATACCGACCTAAACTATTCAATAAAATTGTTTAAGGGTTCTGAGCTAGCCACAAGACAACTTATTGATGCTTACACCCCTCCAGAAACCTTGTCTTTGGGTCCCCAAGAAGAAACCATCAAATCTTTTACCTATCAATATCCTCAAAATATATTTAGCGGAGTTTATACCTTACAGGTTGAAGTTATTAATTCCAAAGGAATGTTATTGGATTGGGAGGACAGGGTGGTTTCTTTGACAGGATTAAATAATTTTTTGGAAGTTATAGAAGATGACTCAAGAGTTTTGTCCGGAAAAAGAAAGAGTTTCACTTTAACAGGAATGAATGTTCTTCCAGAAGAAGAGGTTGCTGTCTTTATGAGAATAAAAAATCCAGGAGAAGCGAAGACAGTTGTTCCCCAAATAAAGATTTTCAAAAGACAGTATAATATGTCTCTTATTAAAGAATATGAGGATTCGCCCATAACTTTTGCCAAAGATGAAACAAAAGAAATTAAACTGACAATGCCACGGTTAACTGTGCCCGAATCTTATTTAGCAGAAATTAGGTTTTTTCAAAACAATAACCAAATATCGGGACCTCAATATTTTCGTTGGGTGGTCCAAGGCGAAGGCGGCAAGATTCTTTATATAAAAACAGATAAAGACAGTTATGTTGCCGGCGAAAATATGAAGATATTTGTGGGAATTGTTGGTCCGGCCGATGCTAGCCAAATAAAGAAGGTTAAGCTAGAGGTTTTTGTTTATGACCAAAACAGGAATATTGTTGGCAAAACCATTAAGGATATTGATGCGATAGGCGCTGAGCCTTTGGGCATTACAATAAAAGTTCCGGTTAAAAGGGCCATTTTTAGTCCAAAAATTGAGGCGAAAATAACAAAAGAGAAAAAATTATTAGACGAATATAAAACAACCCTACCCGTATTCTCAAAAAGGGCAAAAGAAATGCAAAAAAGAGCAGAAGAGGAGGGGGTAAAAAGGAAAAACATATTTTATTTATTTTTAACAATAATATCGATAATAATTTTATTGATATTAATTTTTTTCAGAAAAAGAAAATTATTTTTACTCTTATTTCTTTTAATTAATCTGTTTTTAGTTTTTAGGATAATTGATGCGGGAGGATATGTTTGGATGTATCTTGAAAGTCCGCCAATTTATAACGCGCAAGACCAAATTCAGTCGGTGTGTTTGCCAAAGGGGTATTTAAAAATTAAAGGAGATATCACAATTTTAGCTTGCAGTAATAGTCCAGCCTTTACGGCCCCAGTTGAAGTTTACGTGGGTGGCAATCACATTGGAACAATACCTGTATATATGAAGGCTAATGTGGACACGACCTTTGAAGAAAATTTTGCAATAGGCAACCTGGCCAATTGTATTATTACAGGACCGTCGCATATAGAAAAGGATTCTACTGCCTCCTTTGTTTTAACTTATGCTGGCGTAGGTTCTAATCCCAATTTTTTGTCAGGTTATCCAACGTGCGGTCGTGGGGGGGAATTGCAATCTTCTAGCTGTAATACTAATGGCTGCACATTTTCTTGTAAATATAACTCAGTTGGGGTTTCTACTGTTTATGCAAAAATTGAAAGTCAAAGCAAAACAGCAATTGCTCACTGCGCAACCTCTATTACTGTAACCTCTCCCTCTAATTCTGGTGTTAGTTGTACCTTTTCTAACAACCCCTTGACTGTAAACCAGGGTCAGACCGAGACTACTTTTACTTTAACCTACCAAGGTATGGACGAGGAAATGCCAATTTTTTTACGGGCAGATTGTGGCCAGAAGGGAGCGGTTTTACTAAGTGATGAAAACCATCCGCTCAAATGCCAAGATGGACAGTGTTCTTTTACTTGTAAAGATTATAGTATGACAGGTTCCTATACAGCTTTTGCTCAAATTGGCAACGAAGATTTTAGCAAGGTTGCCCATTGCGAGAAAGGGTTTGCTGTGCAGGGCTCTTTAGGTAATTGTACCATTAACACCCACAAAGAAGGAGACGAGGTGTTTTTTACTGTTACAAAACCAAGTGGTATGGGCAATCCTTCTTTTGCCAAAGGTTATCCGGTTTGCGGTGAAAGAGGTTCTCTAATTACTTCTTCACCACCTCCTTGTGATTCTAATTCTTGCTCGTTCTATTGTAGATATCCTTTTTCTGGAATATATAATGATACAGTTTTTGTTAAAATTAAAAGCGATGACCAACTTGCTGGTTGTAGCGCTAATGTTGAGATTAATAATGAAAATAATTTATTAAATTTTATACCTGAATCAACATATACGGTTAAAGCTTCAAATATAACCGTATTCAGCGTCAAGGGCGGCGGCGGTGGTTTTATTGATTATGGCGAAGGGTCTAATGATGTCTTTATCTCTGAATGTGAGTGTCCCACAGGATATCTTTCAAAAGACGGAGTTTGTGTTAAAAGCAGTTTCGATTTAAACTATCAGCCGAGATGTGAAATTTTCGGTCCCCAAGGAACTATTCTAGTCAATACTACCCCAACATTTACTTTAAAATATTATAATATGTCTGAACCAGTAGACTTTGTAAATTCAAATGACGTGTGCGGTAATGGTTCTCAAGCCACCAATGTTTCTTGCTCTGACGGGGAGTGTACCTTTAATTGTTCTTATTCAAAATCGGGTCAATATAATGTTACTGGCGTAGTGCAGGACAACCTAAACTCAGTAACGTGTCAGACCTCAATCAGTGTAGAGGATACCGGTTCTTGTACGCTTATAGGGCCATCCGCTCCAATAGAAATAGGTGGCACAGCAACCTTTACCCTAACTTATTCTAATATGGGTTCCGGAACGCCGAGTTTTATAAGTGGTTATCCAATTTGCGGAGACAAGGCCAAACTCTCCTCTTCTTCCTGTAACAACTCAATATGTACTTTTACTTGCAAGGAGTATGAAAGGGGCTCTTATACAGTTTCGGCGGGAATCAAGGGCTCTAACAATACCACGGCCTACTGTAACACGTCGATTAGGGTAAAAGGCGCCCCTGAAGTTGCAAATATGAAAATAATACCAGATTATTGTTCTAATTACTTAACTTTTAGCTGGGAATATAGGGGCGATTCACCAGAAGAAAAATATGAAATTCAAATTAGCGACAATTCAGCCTTTTCCTCATTAAAATTAAACAAGGCTGTCCAGGTGAACGGTAATGGTTGTAGCTTGACTGGCGACAATTATTATAAATGTACTAATTCTTATAGCGTTCGAGTTGGTAGTTCCGGGGAGCTTGACTATAACTCTTCATATTATTGGAAAGCAAGAGTTTATGATGGTACAAGTTGGTCTAGTTGGTATTATTGGACGCCTGACGGCGGAACAACAAGTATAAATGATGCAGAGTCGTTTTCAACACTAGACCACGCTGCGCCAAACCCTTCTTTTTCGGTACCCTCGGTAGTTAGTTTGGTTAATAACACAGCAAGGGTTGATTTTATAAACCAGTCGCAATGTTTTGCGTCTAATCCCAATAATTGTCTATTCAGTTGGGATTTTGACGATCAATTTTGTTCACCCCTCCCTTCATGTAACACTAGCGATGAGAAAGAGAATGTTTCCCACGTTTACACCCGGGCAAACATATATTCTCCGCGATTAACTATCTGTGATGAGGAATTAGAGGTTGATAACAAAACCATCTGCTGTTCCACCGAAAAATCTTTGCAGGTAAGAAGCTTGCCGAATGTGCCTGAGTGGAAGGAAATTTCTCCTTTCCAATAATAGAAAATCTTGCAATTTTTAAATACTTATTATAAAATGATTAATTTAAGGTTAGACTCGTTTTAATTGTAATAAAATTATTATGGCAGTACCAAAACAAGGACATACAAGAGCAAAGGTGGGCAAGTCTAGAATGCATAAATATATAAAACCCGTGCGTTGGACCACCTGCCCAAGATGTAGAAAGCCGGTTTTACCTCATACGGTTTGTTTAAATTGCGGTTTTTATAAAGGGAGAGAAGTTATTGATGTTTTGTCTAGACTTACCAAAAAAGAAAGAAAGGTTAAAGAGGCAGAAATAAAAAAAGCGGAAAAGTTGTCTAAAAAAGAAAATTTGACAATGGAAAATCTTAGTAAAAAACAATAAGATGGCGTCGCGTCATTTATCACGCTCAATTGTTTTACAATCCCTTTATGAGTGGGATTTTTATAAGCAAAAACCGATACTTAAAAACATCGTAGAAAGGAATATAAAAGATTTTGGTCCTGGTTTGGAAGACTTAGATTTTATTTGGCGGTTGGTAAAGGGCATTGAAGAACACCTGCCCCAGCTTAATAAAATTATTGAGAAGGCAGCGCCAGAATGGCCAATAAACCAAATAGCGATGATTGATAGAAACGTTTTAAGAATTGGTTTGTTTGAATTATTGTATGCCGATAAGGAGGAGGTACCACCTAAGGTTGCTATTAACGAGGCAATTGAATTAGCAAAAACATTTTCTGGTCCGACATCGGGCAAATTTGTTAACGGAGTTTTGGGAACAGTATATAAAGAACTAGAACAAAAAAATTAGGGCAAAAGTAGTAATCGCGAATAGGCAAATATTAAAAAGTGATTTGCCTATTCACGACTGCTGCTAGAAAAATGAAGGATTTCGAAACTTTGGAAAAAAAATTAGACATAAAATTTAAGAACAAAAATCTCTTAAAACAGGCCTTTACCCACAGGTCTTATTTGAATGAAAATCCAAAAAGCAAAATAGAACATAATGAAAGATTAGAATTTTTGGGAGATGCGGTGATAGAGTTGGTAGTAACAGAATACTTATACAAAGAATATCCTGAAAAACCGGAAGGGGAGCTAACTAATTGGCGGGCAGCTTTGGTTAATGCTAAAATGTTGTCTGGGGTAGCGGCAGAATTGGGTTTTAACGATTTTCTTTTGCTTTCAAGGGGAGAATCAAAAGAATTTGGTAAAGCAAGAATGTATATCCTGGCGAATGCCTTCGAGGCTTTTTTGGGTGCGATGTACTTAGACTTGGGACTCGAATCGTGTCAGGCTTTTATAAAAAAATATTTATTAAAAAAACTGACTGAAATAATAAAAGAGGGATTATATAAAGACGCTAAATCAAAGTTTCAGGAAGAGGCGCAAGAAAGAGTGGCAATAACCCCTACTTACAAAGTTTTGAAAGAATGGGGGCCGGATCACAATAAAAAATTTGTAGTAGGCGTGTATTTGAACCAAGAGTTGGTGGCTGAAGGCGAAGGATCTTCTAAACAAGAGGCAGAGGAGGTGGCGGCAACCCTTGCATTAAAATTAAAAAAATGGTAAATAAAAAATTATGTTAACTATTAGACTAACAAGGAAAGGAAAAAAGAACCAGCCATTTTTTAGGGTGGTGGTTATTGATAAAAGAAGGTCTCCAAGGGGCGGAAGAGTGATTGAGAATTTGGGCTATAAAAACCCTTTAACCAAAAAAGTTTCTATAAATAAAGAGAGGGCTTTATACTGGTTGGGGGTGGGAGCCAAGCCATCGGCGACTGTTCATAATTTATTTATTTCAGAAAAAATTATAGAAGGCAAAAAAATTAATGTATCTAAAACAAAAAAGTCTACTCTTGCCCAGACAGTACCGGTTTCATCAGTTAATGAAAAAAAATCATTAGAAGGAGGGGAGAAATCTGTTAAAGAACAGACTACAGGGACACAAGAAACAGAAGTGGCGACAGAACAAAAGCCCATCCCTAGCGAAGAAAAACCCCCCTCTAACGAAACAAAACCAGCAGCGTAGCTGATTATAACTAAAAATATTTTTGTTTTAGTTATTTTTTAATAAAAAAAGCACCTTAACAAAAGAAAAAAGAATTTTATAAAAATTCCCAAACTCTTGACAAACATGCTTGATATATGTTATATTAAATATATAAGGGATACTGAAGCACGCCGTAAACACCTCAAAAACCCAACCCAAAAAGTATAGGAGGTATAGAGATATGAAGAGATTCGTCATTGGTGGAGTGTTTGTTCTGGCTCTGGGGTTTTCCGGCCCGACCGTTTCAATGGTCGGAGTTGGGGAGAGGATTGAGGTGTGGATATAGAGTATGGAGTCGACCTGAGATTTGAAAAGCTCAAAAAGGTCTGCGTCTGGTTAACCGATGAATGTTTTGCAAGCGTGTGTTTGCACCGATGAGTTTAAAGAACGAAAACATTAAAATTTAATGCAGGCGTTTAGATGATTTCTCATCCAACCGGTCCTGTGGTTTAGACTGCGGGATACGAGGAAAGGGTTCGTTTAATCAAAATAAAAAAATTTAAGAACCCCGAGGAATCATCTAAGCGCCCGGAAGTAATTGACACAATCTAAACAATGGAGTAGAATTAAAAATATAAAGGTCGCAGAATGAATAAATTGACAATATACGCCTAACGAACTATGGCAAAAGAAAAAGATCAAGAGTTTCTTGAATATATTGTCAAGGAGTTGGTTGATAATCCCAAAGACGTCAAAGTTGAAAGAAAAGTTGACGAAATGGGAGTCTTGCTTTCATTGAAAGTAAACCCAGCAGATATGGGTCAAATCATTGGAAGAGAAGGATCAACCGCCAAGGCAATAAGGAACTTAGTCCGAATTGTCGGGTTGAGGAACCATGCTAGAGTGAACCTCAAAATTGAGGAACCGGAAGGCGGACGCGTTCCAAAATCCGAAAAAAAAGAAACATCAGAGATAGATAATATCTCTTTATAAAAACAAATGAAAACCGCGCCTTACGGCGCGGTTTTCATTTACAAAAAAAGTGCTATAATTAACAAAATGATTAGGTTTGATATAATCACAATTTTTCCAAAAATCTTTGACTCTTATATCAATGAGAGTTTGATTTTACGCGCCAGAAAGAAAAAATTGATTAAAATAAATATTCACAATTTGAGAAAATGGGCAAAGGGTAAGCATCAGACAGTTGATGATAGGCCATTTGGTGGGGGTTTGGGGATGGTATTAAAGATTGAACCTATTTATAAAGCGGTTAGATCCATAAAACTAAAAGCCGAAAACAAAAACTCAAAGGTTATTCTTTTTACTCCCAGAGGAGAAAAATTCACCCAAAAGATAGCCTACAGGCTTTCTAAAATGGACCAAATAATTTTTATTTGCGGTCGGTATGAGGGGGTAGATGAAAGAGTGGCAGAAAATATAGCAGACCTAAATTTATCAATAGGAGATTATGATTTAATGGGTGGAGAACTGCCGGCGATGGTAGTTATAGAGGCAGTTTCAAGATTAGTCCCCGGCATTCTGGGAAAAACTGAATTATTAAAAGAAAGAATAGCCGGCTACCCTAAAGGCGGTGGTGGTTTTTTGGAATATGCCCAATATACTCGGCCGGAAGTATTTACAGCCGGAAATAAAAAATGGCGGGTTCCTAAGGTTTTACTTAGCGGAAACCACAAAAAGATAAAAGAATGGAGAAGGGCGCACTCTAAAGTAATTGAATAGTATTGATTTTTGTGATAAAATTATTTATATTCAAGAAGTATTTGGGCAGGTGGCGGAGCAGCTAACGCACCAGACTGTAAATCTGGCGGTCACTGACCTTCGGGGGTGCAAGTCCCTCCCTGCCCACAAAAATTTTGCATTGCAAAATTTAGTTTTTTTGGCTTATTGGTTGTTAAAATAGTTTAGATTTTTAAATAACTTTAACTAACCAAAATCCTTTTCCGAAAACCCTTAATTCTGTTAAAACCGGCCGATGTAGCTCAGTTAGCAGAGCATCTCCATGGTAAGGAGAAGGTCCGCAGTGCAAGTCTGCGCATCGGCTCATAATTTTAATAAATTAAAAAATTAAATTATTTTATTATGGCCGCTAAAAAACAATTTATAAAATTTCAATGTTCGGCTTGTAAAACAACGAATTACTTTATAAAAAAGACGAAAGCAACAGCTGAAAAAAAACTTGAATTAAAGAAGTTTTGTTCAACCTGCCGAAAACACACTCTCCACAAAGAAAGTAAAAAGTAATTTGGAGCTACCAAAAATATAAAAAGAACTGAAAAATTTTTCAGTTCTTTTTTTTATGATATAATTAAAACAATGGAAGGTTCAGTTATTTTTTTCATGATAGTATTTTTCGTTGGCGTTGGGGCTATTGAGTTTTTTATTTTTTTAAAAAACAAAAAACTCAAGGAAAATTTAATTAAAACAGAAGAGGCAATTAAATATAAAATATACGAAACTTCAATCTTAAACGCCCTTTCAGAGAAGATAGGTTATTCGTTGGGGGTGCAAAATATGGCAGAGATAATAATTAAATATTTGGATGAGATTATTGATTATGATACCGTTTCTTATATAATACCCCTGCCCTCAAAAATAGTTTTTAGAATATATGTGAAAAATCCTGTTTACCGCCGATTTATTAATGATATGAAGGAAAAAATGTTAAATTTTTCAGCAAGTTTTTTGAAAAGCGATTTTAAGAATTTAGAAGCAGAAGAAGCGATCTGGGGAAATATTTTGGACGGTGAATTAGAGGAAGGGGTTGGCTCATTTTTTTGTGTACCCTTAAAAATAGGTGAAAAGATTGAGGGATTTTTGTGTGCGGCTACCAGAAAGGTTAATTTTTATAAAGAAAAAGAGATGAATATCGTCAACAATATCGTTGAACAGGCCACCCAGGCAATTGCTAAACTCCAAGAAGTTATAGAATCAGAAAAAAGCAAATTAAACGCTATGGTGGCGAGTATGGCAGACGGTGTAGTTATGATAGATATGGATTATAAAATTATAGTAGCAAACCCCGCAGCGAGAAGGGTATTAAATGTTGAAGAAAAAAAAGATTTATTATTATCCGAGTTAGTTGAAAGACTTAAAGAAAAAATTGATTTAAAAGACAAAATTGAGGAGAGTATTAGATTGGAGAAGGTTTTTGTTTCTGAAGAAATTTCATTATCAGGTGGTTTTTTTCATATAATAATCTCGCCCGTTAAGGATAGGTGGAAGATGTTGGGGTGTGTTGCTGTTTTTAGAGACATAACCCGAGAAAAAGAGGTAGCAAGAATGAAAGAGAGTTTTACTTCTATGATAGTCCATGAACTTAGATCGCCATTGGATTCTATAAAAAAAATGATAGAACTAATGAGGACATCAAAAATCAAAAAAACAGAACAAGAAAAATATTTCCAGATGATGTATAGCAGTTCTTCGGATATGCTAGAACTTATTAATAATCTTTTGAATATAGCCAAAATTGAAGCCGACAAATTTGAAATTATAAAACAACCATCAGATATTAAAAAAATCATTGAGAGCAGGATTTCCTTCTTTGATATAGCGGCAAAAGACGCCAAGATAAAACTCACTAGTCAGTTCGGAGACGATATCCCCACTGATATTAGTTTTGATCCCGGCACTATTTCTCAGGTATTAAACAACCTTATTTCTAACGCAATAAAATTTAATAAAGAAGGAGGCGAGATAGTAGTTCAAGCGCTTTTTCACAAGAAAGAAAGAAATTTTCTTGAAGAAGCTGAAAAGGCAGGAATAAAGTGGTTTATAAAAGAAGAAATAAAAAGCCTACCTGATTGCTTGTTTGTTGCGGTGACAGATACAGGTCCCGGCATTCCTAAAGATCAAATAGATAAACTTTTTAGTAAATTTTCCCAAGTAAAAACTATTTTTGTCAAAAAAGAAGGAAGCGGTTTGGGTTTGGCAATTGTGAAAAGCATTGTAGAATCTCATGGCGGCATAGCGGGAGTTGCTTCAGAAGAGGGGAGGGGCGCTACTTTTTATTTCACCATTCCTTTATCATAGATAAAAAATTAATTTATATAATTAAGACTTTTTAAAAATATGTCAAAAAAAATTCTTATTGTTGAAGATTCAAAACCCTATCTTTGGTTAATGTCTCAAGAATTTGAAAAAGCTGGTTTTGAAGTAATAACAGCAGAGGACGGGGAACAAGGATTGAAAGCAGTTCAAGAGGAAAAGCCCAATTTGGTTCTTTTAGATATTAGTATGCCCAAAATGGATGGTATTACAATGGCAAGAAAAGCGAAGGAGTTAAATATAAATGTTCCTATTATTTTTCTAACTAATTTGAGCGATGTAAAATACATAAGTGAGGCAACAGAAATGGCGACAGAATATATTGTAAAATCAGATGTAAATATTGATGAGATAGTAAGGCGCGTAAAACAGAAATTAAAAATAGAATAAGGGGCAATTAAAATTTAAAATATGGGTGGAAAAAGAGAAAACAAACAAAAAAACTCTACTTGTTGGAGACGATAAAGTTTTCCACTGGATTTTAAAACAAGGCCCTTTGAGGGGGCGGGTTTTCTGTTTTTTACGCGCAAAATGGCGAAGAGGGCATAAAAACGGCTCAAACAGAACATCCCGACTTAATTCTTTTTCCTTGATTTGTGGATTAAATTTGGTAAGATAATAGAGGGAGTTTGAAGGTGTTTAGTTTTAGTTTGAGCATCCGCACTTGACATTGTTCTATTTTAATAAAAAGGGGTATGGGCGCTGAAGTAAAAATTTTAATAGAGGGTTTTACCAACGCAGAATTAGTTCCAAGGGCGGGGCAAGAAAAAACCCAACCGACAATTACTCTTGTTAAAGAGGAGAATTTGATTATGGTGGTTGATCCGGGCACCCTAGATAATCAGCAAACCTTAATTGAGGCGTTAAAAAAAGAAAATTTAACAGTTGACGATTTTAACCTTGTTTGCCTAACCCATTCTCATATAGACCATTACAGAAATGCGGGAATGTTTCCAAAAGCAAAGGTTTTAGAATATTATGGTTTGTGGGACGGAAATAAAGTAGAGAGCTGGTCAGAGGAATTAACCCCCAACATTACGATTTTGCATACCCCTGGCCATGATTATTCAAGTATAACCGTTTTTGTAACCACAGGACCGGAAAGTATTTATCCGGGCGTTGTTGCCATATGCGGAGATGTTTTTTGGAGAAAAGACTATCCAAAAGACCCACATGATGATATTTTTGCCTCTAATGCAGAAAAATTGGCGCAAAGCAGGGAATTAATTTTAAAAAAAGCGGATTGGATAATTCCTGGTCATGGTCCGGCTTACGAAAATGAACATAAAGACAATGGGGAAAAAAAGGAAAGAAATAATAAAACAAATAATATATTATTGAAATTTTTGGAAAAAACAAAAAATAATAATGAGATTGTTGGTTATTGCAGAAAATGTAGAAGCCCAATTAAAAACAAAGACAGGTGTCAGTGCAGAAAATATTTATGTTATAGATGTTGTGAATGCGATTTAGATTGCGATAATTGCAGTTGTAGCCACAGAAGAAGATAACTTTTCTATACTTTTCTATAATAAACTATGAAGAAAATTTTTCTATATTCAATACTCTCTCTCTTTTTGTCGGGATTTTTTTTGCTCTATCCTAACGATTTTGTTTTAGCCCATTTACCAAGATTAGTTTATTTGTTTCCCAACCTTACCCAAATAAAAGAGCCAGAGATATCACAAGTTTTTTATGACGAACTAAAGGGTCAACCAAGAGATTATTTTATTAAGTCAGATAAAGATTTTGAACTATATGTTAACCTGTTGGTTCCAGCGCACTCTAATCCGGAAGGCAAATATTCAGCTGATATTTTTTTTCTAAAAGATGGTGAGGAAAAAAAGATAGCTTCTCTTGATGGAGGAGCTCTTAAGTGGCAGCAATTTTATGAAGAATGGGGAAGAGATTATTATTTGAAAGGCCCCGAATTTTCTCAACGGCTTATTGCTGGTAATTACAAAATAACCGTTTATTCCAAGAATAACGAGGGAAAATATTGTTTAGCAATAGGTAGACAGGAATCATATAACATTAAAGAGCTTTTGAATATTTATTGGCAACTTCCGCTATTAAAAATAAATTTTTTTAATACTTCGGTTTTTCAATTTTTTCTGACGCCATTTGGAATAGCCGGAGTTGCCGCAATAGGCGGTTTATTAATAATTTTAACACTGATTTATTATTTAATCGGTTTAATTAAAACAGCCATAAAACAAGCCCAGGCAAAAACCATACTTTTGGCTTCCGGAGGAATGTCGCAAATGAAAGACGAAATAATAAAACTTTTACAAAAACCAGCCTACGACGTGACAGTGGCTTTTATAACTACAGCCGCCCAATCGCCGGAAGATTTAGAGTATTTAAAAAAAGATTGGGAGATTATGAGGGAAGAGCTTGGTTTTAACCTAGAGGGGATCGATATTAGTGGTAAAACAGAGGCGCAGGTTTTAAAATTATTAGAATTAAAAGATATTATCTTTGTTGAGGGTGGTAATATTTTTTACCTGTTAAAAACAATGCGGGCCTGCAATTTCGGAAAGATTATAAGAAAGTTATTAAAACAGGGTAAGGTTTATGTGGGGGTGTCATCGGGGAGCGTAGTGGCTGGTAAGACAATTCAACCGGCTATTTGGAAAAATCAAGATAAAAACATTGGTGGTTTTAAAAGCTTAAAAGGACTGGGCCTTGTGCCATTTGACATCTTTGTTCACTATACACCAGAGGATGCGGGAATTATTAAACAACATATGCCCAGCGCAAGGAAAAGAATAAAGAAATTAAGAATTTTAACCGACGAGCAGGCTATTTTGGTACAAGGAAGAGAAATATATTTAATTGGTGAAGGCGAGGCGGTTGTTATATAAAAAGCAGAATTCTCTATTGATTTATTTTTTTAAGCGGTTAATATAAATCAATAAAGAATAAGCGGTTAAAATGAGAAAAAGAAGGATTAGTTACCAAAAATTGAAAAGAAAAAAAGAGAGGAGTTTTTTGGTTAAAACAAAACCAAAGAAAAAGAGGGTTAAAATAATTATTGGAAAAAAGAGAAAAGTTAAGATTATAGCAAGGAATGTTGGGGGAACAGATAGAGCAAAGGCGCGCAAAGAAAAAATACCCGTAAGATTTAAAAAATTCCACAAATCAAGAGATTCTTTTTTAATTAAAAAAGAAAGTTTGTCCCCGAGAAGCAGGAAAAAAGAAGTAATTTCCAACGATATCCCCAGCCAACCCCTTTTTAAGGCAAAGATTAAAGTGGTGGGGATTGGCGGTGGTGGCGGATCGATTGTTTCTGAGATGGGAAAATCCTTAAAGAAAGCCACCTTTCTAATTGCTGACACAGATATAAGGGCTCTTAAAAAAAAGTCCGGGATAAAATATTTTTGGTTTGGCCAAGACCTAACCCACGGATTAGGAACGGGGATTAATGTCGAGTTGGCAAAAGAGGCGGCAATAAAGGCTAAAGACAAAATAAGAACCATCTTTCAGGACCAAGATATAATAATTTTCGTTGCTTCTTTGGGTGGTGGATTGGGCTCTGGCGCAACTCAAGTTTTTGCTGAAATTGCCAGAGAGATGGGGGGAATTACTTTTGGTATTTTTACTTTACCATTTAAGTTCGAAGGAAAAAGCAAGCAGAGAATAGCGCAAAACGCCTTAAAAAATCTGCGCAAAATATTGAATGTTTCGTTGGTTATTCCTAATGAAAGAATTTTCAAAATTATCGATGAAAAAACGCCCATTGTCAGCGCATTTTCCACGGTAAACAAGAATCTTATTAAATCCTTGGATAGTTTAATTGATCTTATTTATAATCCGGGAATTATAAATATTGATTTTGCCGATTTGCGTACCATTTTGAAAGGAAGAGGAAATTTGGCGTTTTTAAACACAACAGAAGAGGGAGGAAAAGATAGGGCCCAAAAAACCTGTAATAATATTTTTAAAAACCCCCTTTTGCAGAACAGCAGATTTGGGGTAGACAAAATTTTGTTTAATATTGCCGGCAGCGAAAGCCTTTCAATGTTTGAGGTAGAAAAAATAAGCAGCCACATAGCCCAGTTAAATCCGAAGGCAAAGATTATATTCGGAATTTCCAAAAATCCCAAACTAAAAAATAAAATAAAGACAACGATTTTGATGACCGGTTCTGCTTTAGAAACAGAAGGGGAAGAATTAGCAGAAGAGGAGCCCCAGAAAGCGCAAGATGGTCTGATAAAAAAGGCCAAGAAGCATTTCCAGAAAACAAAGACAAAAACAAAAAAAGTTGAAAAAAGTTTATTTGAAAAGGAGGGGGAAAAAGTTACTAATTTATCAGATAAAAGAAACCCTTCCCTTACTCCGGCGTTGGAGACACTAATTCCCACCATATCTGTCTTAGACTCGTTTGGCTCAAATAAAAAGAATCCGTCTCCTAGCAGGCCGGCCATAAGAAGAACTGGTTTAGACATAAAAAAAGAAGAAGAGCTTCAAGAGAAGGAAAGAATTGCCCAAGAAAAAGAATGGGAAATACCAACTTTTTTGAGAAAAATAAAGTTTAAACAATAATAAATATAAACAATAATAGAGACAAACATTAACTACATTCATTTTTATGATAGAAGAGATTAAAAAAGCGATAATTCCGGTGGCTGGTTTGGGGACAAGGTTTTTGCCCCTCTCAAAGGTTATACCAAAAGAATTTTTTCCTTTAGTTGATAAACCAGTCATTCACTACATTGTGGAAGAGTTTAAAAAAACCGGCATAAAAGAAATAATATTTGTGGTTGCTCCTGGCCAGAAGAATACTTTACTGAATTATTTTAAAAACGACCCCGATTTAGAAAAAATTTTAATAAAAAGAAAGAAAGACAAAATACTCAAAGAACTAAAAGACTTTGAAGAGACGTTTAACGACCTTTCCTTTTCCTTTGTGGTCCAAAAAAAACCGATGGGCGATGGCCATGCAATTTTACAGGCGATTGGCAAATCGGGAGCTGAATCGGTGGCGGTTTCTTTTGGAGACGATATTGTTGAGTCTGAAGAACCGGCTATTTCTCAACTAATAAATATTTTTAGAACATCCTCATCTCCCATTATTGCCCTCAAATCTTTGCCGAAAGAGAAAATCGCTGGTGCTTACGCTGGTTTGAGTGTAGAAAAAATTGCTAATAGACTTTATAAAATAAAAAAGATAATAGAAAAACCAGAACTATCGGAGGTTGATTCTAATCTTACTATTGTTGGTAAATATATTTTAACCGCTGAGGTTTTTACTTACCTTAAAAAAGCGACCCCATCAAAACGAGGAGAAATAATTTTAGCTGACGTTTTCGACAAAATGCTTTCTGACGGAAAAATTATTTACGGTTATGAATTAAAAGGGGAATGGTTAGAATGTGGCGATAAGTTGAAGTGGTTAAAATCTTTTCTTTATCTTGCCCTTAAAGACTTAAGATTTAAGAATGAGTTGGAACAGTATTTAAAAAATATAAAATAAAATTATTAAAAATTTTTTTTCTTTTTTGACTGTGATGATATATGATTTAATTATTATAGGTGGCGGTCCGGCTGGAATTACAGCCGGTATTTATGCTGGCAGGCAGCGAATGAAAACTCTTTTAATTACCAAAGAATTTGGCGGTCAAATTGCTAAGAAAGCCACAGAGGTTTGTAATTATCCCGGCTTCGAGAGAATTTCCGGGGAAGAGCTTATAAATAGGTTTGTTGAACAATTAAAAAAACAAGAATCTGTTGAAATAAAATTTTCTGAAGTTGGAAAAATAGAAAAGAAAGAAAACGTTTTTACAGTGAGGACAACCAGTAAAGAAGAAATTTTGGGCAGGACGGTTATTATTGCAACAGGGGCTGATCCACGACCATTAGAGGTACCCGGCGAAAAGGAATTTATCGGAAGGGGAGTAAGTTATTGTGTTATTTGCGACGGTCCTTTATTTAAAAACAAAAAGGTGGCGATAATCGGCGGGGGGAATGCTGGTTTCGAAGCGGCAATTTTTATGACAAAATATGCTGATAAAATTTATATTTTAGAATCGACAGCCGAGGTGAAGGCTGATGCAGAAAACCAAAGAGAGGTAAATAGTTCTAATAAAATAGAGGTTATGACCAACGTTACAGTTAAAGAAATTAAAGGGGATTCCTTTGTTGACTCCTTGATTTATTTGGATAATAATTCTAAAAAGAAAAAAGTTTTAGAGGTTCAGGGAGTTTTTATAGAAATTGGAAACCAACCAGCCACTTCATTAGCAAAAGGGTTGGTGGATTTTACCCAGAGAGATGAAATAATAGTTGAACCGGAGACCTTTCAAACAAAAACACCCGGTTTATTTGCAGTTGGAGACAATAATTCAGGACCATACAAACAAATAGTTACTGCCGCTGGCGAAGGGTGCAAGGCCGCTCTTGCTGCTCATGATTATTTAAGAGGGCTAAAAGAAAAAAATGTCTAAAATAAAAAACATAACGGGTAGGCAAATTAAGGATTCTAGGGGAAAACCCACTATTGAAGTTGAGTTGGAAACAGAAAAGGGGGTTTTTATCGCTTCCGTGCCCTCGGGTGCTTCAACCGGAGAAAATGAAGCCTTGGAATTAAGAGACATTGATGGGAGGGGGGTTTTTAAAGCAATAGAAAATATAAATAGAATTATCGCCCCGCAAGTTAAGGGAAAAAATCCAGAAAACCAAAAAGAAATAGACGAATTAATGATTGCCCTAGATGGAACAGAGAACAAATCGAAATTGGGCGCTAATGCCATTCTAGGCGTTTCAATGGTCGTCTGCCGCGCTGGCGCTGGAGCAAAA
>Ga0272448_1003695_pt1 | contig 18038 bp, 14 predicted proteins | sample YNPCB0191_FD_202220 | JGI IMG/M metagenome (GOLD analysis project Ga0272448, IMG submission 202220) | Hot spring sediment microbial communities from Yellowstone National Park, WY, United States - YNP-CB-019-1 | ecosystem: Environmental > Aquatic > Thermal springs > Hot (42-90C) > Sediment... | reverse complement strand
CTTGATCTAAGATCTCTTTTAACCAATTGGCTAACCTCAGAGACTGATTTAACCAACGATGGTACTACCAACGAAAAAGACCTTACCCTTCTTCTTGCCAATTGGCATAATTAATTTTTACCCAAAAGCTATTTTCTCAGGGGTTTGTTTTCTTCTTTCTTCCCCCTTTCCTTTTTCTCCCCCCCCTTATTTCTTCTAATAAATTTGCAAATTTTTCCAAATCGGTAAGAGTCCAAAGTGACCTCAGGGAGCCAATAAAATTTTCAAGCGAGCCTATAAAAAGTAATTGCAGAAATTGTTCTTTCCCATCTTCCGCTGGGTCTAGCCTGACCGTAGTCCCAACAGGCCAAAATCCTAAATCCTTTACTCTCGTATGTATGCAAGCGGCGACTTCTTCCCCATTCTTCAGAAATGGCATACTTACGACTAAAATCCCACCCTTGTAAACCGGATAGGCAAACCCTTGTTGGTCTAAAGCCAAAAATGGAGGGCGGCTTTCAATTGTTTCCCCTTTTGTTTCCCCTTTAGATTCAACACGAAAGGCAGGTAAAATATAAAATTTGGTAATGTCATCTATCACTCCTCCAACCCTATCTCTTTCTCCAGCCCTACCTCTTTCTACTAAAACCACAACACATGAATGATTATAATATCCGGAGCCTGGAGGAGGAACCAAGTCTAACCTCCGGCTCTTAGGATACCTTTCTTTATATTTCCCAAGTAATTCTTCCAAGTCACTATCTCTCTCTCCAAATGCTGCCTCCCTTAACAGACTGTATAACCTACTTAAAACAGCGCGTTCCTCCCAAAACATCTCACCTTCTACTGCATATTGAGCTGTCCAGCACGCCTCAACCCCTAAAAGACTCCTCCCCTCTCCATCTACTTCTCCATCTACTGGCACCATTTTGTCCTCCTTTCTTGCTTTTTTCTTTTAACCTATAGTTATAATACCAGAAAATTTTCTTTTGTCAAATTTCTCCTAATAAAGCACGTCACCGTCTTGGGGTTCACTATCATTTTTGTTTTCCCATTTCCTCAACCAAAAACGCTTCTTGCCAAAGACATCCTTATATCAAAAATCTTTACTTTTAAGTTTTAAGTTTTAAATTTTAAATTTTAAATTGTAATTATCCCTCCTCCTACCACCTCCAAATCCGCAATTTTGGATTTTGTCACCGCCTTTGGCGGGGTCCCACCGGAAGGCGGGAGATTCTGAATTTTGGATTTTGGATTTTGCATTTTGAATTTTTTATAAAATACCGCTGCCTGGCCCGGGGCAATCCCCCGATAAGGTTCTTTCAAAATCACTTTAATTTGACAATTTGACAATTTGACAATTTGACAATTAAGCAATTCCCCCTGGTGTCTTATTCGCACGAAAAGCCTGGAAACTGCCTGCCTGCCGGAAAGGCAGGAAGCTTGAAGCCTGAAACCTGGATCTATCCAATTTAATTTCTCCACCAAAAACTCTTTTTTCTCCGTTTCTTTTCCAAATCCCACAATCAACCGATTCTTTTTAATATCCTTCCCTACCACATAAAAAGGAGGAATAGATTTGACATTTGAGACCTGCCTGTCCGGCAGGCTGGTTTGAGATTTGAGATTTATTTTAAATCCGTGCCTTTGTCCTATAGTATAAAGGGGCAAACCAAAATGCTTACCTATCACCCGACCTTTGGCATCTACCACCTCTCCAGGGACAATTTTTTCCGGAATTTGCCGCTGTAAAAATGGCCGATAATCAGACTCAGGAAAAAAACAAATTTCCTGAGACTCCGGTCTTTCCGCTACCGCCAAACCCCATTTTTTTGCCATTTCCCGAACTTGTTTTTTGGTATATTCCCCTACCGGAAACAAAATATGGGCCAACTGCCGCTGAGCTAAATTATAAAGAAAATAACTCTGGTCCTTGCCCTCATCTTTCGCCTCCAAAAGATGGTAAGTTTTGAAATTTGGATTTTTAATTTTGAATTTATTTTGGATTTTGTGCTTTGAATTTTGAATTTCTTCGTAAATGTGCGCGTAGTGTCCTGTCGCCAAGTAATCAAACCCTAACTTTCTGATATAATCTAGAAACTTCCCAAACTTAACATATTTATTACACATCACGCAGGGATTTGGTGTCCGGCCCGAAGCATATTCCCTTAAAAAATAATCAACTACCTTTCTCTTAAAAACTTCCTCAAAATCCAAAACGTAAAAGGGAATTCCCAACTTCCAAGCCGTTTTTCTGGCTGCTTCCAGACTTTTAACATCGCAACATTTATTCTCAAAATCCCCTGCCTTTTCTTTCCAAAATCGCAAATGGAATCCTGTCACTTCATACTCCTGCCCTACAAGGAGGGCAGCCGCCACCCCCGAATCCACCCCACCACTCATCGCTACCGCTACTTTTTTACCCATGGAAATATTTTAACCTAGGCTTAACTTCTTTTCCAGAAGGGCAAAATCACTGCCCCCAAAAGCACCAGCTCGGCGAAAATTAGCGCCGGCAAGGATAAAGAAGTTTGAACTAAAACCGGAGCAGCAATCACCGAAACCAGATTAATTACCTTAATCATTGGGTTTAGGGCTGGTCCGGCCGTATCTTTCAGGGGGTCACCAACCGTATCTCCAACCACCGCCGCTTTATGCTCTTCCGAACCCTTGCCGTTCAAATGTCCTTCTTCAATATATTTTTTGGCATTATCCCAAGCGCCGCCACCATTAGCCATAAAAACCGCCAAAAGCTGACCGGACAAAATTACCCCGGCCAAAAAAGCGCCTAACCCCTCTACTCCCAAAAGCAAACCAACTAAAACTGGTGACAAAACTGCAATCACCCCCAGTGACAGTAATTCTTTTTGGGCCGCCGCCGTAGACAAAGCCACCGGGCGAGCATAATCTGGTTTATTTTTTCCCTCCAGCAATTTTAATTCCTTAAATTGCCGACGAACTTCTTCAATGATTGTTTGAGCCGAGCGGGAAACAGCATTAATCAAAAGCGAGGAAAACAAAAATGGCAAAGCACCGCCAATCAATAAACCAACAAAAACTTTTGGTTCAGAAATCCTAATTCCCGAAGCCAAAACCCCCGGCGCCACCTTTTCTACATCAGTAATATAAGAACCAAAAAGAGAAATCGCGGCAATTACTGCCGAGCCGATAGCTACTCCCTTAGTAATTGCTTTAGTCGTATTGCCGACTGCATCCAACTTTGCTAAAATCCGCTGGGCATTTTGAGGAAAGCTAGCCATCTCCCCAATTCCCCCGGCATTATCGGCAATCGGTCCGTAAGAATCCATGGCTACATTATTGCCAGTTAAAGTCAACATTCCAATTCCGGTCATTGCTACCCCATACAAAACAAAAGCTACCGGCTGACCGGAATAAATTAAAAGGGTTACCCCCACAATGGCGGCAATCAAAAAAATCGCCCAAACAGTCGAAGACATTCCTACTGCCAAACCCGACAAAATCGTTGTTGCCGAACCGGTTTTGGTTGAGCGAGCAATTGATAAAACCGGAGAGTAACGATAATCAGTAAAGTATTCTGTCAACCGACCAATTAAAATCGCCAGCAAAATTCCCAAAACCGTTGAGGCAAAAGCTCGCCATTCTCCCATATAGCCCCAGGCCACTGCCCCAAAACCAAAAATTGAAATCAGCGCCGAGGTATAAAAGCCGCGGTTAATTGCTCCCATCGGGTTTTGCTTGTCTTTTTCGCCCCGAACAAAATATGTACCCAAAATTGAAGAAAAAACCCCGATTCCCCGAACTAACAAAGGAAAGACAATCCACTTAACCTCGCCAGTTAAATGCCAAAGGGCTAATCCCAAAATCAAGGCAGAAACAATTGTCACCTCATAGGATTCAAAAATATCCGCCGCCATTCCCGCACAATCACCAACATTATCGCCAACTAAATCCGCCACCACTGCCGGGTTTCTGGGGTCATCTTCAGGAATTCCTTTTTCCACCTTACCTACCAAATCCGCTCCTACATCCGCTGCTTTCGTATAAATTCCTCCGCCAACTCTCATAAACAGGGCTAAAAGTGTTCCTCCAAAACCAAAACCCAACAAAGCGTCTGGAGCCGCCTTTCTAAATAAAATAAAAATTAAAGTTCCTCCCAAAAGCCCTAAGCCATCGGTCAACATTCCAGTAATTGTTCCCGCCCGATAGGCTAATCTTAAAGCCGAAGGATAGTCAAGTTTCTGGGCCGCGCCAGCAACGCGCAAGTTTCCCTCAACCGCCATTCTCATTCCCAGCCGACCGACTAACAAAGAAAAAGTTGCTCCCATTAAAAACGCCCCTGCCCGGCCAAAAGCAACCACCAACCGAGCTTTATCCCCAAATTCCATTAAGGCCTCTTGCGAGGGGGGAACAATCCAAACGCTTAGGAAAAGCAAAACCGTCAGTAAGCCCACTCCCAGACGGATTTTTTGCCATTGAGAGTTTAAGTAAGCCTCAGCCCCATCTTTAATTCCCTGCCAAACCAAAAGTCCCCGTTCGCTTATTTGGGGTTTTTCTGCCAAAATTTGCCGCCGCAACCAAAAAGCATAAGCCAAACCCAAAAAGGCAATCCCTAAAACGCCAAAAATAGCAATGTTTTCAAAAAAAGAAAATTCAGCAAGCATAAGAGAATTATTAAATCATAAAAATTTTTCTCCGTCAAGAAGAGAAAAACATTCTTAAAAATTCAAAATATAAATTAATTGATTTAATCATTAAGGAAATCTTAATAAACTCATTCGGTTCGTGGGCAGAAATTTTTTCTTCGGGATAGTGAGCAATGGCGGGAATTCCCGCCTGATTAAACTCTTTTGCGACCGTGTTGCCCGCTAAAGCTACTGGAGCTACTTTAATTTTTAAATTTTTTGCCGCTTGACAGAAAAGATTAATCAACTTCTTTTCTTTTACCAAATGTGGTTCGGTAGTATAAATAATTTTTAATTTAAATTTCCCCTCAGTCTGGGAAATTAGCTTTTTAATCTCCTTAACAATCTCTAAAGAAGAAAGCCCCAAGGGAAACCTTATATCCAATTGAGCAAAAGCAAATGGACAAACTACATTTGGAATTTCTCCTCCGTGGAACTTGCTTACATTTACCTGAACCGGAGAAAATAAGGGATGGAAATTGTTTCGCCAGTTTAACTTATAAATTTTATTAATTAAACGAGAAAGATTAAAAATCGCGTTTTGAGGAGAAAGCGCTAAAGCAGAGTGTGTCTGCTTTCCATAAGACTCGACAACCATTTGCGCTACTCCCTTCTCTCCAACATCTAGCCGGTGAAAGTAGCCACCATCAGGAATTAAAGCCCACCCCTCCTTAAGAATTCTCTTTTTTACTAAATATTTTATTCCATAAACATTATCAGTTTCCTCATCCGCAAAAGCCACAAGAATAATCTTCCCTTTAAACTTCGGAAAAGTTTTAATAAATTGCCTTACCGCTAAATAGGCAACAACAAAAGGTCCTTTATCATCTATCGCCCCCCGGCCAATAATTTTTCCCCCCTTCACTACCGCCTTAAAAGGATCAGTTTGCCATCCTTCACCCGGGGCAACCACGTCCATATGGCAACCGATTATCAAAGTAGGCTTTCCTTCTCCATAAGCTCCTATTACATTAGTTCTTTTTGGGTCTTTAAATTTAATCTCTGTTTTTAAACCTGCTTTTTCCATCAATCCCTTAAGATAACTAGCCATTAGATATTCATTTCCTTCGGGAGCTACCGTCGGAAAAGAAATTAATTTTTTAGTGAGTGCTATAATCTCTTGCTTCATAAACGCACCGGCAGGTTAAATGGCTGTCTAATTCTAGTAGGGTCAAATGGATTTCTCCAATCAAACTCTCTCCCCATAATTACCGGACCGGGATGGTGTCTTAACATTCCCGCCATATAATTTTCTGTTGTCTCTAAATCTATCATTACTCCGCCTGATTCCTCAACTCCTTTCACTACTAAAAGATACAAAAGTCCTTCTTTCATTGCTGTTAAGACTAACGGTTCCAAGCTTTGGTCAAAAATTATTCCCTGTTTCCTCCTATAACCCTCTTCTTCCCCTACAAAAAACAAAAGCCAGTCCTCGTCTACCCCAAATTTTTCTTTTAGCCATTGCCCAACTTCTTTCCCTGCCCCTCTATTAAGTAAATAATGATTAGCAACAATTTTCGGAAACTCTTTTTCAAACTCTTCAACTGCAGCATTAATTGCAGGCGCCAGGGTAGTTTCTATAGAAACTACCCCTCCATTCTCTCCCCAATGTTTTCCCAATACTGCTTTAGCCTGCGCTGTTGCCGCTTGCAAATTTTCAAAAATCATCCCTTCGTTTCCTTTTCCTTTATAATAACCTGTCACATCCCCTCCTAATTCTACTAAGTCCCCCAGATTCTCTGTCTCCCCAGTGTAGGTCACAACCCCAAAAGAAACTCTTACTCCTAAATTTGTTAGAGGAGAAAAAACTTCCTTAAGAGTACCCACCGCCAATTCAAATCTTTCCCCTATTGAAGGTAAAAGCCCCCCCGATTGATGTTTAAGCTGCCCATCGCGCGTTATCATATAATCATAGGGTGGGCAAGCGGGAGTGATAATTTCTAAATTTCCAGCCTCCGCTCCTCTAACTAAATTTTCCAAAGCCTTCCTATACGCCGGCCCATAAGCTCCCCTTCCTTTAGTAATTTCGGCACAGGCTAAAAGGGCGGGAATAACTTCTCCCCAAACCGCTTTTCTTCTTTCGTTTTCCTCCCTTCCTATTAAACCATTAAAAGTTTCTGCTCGCAAAACACCCCCACTTTTTAACTGCCGCCCAATCACCACAGTACCATTTCCACTCCCGTCACCACAATTAACTTCTGGTGGATCATTTGCCAATTTGTTTCTTATTCTTTCTCTCGCTTCCGCTATTAAAGAAGGCAAAACACGAGAATACCTCCTACCCGGATGTTTATCTGCTATCACTTCTTTAATTAAATCCCCCAAATCAATTTCTCCTTCCGGACCCATGATGTTTGTTTCATATTCTAGTGTTCCCCCCATTTTTCCTCCAACTAAAAAACCTCCCGTTGGTTTGGGAGGTTTTTAAAAATTTTAAATTTTAAATTTTAAATTTTAAATTGCTTTTCCTCCCAAACCATCCCCTTCCTCAAAATGAGGATGAAAAGGATGGTAATTAGGAGGAAAAGACTATTCATTTTAGAAATTATTATAGCATTCTTGTCAAGAGCGTGTTATTATATTTTTATGAAAGTTTCTCCCTCTATTTTCCGGGAATACGATATTCGGGGGGTTACCGGCAAAAAAATTGACAAAAAACTTATTGCTGAATACGAAAAACTCTACGGCAAATTTCCGGGAATCACTTTAGATTTAAAAACTGCTAAAGCTATTGGTTTAGCTTTTGGGACAATTATTAAAAAACAAGGGGGCAAAAAAATTCTTGTTGGTATGGAAATCAGACCTTATGCCGAGGAATTAAAAAAAGCCTTTATCGGCGGTATTTTAGCCACAGGCATAAATGTTTTAGACATCGGTCCCTCTACCACTCCCCTAGTTTATTTTTTAACCTCCCATTTAAATCTTGACGGTGGAGTAAGTATTACCGGCTCGCATAACATCTGGTTTTACAATGGTTTTAAACTTATCCAAAAAAAATCTCTTCCCCTTTTTAGCCAACAGCTTCAAAAGCTCCGCCAAATAATCGAAAAAGAAACTTGGCTAAAAGCAAAAGCCCCAGGCAAAAAAGAAATTTTGCCAAACGCTTTTGAAATTTACCAAGAATATGCCCAAAGATATCTAAAACTTTCCCGGCCGGTAAAAATTTGCCTTGATTGCGGCAATGGCACTCCTGGCTTGTTTGCCAAGAAATTTTTGGAAAGTTTGGGGGCAAAAGTGGTTGCCGGTCTTTATCTTAAACCCGACGCCTCTTTCCCTCACCATATCCCTGACCCTGAACAACCAAAAAATATGGCCGATTTGGCCAAAAAAGTCCGCCAGACCGAAGCGGAACTGGGAGTGGCTTTTGATGCCGATGGTGATAGAGTAGGAGTGGTTGATGAAAAAGGAAATTTAGTTTGGGCAGATTATTTACTTTTAATTTTAGCCAAAGATGTTTTGTCTCGCCATCCTGGCAAAAAAATTCTTTTTGATGTGAAATGCTCTGCCTTACTCCAAACCCTCATTCCCTCTTTTGGCGGCATTCCTCTTATTCATCGCACCGGCCATGCCCCAATAAAAGATACTTTTCAAAAAGACAAAGAGGTGATTTTAGGCGGTGAGGTTTCTGGCCATTTTTATTTTGCGGAAAATCACTACCGGGTTGATGATGGTTTTTGGGCTGCTGGCAAAATTCTTCAGATTTATTCTCAAACAAAAAAGCCATTTTCTTCGCTTTTTTCTTTTATTCCACCCCTAGTCCGCACCCCAGAAATCAAACTTCCTTGTGCTGATGAGGTAAAGTTTAAAGTAGTTGAGCAAATTACCCGCCAGTTGGCAAAAAGATATCAAGTTATTACTGTTGATGGGGCTAGAGTTGTTTTTAACCCCCAAACCTGGGGTTTGGTCCGCGCCTCAAACACTTCCCCCTATTTAACTTTGCGTTTTGAAGGACCAAGTGAGGAAAAAGTCATCCGGGCAAAAAATATTTTTGCCGATGTTTTAGAAAAATTCCCCCAAATTGGCGACAAACTTTGCCGCACCAACGTTTCCTCCCCCACCGGCAAACTAGGGTATGTCTAATTCACTCCTCAACTGCCTTAATTGCCTCCTCCAGACTTCCTCCCCTATCCAAAACCTCCTTTATCCTTGGCCAAATTTGGCGGGCAACCACAAATTGAGGCTCTTTTACCTTTTCTAATTTCAAAAACCCCAACTTCATCAAATCCTCCAGCCACCATGGATTTACTCCGGAAACCGCCAAAATTTTTCCTAATCCTTTCTCAAATAACCCCCTACTTACTATTTCTTGTTCCAAATATTCCAAAGAGGCTGAAGCCGGCAACCAACCGCTGGTATCATTTAAAGGAGTATGATTCCGAAAAATTCTTAAAACCTCTCCCCAAGCTTTTCGCCACTGCTCCGGTCTTTCCTGCCGACCAGTAAATTTTGCCATCAAAGGATCAATTTTCTCCTTTTCTTTATCTTTTTCTCCCCTTCTTATCCTTGCCTCTAAGCAAGCGGCAAAACATTCCTTAAAACTCCTTCCCGCTCTTTTTGTTTCTAAGGCTAAATAATAATAAGGTTTTGCTGGTCGGCCCATTCCGCAAATTGCCCTCCTTGTTTTTTCCTCTGCCTGCATCGCTGCCGCTTCAGAAAATATTCCACTGATATCCCCTGGAAATTTTTGAGAAACCCTTAAGGAAATCGTCTCTGCGTTCGCATAACGCAAAACATGACCCTCAATCTCGTGAGCCAAAGTTGTTAAAACATCAACTAAACCTCTTTCTTTTTTTCCTCCAATATTAATTCTTTTTACTAATCTCCCTCTTTCTCGATAACTTACAGACATTCCGCTTTTGGTTGGTGAGACATAAACCATCCAACCCTCAATTCCATAGATTTTCAGAATCTTTTCCGCTATTCTTTTTACTTGTTGGGGAGAAACTTTATAAGTATTATATTTTTGATACTCCTTTGTTTCTTCCGGCTCTTCCTGTTTTAGTCTTTCCTCTCCGTATTGCCTCAAAGCCTCAGGAATAGTTTCCCAAAGTCCATCCTTCCCCTCCCTTATTCCCACTCCTTGTAAAAAATGATTTATTCTTTCAGCTACTCTTCCCTCATCAACCATTACCTCTTCTTTTTTGCCCAACGCCCCAAGTAATCTTTTTTCTGTACTAGAAAGCCGCGGATAGGAAAGTAAAACCTGGCGCCAAGAATAGTTATCAGCAATCAAGGTATTCAACCACCGCCGATAAATTCTCAGCAAAGTTCTTTTTCCTTCGGCTAAATTTCCTTCTTTTTCCTTCAACTGCCGCTCTTGTTCCTTAATTTCCATTTTCAACCCCCGATAGCCCTCAATTTGTCCTAAAGCCCGACGGGGATTTACCAACCGGCAAATACGGTAAGGATTTTCAATTCCTTCAACTCCTCCTTTTTCCTCAAATTCTTTAAAAAACTGCTCACTGGCGTATTCTTCAGTTAAATCAGCCAGTTGACTTCGCAGTCGCCGGGGGATTTGGGCTAACCCCCTAATTCCATAAAACCAGGCAACCGCCTCTTCCCTAGTTTCCGGCCTAGGAGGAATATTAATTCTCCTCTCTTCTGCATATCTTTGAAACTTTTCCTCATCAGCGGCAATTTCCAATAATTCCTCAAAAAACTTATCTCCTGCCAGTCTTTTATCGTTTTCACTTCGGCATCTAATTCCTTTTTCTTTTGCCCATTCTCTTACCTTACTTTCTCTTGCTTGGGGATTTAAATAAACTAGGCAGGCAATGCGCCAACCCATTTCCGTAGTAAAAAAATCAGGATACACTGTATGAATCTCTACTGGTCTTTTTCTTATTTTTTCAATTTTCTCAAAAGTACCCCTGTCTAAGTCTTCTAAAACCATTCTTTCTTCCTCACTTAAAACTAGGGGCTCTATTTCTCTTCCCAGCCCCTCCATATATTCTGGTTCTGAAGTTCGTGGTGGATAAGGATAAGTTTGATACTCGCTCATTTTTTAAACATTACAATAGTAAAATCTTTTTCTCGATAATGATGACGGAAAATTAAATTTGACGTTAACGAAAAACAAAAATTTAATACCTCCAGCGAATCAACATAATATACCCTGCCTCCCTTTTTGTTCAAAGGCTGAGGATGATTGCCTGCCATATTAAAAGACAAAGCCCAAGAAGCAAGAGAAAACATCTTTTTAATTGCCTCAAAACGGCTCTCCAAATTTTCCAAGGCTGAATTAAGAGCCCCACAACAAACTACAATATCAAAACTCCTTTCAAATTTATAAGAGAAGAAATCGCCAATTACAAAATTTGCCTCAGGATGATTTCTTCTAGCAATTTCTATAAACTCAGGAACAAGATCAATCCCAAAATAGGAAAAATTATTAGTTTTACTTTTAAGAAAATTTATAATATCCCCAAACCCACAGCCCACATCAAGAATGCTTTTCCCTTCGATATCCAAATCCCAAAAAAGTTCCCGATACCTTACCAGCGCCGCTTCTTTCGTTTTCCATTTCAAAGCCCTGGGAGAAACTCCATATTTTGCTAAAGAAGCACGGTAAGAGTTTAACTTTTTAAGGTTAATTTCTCTTCTCATTTCTGGAAACCCCCTTTACCTTTTTCTCAAAATACTCAACAATTGCCTTTGCTACATTTATCCCCGTATATTTTTCTAATCCCAAAAACTGAGGACCAACATTAATTTCCAAAATATATTTTTCTCCTGTCTCCTTATCAATCATTATATCAACTCCGGCAATTTCAATTTTAAAAAGCAATGACGCTCTTTCTGCTATTCTTATCACTTCTGGATATTCTTCCATTTTTAAGGCTATCCCTTTCCCCCCAACAGAAATATTACTTCTAAAATCACCCTTGGGGGGAATTCTTTTCATTGCTCCTATTGCTTTATAACCAATGCAAAAAACACGAATATCTCCATCATTGGAGATAAATTGACGAGCAAGAAAAACTTTACCTCTATTGGCCCTAAGAAAAGCTAATGCCTCGTTTCTGTTTTTAACCAACACAATTCCCTCACCTCGATGAACCCCAGAGATTTTAATAATCATTGGGTAAGAAATCTCCTTCTCAATATAATTCAACGACGAAGGAGAGAAAAAGGTAATAGTTTTAGGAAAATTAATTTTCTCTTCAAACTGTTTAAGATAAAAAAATGTCTGCTCGGGCTGATAACTGAAATCAATTATCCCCTCATTAACTATTTTTACTTTCTTATAGGAGTAAAGGTAACGAGTTGCTAAATACCACTCGAATCTTCTTTTTTCCTCTATTCCAGCACAAAGATAAATAAGATCGTAAGAAACAAAAGAATCTCCTTTTAAACTTGGGACAAACGAAGTTGGAGAAGATAAAATTGTTAACTCACTAGTCAAACAACCCCTAAGAGAATGACCCCTTTTAGCCGCTTCTTCGTAAAGACGCTTAAAGGTTTTTCCCTTTTTCAAACCCACCACTAAAAATTTCATTTACTTTCTGCCTTTCTATCTTATTATATTAGCTTTCCCCTCTAGGTTTAATTAAAAATCCTTCTAAATCCCGCCGGCCCACAATCAACGGACGGCGGAGATGAGCCCGATTTGCCACCCCAGCATAAGTATTAATTTTTCTTCCTGCCAGCCAAAAAGTTAAACCAATTATTGGCCGTTTTTCTTTTCCCAAACTGCTTTTAATTGTTTTTGTCCACAAAACATTTTCTTTCTTCAAAAGACCCAGTTCTTTAGCCAAACTTTTATCTATTGAAGTTCTCCACGCTCCAGTATCTATTTTTGCCCAAACAGAAACTCGCTTCTTATCTGCCGCCAAAATCTTAACCTCTTCCTTGCTGCCAATAATCTTTACCCCCTCCTCAGCCATTACCCTGTCAGCATATCTGCCGGCAAATAAAGCCTTGGCGATTCTTACCCCATGCTGGGCATTTAAAACCTCCAAGCCCTCAACCCTTTCCAGCCGCTTTTTTAAGGGAGTTAAATTTGCATTTTGAATTTCCAGCCCGGGCCGAGCGTTTAACTCCAAAATCATCGGCCCGTGAGCCTTATCATAAACAATATCTACCCCCACATAGCCTAATTCCGGAACTGCCTGCTGAGCTTTTGCTGCCAGAGTCAAAATTGTGTTCCAATATGGTAGCTTTATTCCATTTACCTTTCTTTTCGTTCCTGGGATATATTTTAAAAATTTTCCCCGGCAAACAGCGTGATTAGTAATTCCTGTGGCTAAATCAATCCCCACCCCAATTGCCCCCTGATGTAGGTTTGCCTTACCTTCAGATTCTTTTGTTGGTAAACGCAACATTGCCATTACCGGCACTTTATTAAAAACAATCACCCTCACATCCGGAGTTCCCCGATAAGCATATTTGCGAAAAATCCCGGCAATTTTAATTCTTTCCTCCAAAAAAGCCCAATCTGGAAGATTATGTAGGCTATATTGCCCAGCTAAAATATCCAAAGTATGAAGCCGCAAGGTGGGAATATCAATCTTTTCTCCGCTTATTGTCCGCCATTCCCCGGCGTATTTTGCCCGGTTGCGAATGATAATAATTCCCTGACCCCCAAATCCGGAAACCGGTTTTAAAACAAAACTTTCCGGCAACTTAGTCCAATCAAAGCTAAAAACATCCGCCGGAGTTTTAAAAATTTTTAAAACCTTAGGCACCGGCAAGCCTGCTTTTGAAAGTCGCTTTTTGGTTAAAAGTTTAGAATCAGCAATCTTCCGGCCGAGCTTATTATTATAAATAAGGTATTGCCGGTTTCGGGCATTCATCCCTAAGATAGAGTTACTATTAAACATAGTCTAATTTTCATTTACAATTTTTAATTTTCATTCAATCATCAATTATCAAATTTTCAATTATTTTTTCCAGTAAGAGAATTTATAATCTTTTGGAAAATCAAAGTTAGTTCCTGCGATTCTTTCCATAATTTTCTGATCTTTTCTTTTTCTCCAGGGGTACATTTAGCTATCATTCTCAACCAATGTTTAGTCTCTTGTGATTCTTTCTTACAAATAAAAATCTTGTTTTTAAAATCTTTTTTTGAACTAGCGCCATTAGCCTCCATATAATTTGCTCCTATACTCGTTGCGGAGCGAACAAGTTGGCTTATAATTGGTTTATTTACCACATCTTGATTAATATTCCGGCAAATTTCAATAACACTTTCGCCAAATTTAGCAGTTCTTTCTTCTAAATCGTATTTTTTATTTGAAAATTGAGTCATTGAAAATTGATTGAAAATTGAGAATTAAAAATTGAAAATTATTTAATGAGTTTTCTAAATCTTTTGTATTCTAAAAGCCGAAGACCAGTAAACCTTCCCAACAAAACATTGCCCAGAACTGTTAATATCAAAAATATCTCCGGCTCTCCCAAAACTGCTTTTTGCAACCACTCCCAAGACAAAAGCAGCCAACCAAAAACTGCCAAAATTAAAGTCTCAACAATCAAACTCCTTGCTTCTTTTGTTCCCCGGCTTATTTGGACCTCAAGTAAATTTTCTCCAACCAAAATTAAAATCAGCAAACCAACCAGCGATATTTTAAAGAAAAAAATTCCCCCAAAAACCACGATACTTACCAACCAAATAATTAAAGAAACCCTGGCTAAATAATGAAGGTGAAAACCACGGGTTAGGGCTCTTCCCAAACTAACTGCCAGCAAAACTAAGAAAAACAACGCCATTCCCGGAAAAATTCCCGCCTCCAAAAAAACCACTGTTAAAATTGCCGGGGTAAAAATTCCTAGAGCTTTAATTCCTATCAAATAGCGACTGGCGGCAATAAATAAAGTAAGTAAGGGAAACAAAAGCAAAATTGCCAAAGTTTTCGGCTCTGCTCCCCGCTCCAAAGCTAAAAAAATCAGCGGCTTTAAAAAACTCAAGCTTTCTGGCATGGGGATATTATAACGCAAGGATTAGAAAAAATACAAATTAAGAAATTTTTACCTTTCTCCCTACTGTTCTCTCCAATTCTCAATCAATAATTGTAAATCACCCTCGTCAACTTTATTATCACCATTTAAATCAGGAGACCAACGAACCTCCCCGCTCCAATCAGGGACATTTCCCCACGTTGAGAGAATCAAGCTTAAATCAGCCTCATTTATGCTCCTCTGATTATCGCAGTTCAAATTTCCTTTATCTCCCAACGGACAAAAAAGGAAAGAAAAGGGCTCGCTCTCGTTAGAATTAATAAAAACATTACCCTCTTCCAAGGGAGCTACATAACCCGCCCTAACCCTCCACGAATAAAATCCAGAATTTTGGGGAGTAAAATTACAACTAACTTTTTGAGAAGAAATTGTCCCGCCTACCACTGAGGGATTGGGAATATCCTCAATATTACATATCTCCAGAAAAGTATCCTCTCCCGGTTTTTTTACTAAAACCTGATAAAATCGCCACTGGGAAGGAATTCCAAGTTGTCCTCTAGCACAAACATAACCCCAGCAGGAGCGATCTCCGGCGTTCTCGCCACTTCCAACTTCAGGAATACATTGAGCTTGAGTGCCCCAATGAACTACTCCTCGACAATCTTCCCACTTTCCCCATTTGTCCTCCAACAGCTCCCCGCATTTTTCAGGCAATTTCTCTCCGTAGGCATACCACATTAAAGTTAAAGGATTGTCTTCAGCAATCTTCAACCCTTCGGCTGGGCTTTTTAGTCTTGGCTTGGCTGGCTTACCTGCCCCACAGTCAGTCCTAAAACTCGTACACCAAGGGGCGCTGTTTTGAAACCGCTGGCATTTATGACAATAAATTTGGGGGTCTCCATATCCGCAAGAATATTGATAGCTGGAAGAACAAGATTGGTCTCTTAAACAGCAGGGGGTGCCAGGCTTGTTGTTCGCCTGACAAATATTAATATCATTAATCAACCGACACTCATTTTTAGGAGTACATCCTCCCCATTGGTCAGCAGAACAGCTTCCACAAGAACCAAATTGAGGAAGAGGGGTAGGAGTGGGGGTGGGGGTGGGTGTATTAGACACTTTCGGAATGGAAGTTGGAGCTGAAATACATCCCGGTAAATTTGGATCTGAACCGCAAGCTCCCGGTCCACCATAAACTCCCATATCCGAACGGCTACCATCAGGGTCTTTAATGTCAGGGTCTCCGCTGTCAATTGCCGGAGAACCCGCTTGAAGATGAAAATCTCCTCCCTCAGGATTAACGAATTTTGGGTCAGCATTTACTCTTCCAGTAAACTCACAAAGCTCATTAGTTCCACATTTGGTATTATCTCCTTCATTTCCCCAAATTAAATTATAGGCAAAAGTGTCATCGTCTAATTTACTAGAGTCATGAAGACAAAACCCTCCAATCCCAAAACCAAAAGTACCATCGGTGTTTTTTTCCGTGTGAGTAATAATATTGTTTTTAGCCTCAACAGAAGGATTACTATCTCCACATTGGTAAATATCTATACCAGCTTCCTTGTTTTTGTAAAGGGTATTGTTAATAATCTTGGCTTGGGAAGAGTCCGCTAAAAAAATTCCATCCCCTTGGTTTCCACTAATTTGGTTGTTTTGGATAGTAGCCTGAGAGAAACTCCGTAAAGTAATCCCATCTTTCTGGTTTTCATTGATCTGGTTGTTTTTAATAGCAGCTTGAGAATGGCTCGTTAAATCAAGTCCATTCCCATGGTTTCCACTAATTTGGTTGTTTTGGATAGTAGCTTTGGCTTTGAGTTCAAGAACAATCCCCGAACCCCATGAACATGCTTGAGTCGTATTATTTGCAAAACAATCATCGGGGTCTTTTTTAAAGCCCACAATTTTTAAATTTTTAACCTCAATTTCTCCTCCTTTAGAACAAAATCCTGACATATTAGCGCTATGCTCACCATCCAAAATTACCTCTCCCTCTCCTTCAAAAATCAAAAATTTCTTCCTCGTATTCACAAAACATTTTCCCTTTTTACCATACCTATTAATATACTCTGTATAATTTGCGCGGGTATAGTTGCCTGCTTTAATTAAAATTTTAGTTTTACTAGTGGAACTTCCTGCCTCGGCGGCATCTACTGCTTGTTGGATTCCATCTCCCCCAACATAATCACAACCCGGGCCCGCAGTCGGACAAACCGTAGTCGTCGGTCTTCCTTCTTTCTCTTTTCTAATTTCTTGCCTTTGGGAAACTAAAAACAAAGATAAAGGAAGGGCTAATACCAAAAATAAAAAAACAAAAAGAGTAATTAGTTGATTTTTAAACAGTTTCATTTTTTCAGTTTAATTTAGCCAAAAATTTTTGTCAAGTTTGTGCTATAATTGGTTTATGCTCAAGGTTATCACCCTCCCCAACCCCATCTTGCGCCAAAAGGCAAAACCGGTAGACAAAATTGACGCGGAAATTAAAAAACTGGTTGGGGAAATGATAAAAGTTCTCCGACCGCAGCCGCGAAAATTTACTGGCATTGGTTTAGCCGCTCCTCAAGTAGGAAAATCCTTAAGAATAATTGTGGTTTGTTCGCGCCATTCGCGAAAATTTTTACCAATGATTAATCCAAAAATCATTTGGCATTCAAAAAGAACTCATTTAGGCGTTCCAGAAAGCAAAAACCCATATGAGGGGTGCCTTTCTGTTCCTTGCGTTTGGGGAAAAGTCCGCCGTTACTCAGTAATTAAGGTTCGTTACCAAAATTTGGCAGGAACAGAAATAATCAGAAGATTTCGCGGTTTTACTGGCGTAGTTATCCAGCACGAAATTGATCATCTAGACGGCATTTTGTTTATCGATAGAATTAAAGAACAAAAAGGAGAAATAATTAGTAAATTGACCTAATTTCTAATGACTAATTTCTAATCAAATCCCAATTTCTAAATGTCTAATGTCTAAAATTTTTAGTCATTGGTCATTAGTCATTTTTTAGGTCAATTAGGTCAATTAGAAATTAGAAATTTTTATGGATATTTGGTTTTTTGGTTCTGATAAATATTCCCAAATCGTTTTAAAATCGCTCCAACAAGAGCCGGCGATAAAAATCAGAAAAATCATTTCTCCTGATATGATGTTACGTATCATCATAGCAAAAGAAAGACGACCGGATGTTGGAGTTTTGGCTTCTTTTGGAGCAATTGTTCCTGAAGAATTTTTAAATTTTCCCCGCAAGGGAATTTTAAATATCCACCCCTCTTTATTACCCAAATACCGTGGTCCTTCTCCTGTCCAGGCAGCAATTTTAAATGGCGAGCGCCAAATAGGAGTTACTATCATTAAAATGGATGAGGAAATCGACCACGGACCAATTGTTGCCCAATTTGCTGAGGAAATTTTTAATACAGATACTTCGGAAAGTCTATATTTTAGGCTCTTTTCTGCCGGGGCGGAAGTTTTAAAAACAATTTTGCCGGCCTATTTAGAGGGAA
>Ga0272448_1003694_pt1 | contig 18041 bp, 13 predicted proteins | sample YNPCB0191_FD_202220 | JGI IMG/M metagenome (GOLD analysis project Ga0272448, IMG submission 202220) | Hot spring sediment microbial communities from Yellowstone National Park, WY, United States - YNP-CB-019-1 | ecosystem: Environmental > Aquatic > Thermal springs > Hot (42-90C) > Sediment... | reverse complement strand
AACGCTGACGTCGGGATAGGTATGGTGTAGCTCCTCTATCGAGCGGTAACCCAGCACCAACGGAATGAACTGTAGCGGCGGGACGTTTATCCCCCCGCTGCCTGCTTCGTTGCCCAGGCTGGCAACGTCGGCCAGCTTCCCCTTAGCAAAGCGCAGGGCGATCGTCTCCCGATACAGACAGATGGGAACCTCGCGTGTCAGGCCGGCGAAAAGCGAGCGGGCAATACGTCGCTCGAAGACCGGCGCCAGGGCGCGCAGCAGAGCAACCATGTCGGGAACACAAATCTGCCAGGCATAGGTGCTATACTCGTGGTCGGTGAAGGGGCGGGCAACCTGCATCAGGCTGCAATTCGGCGGGATGTTGAGGCGGATGCCCGGCTTGCCAAGCTGCTCGGCTCGTACCTTTAGGTGGTTGAGCAGCGCCAGCGCAGCATCAAAACTCAAGCGGGAGACTTCACTGACTGTCAGCTCGGCGCCGAAGTGTGATGTCGGCAGCACGGCATAGCCGACCACGTTTCCACGACTGTCTTCGATCAACCACTTCTCGGACTCCATCTCGCTGCCTTGAGTATGCTGCAACAAATAGCGCCAGATGTCTTCATCGCGCACCGTGCTGATGCCCAGGTCTTGCGCCGCCTCATCATACAGTCGTACGAGTCCAGGTAGATCTTCCAGCGTCGCCAGACGGAACGTGAATTGATCATCCGGCGGCTTCGGCACGTGCCGCAGCTCGAGGCGCAGTCCACTCTCCAGCGGCAAAGCGTATTCGTATCCGAACTGGCGATAGTAATAGGGGATGCCCTGAATGTGGGAGAGCAGACAGCCACGCTCACGCAAACGCTGCTTGAAGAAGCCCACCTGGGCGCGAACCAGTCCGCGTCTACGGTAGGCTTCGAGTGTGCCGACGATTGCCATCTCACCCGCAGGAATCAGCACATCCTCATAGCGCAGCGTCCAGGGTATAAGGCAGAGCGACGAGACAACCTGACCACTCTTCTCATCCTCGACGAAGATCAGATCGCGCCCGCTGGTGTTTGGGTGATCGAGAAACAGGCTGCGGGTCATGGGCACAATACCTGGGCCGTGAATGACGCCGTTAAACTGGGCCACTCGTTCGACGTCCTGTGCGCTGGCCGCGCTGCGCAGAACCAGGCCATCGCCAAGCGCCTGGCGATAGGTGGTTTCCGTGAAGTCAGGCATGGTTTCGTTCCTCCGGCAATGGCCGGTGTACTGCCTCGCCGGGCAAGCTGCCCGGCCTTCAGACAGTATGCATACTACGGCTGCTCTTTCTCGGACGGGCCGGACGTTGGCGGTTTCTGGCCGCCCCGCTCCACACCACCGACAAACTTCCGTAGCTCCTCATTGACCTGTTTCAGTGCTGCCAACAAGTGAGGGCGTATCTCCTGCACCGTCTGCTCAGCGGCGTCACGCAACACCTCGGCGGCCTTCTGCGCCTCGGCCCGCGCTTCCTGGGCCGAGGGTGATTTCATAGCGTCTTCGATTGCCCGATCAACCTCATTCACCATCGAGTGCAGGCTACTTTGCATCGTTTGCATACGCCGACGCGTCTCTTCGTCATTCACCGAGGCGCGGAAGGCCTGGGCAATGGTTTCGCCCAGAATCTGGAACTGGCGGCCAACCTCCTGCCAGGCATCGTCGGGTGACGACTTCTGTCCGGACTGCCTATCTGTCTGTCCTTCACTCACTGCGGCACCTCCTTGATCCATCTGTATCTGCCAATACCAATCAATCAGTGTTTGTGCTATACGTTGATTGACGTTGCTACTGTAACTGTTCACGTTTACCCTGGAAGCAGGTGCATCGGCATGCCTATACCCTCCCGCCGGTTTAGGTAACCTGCGGGGGGTATGTAGAACGCCGCCGGCAATCCGTATTCCGGGCCATCCGCGCCTGCATCCGTGGTCAGCTCGCCCCGCTTTCCACCTTCCCTTACCCTAACGGTGAACAGTTACTTGCTGCTGTACATTGTACACCATCGCCAACAAGATGGCTACCTGTACACCCATTCCATGTACCCACAGATCATCCAGCATCTCGTGCGTGATCTTGGCCAGCAGCACACCCAGCACACCAAGCACAATGGCCCGCCCCAATACATTTCCCCCGGTGCCGGCTGCGCGTGCTGTTTGCCAGCAGCTCCACAGAGCAGCCATGAGGAAGAAGCCATAGGTTGCCAGGCCGATCAATCCTGTCTCAGCAGCAACATTAAGGGGAAAATTGTGGGCATGCCCCAGGTCCTCCTTCCAGCCGGCCAGGGAGTAGCGCGGATAGGCAGCAGGATAATTGCCGATGCCAAACCCAAGCCACGGACGGTCATTGAACATATACCATGCGGCCTGCCAGTGCGCCATACGCTCAACGATGGCGAAGTTGGCGTCGGTGACCTTGACGTTGCGCGCATCGAAGATGCGGAAATAGTCGGTGACTGCACTGAAGCGTTGGGTGAGTGCAGAGGGCAGAAGATTGACACTGCTCAGGATGAAGATGGCGACAAGCACGCCGCTCCCGGCAGCCAGCGCCAGGGCGGTGCGGCGGCTGTGCAGGATGCTGACGACCATCACGGCAACGGCAAAGCCGATCCATGCTCCACGCGAAAAACTCATCAAGAAGGCTGCACCTACGACCGCGAGCCAGGCAATGAGCACGGCATCTTTCCTCTGTGTCGCTCTGTGCCCGTGATGCCCTGCCAGCAGGAGGGCGTAGGCCAGCGGCAGAGACAGATTCAGGTAACCGGCATAGGGATTTGGCTGAGCAAACGTGCCGTAGGCGCGTAGGAAGCGGCCCAACAGGAAAGACGATGGTCCGGCGCCAAAGATGAACTGGTATATGCCCAATAGGGCTTCGGCCAGCCCGGCCAATAGAACCAAAGACACCAGGATATGCAGACGTGGTGGCATGGGCGACCGGGGGGCCTCTGCGGCGCTGTCACGACCGGCCTCACGGCAACTAAGAACAGCTGCCGCCACGCTATAAACGACCAGAATCTCGCTCCATTTGATCAACTCCTTTGCTGCCCGTGCATAGGAAAGCGCATCAAACAGGGAGAGAACCTGAGCAAGGAGGAACAACAGGAGCGGCAAGATCAGCGGAGCATGAGCCGGTCGCACCTCTCGCCGCGCCATGCTGCGCGCCAGCCAGGCAGCCGCCAGCAGGCCGACCAGCACATCGGTTGCCGTGAGTGACATGCCGGCCACAGACAAAGGCTGCAGCGAAGCGAAGGGTACGGCAAAAACGAGCAGATACAGGCTCACTTCGGGAAAAACGAACGTGGCGATGAGCACGGCAACTCCGGCCACAAGCAGAGCTGCCCTGGTCAGCGGCAGAGCAGCCAGAGCCAGGCCACCGGCAATGATAACGAGGATCTTGGCGAGGCGCATACGTCAGTAATCAGTAGTCAGACGACAGCAACCAGTAGCCAGATGACAGATTGTCTGACCACTGACTGCTGATCTCTGACAGCTGTACTTAGAGGATCTGGCGAAACCAATCAATGGTCTTGCTCAGTCCCTCTTCCACAGCAACTTTGGGCTCCCACTGTAGGATGCGGCGAGCCTTGCTGATGTCGGGGCAGCGGCGGGACGGGTCATCGCTGATGCGACTACCCAGATTGTTGGCCGAGACATGGATGATCGGCGAGGGCGAATCGGCGAGGCGCTTGATCAAGCGCGCATATTCGAGGACGGTTCGCTCATCGGGGTTGCCAAGATTGACGACCTCGCCGGCCAGGTCTGGTTCTTGGGCCATCCTCAGAATGCCGTCTACCAGATCGGACACATAGCATAGCGCCCGCGTCTGGGTGCCGTCTCCATAGACAGGAATGGGGCTACCGCGCAGGGCATGAACGACGAAGTTGGGCACAAGGCGACCGTCATTGGGGTCGCTGCGCGGTCCGTAGGTATTGAAGATGCGCACAATGCGGGTATTCACGTCATAGTGCCGGCAGTAGGTCATGGTGAGCGACTCGGCGAAGCGCTTACCCTCATCATAGCAGCTACGGATGCCGGTGCAACTGACATTGCCGCGATATTCCTCGCTCTGAGGGTGCTCAAGCGGCTCGCCATAGACTTCAGATGTTGAGGCCAGCAGAAAGGTGGCGCGATAACGCCGGGCCAGTTCCAGCAGATTGTAGGTGCCGACAGAATTGACGAGAGACGTCTCGACCGGGTGCTTGAGGTAGCCGATGGGACTGGCGGGGCTGGCCAGGTGAAAGATCATATCCACCTGCACATCGAGGGGTTGGGTGACATCGTGCTCGATGAACTCAAAGCGTGGATGTCCCAGCAGGTGTTCCAGATTTCGGCGCTGGCCGGTGATAAAGTTGTCAACAGCCACCACCGAGTGCCCCTTCGCCAGGAGCGCATCGCATAGATGTGATCCAATGAACCCGGCTCCGCCAGCAACCAGCGTCTTCACACCACGCCTCCAGCATTCAATCTCTCTCTACCGTCAGTATAGCATAGAGGCTGAACAGCGTCAATCACATGAGCACTGGTAACTGTTCACGGTTAGGGTAATAGCACTTTCGCCGGAATGCCTCCACCCCGGCCTGCCACTTGACTCTCCCGCAGGTTCGGGCAACCTGCGGGAGGGTCTTGATGCCCCACCCTAGCCATCCCCCGCGGGGGGTGGAGCGACATGCAGATGCAGGGATACCATGATTGCCACAGCAGGCCGATTGTGCATGCATGTGGCATGAGGTTATACACGGACAGCGCCTCTAAAATCGAAACCGCTGCCACGATTGCCTTGACAACGCTGCACCGCCCATGCTATCATGGCCACGGACGATAGGATAGACCTGGCTCATTTTCGTCAAGAAAAACCGCTTTGCGAAGACGCATGCCCGGTCGCCATTCTATCAGCTATTTGTCTGCCACTTTTGCTCGATTGCACGCAATTGCTCCTCCGTCAGCCCAAAGTAGTGGCCAATTTCGTGTAACACTGTGTGGCGAACAGTGCGGGCGAGAGCCTCGGATGTGGCGCTATGTGCTTCGATGGGCTTGCGGAAGAGCGTGATCTTGTCGGGCAGGACATTGCCGTACCATGCGCCGCGTGCCTTAAGGGGGATGCCCTGATAGAGCCCAAACAGAGTTGCCGGCGGACGCACGCCGGCGGCACGCAATTGCTCACGGGTGGGGCGATCCTCGACGACAATCTGGACGTTCTGGATCTTGCTGCGTAGCTCTTCGGGAAGATCGTCAATCACTTCCTGTACCAGACGCTCATAGATTTCCACTTTCATGAGCGCGATTATAGCAGAGCAGACACCACCGCGCAATTCGCAACAGGCGAGGACAGACTGTGGAGCGTTTTGTTGCCTATCCCCGCACGTTATGCTTCATCCGCAACGGAGACGATGTCCTCCTGCTCAAGGGGGCAGCGGGCAAGCGACTGTACGCCAATCTCTACAACGGCGTTGGCGGCCACGTTGAGCGCGATGAAGACGTTTTGGCATCGCTGCGGCGCGAGGTGCGCGAAGAGACGGGGTTGGAGATAGCAGATCCCGTCCTGCGGGCTGTGATCGTCGCCGACGAAGGCAATGGGCCGGGGGTGCTCATCTTCGTCTACATTGCCACCGCCGCCAGCCGACTCGTGCGCTCGTCGTCAGAAGGAGAACTGGTATGGGTGCCGCTGGCGCGTGTGCTGGATTATGATCTCGTGCCCGACCTGCGTCAGTTGCTGCCGCTGCTCTTCTGTGGCCCGGCCGACACGTTGCTCTACGGCCATTATGCGGCAGGCCGATACGATATTCATGCATCTTGAGGTAAGAGTTGCAGCGGAGGTCCTTCATGGCTGAAAAAGTGATCATGTATACGCTGGCGACCTGCCCGACCTGCGTCAAGGCACGCAAGATCCTCAAACAACGGGGGATTGACTTCGAGGAGCGCGTGGTGGATGATCGGCCCGACTGGGCAATGGACGTTATTCGTCTGACTAACCAAAACACCGTGCCCGTCATGGTGTGGGCCGACGGACGCGTCGAGATTGGTATTGATGGCGAGCGTGGGTGACACATCTAGCCGCCAGGCCGTGAGCCTGGAGCAATGTTCCTATGCCAGAATCTTGTGAATGAGATTAGGGCGCTGCACCGGTTCGCCGCTCCAACGGTAGGCTGCGAGCAGACGTGTTTTGGCTGCCGTCAGCCTTTGTTCGTCGTTGGCATGAATGGTCAGCAACGGCTGCCCACGCTGCAACCGGTCGCCCACCTTCGCATGGAGAACGACGCCTACGGCATGGTCTATGGCGTCGCCTTTCTTTGCCCGTCCTCCGCCGAGGTCAACCACCGTCAAGCCCACATCGGCAGCATTGATGGCAGCAATGTACCCCGTACGCGGTGCACCGACCGTCTCGATCAAGCGAGCTTGGGGCATCAATTCGGGCATAGTCACGACATCGCCGCACCCGCCTTGGCTCTCGATCAGCTCACGGAGCTTGGCCAACCCGCGCCCGGATTGTATCGCCGCCATCAGCATGGTACGAGCATCGGCTTCATTCTGCGCCTTGTGGCCCAGGATGAGCATCTGACCAGCGACGGTCAGGCATAGCTCTGTAAAATCGGCCGGGCCGTCGCCGCGCAGTGTGGCGATGGCTTCGCTCACTTCGAGTGCATTACCGACCGCGTAGCCCAGTGGTTGGCTCATATCCGAAATGACCGCCACCACCTGCCGTCCGACGCTGTGGCCGATCTCGACCATGCTGCGCGCCAGGAGCTCAGCCTGCTCAAGCGTCTTCATGAACGCTCCGCTGCCGGTCTTGACATCCAGCACAATCGCATCGGCACCGGCGGCGATTTTCTTGCTCATGATCGAGCTGGCAATGAGCGGAATGCTTTCCACCGTCGCCGTCACATCGCGCAGGGCGTAGAGTTTGCCGTCGGCGGGCGCCAGATCGGCCGATTGGCCGGCCAGCACAATGCCATGCTGCCTGAGGTTGTCGAGAAACTGCTGCTTGCTCAAGTTGACATTGAATCCGGGAATAGACTCCAGTTTGTCCAATGTGCCGCCGGAGAAGCCCAATCCCCGACCGCTCATCTTGCCCACGGGCAGGCCCAGGCTGGCCACCAATGGCGCAACCACCAGCGATGTCTTGTCACCGACGCCTCCGGTTGAGTGCTTGTCCACGACCATAGGAAATCCCAGACTCTTGAGGTCGAGCACCTCACCAGAATGGGCCATTGCCAGGGTCAGATCGGCGGTCTCCTGCGCGGTCATGCCGCGCCAAACCACCGCCATCAACCAGGCCGCCATTTGGTAATCAGGGATCTCGCCGCGCACGTATCCCTGGATCAGGAACTGGATTTCGTCTCTTGTGAGGGTGCCACCGTCACGTTTCTTGGCGATGAGATCAACGGTACGCATGCACTTCTCCGGTATTCAGGAAGCAGATGTCAGACGTTTGCCTGACGACCGCCATCCGGCTACTGATGACTGACCAGTGATGTCCAGCCTACTTCTTTGCCATCTCGGACATAGATACGCGGAAGACGCGGGGACAGTCCCACAACAACCTCGTAGTTGATTGTGCCCATGGTCTCGGCCATCTCATCGCAAGTGATCTCATCGTTGCCCTGGCGGCCGATCAGTACCACCTCGTCTCCCTCGGCCACGCCGTCGATGTCGGTGACGTCCACGGCCATCTGATCCATGGATACACGTCCCACAACGTCGGCTCGCCGGCCGGCAACCAGCACGGAGCCTCGATTGGAGTATGAGCGCTTGATGCCGTCAGCATAGCCGAGGGGAAGGAGAGCGATTCTGGTTGCCCGGGTCGTCACAAATGTGGCTCCATAGCCAACACCGGTACCCGGCGGGAGGGTACGCAGGCGCGCTACGCGCGCCTTCAGGCGGAGAGCCGGACGCAAACCAATGCTATGGCTGACATCTCGCGACGGATAGAGCCCGTAAATGCTGATGCCGCAGCGCACCATATCCAGGTGGGTTTCGGGCATGTCGAGTGTCGCACCACTGGCGGCGACATGTCGGAGCGGAATGACGAAGCCTGCCTTACTGAGTTGGCGCAGAGTCTCAATGTAGATTGCAAATTGCCGCCGCGCCGATGTCTTGTCGGCGTCATCGGCGCTAGCAAAGTGGGTAAAGAGGCCCTCCAGCCGCAGGTTGGGTAAGTTGGCCAAGCGTCTGGCAAAGGGAACCACTTCATCCGGCAGCATACCATAGCGTGTGAGGCCGGTATCTACCTTGATATGGATGTGAAGAGGATGACTGGCAGCGGCAGCGGCATTGAGAGCCTCGGCTACCTCGATCGTGTTAACGGTTGGCGTCAGGCGATTGGCGACGATGGTTGCTGCCTGGGCAGCCGGCGTGTAGCCCAGAACAAGAATAGGAGCGGCAATACCTGCCTGGCGGAGCTGCACACCCTCATCGCAAGTGTTGACGCCAAGCCAGGTCGCTCCAGCCTCGAGGACCATACGGGCTACCGGCAAAGCGCCGTGGCCATAGGCGTTGGCCTTGACGATGGCCAGGAGCTGCGTTTTCTCACCGATCAGGGCTTTCAATGCCCGCACATTGTGATCAATTGCGTCCAAATCAATTTCCGCCCAGGCCCACCGTCCCTGAAACATGTCTCCCCCTCTCGTTGCCTCACATTATGTAGACGCTATCATTATTACACAGCAGACAAACCACGTCAAGGGCACGGCCCCCTGTAATTGTTCACGGTTAGGGTAAGGGAAGTTGGAAAGCGGAGCGAGCTGGCCACGGATGCAGGCGCGGATGGCACGGAACACGGATTGCCGGCGGCGTTCCACATACCCTCCCGCAGGTTTGGGTAACCTACGGGAGGGGCAACTGTGCTGTTACCTCGGTAGCTCTCTCAAGCAGCCGATTGTGTCAGGCGGATCAGCAGAACCGGGATTGCTGAGGAGCGTAGCACGCGATCTGCCACACTGCCAAGCACCCAACGACTGATACCGGAGCGCCCGTGGCTAGACATGACGATCAGATGAGCATTGGCGCTCTCGGCCGTCTCCAGAATGCTCTCTGCTGCTCCGCCGCATTGCGTCTTGGCCTGAACGCGTATGCCCTGGGCTTGCAGTCTATTTTTCACATCTGCTACGTAGCGCTCTGCGTCGGCACGCGCTGCCTCCTCCCATTCATCAAGCACAGATATCGGCACATTCTCAAATCCGATTGCCGGAATCTGCCAAACGACCAGGAGCACTACCTCGGCATCGAACGCAGCCGCAAGTTGGCGAGCCGGGTCGAGAGCCTTCTCTGCCAGAGCCGATCCGTCTAGCGGAACCACAATGCGCGTGATCGGCTCGACCGGGCGCGGCTGTTCACTCACGCGGATCAGCAACACCGGAACACGTGTGCTGTGCAGCACCTTGTCTGCCACGCTGCCGTAGATCCAGCGCAGCGCGCCGCTTCGCCCATGTGTGGCCATGACCATCAGGTCAACTCCTGTGCTTTCGGCAAATTCGAGAATCGCCGTTGCCGGCGCGCCGACCCGCAGCTCGGTCTCAGCCTCGATACCGGCTGCTGCGAAGTCTTTGCGGACCTCTTCAAGATACACATGGGCCTGCGAACGCAAGGCCTCGGCGTGACGCGCATCGCTGACCGGGGCCAGCGCCTGGAACAGAACGACTTTGGCCCGGCAACGCGCCGCGAGCATCTTCGCCAGCGGCAAGGCCTGCCCGGCAAGCGGGGAACCATCGAGCGGAACCATGATTCGACTGTACATGCGACACTCCTCATTTTGCTTCAACTTCTATGCCCATCCACTTACTCTGGCCGTAAAGTAGATGTGGGCTCGTCGGTAACCGGCGTCGGGCCGGTAACTTCTGTAGTAACGTCACGCTGCCCGGTCGGCGGCATAGCCACTGCCGCCGCGGCTAAGATCTCAGCCGCCTGCAGGCGCGTACCCTCACGCCACTGCCGCCACAGAATGACAAGCCCCGTCAGGCCAACCAACGCCTGGGCGAGAAAAAGATCTGTTCCCGAAGAGACGAAGGCCGACATAAAGCCCGGCAAGCTGTCCCATAAGCCATGGAGCACAACCACACTAAGATAGGCGAGAACCACGGCGCGGCTGAGGCGGAAGCGGCCGTGGCGGCTCTCACGGAACAGCACGCCGGCCAGGATCGCCGTCCATGTGCCATGCCCGACGGGTGACAAGATGCCCCGCAACAGCGTCACCCCCACCGTAAGCGACAGGCTACCGCCGCTCTGCAGGAAGGCTGTGAAAGCATACCCTGTGCTCTCCAGGGCGGCAAAGCCCATCCCGGCTGCCGCACCCAGAATCAGTCCATCCAGCTCGGAGTCATGGCGCAGCCGGCGGGCGATAAGCAGCACGCCGATGATTTTGACGAATTCCTCCACGATCCCCACCTGGAAGAACATAAAAATATCCCCCGATCCGCCGACGAAGAGTGGCTCCAGGATAGATGCGGCGAACACACCCAGCACGCCCCCATAGAAGAAGCTTTGTGCAGTGTTCACCAGAGAGAGATTGCTGAGATGTCGCCTTTCATAGAAGAAGACGACGTAGGTGGCCGGCACCATGAAGCTGCCCAGCATAACGACCGTGGGGAACAGGTTGGGGTTCCCCGTCAGCACCAGGATGAAAATACCCACAACATAGAGGACCAGCGCCGTCACGAGGACATGCCACCACGCCCCACCCTTGTTAGGTTGCCTGTTCACACTCACGTCCGTTGACTTCGGTACCATGTTTCTCCTCCTCTTGCCGTCCCACGCCTCTACTCATCCCACAATGGAAGAAGACGCAGGATCCAGCGCGTCATATACACACCCCACAGCGATGACCCGGCCACAACGGGGACTAGAACCAGCCATGCTCGCCAATCTAACGGCACGACACCGAAGACGTTGCGCAACGGGGTGTAAAGGGCCAGCAATTGCAAAACCACCGCCACCGCGTAGCTCCACAGCAGCGTTGGATTTGACCATAAAGATAGAGCGTCCAGTTGCCTCACCACCATCACACGGGTGAAGGCGTGCAGAACGATACCGGTGAATAGCATTGTGCGTGCATAGGCGACGCCACCCAGATACAATCCTACCCAGAAGATGAGACCATAGGCGATCAGTGTACGAAAGATGCTGCCGGCAATGGTCGCATAGATGGCCTTGTTCAGGATTGGCTCATCGTGGCGGCGTGGCCGGCGTCGCATGACATGGGGGACGGCCGGATCATTGGCCAGGGCGCTGGCAGGCACCAGATCGGTCACGACGTTCACCCAGAGCAGCATCTGCGCTGATAGCGGGAAATAGCCTGCTATTGACAGCATCAACACGACGAAGACCTCTCCCAGGCTTGTGCTGAGAAGGTAGTTGGTGAACTTACGAATGTTATCGAAGATGCGGCGGCCCTCGGCGATCGCTGCGACGATTGTGGCGAAATTGTCGTCTAGTAGAACCATAGCGGCAGATTCTTTGGCAATGTCGGTGCCGCGCAGCCCCATCGCCACCCCAACGTCCGATTGCTTGAGCGCCGTCGCATCATTGACTCCGTCACCGGTCATCGCCACGAAATGGCCAGCCTCCTGAAGCGCCTGCAGGACGCGCTGTTTGATCTGTGGGGTCGCCCGTGCAACGATGTCAACGGTCTTCATGCGTTCGCGCATATCTTCTGTCGAGAGCTGCTCCAACTCGCTACTATCAACGCTACGTTCACCAATACCAAGTTTCCGGCCGACAGAGCGCGCGGTCAGAGCGTTGTCGCCCGTGATCATGACGACGCGAATGCCGGCGCCGTGCGCCTGAGCAATTGCGTCGGCAGCCTCCGGCCGGGGTTGATCCACCATCGCTTGCAGGCCGAGAAACGTCAGCTCATTCTCCACGTCATCTATTGGATATGCGGACGCGACATCCTTCCGCGCCAGCGCCAAGACGTAGTAGGCTTCGCTCTCCGAGCGATCAATCGTCTGGCGCAGGGCAGCGCGCTGATCCTTCTGCAGCGGCACACATTGGCCGTTCACCAGCCAGGTTGTGCACCGATCGAGCACCGGCCCCGGTGCCCCCTTCGTGTAGGCAACAAAGCCTGCCCCGCGCCGATGGATCGTCGTCATCATCTTCCGTTCCGAGCTGAAGGGAATCTCGTTCACCTTGACCGAGTCGCCACGTTCCCCGGCGACGTCCAGGCCGGCTGCCTGGGCAGCGCGCAACAGCGCCACATCCACCGGATCTCCGATGATCGTGGGCACGGCAGTGTCTTCGATGGATGCCTCGTTGCACAATAAGCCGGCAAGCAGCACCTCGCGCAACGTGCTGTCGTTGGGCAGGTTCTGCGGCAGCGGCACAAAACGTTGATCGGCAAAAATGCGCTGAACCGTCATCAGGTTTTGTGTGAGGGTGCCGGTCTTGTCTGTGCAGATTGTGTCCACCGAGCCCAGCGACTCGACAACTGCCAGACGGCGCACGACGGCGTGACGCGCCGCCATCTGATGGGCACCCAGGGCAAGGGCGAAGGTCAGCACAATCGGCAGGCTTTCTGGAATGGTAGCAATGGCCAGAGAGAGCGTGTTCAGCGCCACATCTACCGGTGACTCATGTAGCAGCAACAACAGGATAAGGGCAACAACAACGGCCAACACGCCGACGATGACCGTCATCTGCCGCGCCATCTTTTGTACCTCGGCCTGAAACGGTGTAGGGCGCTCCTGCATCTGTTCGAGTGTTGCTGCAATCTGCCCCACTTCGCTGGCCATGCCCGTGCGGACGGCAACGGCAATGCCCGTACCGTGTGTGATGTAGGTTGAGCCAAAGACCATGCTTGTGCGTTCCGCCAGTGGCGCTTGTGGTGCAACCGGCTCGGGTGTTTTATCCACACCGACGCTTTCACCCGTCAGCGTGCTCTCGTCGGCGCGCAGGCTGTGCGCCTCGATCACACGTGCATCAGCAGGCACCTTCTGTCCATGCGATAGGATAATGATGTCACCGGGCACAACATCTGCGGCGTCAATCTGGCGGCGGACGCCATCGCGCAGCACCGTCGCTTTGAAGACCAAAAGTTTGTCCAGCGCTTCCAGTTCTTTCTGGGCGCGATATTCCTCCATAAAACTCAAGGTCACACTGATCGCGACGATGCCCAGGATAAAGAATGCAGTCAAGCGACGGTCACCTTCGCCGGGCAGGTAACTGACGGCATAGGCGAGCATGGCGGCGAACAGCAAGACGACCACGAAGAAGCTGGCGAATTGCTTGAGGAAAAGTCGCAGCGGCGAGACCGACTTGCGCCGGGCAATCTCATTACGCCCCACCTGGGCCAATCGTCGTGCAGCTTCGCTGGTGGTGAGCCCCGTTGGCCGCGTCTCCAACCGCTTAAGGACGTCATCTGTTATGAGATGATGCCAGAGTGTTGCATCCATTATTCATCAAGTCCTATCAGAGCCTGGTCCGGGCGGCACAATGAAATCTGCACAAGGCATGGCCAGCGCAGGCCTGCTCCTCAACATGGAATATGTTCGTATGTTCGGACATATTATACAACACAACGCCAGACACGTCAACAAGCAGAGCATCTGCATTTCTCATAACATTTATTCATCTACATCGTCACTATTGATGTACACAGAGGCCATTCATGCATCACAATGGTCACGTGATCGTTTGGCACGCTCGTTGGGGGGGTACACAATGACACGTTTGCCATCTCTTGTAGTGGTTACCGTCATGGCCCTACTTCTCTCGCTGACATTGCTGCCCAACCAGACACGGGCCGATAACGTGAGCATCATGTCGGGCAATTTCGTCGCCCAATACTTCAACAACATGACGCTGAGCGGCAGCCCCGCCGTCACGCGCAGTGACGCATCCATCAACTTTAGCTGGGGTGATGGTTCGCCTGATCCGGCGATCAATCCCGATCACTTTTCGGCGCGTTGGACGGGCACCATCCCCGTCGCCGTAGCAGGTACCTATGTCTTCAGCCTGACCACCGACGATGGAGCGCGGTTGTGGGTGGATGGTGCGCTGCTGATCGACAAGTGGTATGACCAGCCGCCGACCACCCATACAGCCAGCGTGGCCCTGACGGCAGCAGCCCATACCATCAAGGTCGAGTACTACGAAGATATGGGACAGGCGACGATTGCCCTCTCGTGGGGACTGGCCGGCCCGGCAGAGAACTTCATTGCCGAATACTTCAACAACATGAGTCTCTTTGGCTCACCGGTGCTGACGCGGGTTGACTCTGTTATCAACTTCGACTGGGGATACGACTCTCCGGCACTCGCCGTGCCGCCCGACTATTTCTCCGCCCGCTGGACGGGCACCTTCAACTTTGCGACCACAGACGACTATGACTTTCACGTCAGAATTGATGATGGCGCCCGCCTGTTTCTGGATGGCATTCTGATCCTGGACAAGTGGTTTCCGCAGGCACCGACCGAATATACGGTGACCCGCAACGTCACCGCCGGCCCGCACCAAATCAAGATGGAGTATTTCGAAGAGGCCGGCATTGCCGTTGCCAAGCTGTGGTGGAATCCCCATGGCGCGGGGGGCAGCGATGTGATCGTTGACGACCTGAGCGCTGGCTTTACCAAAGGAGGGGCATTCTACCAGGCAGCCATCGGCTTCAACAGCCATATGTTCTACACCCGCAATGCCTACAATGCGCAGGAGGCCTGGGGGCGCTGGACGCCCACATTGACGGCCCCAGGCCAGTATGAGGTATTCGTGTTCATTCCAAGCAATCGCGCCACAACGCGCAATGCTCGCTACTCCGTCTACCACAATGGCGTGTGGAACACACGCTCGGTCAACCAGTATATCTACTACGATGTCTGGGTTAGCCTGGGTACCTACTACTTCAGCGCCGCGGGCGGTGAGTTCGTCTTCTTGCCTGATGTGACGTACGAGCCGTATCTCTCGCGTTATGTTGGCTACGATGCCGTCAAGTTTGTCTACCGTGGGCCATAAACAAGCGCCCGATGCCCGGCAGGTGTCTGCACCAAGCTCACGGGTGAAGGAGGGAAGGGATCCATGACACTGCGACGCGGTCTAATTGTGACAGTGGTTGTCCTCATGATTGTCAGCACAGGGATTGTCGCCCTGCCACGCGTCTTTTCGGCCAATGGCATGGGCGAGCGGTTGACCAACGCCAATTTCGAGGAGGGGTTTGCCCCCGATGGCGTGGCCCTGGGCTGGAAGCGTTTCGACAACGGTGGGCGGGCGAGCTATGGCTGGTATGATGAAACCTGGAGCCAGGCCATTCTGGAGGGCAAACACGCTCAGTTGATCGAGATCAATTCCACAAGCTGGTTCCCCACCGACCCCGACCGTTATGCCGGCATCTATCAGACCGTAAGCGTCGTGCCGGGAGCCAGCTACCAGCTTGTCATTAATGCTCTCATGCGCACCACCGAGGCCGATATGATCGCTTCTGGCTATGGCTATCGCGTTCAGTATGGCATTGACTATAGCGGTGGCCAGGACTGGACCGCCGTGACCAACTGGGTGGACATCGGACTCAACACCGAATACGCGCGTACCAAGTCAGGACCTTACTTCACCTTCACCGGCAACGTCACCGCGACAGGCAATCGCCTGACCTTATTCATTCGCGGCTGGAAGAAGTGGGCGCAGCCCAACCGTGAGTTTGATCTCGATATTGATGCCGTTAGCTTGCGCGGCACAACGCCAACCGACAGTGAGCTACCCATCGTGTCGCTCACCGTGCCACCGTTCCCCATGGTCGGCGCACCACTACCGGTGCATATCCATGCCAGCAACGATGTGGGCATCGTCAACATGACACTGACCGACAATGGCAATGTCGTGTGCACGACTGCCTTCCAGGTGGGCATTCTGACGCTCGACCGCGACTGCGATTGGATTCCGGCGACGGCAGGCCCGCATACCCTAAGGGCAACGGTGACCGATGCGGCCGGAACCGAAGCGACCTTCACCAACTCTCTCATCGTGGGCAACATGACAGAGTACCTGGTTAACGGCAGCTTCGAGAATGGCTTTGCAGCAAATGGTGTCGCCAACGGTTGGACGGCTTTCAACAACGGTGGCCGGGCAGCCTTTGGTTACTACAACGAGACCTGGCAGCCAGCAACCTTTGATGGCACCAATGCTCAATTGATTGAGATCAACACCCTCAATATGCTCGATAACGATCCCGACCGCTATGCCGGTATCTTCCAGCGGGTGACCGGCTTGACGCCCGGTGCCAGCTACCAGTTGACAATTCGGGCCATGATGCGTACGACCGAGGCCAATTTCAAGACATCGGGCTATGGATACCGCGTGCAATATGGCATTGACTTTAGTGGTGCAACCAACTGGCAGTCAGTGGGCGAATGGAAGGACATCGGCCTGAACGACGAGTATCCTCGCCTGTCACCTGGCCCCTACTACACGTTCACCACCTGGATCACGCCCACAAGCGACAGCTTGACGCTGTTCATCCGTGGCTGGAAGAAATGGGCCAACCCGTTCCGTGAGTTTGACCTGGACATTGATGGTTTGAGCTTGCGTGGCTATCAGTAGGTAGACAGTCGTCGCACGTCGCCCTGCCGCAGCACATCCTCTCGGAGGTTGGTTGCAGAACCTCCGAGAGGATAGCCGGCGAAGCGGCGGACGATCCTCTATCGGGAGAACCCTTGATGCGTCTGTTACGAGCGCTTGTCATTCTGGCCACTCTGCTGATCGTTACCGGCGGCGCCTTCGCCGTTCACGCTTTTGTCGAATCGGCCACTCCGGTTACCCCCCGTGTCAGGGAGACCGTCGCCACCGGCCAGCAACGCGTTGTTTCGAACGAGCCCGGTCGTTTGGTTTCCTCAGCGCCCACCACTATCTCCACACATGCGGAGCAAGCAGTGATACCCGCTGCTACGACCGGCGCAGCGGCCACAGGTGCGCCGACGGCGACGCCAACCAGGTCATCCCCGACAGCCACCGAGGGCGTGCTGCGCATCATCATCGCCAGCCCAACGCCGATGCCTGCCAGATCACCCGTCATCAGCAGTCCAACGGCAGTCTCTCCCCTTCCTACTGTAACTACAGCCAGGGGAATCATGACGCCGACCGTGGAGAGCCGCGCCGTCGCTGTGGTTGCATCTCTCAGTACCGGCGATCATATCGTCTGGTCGCAGGGACGTGGTGAGACACGCGACATTTGGGTCATGGCCGCCGATGGCAGCAATCAGTCGGCGCTGACAACAGGCAACGTGCGCAATCGCGAGCCTGCCGTCTCGCCCGATGGCCGCCTGATTGCCTTCACCTCGAACCGGGACGGTAACAACGAGATCTACGTCGTGCGCAGCGATGGCGGTAACCTGCTGCGTCTGACCAACAACCCGGCCAACGACTACGCTCCTGCCTGGTCGCCCGACGGACGCTCCATTGCCTTCGTCTCTAACCGCGATGGTAATGACAACGTCTATGTGATGCGCGCCGACGGCAGCAATCAGACGCGCCTGACCGACTTTGGCGGCTTCGATGGCCAGCCAGCCTGGTCGCCTGACGGCCGGTTGATTGCCTTCACCTCCAATCGCGACGGCAATCTTAATATCTACGTCATGCCGGCAACCGGAGGGGCGGCGACCCGGCTGACGACGGACAGAAGTGATGATCGCGACCCGGCTTGGGCTCCCGATGGCAGCGCTCTGGCCTTTGTCTCCAATCGCAGCGGCCAATTCCAAATCTATACCATGAAGCCCGACGGCACCGAACAACGAGCGCTGACCAACATCGCCAAAGGCGCCGATCATCCTGCATGGGGGCCTGCCACCCCAGGAAGTAGCGGCCTGGGACGGTTCAGCCTCGCCTTTGTTGCCTACACCGGCGATGCTCCCGCGGCGGCCGCAGCCGAGATCTACACGATGCGCGGCGACGGCAGCGAGCAGCGCCGCTTAACCAGTAACACCATCGAAGACAGCGATCCAGCCTGGATTGTGACCAGCAGGTCGGTAGCCCTGGCACCGACGGTCACAATCCCCGCACAGCCACCGGCCTTGCCGACGCGGTTGCCCCTATCGCCGACGGCGGCGCCTACGCCTGCTCCCACCGTCGCTCCTTTTGCGCCAT
>Ga0272448_1003693_pt1 | contig 18043 bp, 11 predicted proteins | sample YNPCB0191_FD_202220 | JGI IMG/M metagenome (GOLD analysis project Ga0272448, IMG submission 202220) | Hot spring sediment microbial communities from Yellowstone National Park, WY, United States - YNP-CB-019-1 | ecosystem: Environmental > Aquatic > Thermal springs > Hot (42-90C) > Sediment... | reverse complement strand
ATAAAACAACCAGAAGCGCCCTTCTTTCAGGATTAAACAACCCTATTGATGTGATTCTGTATCGCCAGGAAGTACTGAAAGATTGCCTGAACAATCATCTTGCCGTCAGAAAAATGTACAACATTGCCGTAGAAGCCATTGAAAGCAAAAATAAACACTGGTGGATTGCTTCCGGAAGATTTCCCTCTTCAATTCTATTCAATTCGGTTTCCACTTTAAAGGAGCTGATGACTTTTTTACAGCAAATAAAAAACCTTGCCGGCGAACATGCCGGGAAATTCACCTCAAAAGGATTCATCCGGTTTTTTGAGGTACTGAAAAAAGAACTCGATGATGAATATTTTAACAGCGTTCAGCACCATCTCAAGGAACTGGAATTCCGGGATGGTATCCTGCTGAGCGCCATGCTGGGAAAAGGCAATAAAGGAACTTATTATACCGTCCGGAAACCTCTCAATAAAAAGAGATGGCTGGAACGTCTCTTTAAAAAAAAATCAGATGTTTTCTCGTTCCGGGTAAGTGACCGGGATATTGCCGGAACAAAAGCCCTGGGGGAAATCAAAGACGAAGGGATTAATTCCATTGCCAATACAGTAGCTCAATCGACCGATCATATCATAAATTTTTTCACAAAATTCAGAGAAGAACTTGCCTTCTATATAGGTTGTCTTAACCTGTACGACCTGCTTATTCAAATCAATGAACCTGTTGTTTTCCCTGTTCCTGCAGAAAAAAATGAACGCATCCATTCTTTTCAGGGATTATACGATGTTTGCCTTGCCCTGACCATGAAACAAAAAACAACAGGAAATGATGCCTCACTCAATGCTAAAAATCTTGTCATCATTACCGGGGCAAATAAAGGAGGGAAAACCACTTTTTTGCGCAGCATTGGATTGGCCCAACTCATGATGCAATGTGGTATGTTTGTCGCTGCAGAATCATACACAGCCAATATTTGTGATTCCCTGTTTACTCATTTCCGAAGAGAGGAAGACAGAACCATGGAAAGCGGAAAACTGGATGAAGAATTAAAAAGGATGAACGAAATCGTTGATCATATAACACCAAATTCCTTATTGCTTTTTAATGAATCATTTGCGGCAACAAATGAAAGAGAGGGATCTGAAATTGCCAGACAAATAATTAGTGCCTTGTTTGAAAGAGGCATCAGGATTTTTTTCGTTACTCACTTAATTGAATTTGCCAATCATTTTTCAGGCACACAGGGGGTTTGCTTCCTGCGTGCCGATCGGCAGCCTGACGGCACACGAACCTATAAATTAATTGAAGGCAAACCTCTGCAAACCAGTTTTGGTGAAGATTTATATTACAAAATATTTACCAGGGAATAACATATAAAAACATGACAAAAATGAAAAACTCAACCACACTTAACCCCCTCGCCAGAAAGGCTGTTGTATTCATCGTTCTTACCGGTATCGTAAGTTTATTCTCCGACATGGTGTACGAAGGGGCACGGGGCATTACGGGACCTTTTCTCCAACTCCTGCACGCCAATGCTTTCACCGTGGGCTTTTTCGCAGGACTGGGAGAACTGATTGGATATTCCCTGCGACTGGTGTCGGGATATTATGCCGACAAAACTAAAAAATACTGGACCTTTGTTTTTGCAGGTTATCTCTTAAACCTGCTGTCGGTTCCTTTGCTGGCTCTCGCCGGATACTGGCCGATCGCCGTTCTGTTCATCCTGGGTGAACGGATGGGAAAAGCCCTCCGCACTCCCTCACGCGATGCCATGCTTGCCTATGCCACCACACAAACCGGCAGAGGATGGGGCTTCGGATTGCAGGAAGCCCTGGATCAGATTGGCGCAACCCTCGGTCCACTGATGATGACCTACCTGTTGTTTGTCTCGGGCAACAATTATCACCTGGCATTTGCATGGACACTTGTACCCGCCCTGCTGGCCCTGGCCACCCTTACCACCGCAAGATGGATGTTCCCAAGACCCGAACAACTGGAAATAAAAAAGGCCGGTGTAAACCCTACCGGATTCAACACGATGTTCTGGATTTACATTGCCGCCTCTTCCTTCGTTGCCCTCGGCTATGCCGATTTTCCTCTTATTGCCTACCGTCTTAAAGCAGCCCAGATTACCTCCGACGCATGGATACCGGCTTTGTATTCCATTGCCATGGTGTCCGATGCCCTGTCGGCATTGTTGTTTGGCAGGTTATTCGACAGATTTGGGATCAACGCCTTGCTTGTGGCAAGCATGGCCGGGCTCCTCTTTGCCCCTTTTGTGTTTTTCGGAAATTTTCCTGCCGTGCTGGCAGGAGTAGTGCTGTGGGGCATTGGCATGGGGGCACAGGAATCCATTCTGAGGGCCATCATTGCAGACATGGCTCCGGCAGGTAAGGTGGCCTCGGCTTATGGCCTTTTTAATACTTTCTATGGTTTCAGCTGGTTTGCAGGAAGCGCCCTGATGGGATTCATGTACGACCATCACATCGCATGGCTGGTGATATTTTCTGTGGCCGCCCAGACAGTGGCCGTTGCCCTGTTGTTCAAAATCAGGCATGCGTATGCCAAAAACCAATGGCGGGGAAACTGATCCTGCTCCGTAAAGGATCAACAAAAACAGGATTGCATGATAAACATTGACATCCCGGGCAAAGCGCCCATCCAGGCCTGCCATCTTGTCCTTGACTACAACGGGACACTGGCCGTGGACGGAATGCTGCTGCCCGGCGTAAAAGAAAGACTGAATGCCCTTGCTGATAAAATTACCATTCATGTAATCACCGCCGATACCTTTGGGAAAGCTGCAGACAACCTGAAAGAAATCCGGTGCAGGTGCTCTGTGCTCAAGGGAAGCGGCCAGCAGCAGCAAAAGCTGGCCTTCATTCAACAACTAAGGCAGGAAAATGTGATTGCCATCGGAAACGGAACAAATGATGCACTGATGTTAAAACACGCCGCCCTGGGCATTGCTGTTATCCAGGAAGAAGGGGCTTCACTGCAAACGCTCCTGCATGCCGACATCGTGTGCAAAGAGATTACCTCGGCCCTCGATCTTCTGTTACACCCCTTACGCCTGGTGGCTACCTTGAGGGATTAATACACGCTGCTGCAGACAAAATAAAAAGTTCTTCTCTTTTTCTCGGCACGACATATTTTGGCGCTCCGAGAAATTATTTTTGCAATACGTCTACCCAACAAAGAGATTATTGGATGGTGCAAAAAGTTCAAAATTTATCTTGTAATTTGTAAAAAAATTATTTTCTGAGTAGAAGGGGGAAAAGTTAAATTAAAAAAACACCATGATATGAAAACAACAAAGAACTTTGATCCTGTTCTTTTGAATAAAGAACAATCACGAATTGACAAAGAACTTTCAGCCATTTACGAGGACCCAACTTATGATGGAATTATTGATGTAAATGCTTATTGTAAAGCCCCTATAAAAATACTTTGGGTGTTAAAAGAAGTAAATGACGAAGGTGGTTATAATCAAAGAGATGCTTTGAGTAAAATATCCCTTGAAAAAAGAAAAGGATGGTGGCAAACTCTTGATCCAATTATTTATGTGTCTTATGCAATACTAAATAATTTTATAACCTGGAATGATCAATCCTATATAACTGACAAACCAGAGATGATTAACGTGTTAAAACAAATCGCATTTATAAACATAAAGAAAGAAGCTGGTGGGTCGGTCAGTGATGATAAAATATTAAGTGAGGCATATAAAAAATATAGAAACATTATTTTATCTCAAATAAAATTATCAAACCCAGATGTGATTATTGGAGGAAACACCTTACATCATTTATGGTCTGATTTAGGAATTGATAATAAACTCATAAAACCAATAGAAGGATTTGACATTGGCTATGTTGACACAGGAGATACAATATTCATTAACACGTATCACCCAGCATATTTTATGACAAAAATGAGTGAAAAAGATAGAGGTGAATATTTTGATGCAATTGTTCAGACAGTAAAAAAATGGTATTTTAATGAAAAATAAAAAGGCTTAACAACAAACAAAAATAGTTGTGTACAAAGTGTTCCCGGACACAAAAGTTGAAAAGGGAGGAGTGTGTTTTTGACTGTCCTAGTGATAGTCCAATGGGAACACAAAATCTGATACAAAAAAATTTTATAAAGGAGATTGTATAATCCCTATTTTTCATTCACCGATTATTCAAAACTTATTCTGCTATTTTTCTGAGATTAAAAATTGCCGATTCTTTTCCGTTTTCAACAATGACAAGCTGAATATAATCATAGGAATCACTGAATTTTCTGACAATTGCCCACTTCTGATAATCGGATGTTTCGGCTAAACCTCCTTTGAATTTAAAATATAAAATTGAATCATTTTCTACTTTGTATTCAAATTCTGTTGTTTTAATATCCTTATCAGCAAAGGCATTAGCAAAATTCACTAATCCACCGTCAAGATAAATTACCCCTTTTTGATTGTCATAAAAGTTCATTTCCATATCCACCGACGACATAACCCATGCGGCAAGTGCAACACCAAGACCTTCAAGTTCATCATCTTTTTCCCCCTCATTCATGGCTTTACGCAATGCCGGAGATATGTCAATCCTGTATTTCCCTCGAAGTTTCCCACTGTCAAAAACATTGGAAGGTTGAAACAAATTACAGGAACTTAAAAGAACAATAAAAAACTGAATAAAGAAAATATTCTTTCCCATACTCTGAAGAATTTAAAGTTATTTTTAACCCACCGGCCTCTGGAACAACGGCTCCGATGATCTCGCTTTAAAGAATTCCCCCACCAACAATTAAACGCAGGGCTGAAACAATAAGAACAATTCCGTTAAGAATCATTCCGCCATTGTTTTTGCCAAAGGCTCCGAGGATAAGTCCAATGATGGCTAAAATAATTACCAGCCAATTAATCCATCCTAAAAAAGGAATTAACCCAACAATCATTAGAAGTAAAGCAATAATGCCCACGATTTTACTTGCCACATTCATTGTAATGTATTATTTAAAATTGTTTTGCCATCTTGTCTCTTTAATTCACATTTCGTTTTTTTCAAAATTAAAAAAACAAAACGTCAAAACATGTCTTTATATATGTTTTTTTATCTAAACAGTAATTGTTTTTCGCGTTCTGAAAAATATTTACGGCGACATTTTTTGTCGCTTTGGCTATGTATTTTTGTCCAAAACTACTGGTGATGGAACAGAATACAAAAAAACAGAAGACAGTAATGGGATGCATTGGCAGGATATATGAAGAAGCAAAATATTGCAGACTGTCTCCTTCTTTTTTTAAAAAAATAGGGCCTGAGCTGAAATATCTATCAGAATATTTTAAGGGAACAACAAACGAATCATTTCTCATTGCCATGTTTTTCTCTCTCAACTTCTTTAATCAAAGCGACAGAAGTCTGAAAGAATTAATTGATTACCTGAATTGCAATCCCATAAAATTCCTGGAAAAATTCAACAATGATATGGAGGCATTGTTTAAAAGAGGTATTCTTAAAAAAGAAAATCATTTCTTCCTGGACCAAACAGCCATCATTGTCCATGACAAGGTTAAAGAAGCCATCCTTAGAAATTTCCCCATGCCTTTAATTGAAAAGGAAATTACAGATGTTTTTGACCTGCTCGAAAAAATACACAATTTGTCAAAACAGCTGTCGGATGAAAAGATAGAAACATTTGAACTTTTAAATGAGGTAACAGAACTGATTTCCTCCCATTTACATTTCCCTTTGATTAAAAAAGTAAATGATCTTCCATGCAACGAAATAGAGAACAAATATCTTTTCCTTTTATTAGTATGGGAAACGTTAAAAGGAAATCCTTGTCCTGACATTGACAGAATCCTGAACAGAATTTGTAATGACAGGTCTTACAATGTACGCTTCAGACAGGAATTGTTTGCCAATGAAAATCCGCTGATGAAAGAAGGTTATATTGAATTTAATGAAGCTGACTTTTTTAATGATGCAGGAATAAAACTTTCCGATAAATCTTTGAGAATGCTGAAGGAAGCAGGAATAAAAATTCATGTCGACAAAAAGAAATACGACACTTTCATTAAACCTTCAAAAATTTATCCCAAAGATTTGTATTATAATGAACATGAAAGGAAACAACTTGATTTATTAAAAAATTTGCTGGATAAGAAAAACTTCAAAGCCATACAGGAACGGTTAAGAAAAAAAAGAATGCCGGCAGGGATTACGGCTTTGTTTCATGGGTTTCCGGGCACAGGAAAAACAGAAACAGTGTTTCAACTTGCCCGACTCACCCGGCGAGAAATTGTAAAACTGGAAATCAGTCAGTCAAAATCAATGTGGTATGGAGAAAGTGAAAAAATCATTAAACGTATTTTTACCGATTATAGAAATTTTAAAGAAGAATGTCTGCAAACACCTATCCTGTTGTTCAATGAAGCCGATGCCATCATTTCCAGACGCCAAGAGAACACTTTCTCCAATGTTGCACAAACAGAAAATGCCATTCAGAACATCCTTCTTGAAGAACTGGAGAATTTTGAAGGCATCTTTATTGCCACCACCAACCTTGTAAAAAACTTTGATCCGGCTTTTGAAAGACGTTTTTTATTTAAAATTGAATTTAAAAAACCAACTATTGAAGTCAAAGCCAGAATATGGAAAGCAAAACTACCCTCTCTTAGCGATGAGCAATGCGAATGGCTTGCGAGCCACTTCGACTTCACAGGAGGACAAATTGAAAATATTGTCAGAAAAGCTGAAATTCAGGAGGTCATTTACGAAGAACCTGTTACGATGAATCACATCATCAATTTCTGCAAGACGGAACTTTTGTTAAAACATGATGAAATTAAAATGGGTTTTATAAAAACATAACAATATGTCAACACGGGAAACAATTACGCGGCAACATTTGATTATCCAGAAGGTCAGGAAATTTCCTGCTTCATTTTCGGAAATTTGTGATTACCTCAAGGAACAATCGGAAATACAGGGATACAATTTCAATGTGTCAAGGAGAACTTTTGAAAGAGATCTTGCCGACATCCGGTTTCTTTATGGAATAGATATCCGGCTGAACCGGACGGATAAAGTGTATTACATTACCCATGAGGAAGAACATGACATCCATCAAAGAATGCTGGAGAGCTTTGACATTTTTAATGCTTTAAATCTCTATGAAACAATTTCAGATTACATCCATCTCGAAAAGTATCCTCCCCGGAGAACAGAGAACATCAATGGACTGCTGCATGCCATTAAAAATAAACTGCAGATATCTTTTTTATACCACAAATTTGAAGAAAAAGAACCCAGTGAACGAACAGTGGAACCCTATGCCCTTAAAGAATTTAAAAACCGATGGTACATTGTTGCAAAAGATTTGAAAGACAACAAAATAAAAAACTTTTCCCTCGACAGGTTAATCGCTATGGAAATCAAAAAGAAACATTTTCAATGGCCGGAAAATTTTAATGTAAAGGAACATTTTAAGCATTATTTTGGTATCATTCATCTCGGCCAGAAAGAACCCAGTGAAATTATCCTGTCTTTCAGTCCCTCGCAGGGAAAATACATTAAAACATTACCGCTTCATGAATCCCAGACTATTTTAAAAGACAATGAAGAAGAACTTCGTATCAGGCTCAATCTGGTAATAACGTATGATTTTTTGATGGAAATTTTATCGTTTGGCCAGGAAGTGAAGGTAATTCAACCTAACGACTTGATTAGGGAAATTAAAAAAAATTATCAGAATGCACTTAAACAATACGACCATGACTGAAGAGGAAATCAACAAGATGAATAATTTGATAGAGCAAAATAACTTCTCTGCTGATGAATTTTATTCATTGCTGATGTCTCTGCAACTAAAATATAATTTTGAAATCAAAGTGATTGATTACGAATATTACAATGAAAAAAGAATGAAAGAGGCAAAACAGAAAAAAGAAAAGTGTGTCTGTATGCAAAATTTTGAAAAGGCAGCCTGGTTCCGTGATATAGAAATGAAATGCCTGCAATATCTTCATTTAATCTTTAAAATGAAAGTAGAGAAAACGACTTTTCGCTACAAACAAAATCAGTTACTGTTTTTTTATTTTGGAAATACGAGCAATGATCAGTTAATCAAAGAACTTTTTACTTTGTTTATAACAAACACCCTTCCTCAGCCAATCTGTTGTTGCCGGATGAGGAATCTTATTTTTATCCATCCTTTTTTTTGTTTGCCCTGTTTTCAGTGCTAAGAAATTGCCGACTTAAATTCCTTCAGGCGGTTGATATATCCCTGCAATTCCTCATGATTGTTTTTGTCGTTTGAGAGAATCTGTTCAACATCCCTCGTTTCATTGTTCACAAAAAACAAAGCCTGCCGGTGAATGGCATCAATGGATTTAATGATTTTTTCGGTGAGGCAGGAGATGTAACGGTAGAGATTTTTTTCCACTTCCACCGGAATTTGTTTGCGGAAGTGATGATAAAACAGTGGTTTGAACCACCGCATCGGCAGGAAGAACAGCAGCATGTCAAGGTGGGAATCAAAAGCACGGAACACTGAGACATCGGGCCTGTCAATCCCTGAAAATTCTATCTGCCACGATACCCCGGGCAGGTCCACTCCGAAGAGCTCCTTTATCCTGTCGTTGAGCCGCTGCCTGTATTGCAGGGCCGAATATTCGTAATACCCGGCGGCTTCCTTGACAATCTGGTTCACCTGGCTGTAACATTCATCGTCTATCGCAGTTATTTCATCGCCGATGGTTGTCTTCAGCCATTGTTCAAAATTCCTCGACACCCTGAACAGCGTACCTTCCCACGAAGGATAATCCACCTGAAACCGTGCGATGAGCTTTTCAATGATCTTGTCCCTGTAAGGCAAAACAATGGCTTCCAGCCTGCCCCTTGTTTCATTCTTAAAGGAAGTGCCCGTAAGAAGCATTTCCTTTTCGTGATGGTGCCTGTTGGATTTTATTTCTTTGATGATCCTGCTGATGGTTTCTTTTTCCTGCTCCCGTTTTAAGACGGTATGCAGGGCAAGTTCAGTGTACCGTATGCTCTCTTCAATGGTGGTATGAAGTTTATAGCGGATGATTTCATCTTTCTTTTTTTCAAAATCACGATTCAGCGGATTGATAAATGATTCTATCAGCGTTTGCCTGCAGGCGGGCATGCCATTAAAAATAGAATATTCAAACAAGGGAATCTCCCGGGGAATGGCTTTCTTCAGCGATTCACGGATGTGACTTTTGATTTCTTCAATCTCGGCAGCTTTGAACAGGTCTGTTTTTGTAATCACAAGGGCCATGTCGCGGCAATGGAGGGAAGTGCTTTTAATAAGATTGAGATCGTCTTCCGACAAGGGCCGTTCGGCGCTTATGCTGATGATGGCCACTCCCGTAAACGGCAGCCACTGGAGGGTGGCTTCGCTGTTGTGCCTGTAAAAACTGCTTAACCCGGGGGTATCCACAATGCTGATATTTTTAAATGGCTCCATGACGGGATGTTCAACAATGGCAAGGGCAACCTCACGGGTGTTTTCAGGATTGTGTTTTTCGGTTACATACAAAGGTAATTCATCGAGCGTGGTGGTAATTTCTTTTTTATTAATAAACCTGACGATAAGCCGGGGATTCAGGCCATATTGCAGGCGGGTAACAATGGCTGTCACAGGCACAACCCCCACCGGGACAATGGGCTGACCCACGATACTGTTAACCAGCGAACTTTTCCCTGATTTAAATTGTCCCAGCACAGCCACATGGATGGTTTTGCTATTCTTATCCAGCAGGTTTGCCACAGGAATGGTCAACTGAGGAGCACCTGTGGCTGCATTGATCCGGGCTATTTCATTAATGATTGTCTGGTAAGCTTCCATTCGTCCTGAAAAATCATTACTGTTTTGGCAAAATTAAAAAAAATATCCTGTAAATCATGTTAAATAAATTTAAAAATCAAATTCATACAAAAAAGTTTTTAAGGAAAATTTTTAATTCCCGGAGAAACGGAAAAATAAAATCTTAACCCCGATGACTTTGTCCGGGGTTATGCTCTCCCATGCAAAGGAAAATTTAATCCTCTAAAAATTCTGCAAAATTCTCCGGATTAGAAAAAATTTTATTAAAGTACTTATTTTCAACAATATAAACTTATACACATAGTCAGAAGATGCTTATTTTTTTGAGAAAAATGAAACATTGTTGCACACAAAAAAGACATTTGTACACACGTTGAATAAAAAATCTTCCTTATCTTGTTTCCACTTAAAACTTAAAATGAATATGGAAAATTCTACAAAAAATTTGAGGGTAACCGTAACAGCCCTGATGGTATTGTTGTGCATGAATGTTTTTGCGCAGACAACTCCTACCTTCAATGTCACCCAGAACACAGCAACGCTGGGGCAGGGCTCCCGGTTGCAGCAGGTACTTCGGGTGCAGTTAAGAACGTATGCTCGCGACCGGCTAAGCAGTATCTCATTCCGTCTCATCGGAAGAAACAACATCCAATCAGTACGGCTGTATAATGGACAGGGAACAAATACATGGTATTTGTGGCAAAACCTGTATGGTAATGAAATCAGTAGCCTGACCAGCGACACCATTACTTTTACAGCCACAGGCAATGAAACGTATGATTTGACCAACGATGTGTATCTTTTCCTGCTGGTGAATGTAAAACCTGAAGCTACGGTGGGACAGCTAATTGACGCAGAATGTCTGAACGCCGTGATCAACAAAACATGGACTCTGAAACCGGCAGCAGGAAATCCGGCAGGTGCGCGTAAGATAGTGGCTCCGCTGAATGGAACCTATACGATCAAAGGTCCCTCGGGGCCCAATAATTTTACCAAACTTTCAGCAGCCATTGATACCCTGAACCGCTGGGGTTACAATGGCAATGTTACTTTTCTTTTGAAGGATGATTCTGTTTTTGCTGAAAATTTTTCAGGTAAATATATATGGCAAACTTCTTCTGTGTACACCCTCACTTTCAAGCGGTCGGGCGACGGCACATCCATGCCTGTGGTAAGGCCCACAGGGACTACCAGTGCTGACGATGCAGGGTTTACTTTCTGGGGAACAGACAACGTGGTGATCGATGGCATTATGATCGATGGTCCAACCGTAGGAACCAACTTTGTGGAATATGGCATCAGGCTGCGCAATGCCAAAGACGACGGATGCCAGCAGGTAACCATCCGGAATTGTGTGATTCAACTGGACAGCCTATATGACAGTCGCTGCATATACACCACCAGACAGGTGCCTCTCATCTCAACGGATGGAAACTTCAATAAATTAAAAATTCTGAACAACGTAGTCAGAAATGCCCGCTGGGGAATCAGGCTGGACAATGGCAACTATTCTCCTTTTCAGGAAGACAGCGTATACATCATAGGAAATACGGTCTCTAACCTGGCTATTAACAGTGACAATTCGGGTATCTATGCCAGAGATGTAAAGAACCTGATTGTGGCCAGCAATGAAGTCAAAGACATTCGCCTCGGCACCAATTACCAGAACTGGATCCGCGGCATTGATGTGGCTGCCACCAATTTGTATGTGATAGCCAATAAAGTACATGGCATCACCAATCCGGGAAACAATAACAACTCCCGGGCAATCGGCATCATCGCTTACGGACAAAACAACTATGTTATTAACAACATGGTGTGGGATGTGAATGTCACTGGTGCTACCACTGTAGGAGCAGGCGGTGAAGTGGTCCGCGGTATTTCTGTACAGGGCTACAACAACATCGGTTACTGCTATGTGTACAACAACAGTGTCTTTCTGAATACGGTGACTAATCCCACAAACGGCCAGTGGGTATCGGCCATCCATGTGGAAAACAACATCACCTGGTGCGAACTGAAAAACAACATTGCCATCAACCGTTCCACCGGTGCAGCAGCAATGAAAAACATGGCCCTGTATTACAATATTGACAATGTCCGCACATACAGCCTGGAATCCAATAACAACCTGTTTTATGCAGGAGCACCCAGTGCAGTTAACCTGATTGCCAGAATGAACGGTAACGACAGGCAAACCCTTCTGTTGTACAAGCAAAACATGCAGGGAGCTGACATGCAGTCGGTATCCGATAGCGTTCACTTTACAGGCGGCGACCTGCATATTGACAACAGCTTTGCCACGGTGGTGGAAGGCAATGGTCTCCCTATTCCTCTGGTAACTACCGATATTGATGGCGAACCGCGGGATCCTTTGCATCCCGATATCGGAGCCGATGAGGGAAATTTTGGAGTAGCCATCGATACCGTGGGTCCCATTATCAAACATGTGCCTATGCAGGATACCACCTCGCTGTTACCTCCCACTCTTGTGGTGGAAATTACCGATATTTCCAAAGTGGATACCACCCTCAACAAACCCCGTGTGTGGTACCGTAAAACAACCAACGGCACTACTTTTGGAGCTAACAACAGTTCTTTCAATGGCTGGAAGTGGGTGGAACCTTCCAACAACTCCTCTCCGTTTATTTTCACCCTCGACTATTCCTTGTTGAACGGCGGAGCCCCCACAGCCGGAACCACTATTGAATACTTTATTATGGCTCAGGATTATCACGTGAATCCCAATCTTTCCCTGGTGCCTTCCAATGGAGCCTATACAGCCACAACCGTATCCAACATATCGGCAATAACCATCGGGAATCGTTACCGTTACAAGATTCTTTCGGCAACTCCTTACAGTGGCGACATTCATGTAGGCGCCGCTCAGGCCGCTCCTTTTAACTCCCTGCCCAGTGCAGCAAATGCCCTGAACAACGGATGGATTAACGGACCTGTGCGTCTCCTTCTTGATGACCCTGTATATAACCTCGGAACCACCACCGTGACTTTCAATGAAATTAAAGGAGCCAGCCGTGTAAATACCATTACCATCAAACCCAATACAGGCACAACTGTAACAATTAGTTATGCCCCCAATGGCAACAATTCGGCAGCCATTGTACTGAACGGATCCGATTACTTTATTATTGACGGGTCCAACACCGATGGAGGAACCTCACGCGACCTGACCATCCAGACCACTACCAATTATTCCGGTGCCGTTATTAATGTCCGTTCTCTCGGAACCGGCAAGGGTGCCCGTTGCAATACCATCAAGAACTGTATTATCTGCGGGCCATTCGGATTAACCTATGACTTGTACGGCATAGCTTCAGGAGGAACGCCGATATCGCAGGGCGATGACAATGATTCATTGATCATTGAAAACAACCTCATCTACCGGCTCCGGATGGGGATCTATGTCAAAGGCAATCAAACAGGGGTGCACGATTATGTAAGGATTGTGGGCAACACCCTCGACTCGCTTACCTGCTATGGGATGGAAATCCAACGGGTGCAGGACCTGCTGATTGAAAGAAACGTAATTAAAAACGTGCTCACCGGCGGGGACGGAAACGACCGTGCTGCCATTAACATTCAGACTTCAGTAACCAACGCCGTCATCTCCCGCAACATCATAGACAACATCACCAAAATACCCAACATCAACAACCGCATCACGGGAATCGCGGTGGATCCGGGGCATCAGAATGCCGGTATTACCATTGTCAACAACATGATTACCCGTGTGCTCGGAGAACATTCTACAGGAATATACCTTAACAACATCGGAAATTTCTCCGTCAAACATAATACCGTGTACCTGACAGGTGATGTGTCGGCATTCAAACCTGCCCAGAACACTTATCATTCGTGCCTCCGTCTCGAATCGGACAACATCAGAAATGGGACCATTCTCAACAATATTTTTGTGAACAACATTAAAACCTACGATACGCTGGTGGGAGGAAACACTTATTACAACACCTACAACATTTATATCAACACCACCGCAGCACTGAGTCCCACCCTCACGTGCAACTACAATGTTTTCTGGTACTCCAATCAGGGACCTGTAAACAACAGCGGTTATACAGGTCGTTACAACAACACCAACCGGCGCAGGCTGAATGACTGGATCACACAGGTGGGGGTGGATGTTAATTCCCTGCGCGACAGTGTGAAATTTGTTGATGTGGCCGATGCCCATCTCAATCCCGCCTATTCCACCAAAGCAGAAAGTGCAGGCACAGATGCCGGCATCACCGTGGACATCGACGGGGAAGCACGTTCATCGACTCCCGACATAGGGGCTGATGAAGGGAATTTCATTCCTGCCGCTTCAGTCAAAACATCGGTGGTTAGCGTTTCGCCCTATCAAGTGCCTATCTACAATCCTTCGGCCACGGTAATGCTGCAGGCCAAAGATGCTTCGGGCAACAATGTAACCACAGGCGGGGAAAAAGTTTCATTCTCCATCAAAGACCTTACAGGATATTCGCTGGCTACCATCGGAGCCGTTTACGACAGTCTTAACGGCCGTTACACAGCTCCCCTGACCGCCACACGCGTGGGTAATCCCGTATGGATAACAGCTTTAATAGGCGATGTGGCTGCAGATGACACAGGCACCTTTGTGGTGACCAACACAACACCTTCAGACATCATGCTAAGCAAAACGAGAGTAAACGAAGGCAGCTGGACCAATAAGTTTGTTGCCCGCCTCTTCACCACCGATCCCGACGCATCTCAAGGAGACAAATACACCTATTCACTGGTGACAGGCACTGGAAGCACAGACAACGCCTACTTTACCATCAGCAACGATTCGCTGTTCATTACAGCCAATGTAGCTTATGCCACCAAAGCAAGCTATGCCATCCGGATACAAACCCGCGATATAGGTAATGCTACCTTCCAGAAAGCATTTACCATTTCCGTCAATGCTGCTCCCACCAACATCACTTTGCCTGTTTCGGTGGTTAACGACAGCACCCCGGCAGGCACCCTGCTGGGCAACCTGAGTGCTACCGATCCCAACGGAGGAGGAGAAACATTTACCTACCAACTGGTACCAGGTCCGGGCGACACCAACAACATTGCCTTCCATATCACAGGCAACCAGCTGTATATTGATTCCATGCCGGTGTATGCCAGCACCAAAACCTTATACCTCCGGATTCAGGTAATGGATCAAGATTCACTCACTTACCAGAAAGCCTTCGCCATTCCGGTGAATACACGTCCCACCAACATCTACCTCTCACCCCAATCGATAGCTGAAGCACAACCTAAATTTTCACTGGTAGGAACACTGAATGCCGAAGACCCCAACGGAGACGGCCTTACCTATTCGCTTAATTCTTCCCTGGCCGACAATGCCAAATTTGGCATCACAGGAGGAAATAAACTCATTACCAACGAGATTTTTGACTATGAAACCCAGAAATTCTATACCGTGGTCATCAGAGGAACCGATCCGGGCGGGTTGTACATTGAAAAACAGTTTGTCATTACCATCACCGACGTGTATGAACCTCCTACGGACATTACCCTGTCTTCGCAGGAAGTGATTGAAAACAAGCCTGCAGGCACAGTGGTAGGCCGTTTTACCTGCAATGACCCCGACTCAGGCGATGTGGTCATTTACTCACTGGTCACAGGCACAGGAAGTACCGACAACGCCAGTTTCAAAATTTCCGGAGATTCGTTGCTCACCAACGCCATCTTTGATTACGAAACCAAAAAGACCTATTCCATCCGGGTGCGTGCCACCGACAAAGGCAACAAATCATTCGACAAAGTATTTACCATTTCGGTGGTGGACGAAAATGAAACAGGAATCACAAAAGCCCTTTCGGAAGTTGCCGCACTTTATCCCGTGCCTTGCCATGGCATCCTGAACATCCGGTACAAAGCCACAGGTAAACCTGTACTTACCGTGTCGGATCTGCTGGGCAGGGAAGTGTACAATGGAACCATCACCAGCGACAACACCGTGCTTGACCTGAATCACGTGGCAAAAGGAATGTACATCCTGAAAATCACAGACAACGGAAATGTGTACACCGGAACAATCCTGATAGAATAAATTTGTTTGCTCAACAGATAAAAGGGGACGGTCATTCTGTCCCCTTTTTATTTTTTAAAATAAATGCATAGCTTTATCTGCTGAAAAAGCTCAGATGAGCATCAGGTTTCATGAGACTGATGAAACCTGAAAAATAAAAATTAAAATCTTTTACACCATGAAAAGAACCTTCGTAGTTACAGGAATAATTGTTTTACTGTTTGCGGGATGCACAGGTAAAAAACATGGGTGGAAATTATATTCTCCCGACTCATCACTATGTGTTGAATTTTTACACACCGGCGAAGGGACACTGTCGTACCGGGCAATCCTGCATAACGACACAATGATTCATCTTTCTCCCATGGGCATTGTCCGCAATGACGCTGACTTTTCCGGTAATCTTTCTTTTGTTCAGGCCGATCCGGTAAAACACATCGATCAATCGTATGTGATGAAATCAGGAAAAAAACTTAAATGTTCTTCTCATGCCAATGGCTACACTTTTCATTTCCGGTCGGGAAGCAAAAAAATGTGCGTGGAATTTTATGTGGCCAACGACGGGATGGCTTTTCGTTATTTATTTCCTGAAAAAGACACTGCCCGTTATGTAATTACAAAGGAATGCACAGCCTTTTCGATCCCTTCAGGAAAGGCATGGATGGCTCCCTACGACAAACCTACACAGTGGAGTCCTGCCTACGAAACAGTTTACCAGAATGGCATTCCCGTGGGAACGCCTTCGCCTTACAGGGAAGAAGGATGGGCCTTCCCCATGCTGTTTGAAATAAACAAAAAATGGATGCTCATTACTGAATCCAACACGCCGGAAAATTATTTTGCAGCCCACGTAAACAACGACTCTGCTTCAGGGATTTATTATGTATGCATGCCGCTGGCAGCAGAAGCAGCAGGACTGGGTACCCCCGAGCCTGTGTCGTCCCTGCCATGGACAACCTCATGGCGGGTCATCATCCTCTCGCCTTCGCTCAAAGGAATCTTTGAATCCACGCTGGTAACCGATGTGGCAGACCCCTGTACAGAGGGCGATTTCTCATGGGTACGGCCCGGCCGTGTGGCATGGAGCTGGTGGAGTGATCCGGGCAGTCCCAGGCAATACAGTACCCAGAAAGAATTTATCGACCTGGCTCATGAAATGGGATGGGAATATGTGCTGGTGGATGCAAACTGGAACAGGATGGAAGGAGGAACCATCGAAGATGTGATTCGTTATGCGGCAGAAAAAGGAATCAATGTGTGGCTGTGGTATAATTCCGGAGGACCTCATAATCCGGTTACTGAGGCTCCGCGCGACCGCATGTATGATGCTTCGGCAAGAGAAAAAGAAATGCAATGGCTCTCACAACAGGGAGTAAAAGGAATTAAAGTAGATTTCTTCGGATCGGATAAACAAATCCTGAATAAACTTTCACTCGACATTCTTCGTGATGCTGCCCGCCATAAGATCATGGTTAACTTTCACGGATGCACCCTTCCCAAAGGATGGTCACGCACATGGCCTCACCTGCTGGGCATGGAAGCAGTGAAAGGAGAAGAATGCTACATGTTCGATTCTCTGTACCCTTCCCGGGCCCCTTATTTGAATACCATTTATCCGTTTACCCGCAACGTCGTTGGCCCGATGGACATAACCCCTGTGGGGTTCACCTTCCAGCGGTATCCTCACCAAACCACCTTTGCCCATGAACTGGCGCTGGCAGTGGTATGCGAATCGGGTGTGGTTCATTTTGCAGATGCAGCAAAAGTATATCGCCGTTTGCCCGCCGGCCCAAAAGAATTTCTGAAAGCAATTCCTGTGGCATGGGACAACAGCATCCTCCTGGAAGGATATCCCGGCGAATACATTGTGGTGGCAAGAAAAAAAGACCAGGACTGGTACATTGGCGCCTTGAACAGCACGGATAAAAAGAAAGAAATAACCATCGTTCTTGATTTTCTCGGGGCCGGTACATACAACGCCCTTGTGATCAACGACGGGGAAAAAACTTCTTCCTTCGCTTCATACCGTCAAACAGTCACTGCTTCGGATACCCTGAGGCAAACCATGCTTCCCCGGGGAGGATTTGCAATACAGATTTTACGCTGAAAACACATCACGAACACACAGAAAAA
>Ga0272448_1003691_pt1 | contig 18049 bp, 12 predicted proteins | sample YNPCB0191_FD_202220 | JGI IMG/M metagenome (GOLD analysis project Ga0272448, IMG submission 202220) | Hot spring sediment microbial communities from Yellowstone National Park, WY, United States - YNP-CB-019-1 | ecosystem: Environmental > Aquatic > Thermal springs > Hot (42-90C) > Sediment... | reverse complement strand
GCACGCCCGTGCTCGACCTGAAACCATACTCCCCCGGCCAAGATTCAGCCTCCCATGTCAGAGTTCCCAAGTGGGCGGCGGCGAAATGAAAGTGCAGATTCAGAACCGCACGTCGGCGGCCACGATGAAATTGCGGCCGGGTTCGTTCACGCCGGAGCCGTGGATGCGATATTCTTTATCCGCGATGTTCTCCAACGCGACGGTCAGGTTGGCGTGCGGGTTGATCCGCCAGCCGCCGCGCACGGTGAATACGGCGTAGCCGGGCGTGCCGCTGGGCGGGATGCGGTTGTCGGTCAGGTCGGCGGAAGCAAGTTTGTCGGCCTTGTCGGCCATCAACGTTACGGCCTCGGCCCAGAGCTTCCTGTTCGGCGTCTCCCAGCGCAACCCGACTTCGCCGCTGAGCGGCATGACACGACTCAAATACTCCGTTTCCGTCACCGGTGATGAGGTCGGGTAGCCGTCCACCTTGCCCTCCATCCAACTGACCCAGCCGAACATCGTCCATTACGGCAGAAACCGGTAGCGCGCGCTCAACTCGATGCCCTGCAAGTAGCCGTCACCGGCGTTGCGCTTGGTGACTTCGAACGCGCCGCTGATGATGTTGCCGGTCGGAGCGCGAACGATCATGTCGCGGATGTCGGTGTAGTAGTACGACAGTTCCGCGTCGAACTTGTCGTACTGCGCCTTCAGCCCGATCTCGCCGGTGATGAACTCTTCGGGACGCAGTCCTGGCGCGGCCGTCTCGATTTCGCCGCTGCGTGCGATGTCGAGCCGGGTCAGGTCGGAAAGGTTCGGTGCGCGAAATCCCTGCGAGACGCCGGCAAAGATGTGCCAGTGGTTTTGCTCGTCCAGTTGATAAATCACGCGTCCACTGCCGACGGCAGAATGCCAGTCATCGCGGAGCGACATTTGCGTGCCGGTGATCGGGTTGCGAACTTTGCCCGCGTCCACGCCGGCATAAGTGTAGCGACCGCCGAGGATCAGTTTCCAGCGTTGGCCGAACGGGAGTTCGTCTTGTACGTAAAGGCCGACGAGGTCGTAAGTCGCATCATCGGCGACGGGGCCTTGGATGGCGACGGCGTTGACGGTGCCGTTGCTGTTGTAGGTGGTCTGGCCGGAGTTGACCCAGTCCCGGTAATACTCCGCACCGTAGGTCCATGTCCCGACCGGGCTGGGCGACACCAGTTGCGCCCACAACCCCATCGTGTGCACGTCCACTACCGACAACTCGCGGCGGAAATTGTTCCGCAACAGGTTCATGTCCTCGCCTTGGAACTGATACGATGCGCTGAGCCGCAGCGAATCTACCGCGCCAACGATTTCGTCGGCATGGTATTGCAGGTAGGCGAGGTCGCGGCGCTGGTCGTAGATCAATTCGCGGTCGGAGCCGATGGCGGTGCCGTGAAACGGAACGGCATAAATGGTCCGATGCGTCCGCCATGCGTCGTCCTGAACCACATGCTGCCAGGCAGCGACCAGCTTCCGCGTGTCGGCGATGCGGTATTCCGCTTTCAGGTCGGTGTCCCACTCGTCGTAACCGGTTTTCGGCTGCTCACTGATGTCGCCGTAGGATTTCACCGACACGCCAGCCATGAAAGAAAACGGGCCGGTTTTCCCGCCGGCTTCGGCGCGTCCCGTATGGGAGTCTTCCGCGCTCGCAAACCGGTAATACACGCGCCCCGTCAGATGATCGGGCGGCGCCAACGTCAGCGCGTTGACCGTGCCGCCGATGGCATCGCTGCCATAGAGAACGGAACTCGGCCCCTTCACCAGTTCCAGCCGTTCGACGGAGAACGGGTCCACCGTGTTCCAGTATTGGTTCGGACCGTCACGAAAGGTCGAGTTGTTCAGACGGATGCCGTCAATCAGCAGCAACGTCCGAAATCCGGTAGACCCGCGGATGTACGGCGAGCCTTGCCCGTGTGCCGTCTTTTGGATCATCACGCTCGGAATCTCCCGCAACGCCTCCGGCAGCGTGCGCGACAGATGTTCGTCCTGAATCACATCGCGCGAAAGCGACAGCGCCGAGTATGGCAGGTCAAACGCCACGCTCTCCGAGCGGGTCGCCGTGACGACAACTTCCGGCAACCGCGCCGCCCAATTGGTCTGCGCCACAGCGGCTGCCGTCGAGGTGACAAACAACAAAGCCACAATCAAGGTTCTACCGAGCATGGAACGAGACAATAACCGCGTCGCTGTCTATTCCACCATGACAAAATCTGTGCTGACACAAAACCATCGCACAGCGATTACTGCTGGCGGCCTTCGATGGCGCAGAGCAGGATCGCGGCGGCCAGACCGAGGCGCCGGTCGAGCAGGTTCATCGTGTCCGGCACAAAGTCCACCGCGATCTTCATCACGAACGGATTGAAGTTTTCTTGGAAGACGCAGACCGTCTGGCGACAGGACGGCAGCGTCCCCTCGACGGTGAAGAGAATGGCCCACACTTCTTGTGGAACGATCGTTCCATGAAAAGTGTGGGTTGAAATCCGTGATGGGAGGGCGGCTTTTGTTTTCTTTTCTTTCGGTGTTTCGTCAGGGTTTGGCAAACCACGGTTTGGCAAGCGGATCTGTGGTCAGGAACTCCAGCAACAGGTTGGCCACCTTCATCCGACCGGAGTCGCTGGGATGGACGCCGTCGCCGCCGAAATCGCTGCGCTCCCAGACGAGCTTGTCGAGCTTGCGGCCTTTCGCGCCTTCGGCCCAAAGATACGGACCCCAGAGCAACAGCGGGGATTTGGATTCGGCGAGTTCCGGGTCGCCTTTGATCTGGCGCTGAATTAGCCAACGCGCAGGGAAGGCGCTTTCGTAGGCGTACGGTTCCGGATTGAGGCTGCCGGTGGCGTAGCCGCCGTAGGTGCGGCTGCCGAGATAGGCGATGCGAAGATTGGGGAACAACTTGCGGGCGTTGTGCAACACCGCGAGCGTGTCGCGCTCGAGTTTGCGGCCGTGCTCCTGCAACGATCCGCTCGGCGATTTGTTGGCGAGTTTGATCCAGGCAACCTGCACTTGTTGCGGCGAAACATGAGCAGCCTCCAAGCGCCGCTTCGCTTCCGTCCACGGACGCGCCTCGGGCGGAGCCCATTCAGCCATCGCCTGGCCGCCTTGCGCGCAGTCCACGATGGTGACCTTCGGTGATTTGTGCGGCGATTGGTCGGCGATTTGTTTGAACCGCGAGAATTCCTGTGTGGCGTTGGACATGCTGATGGCAACAAACCCGATGGTGCCCTTGTCGTCGGGTTGCCCGGCGGCGTTGAGCGGTCGGATGCGGGCAAGCTGAGCGAGCGCGGCGTTACGGTGCGCGTCGGGCGGCGTGTTCTGGCCACCGCCGTAGAGGCCGCCATCTTCGCCTTCGTAACGGTCGGAGGCAGTCATGTCGCAGAGTGGGATGAGGCGCTCCGGCGCTTTGCGTTGGTTGGCGGCGCGGCCAGCCTTGCCGCCGCGCGCGGCCATGGCGCGTTGCAGATAAGCCTGTTCGTCGGCGCTCAACGTCTCGCCGTGTTGACGGCGCTGGAGCAAGGCGCGGGCTTTCTGGAAGTCAATCGGTTCGTTGGGGGACTGGCCGTGCAGAGAGCCAAGGCTCATCACGACAAGCAAGGCAAACAAGGCGGAGAGCTTCATGCGGAATGAAACACCGAGCTGGGGAGGTTGGTTGCGCGAAAAGCACCGGTTCACATCGGGGGGGGAACCGGATTCGGTGTTGATTTCCGAGTGAGTTTGAGGGGTCAACTCCACACACTGCACATTTGGTTTGAGGAAGCTTTGGGGGCTCTGAAACGAGCCCGTCGTTTCGAGACTGGTGGCGAGATCGCCTTCTCACGCATCGCATCTTATTCGCGCTTTAATTCGATGCAACACAAACTGCGCGGCGAATCAAGGACAGCACGCCCCCTTTCCCCCACAGGGTCAGCGGTACTATCGCTCCTTGGCCAGTCTATCACGGCATCAAGGCGGCTCAAGGGGTTGCCTTTGGCCCGAAGCCATTGCAGGCGGAACTCTACGTCAAAGAGTCCGGGGGCGGCAGTGGTCTTGAAGTTCTTCAGAACGTTCCATTTGCCCATCGCTGCTCTTTGCTTTCGATCGCCTCAATCTTTCTGATCGTTTTCATCAGTTTCCGGAGGTGGCCATCTTCTACCTCTTGGGAATTCGCGCCAACGCTTCTTCGGCGGCGAACCGCACCGTCCAGTACGGATCGCGCAGGGCGGCGCGCAGTTTCGGTATCGCCCGCGCGTCGCCGATGCGGCCGAGCGCCTGCGCCGCGCGCAACCGCACCAGCTCGTCGTGATCGTCCAGCGCCGCCAATGCGGCGTCGAACGCTTCGCGCGCGCGCAGATGACCGAGCGTGTAGAGCGCCGTGGCTCGCGTCTTCTCGCGTCCGAGCAACGGCAACACGGCGGGAATCGCGTTCGTTGCCGTCTCGAACCGCGCGAGGAAATAACAGCAGACACGCGCCGCCTCGTCGCTTTGGGCCGAGCGGATGGCTTCCATGAGCATTGGCGCGGCGTTGGTGCCGACGATGTCCACCAATTCCTCCACTTTCGAGCGGAGCGACACGTTCGGGGAGTCGGCGCGGGTCAACAGATACGGCAACACCTCTGCTGCGCGCGCTTTCAATTCCTTGTTGGCCGCCTCTGCGTCCTCATCGCTGATGGCGCGGCGAATCAACCGTTCCACCGGGTGGGTCACATCCACGGAGCGGTAGCGTTGCCTCTGGGAGGCGGTCTGCGATTGGGGTTCCGTGCTTTGGTGGAATGCGGTCGCATCCGTCCAGAGCACTGGGCGCGCCTCGCAATCCAGTCCCGCGCCGTAGAAAGGTTTTGTCCACGAGGTGTTGTTGGTCTGGCCCTGCGAATAAACGTCGTGGCCGGCCAGGTCCAGCAGAAGCGCCATCGAGCCGTACTCGCGGCGGGCGCCGTCGTGGCCGGCTGCCTGAGAGCGCAGCGGGTCGGCGCCGATGTAGTGGTCGTTGCCCGACCGATCCAGGAGCAGGGCAAACGAATTGTAGAGCGCGGCGCCCTGCGCGGTGCTCTCGCCGCGATAGCGGTCGTGGCCGGCGCGGTCGAGCAACAGGCCGACGCCGTAATCGTGCGCTGCGCCCTGACAGATGGCGTGCGCGGAGTAGGTGTCGTTGCCGCGCCAGTCAATGAGCGCGCCGCTGGAGAGATGAATGCCCGCGCCCTGACAGTACTGGTGCGCCTGGTAAGTGTCGTTGCCTTCGCGGTCCAGCAACAGGCCGACCGAGTACCAATAGCTCGCGCCCTGTCCGTAAACGCCGGCTTCGTAGCGGTCGTTGCCGCCGAGGTCGCAGAGCACGCCGATGCCGCCGCCGGCGAACGGACGCATCCCGAACCCGAATCCTTGCGAGAGCGAGAAGTTCTGCCCCGGCGTCCACGAGCAGGGATATTTCCCGCCGGCAAAATACGAATCGTCGCCGCCGGCGTCCAGGAGGAGGCCGTAACCGTTGACGCTGCCGAAGCCTTGCGATTTGTCGGCGGCGCGGTAGCCGGTGTCGCCGCCGCCTTGCCAGAGAATGCCCGCGCCGAAAAAACCGGCGCCCTGAGAAAACGTGTCGGCCTCGAAGTGATGACGGCCCTTGCCAGTGAGAAGCGCGCCGCAGCCGAACAGACCTGCGCCCTGCGCAACGTGACGCGCGCTGAAGGTGGCATTGGAGCCGAAGTCGGCGAGGATACCGATGCCGAAGAGGCCCGCGCCTTGCGCGACGATGTTGGTGGAGACGTAGCGGTTGCCGTGACCGGTGGCGATGACGATGGCGATCGGTCGCCCTTCCAGTCCGTTGGCGCCGCCGGCGGAGTTGAGGAAAAGATTGTCGTGGCCGGTGGCGATGAGCAGGAACGCTTCATTGGTGAACGTCTGATGCGAGGCGCTGGTGCAGATGATCTTGCCAAGCGGCGTGTCGGCGATGAAATCGCTCGCGGGAAGTTTGGTGACGGCTTCTTCAACGGCGCGCGAGAGTTTGTCGAAGGCCGCCAACAACGCGGCGCGGTCCAGTGGCACGTGGAGGATGGCGTTGGCGAGTTCGTCGTCCTGCAGTTCGAGCGCCTTGTCGCGGCGGAACAGGTCGGGAGCAAGACGTTGTCGGTCGGCCTTGTCGCTGATGAATTCCATCGCCCACGCCTCAAAGGCGGCGCGATTCGGTTTCGGCAGCAACGGCCTGACGGCGATCGCGGTGTCGTAGATGAGTTGGACGGCGTTTGTAGCCGCGGCGCTTTGTCGCCGCGTTGGGAGATCACGCCGGCAGAGCGGCGTGGTTATAGCGGCAGGTCGGAATTTGTCCATCAAATCGTGGGCGTACGTCGGCAGTGCCAGCGGGTCGCGGAGGAAACGGTGAGCTTCCGGCATCACGAATTCGGAATCGGCGACATCTTTTTTGAAGCCGAGATCCTGCGGCGTCATGCGAAGCGTGGCGAGCGCTTGGCGGATGTAGGCAAGGTCGGTGGAATCGAGTACGTCTTGGGCATAACTGCTTGCGCACAGCGCAAAGAAAAAAACGCAAACAACGGCGACAGTGCGGTTCACCGGTCTGCGGGTTTTGGTTTCCGTTCGTATTGCGGGGCGCGAACGGCGGCGCGGGTGCCGTGGCGGACGAGTTCTTCGGCGCGGCGGCGGGCTTCGTCCATCTTCGGGTAGCGGATTTCGCGGTAGCCGCTGACTGGCTCGACGCAGCGAAGAGCCTCGACCCAGCGGTCGTAGGCGGCGCGGTCGGCTCCGAGTGTCGGCAGGACGTGGCAGAAATCTTCCACGAGTCGGATGTACCAGTCGCGGAATTCCCGTTCGCGTCGGTGCCAGCCCGGCAGGACGGCGCGGAGCCAGCGCAGGTGTTTGAGAAGGTTCAGTTGCCAGCGTTTGGGGCTGAGCTTGAAACGAATGTGTTTGCCGAAGATGACAAACTCGGGGCGGTTGAGATGTCGGTAAATGATTTGGTCGCCGCGCTGGGGGTCCACGTGGTAGCGGTGGCGGTCGCGGCGGAATTTTTCTTCGCTGGTCATCAGGTGGGCGACGAAGATTTCGTCCTTGATCGCCATCGCCTTGTAGAGGTTCCAGATGACGGCCTTGGTGGCGGCGTGTTCGCGCTCGGCGCTGTCGAGACGACAGACGCGCTCGATCAGGTCCAAATACTTTCGGGCGTAGGCGTCGGTGCCGCCGTATTCGAGCAGGTTGTAAAGCCGCCAGACGATGTCGCGAGCGGTCTGTTCGCCGAGGTGGATGCTCTGTTCGCTGCGCTCGATCAGCTCCTGGAATTCGCGAACCCAACGGTCCCGCGCCCGGTGGTTGCGTTTCATGACCTCGATGCGTTCGGCGATGAATTGCTCGTAGGTCTCGTGAAGCTCGTGGCGATGCGCCAGCGCCGGGGCGAGGACGAGTTTGCGGCCGAGGTGGAAGGCCTTGATGTTCTCGGCGGCGGCGGCCCCCGTCGTTTCGCGGAGCGCCCACTCGATGTTGTCCAGCGACAAGGGCAACAGGCCGCGCTGGAAGGCGATGCCGAGCATGACGACGTTGGCGTAGAGTTTGGTGCCGAAGAAGTGTTCGCTGATGCCGCTGACGTTCAACCCGAAGTAGTCGTCGGCGCGCGTGGCGCTGCGAATGAAATCTTCGCATTCGGCGACGCTGAAGTCGTGTTTGCCGAGCAGGGTCAGAATGGTCGGCGTTTTGTAGGTGTTGATGACGGCGACGGTGCGTTGGGGGCTGCCGCAGCGTTGGTTGCCGTGAGCTTCAAGGCTGCGGGCGGCTTCCAGCGGGTCCACGCCGATGAGCAGGTCGGCCTGGCCGTAGGGGATGACGTTGCTGATGTCGGTATCGCCTCTGGTAAAACTGACGTGCGAGTAAACGCCGCCGTTGCGGACGGCCAGCCCTTTCTTGTCGCAGAACTGGACGTGATAGCCCTGTTTGAACCCGGCGCGAACCAGTGTGGCGGTGCAAACGCCGATGCCCATGCCGCCGACGCCGGCGAGGTAACAGTGCCAGACGCCATCGAAGGGACGGCTCGGAGGAAGAGGAATGTCGCTGAGGTCAATCTGGTCAATCGGCGCGGGCGGTTTTTGTTTGCGGAGGATGGTGATTTCCTCGAAGGCGGGACAGGCGTAAATCTTCGCGCAAGCCGTGTCGGCCACGCACCACGAGAGGTCGGTCTGCATCTTCGGGCCGAACGGCGTGTCGGTGATGGTGAGTCCGGGACAGCCGGTGACCCGTGTGCATTCGAGGCAGAAGTCGCAAACGTCCTGATTGATGTTGACGAATCGTTTTTCGCGGAGGAATCCGCGTTGCTGGATTTGGCGGCGTTCCTCGCGGCTTTCCCGGCGGTGACGAGTGATGCCGCATTCCTTGTCGGCGATGACCACCTTCACGCCGTCGCGGAGAATGGTTTCCTCCAGCACGGCGCGCCAGGCGTCGCGGTCGCCGGGGTCGGCGCGGAGGACGGAGACCTCCAGACCGAGGAGCGCGTTGACGATGCGGTCAATGTTCTGGCGGTAGGTCGGCGCGCCGGTGATGTCCACGCCGCTCTGCGGTGTGGGCTGGTGGCCGGTCATGGCGGTGGTCTGGTTGTCGAGGATGATGAAGGTGATGTCCTGGCCCTGTTCCAGCGCGTTGGAGATGGCGATCATGCCGCTGTGGAAAAAGGTGGAATCGCCGAGGAAGGTGACCTGTTTGTTGGTAATGAACGGGTCAATGCCGGCGCCGGTGCCGCCGCCGAGTCCCATCCCGCTGTAGTTGTGCATCAGCTCGCTGGTCGGCTCGAACATCAACATCGTGTAGCAACCCGTGTCGCCGTGAAACAGCAAGTCCACCGGGCCGCGCCGATGGGTGCGCCACATGTAATCGGGATTCATGAAATCCCTCTTGATCTGAACCAGCAGGCTGGCGGAATCGCGGTGCGGACAACCGGGACAGAAGGTCGGCGTGCGCGGCACCAGCGAAGCGGCAGGGCTGCTGCGAACCAGAGCGGCGGCGCGTTCGACTCGTTGGCGATCAATCTTCAGATCGGGGTCGTTGAAGACGTGCGCCAGCGGGGCGAGGTGTTCGATGATGATACTGGGGTTGAGGCCGCGCACGGCGGGGATGCCGGGCAGATTGGCGGGGAAACGTTTTCCCCAAACGTTGGTGCGGTGGGGGGCGCTGGTGTCGGCCTGATTGAGTTTGTGGACGATGGCGGCAATTTGCTCCTCCATGAAACCGCGTCGTTCTTCGATGACGAAGATGTTGCGAACCTGGCGGGCGAACTCGGCGACCAGTTGCGGATCAATCGGATAGCTGATGCCGAGTTTGAGGATGGGAACTTGTCCGCCAACGCCCAGCTCGCGCAGGGCGTGGACGAGGTAGCTGTAGGCGATGCCGGTCGCCACGAATCCGATCTCGGCGCGCCAACGGCGGTTCACGCGCGGGTGGACGATGCGGTTGACGCCGAGCCGCCGGGCGGCGTTGTAGAGCAGGTCGAAGCGGCGCGGGAAATCTTTCTCACGGATCCAGGTGCGCGGCGGCAACAGCACCGTGCGATCCAGATCAATCGCCGCCGTTTCCAGCGAGTAACGGCGCGACGTGTTGATGTCGGGATACTGGTTGGGGCGGACGGTCACGCTGCCGCCGCCGTCAGCCTGATTGGTGGTGAGGATGTAGCCAAGGTACAGGCCGGCTTCGCGCGAGAGTTTGTAACCGAGGTCCACCCAGTCTTTGATCTCCTGATTGGTGGCCGGCTCCAGCACGGGCATGAACAGATGCTTGCACAGGTAGCGCGAATCGGCAGGCACCTGGGTGGACTCGCTCCACGGGTCGTCGCCGATGACCACCATGGCGCCGCCCTGCGGATGTGCGCCGGCGAGGTTGCCGATGGCCAGCGCGTCGGCAGCGACGTGGAATCCGACGGATTTCATCACGCAAAGGGCGCGCAACGGTCCCATTTGCGAGCCGTTCAGCATGGCGGCGGCCAGCGCCTCGTTGTTGGCAATCGAAGCGCGGATGCCCTTTTCGCGGAGCCAGGGGCCGAGCAGTTCGATGGTGTCGAACACGCCCGAAATGGGCGAACCGGGATACCCGGTGAGCAGATGCGTGCCACCTTCCGCCTCCAACGCGCCCTTGACGAGCAGCTCGTTGCCGGTGAACACTTCAACGCCTTCGCCTTGGAGGAATCGTGAGTCGAGGCTCATGATTTGATTGTAATGGGCCGCATCCTAGCATAGAGTCGGCGCATCATGCAAACGTATAAATTCTTCCTCATCGGTTGCCTGCTGGCCGCCGGCTGCGCCATGTTTGGCGATCAGGAGCCGACGACGTTGCGATTCTACGAAGAGATCAGTTCCTCGCTGCCCAGCAAATTATACCGCGACGTGCCCATTCCCAAAGCCGGCCTGACCGTGCAGGTGGAACGATTCCCGGTGTTGACCGAACGCGACATCGCGGCGGCGGAGATTTATCCCACCGCCGGCGGCGCAGCCCTCCTGTTGCGGCTGGAACCACACGCCAACATGCGCATGGCGGAATTGACCACGCGCGCCCGTGGCCACTACCTCGTGGCTTTCCTCGATGGTCGGGCCGTAGCCGCCTGGCTCATCGACAAACCCATCAACAACGGCGTCTTCCTGCTGGAAGGCGACTTCACCGAGGAGGAAGCCCGTCGCGCTGTCGAATCCCTCAACCGCCAGAGCAAAAAACGCAACGCCCCATGACGGCGGTTCGCCTGGCCATGGCCTGTCTCGCGCCGCTGAGCGTCAGCGCGCTCGATCTCGGTTGGCCGACGGACAACACCGCGCTGCGACGCGGCGAGCTTGCGGCCTTCTATCAACCGACCGCCGACGGCAGCCTGCGCAGCGGGATGTTCGGTTGCGTCCGACGCGGCGGCCAGCGGTTTCACGAAGGCATTGACATTCGTTGCCTGCGCCGGGACAAACACGGCGAGCCGCTCGACGAAGTCCGCGCCGTGGCCGATGGCGTTGTCGCTTTCATCAACGCAAAACCCGGTCTCTCCAACTATGGCCGCTACGTCCTGCTCGCGCACCGCTGGGATGGCGTTGAGGTGTACACGCTCTACGCGCACCTTGCGGAGGTCGCCGCTGAATTGCAACCGAGACAAACCGTCCTCAAGGGCCAGCGACTCGGGAGATTGGGACGCTCCACCAACACACGCGAAGGCATCCCGCGCGAACGCGCTCATCTGCACTTTGAAGTTTGCTTTCTGCTGAACACCCATTTTCACCTCTGGTATCCGCGCCGCGACCCGAAAGCGCCGCCGTTCGGCAACTTCAACGGCAAAAACCTTTGCGGCCTCGATCCCGCCGCGCTGTTACTGGCCGCCGGCGCCGATCCGAAATTGAACTTTGCCCAATATGTGGCGCGGCAAACGATTGCCTTTACCGTGCTGGTGCCGCCGAAGCCCTTCCCGTGGTTGAAGCTTCACCCCGAACAAATTCAGCCGGCGCCCGACGGGGCCGTGGCCGCTTACGAGATCGGCGCGACGGCGTGGGGATTGCCCGTCGCCGTCTGGCCGCGCAGCGACACGGGGGGACGGCGCCTGCCGTCCGTCGCGCGGGTGGACGGGGCGGAACTGGCGCAGCAGGGTTGCCGGGGCCTCGTGCAGCGGGGCAAACGCGGCTGGTCATTGAGCGAACAGGGACGCGAGTGGTTGGAGATTCTGACCTACACGCCGTGATTCAGTCCGGCGTCAAGGCCGCGATCCGATGCATGATTTCGCGGCCCACATCCAGATAGACTGCTTTCAGCGCCTCGCCGCGCAACTGGTCAAGATTCGGCGGAAATGGATATTCGAACGGCTCGCCGAAGGCGATGGTCACCTGGGCCGGGCGCGGGATGACGGTGCCGCGTGGCATGGCTTTTTCCGCGCCGAAAATCCGCATGGGCACAATCCGCGCCCGCGACCGCGCGACGATCATTCCGATGCCGGCGCGCGCTTCCTGAAGCCGGCCGTCCTTGCTGCGCGTGCCTTCGGGAAACATCAGCACCGCTTTGCCTTCGGCCAGCAGGCGCAAGGCCGTGCGCATCGCCGCGATGTCGCCGCCTTCGCGTTTGATGGGCACGCAGTTCCAGCTTCGCAGCAGCCAGTTGGCGAGCGGATGCCGAAATAACGTGTCGCGTCCGAGGTAGAATGCTTCCCGTCGGCAGGCGGCGCCGAACAGCGGCGGATCGAGAAAACTTACATGATTGCCGGCGAGGATGACGCCGCCTTCGAGCGGGAGGCGATCAGGATGGAGAACCCTGCCGCGATGATAAAGGCGGAAGTAGCATCGAACGATGCTCCGGCAGAAGCGGTACCAGGGAGAACCCTCGTTCATGGCGCGCGTTGTTGGCGAGTGATGTGCTCGAGAATGATCTCGACGGTTCGTTCGGGCGGATGGACGGAGTTGTCCACCACCGTGGCTCCGGGCGCGACCTGCAAGGGCGATGTGGCACGCGTTGAATCCAGTTTGTCGCGTTCCGCCAGCGCCCGGGCTACGCCCTCGGCGCTCGCTGCGATCCTCATCGCCTCGAAATCCTTCTGTCGGCGTTTCGCCCGCTCCTGCGGGGCGGCGTCAATGTAAAACTTGTGCGGCGTGTCGGGAAACACCACCGAGCCGATGTCGCGTCCTTCCATCACGAGGTTGCCGAATCGCGTCAACGACCGCTGGTGGGCGACCAACAGGCGTCGCACCTCCGGGATGGCCGCGACGATGCTGACCTTTTCGGTCACGCGCGGCTCGCGGATCGCTTCGCCGGGCCAGACGCCGTCAATGAGCATTCGCGCTTCCTGATGGCGAATCTCGAACTGGATGTTGATTCGGCGGAGCAGAGCGACCACTTGAGCCGCGTCGCTCACGTCGAGGCCTTCCTGCAACGCTTTCCACGTGATCGCCCGATACATGGCGCCGGAGTCCACGTAAATGAAACCGAGCCGTTGCGCCAGCATCCGCGAAACGGTGCTTTTACCGCTGGCCGACGGCCCGTCCACTGCCACGACTGTTGCGGGAGTTGTCATGGGAGCATGAGCGAAGCTTTTTGTAGCGCGCATTGGGGCGGCCAGCAAGCCCCGAGTCGGCGAATCCCGCCCGAAGAGATCAAAGCGGTTTGAGGTGGGCGCGGGCTTTCACCTCGGCAATCATCTTCCGCCAGTGCCGCGCCAGAAACGGCGGCCTCTTCAGGCTGTCGAGGACATAGGAGCGGTCGGCGCGCGAAAGGTCCAACACCGCCGTGATCATTTCCTCCCGATAGAAACCGGCCTCCGCGAGGGGAATCCCGCTGGGGTCCCGGATAAAGGAGCCGCCGCTGGAGGTTTGTTTCCCGTCGGGCGACTGGCCGATGGTGTTGGCCACGCAGTGGAAAATCCGCGAGTTGGGGCCGACGGGTTGTTGCGCGCGCCCGGCGATGCGCTTCCAGCAGACCGCTTCGATCTCGTCGGAGCTGCAGGACGGGTGAAAGAGGATTTGCGCTCCCGCCATGGCCGGAAGCCGGTACAGTTCGGGATGCCGGCCATCGCGGCAGATGACCAGTGTGCACAGCACGCCATCAATGGCAAAGAGCGAAAGTTTGTTGCCGCCGCGACAATATTTCTTCTCCTCCTCGCCTGCCAACTGCACCTTGGCATACTCGTGAACGATTTCACCCGTGGGACTGATCACGTGCGCCAGATTCAAGAACCGGTTCCGGGTTTTCCGAATTGTGCCTGCAATCACCCAGAGGTTGTGCTCGGCGGCGGCGCGACAGGTTTGACGGAGCGCCTCGGCCACCTCGCGGGGTCCGAGCCGGATCAGGTGCGGAAAGTAATAGCCGGTAAGGGTGGCTTCGGGAAACAGAACGACCCGGCTGCCGGCGGCTGCGGCCTCGCGGATGTAGTGCAAGGTGCGCTGGAGGTTCTGCGCCAACGACCTGCCCCAGTGCAGTTGCACACAGGAAACCTGAAGCGTTTTCGGCGGCATCATGTTCGGCGTCCTCCGTTGCCATTGCGCCGTTCCCAAGAACGAGGTGTGCTGGCTTTCGTCGCGGCGGCCAGCCGCTCGGTGTCCACCTTCAACCACACCGTGTCCTCGCCGGCAATGGCTTCGATCTCTTCGACAAACTTTTCCGACGGCGTCACAGACAGGTGCTGGTTCGCTTCCAGAAACACCAATTGTCCCTCCGGATACATGAAACAGAAGATCACCGGAATCTGGCCCGAATGGGCGCGCAACACCTCCTGCACCCGCGCCAGCGTCTCCGTCGAAGTCGTCGCCGCCGGGAGCCGGATGTGCACTGCCTTGGTGAATTTCTTCGGCACATCCTCCAGGGGGATGATCTGTTCGGCCACGATTTTCGGCGTTTCCTCGCGACGATTAACGGTGCCGCAGATGAAAACCGCCGCGTCCGGTTTCAACAGTAGCACACTGCGCGCATACACTTCGGGGAACACGAGCACCTCCACGCTGCCGTCGAGGTCCTCCAAAGTGAGGAGGGCCATCGGCCGGGAGTCCTTCTTGGTGGTCCGCGTGACCAGTTTGCTGATGATGCCTCCGATGCGTGTGGCCTGACCGTCGGCCAACTGGGCGATTTGCGTGGTGCTTGCCAGCTCGTAACGACGCAGGATCTCCGCATGACGGCTCAACGGATGACCGCTCACGTAAAAGCCGAGCAGTTCCTTCTCGAAGGCGAGAAGTTGCGCCTGGGTCCACGCCACCGCCGGCGTCTGGGTGTTGGCGGCGCGGCGCACGTTGACGGGGGCCACGTCGAACAGCGCCGCCTGTCCGCGCTCGCGGTCGCGTTGCAAACTGCTGGCGCGGCTCATTTGATAATCAATCTCGGCGAACAGCTCGGCGCGGGACGGGTTCAGCGAGTCAAACGCGCCGCATTTGACCAGGCTCTCCATGACCTTGCGATTGACAACGCGCGGATCAATCCGCTCGCAAAACTCGCCAAAACTGGAAAACGGGCCGCCCGCGGTGCGGACGTTGATGATTTCCCGCACGGCGATTTCCCCGACGTTTTTGATCGCCGCCAGTCCGAAACGGATTTTCCCGTTCTCCACCGTGAAACGGACATCGCTGGCGTTGATGTCGGGAGGCAACACCTCGATGCCCATCCGACGCGCCTCGGCGACAAACTGCTGAATCTTGTCGGTGTTGGCCAGCTCGTTGGACAGCAACGCGGCCATGAATTCCACCGGGTAATTGGCCTTCAGCCAGGCGGTTCGATAGGCCACGATGGCGTAGGCGGCGCTGTGCGACTTGTTGAACCCGTAGCGGGCGAACTTTTCGAGGACACCGAAAATCTTTTCCGCCGTCTCTTTGGAGATGTTGTTTTTCTCGCGGCAACCTCGGACGAAGATGTCGCGCTGTTTCTCCATCTCTTCGGGTTTTTTCTTGCTCATGGCGCGCCGCAACACGTCGGCGGCGCCCAGCGAATAGCCCGCCAGCGCACTGGCGGCCTGCATGACCTGTTCCTGATACACAAAGACGCCAAAGGTTTCCTTCAGGATCGGCTCCAACAGCGGATGGTCGTACTCGATGCGGACTTTTTTGTGTTTGCGGTTGATGTAGTCGTCAATCAGCGCCATCGGTCCGGGCCGAAACAGCGCGATCAGCGCGATGATGACATCAATGGAATCCACGCCGATGCGACGGCTCAGGTCGCGCATGCCCGGCGATTCCAGTTGGAACACGCCGATGGTGTTGGCTTTTCGCAGCAACTCGAAGGTCTTCGGGTCATCCAGCGGGAGGGCGCTGATGTCAATGCGCTGGCCGGTGGTTTTCTCGATCAAATCAAGGGCGTCCTGGATGACGGTCAGCGTTTTCAGGCCGAGAAAGTCCATCTTCAACAGGCCGAGTTCGCCGAGCGGGTTCATCGAGAACTGCGTGACGATGTCCTCCGCGTTGGTGCCGCGCGCCAGGGGCACCAGCTCGGTCAGCGGTTCGGCGCCGATGACCACTCCGGCGGCATGAGTCGAGGCGTTGCGGGGCAACCCTTCCAGCATCCGGCCAAGGTCAATCACCCGTCGCGTCGTCTCCTCGGTCTCGTAGGCCTGCTTCAACTCCGGCGTCATTTCCAACGCCTTCTCCAGCGTCATGTCCAGCGCCGGCGGAATCATCTTGGCGATGCGCTCGCAATCGGCATACGACAGGCCAAACACGCGGCCCACGTCGCGCACGACCATTTTGGCGCCGAGCGTGCCGAAGGTGATGATCTGCGCCACGTGATCGGCGCCATATTTCTCGCGCACGTATTGGATGACCTCGTTGCGGCGGTTGTAACAGAAGTCCATGTCAATGTCCGGCGGCGTGACCCGTTCGGGGTTCAGGAACCGCTCGAAGAACAAGCCGTACCGCAACGGATCAATATCGGTGATCCCGAGCGCGTAGGCCACCATGCTGCCGGCGGCGCTGCCGCGGCCGGGACCGACCGGAATGCCCCGGCTTTTGGCGTAGTGAACAAAATCCCAGACGATGAGGAAATAGCTGACGAACCCCTGCTTCTCAATGATCCGCAGCTCGTGTTCGACCCGCTGGACGATTTCCCTGTCGGTCGCTCGCGTGCCGTAACGCTGGCGGAGACCCTCCTCGACCAGTTGACGGAGGTATTGTTCGCGGGTGAGACCTTCGGGGGGATGATAGATGGGAAAACGGAGCTTGCCGAACTCCAGTTTCAGGCTGCATTTTTCGGCGATGGCGATGGTGTTGGCAATGGCTTCCGGCGTCTCGGCGAAGAGCGCGCGCATTTCTTCGGGCGTGCGAAAGTAAAACTGGTCACTGCCGTAACGCATCCGTTTCTCGTCGGCCAGCAGCGACTGCGTCTGAAGGCAGAGGAGCACATCATGCGCTTCCCAGTGCTCGTGCTCGATGTAGTGGACATCGTTGGTGGCCACCACGGGCAACCTCAACTCGCGGGCCAGAGCGATCAAGGCGCGGTTGGTGTCGCGTTGCTCGGCCAGCCCGTTGTCTTGCAGCTCCAGATAATAGTCGCCTGGCTCGAAGATGTGCCGATACTCGTCGGCAGCGGCGCGGGCCAGACCGAGTTGGCCCTCGACGATGCGGCTGGGCACTTCGCCTTTCAGGCAGGAACTGAGGCCGATCAATCCCTTGGCGTGCTGGCGGAGCAGCTCCTTGTCAATGCGCGGCTTGTAGTAAAACCCCGTCAAATGCGCTTCGCTGACCAGCTTGATGAGATTGCGGTAACCGGTCTCGTCCTTGGCCAGCAACACCAGATGATACGCCGCCTCGCGGGCATTGGCAGCCTTCTTCTCGCGTCGGTCACCGGGAGCGACATAGACCTCGCAGCCGATGATCGGTTTGATGCCTTTGTCCATCGCAGCCTTGTAGAAATCCACGGCGCCATAGAGATTGCCGTGGTCGGTCATGGCGATGGCCGGCATCTTGCAGGCGTGCGCCTTTTCCATCAGCTCTGGGATGCGGCAGGTGCTGTCCAACAGGCTGTACTTCGTGTGCAAATGCAGATGAACAAAATCAGAATGTTTCATGGACTCCCTGCCGCCACTGTAGCGCGTTGTGCGCCCGCTGCAAGACTTTTGCACCCCGGTCTGCGAGGGGAGCACACTTGGGCCCCCTCAAAACGTATGCGAACTTATAGCGGGGCTGTAGCGGGGGCTGCTCAAGCAAAAGCTCTCGAGAAACCTCACCTTTTTTGCGCTTGGAATGGATAGTGGCTTTCCACCTTGGGTTGGCCGTTTTCTCTGGGCATGATGCTCACGGACCGACCCTTCCGTGAACTCAACCTCTGGCAGCGCATCTTGGCCGAACACTGCGAATCCTTCCTCCGGGCTTGGGAAACACAGCACCACCGCTGCCTTCCATCGCACGGGGAGGGCAACGTCCAGAAGAGGCTCTCCTGTGGCGACATCCGCCAAGGCGATGGCGAATACCTCTGCCCCCACTGCCAAACCACTCGCACAGTGGGTTTCACCTGCAAGAGCCGGCTCTGCCTGCGCTGTTTCAAAACCGCTGTGGACGGCGGGTTCGAGACGGCTCGCCAAGTGCTCTTTGATGGCGTGGTGCATCGGCAGGTGGTGCTGCTGGTGCCCAAGGAGATTCGCCCGCTCTTTCTGGCGGAGCCGAAGTTGCTGAACGCG
>Ga0272448_1003689_pt1 | contig 18056 bp, 16 predicted proteins | sample YNPCB0191_FD_202220 | JGI IMG/M metagenome (GOLD analysis project Ga0272448, IMG submission 202220) | Hot spring sediment microbial communities from Yellowstone National Park, WY, United States - YNP-CB-019-1 | ecosystem: Environmental > Aquatic > Thermal springs > Hot (42-90C) > Sediment... | reverse complement strand
ATCCGAAAACATTTGAAGAATTTCAGGAAATGGAAAAAAAAGAATTAAAAGATAAGGAAAATTTTAAACAGCAATTATTAGAATGTGAAAAATTATCTGATTATAAAATAGAAAATAACAGTAGTTTGAAACAACTCTATAAAAAAATTGATAATATATTAAATAAAACATTGTTTGTAGATGATAGACCATCATGGGATGAATATTTTATGAATATAGCAAAAGTGATAGCAACAAGAAGTAACTGTATGAAAAGGAGGGTTGCTGCTATTATTGTTAAAGATAGAAGAATAATTTCAACAGGATACAATGGAACTCCAAGAGGTACAAAAAATTGTAATGAAGGTGGTTGTCCCAGATGCAATAGTTTTAGTGCATCAGGAAAAAATTTAGAAGATTGTTTGTGTTCACATGCAGAGGAAAATGCTATTGTTCAGGCAGCCTATCATGGAGTATCCATAAAAGATGCAACTTTATATACAACATTTTCTCCATGTATTATGTGTGCAAAAATGATTATTAATTCAGGAATACGTGAACTAATTTATTATAAAGAATATACATTGAATAAAAATGCATTGAAATTACTTAAAGAAGCAAAAATAAAAATAAAAAAATTAAACTTGATAAAATTATGGAGAAAATGTATCTATTAAATAAAATAATTTATTCATTGCTTGTATTCCTTATATTTTTATTGCCTTGGGAAATTGATTTCAGAAATATTGGTATAAATATACCATTTGTAAACACAGATTTAGAAATAGTAATTTTTATTTTAGTTATATTATGGTTTATCTATAAATTCTATAAAAAAGATTATTATTCATTTAAGAAAAGTTATTTTTATTTTGTGTTAATTTTTTTTGTATTATGGCATTTTATTTCAACTTTATTTGCAAATAAATATATTTTTTGGTCATTCAAATTCTCTTTAAAAATTTTAGGAGCAACAATAATATATTTTATATTTACAGAGATTGTAAATTCACAAGATAGAATTAAAAAAATATTTTTAGCAATATTCATTTCTGCCGGTATAATATCTATTCTTGGAATTCTGGAACATTTTTTTCCTTCAAAGATGCAGAAAATATTTTCTTTTTTTACACCTTTTCTGATATATTTGCCTGATAATACAGTTAGAATAAAATCCACTTTTGTTCATCCGAATGTATTTGCAATGTATATTGAAATAGTAACTTTACTTGCCTGTGGATATATGATGATATTGAAAAGTAAAAAAAATAAATTCATTATGATGTGTCTTGTATCTCTATTAACTGTATCAATGGTATTTACATATTCTCGTGGAGGAATATTGGGATTTTTTGGTGGATTAATTTCTTTTTGGTTTTTATGTTTTGTTAATAAATCAATGAAAAAACATTTAATTAAATTTGAAAAAATTTTATTGTGTATATCAATTATTTTTTTAATAGCAATATTGATAGATTCAGTTTTTTTTGTTCGTTTAAAAAATGCATTTAATGTAGAAGATAATCCAATAAGAGAGAGATTATATTTATGGTTAACTGCTTCACATATTTTTATGGATGCTCCAATATTTGGAATTGGACCTGATGCATTTCAATTGATATATAAGGAGAAATATTTCCTTCCTTTTAAAACATCAGTTGGAGTTGTTACACAGACAGATAATTTTTACCTTGAGATGTTTACAAATTTAGGAATTATTGGTGGTTTTATTTTTATATTGTTGGTTATAAAAATATTCAGAATAAATATATATAAATTAAAACTGTTTGACTACTTAATTGAAAAAAGAAATGAACTAAAAAATTTTAAATGTATTTTTTTACAGGCAGGTGTGTTATGTATGTTTGTCTGTTTTTTTGTTCATGGTTTTGTTGATTATTTCTTACGACAGCAATCAATTTTATTGTTTTTCTGGATAGGACTCGGATTAAGTGAGAATATCAAAGTATAGATTACCAAAGAAATATTTATATTTTGTGTTCTTTATTGATTTTATTGGTTATATTATATTTGGTATTTTAAAAATATTAACAAATAAACAATATAATCCTAATAATTTAAAAAAAATATTATTAATACGGCTTGACCATATAGGTGATTTAGTTCTTTTAACTCCTGTATTTAAACCATTAAGGGAAAAGTTTCCACAATCACAAATAGATATTGTTGTTGGTAGATGGGCAAGAGAAATTGTTGAAAACAATATTTATATAAATAATATTATAGAATTTGATGCTTTTTGGTTTGATAGAGAAAAAAATAAAAAATTAAATATAAAAAAAATATTTAATTTTATAAAATATATCAGAAACCAAAAATATGATTTAGGAATTGAATTTCGTGGTGATATAAGAAATATCTTACTTTTTTCATTATCAGGAATTAAATGTCTATATGGTTGCAGTATTAATGGTTTTGGGTTTTTATTAGATAAAGAAGTAATAATTCCAAAAGGAATTCATCAGGTTGAAAGAAATATATTAATAATAAAAAAAATTGGTGTAAATGTTAATAAACCAGAATTTTATATACCTCAAACAGATATTGATAAAAAAATTGTAGAAGAAATATTATATAAATTAAATATTAAATATCCTTTAATATGCATACATCCTGGTGTTGGTAGACCTTCTGGTAGATGGACAGTTGGAAATTTTGCTGAATTGTGTGATTTAATTGCAGAATATCTAAATGCAGAAATTTTGTTAATTGGTGGAGATAAGGAAAGAGAAATTATTGGTTTGATATGTAGAAAAATAAAAAATATCAATAAAGTTAAAATATTAAAAGAAAAAATTACTTTACAACAACTTACAATACTAATTGGTAAATGTAATTTTTTTGTTGGATTAGAGTCAGGACCAGCACATTTAGCAGCAGCAAGTGGTATAAATGGTATAGTAATATTTTCTGGAATAGTTGAAGGTGATGAATTTAATCCATGGTCAGATAAAATAAAAGTTATAAGGAAAAAAGTAAAATGTTCACCTTGTGGTAAATTTTATTGTATAAATAATATTTGTATGAAAGAAATTCATCCACAAGAAATTTTGAAATATTTTTATTAAGGACTTGACATAAATATTAAAAACTATATATAATATATTTGTTAATATTTGTTTTAAAAAAAAAAAATAAAAAAAAAGGACAATTTAAAAAGTTGGTTCCTTATTTTTAAAAAATAAGGAGGTATTTTTAAAATTATGAATAAAAAAATTTTCATATTATTTATTTTTTGTTTATTATTAACCAATATTTTAAATGCTGAAGATGTAGTGGATGTAAAACAATTGTTCAATTATGCACAAGGTTTGTTTTTAAATAATGAAACTACTCTGGCAAAGGAATCATTTTATAAAATAATTTATTTATATCCTGAAAGTGAATTTAAAAAAGATGCTTTGTTTATGATAGCAAAATGTTATGAAAAAGAAGGGAATTTCTGGTATGCAAAATGGACATACGAAAAATTCATAAAAGAATATCCTGCTGATAAAAATGTTGAAGAGGCAAAAAAATATCTTGAATTATGTAATATAAACATTCAGGATTCAGAAAAACCATTATTAACTGCTGAAGAAAGAACAGCAGACAAATATATTAATTTTGGATATACTTTTATGGTTCGCAGTGTAAGAACAGGAGAATTTGGAATAGTTTATAATCAGGAAGAACTTGAGGCAGCATTTTACTGGTATAATAAAGTAATAAAAGAATTCCCAAATTCAGAAAGAGCAGCAAAAGCACAGTATTTCTTAGGAGATGCATATATGCAGCAGGCCAGACAGGCAGATTATGAAAAGGCTGTTGTAGAATATCAGAAAGTGATTGATAATTACCCTGATACTTACTGGGCAAAACGTGCTGGAATACAAATAGGTGATGTATATCAGAATTCTATCCGTGATAAAAAGAAAGCAATTGAAGCATATAAAAAAGTTGTTGAGATGTTAAAAGACAATCCAAATAGTTATTTTGTCTCTTATGCTAAAGCACAAATTAATTATTTATCAAAATAAATGTCGACAGTAATAAGTTTTTACTAAACTTATTACTACTAAAAACATTACAAATAGGCAGTCAGGAAACTAAGGCAATAAATTAAGATGTTCTTTTGAAAAAATAAAAACTGACAAAATTTAAAAGAAAGCAGATAAAAGCTCTTCGGGAAAAATAGTTTCCTGACTGGCACACAAACATTACAAAAGGAGGGAGGAAGAATGAAAAAGTATTTTGTCTTACTAATTATGCTATGTACTGTAAGTTTAGTGCATAGCGCTGTAAGATGGGAGCGAGGAGTTAAAATGACAGGATGGTATAACAGAGATCCTTATGGACAGACATGGAGTTGGAAAACAGGAGTAGAAATAAATGCAATTGGCAGAACTGCTTTTTCTACTTGGGCAAATATTTTGAAATTACAGTATGGTAAAATTAACTCCTTAGTAGTTAATAATGAACAAATTTCTCCAAACAATGCTGTTATATCAACAAATTTTATAAAAAACATTACTGCGTTTACTTTCTGGAATTTTTATCTTGCAGCAAACCAGCTTATTGAAGTTCCTGCTGGTGGTTCAAGTCAACTTTATACAGAAAGTTTTATAAGTTATGGTAAAAATTTTTCAAGATATCTTACTCTGACTGCTGGATTGAAAGGTTCTAAGAATGAAAATGCAGATCTTCAACCGTGGCTTAGAGTTTATATGAGTTATAACAAACCTATAGGTTATAGGACTTTACTTACATATAGTGCTTCATATAATAATAGTTTAAAAGATACAAATACAAATAAAATTGAATCAGAACTCAATTTGAGTTATAAACTTGGTAAAAAATTAAGTGTAAAAATAACAGCAATAACAGCAAAAGATTCTGGTTCTACTGAACTTTACAGAAATGAAACAATTGATTTAGTGTATGATTTACTGTATTCCGGTGCAGCAACATATTAATTTAAAATTTAAAATAAATAAATTCATCAGATATTAACTAAATACTTAAATTTATTGGGTCTTTCTAATATGGGGGGAAAATGTTAATAAGTTCCTTTTCCTAAATGCTATTTGTTGTTTTTTAGTTTCTTTTGTTGTTTGTTTTCTGTGTTATCCACAGTTTCCCCCTATATTGATAGAACCTATTTATTATTAGATAAGTTTAAGTTAAAATATATTGTGCACAACATAGGACTGAATATTTACGGTGAATTTATAAATATATTTAATTTATGAAAGTTGCTATTGTATATGATTGGCTCGTATGGATGGGTGGCGGTGAGAGATGTTTAGAGGTTTTTTGTGAATTATTTCCTGATGCAATAATTCACACTCTATTATATTCACCGGAAAAAATTACATCAGAAATAATTAAAAAAACAAAAATTAAAACATCTTTTATCCAGAATTTACCTTTTGCAAAAAAATATTATCGTAATTATTTACCACTTTTTCCAACAGCAATTGAACAGTTTGACCTTCGTGATTATGAGTTAGTATTGAGTTTTAGTCATTGTGTAGCAAAAGGTGTAATAACTTCTCCTGAAACATGTCATATAAGTTATTGCTGTACTCCAATGAGATATGCTTGGGATTTTTATCATGAATATTTTAATCAGGCAAAATATAATGGTGCTTCAAAATACATAATTCCATTTTTCATAAATTATTTAAGAACATGGGATGTAATTTCAGCACACAGAGTTAATTATTATATTGCTATATCCAATTATGTAAAGAAAAAAATAAAAAAATATTATAATTGTGAATCAGATGTAATATATCCTCCTGTAAACACTTCATTTTATTTACCTTCTGACAGTAAACCTGATAAATATTTTTTAATTGTTTCACGACTTGTTCCACAAAAAAAAATAGATATAGCAATTAAAGCATTTAATACTCTTGGGTTTCCTTTAATAATTATTGGGACTGGTCCTGAAGAAAAATATTTAAAAAGTATATCAAAACAAAACATTCAATTTCTTGGCTGGCAACCGGATGAAGTAGTAAAAAAATATTATGCTGAATGCAGGGCATTTTTACTTCCCGGTGAAGAAGAATTTGGTATTACTCCATTGGAAGTGCAGTCCTGTGGAAGACCTGTAATTGCATTTGCTAAAGGTGGAGCAAAAGAAACAGTTATAAATAATCAAACAGGTATTTTATTTTATCCTCAAACACCATCTGCTTTAAAAGATGTTATTTTAAATTTTGATGATTCAAAATTTGATCCAAAGACAATCAGAAACCATTCACTTAAATTCAGTAAAGATAATTTCAAAACAAACCTTAAAAATTATATTGATACAAAACTTAATGATTTCAAATCAAATATATAAAAACTGTTTATTTCATATTTTTAATTATATTTTCTATATATAATTTTTCTTTTTGGTCATTAATATATAGCAAATATTTTTTATAGCAGTTTATAGAGTTGATAAAATCATTGTTTTTCTGATATGCCAGAGCAAGATTATAATATGCTAAATAATATTGAGGTGTTTTATTCAATAATTCTTTAAAAATTTCAATTGACCTTTCATAATTTCCTCTATCAAGTAAAACAACTCCTAATTCATTCATTATCTGCGGTGAATAATATGTTTTTAAAATTGAGTTAAAGATTTCTTCTGCCTTTGTTAAATTATTCATCTGTTTATATGTTAAACCTAAATTATAGTATAGAGTATAATCATCAGGTTTTAATTTGATTGCTTTTTCAAAATATTTAATTGCCTGATTATAATCACCCTGAGAATAAAATAATGTTCCTAAATTATTCCATGCTTCAACTAAATATGGGTCTATATTTAATGAATGTTCATAATGTTTTCTGGCAGAGATGAAATTTTTTGTTTTTGCATATTCAAGACCAATATTGTTATGACTGCTTGAATAATAATACAGAATCCTTTTTGTAAAAAACTCATTATGAAATTTTATGTTATACATACCACGATATATATAAATATTATTAAACAATATTTCTGTGAGTTCTCTATTTGATTGTTCTTTTTTTGTAATTAAATATAACAAACCATAACAAACCGGATTATAGTTAGAAAATGATTTTGTTGCTATATCAGTAAAAATTTTTCTTTTATCTATGTTGTATTCAAATAAAGAATAAATAAATTCATTGGATGATTTGAATATATTTTTTTTAAATGGTAATATATCAGGATAATATTTTATTATTCTGTCAGCACCCCATTTTGTTCTGAAGTAATTCAGTAATTTTATATCTTTTCTTTTTTTTTCACAAATTTTAAAATATGTAATAATAAATGTTGTTGGGTCATCAGTATCATATAAAATAGAGTTATTATCAAGTGTTTTTAAAATATTTTTTCCATAATCATAGGCAAAAAAATTATTTCTGTTATTATGTGTTTTAAAATTCTTTAAAAATAAAAAACCACATACATATAAACAAATAAATATTAAAAATATTTTATAGAATTTTGTTTTTATACTACTAATAGTGTATCCTATTAATATTGAAAAAATAACTCCAGGAAGCAGAAAATGTGGTTCTAATATTGCAAGGGTTGATTCTTCTCTAATCGGTAGATTAGATAATATAAAAAATAATATTCCAGTAAAAATAAATCCCGATAATGTAATAATTAATGTTTTGTTTTTATAAGAATAATAAAAACCTATTAAACCAATTATAACCATAATAATAGAAAATTGCTCTATCAATACATAGAAGAAAAGTTTTATCTGACTTAATATAATATTAAAATTCCATATAAATTTTGATTGTTCAGGATGTAATTTTAAACCACCATAATCAGCCCTCGTTATTAATCTGAACCAGTTATTGATTGATTTTGATGCATCACCCCAGTTAAGAACAGGTTGGTATAAAGACCTTAAAGGAATATAAAACTGAACAGATAAACCTAAAATAAAAAATATTAAAATATAAAAAAAAGTTTTCTTATTTATAATTTCTTTTGTAAAGAAATAAAACCAGAAAATAAAACCCGGTAATATAAAAACTAAACTTGGATGTATGTTGAGTCCTAATCCAGATATAAAAGAAAATAAATATAAAAATTTAATATTAAAATATTTTTCCTGTTTAAAATGATGAATTTTTTTTTGTATTAAAAATAAAAAAACAATAACAAAAATGCTCATTGTATACATTTCAGAAACATGTGTTAATGCCCACATTGATTTAGTTAGACAAAACACCAAAGCAGTTATTATTCCAGAGGAGGTAAAATTAAACAGATAACATATCATGAAGAAACTTAAAACAGAAAAAAAAATTGACATAAAATTTATTCTGTATGCAATATTTCCAAAAGGTATAATTACACTGAATATTTTACCAACTAAATTATAAAATGGGTATCCGGGTGGATGGCTTATTCCAAGTGTATAACTGGATGAGATTAAATCACCGCTATCTCTATATGGTGGAATTGTTGGATAACAGGTGAATAAATAAATACCAAAAATTATGAGAATAAAAATTATTCTGTTTAATTTCATTCAACTTTTACTTTTATATATAACCTATATTTTTTTATAAAGAATTTTTTAATTAAATTTATTAATTCTGGAACTAATTCAGGAATTAATTTTATTACTATTTGTTGATGAAAATATCCTTTTAATTTGTAAATATATGTTTTAACAGGACCAAGTATATGAATATTTTCTGATTTGATTTTAGTATTAATAAAACTTATTAAATTATTTATTTCCTTAATTGTATTCTGTTCATTTTTAGAATACATAGTAATGTTAATTATTTTACTGTAGGGTGGATAATAAAGTTGTTTTCTGTATTTTAATTCTTTATTATAAAATTTTTTCCAGTCAAAATTTTGAAGATATTTAAAGATGAAATGTTCTTGATTGAATGTTTGAATTAATAATTCTCCTGGTTGGTTGAGTAAATCTTTTAATTGTGTAATTAAATAAAAAACATTTTCTGAAGATTTGTATTCTGGAAAATATAAAATGTTATCAATATTAAATAATGTCAGCAGTGTTATTTTTATATCTGATTTTTTTATATAGGGAACCAAATGTAATAAAAATTGTGTTCCAATAATTATATTATATTTATTATTGATTATTTCAGAAATTGTTCTCTGGATATCAGATTCTTTTTTTATGGTGTCAGTGTCAAATCTTATAATTTTTACATTAGGAAATATATCTGTTAAATCAGAATATAGTTTTTCTATTCCGCTACTGATATATTTAAATTTTTGACAGCCACATATTTTACATTTCATACTACTTGGTTGTTCATAACCACAATAATGACATTTAAAACTATTAGAATATTGATGGTATATCAAAGATATATCACATTTCGGACATTTTATTACTGTTTGACATGTATTACATTTTATTATCCTTGAATGACCAAGTTTATTCAGGAATATAATAGAAATTTCTTTTTTTAAAATTCTATTTTTAATTGAATTTATCAACTCTGTTGAAAAATAATATAATTTGAAATTATAAGAATTTTCCTTTTTACTTAAATCAACTATTTTTATTTTAGGAATAATGTTTTTTTGTAGTATTTTTATACTTCTGTATTCTTTTATTTTAAGTTTATAATATGTATTAATTGAACAGATTGTGCTGCCAAGCACAATATTTGAATTTGATATTTTCGCTCTGTATTGTGCTACATCAATTGCATTGTATTCTGGTTTATTTATCTGTCTGTATGATTCATCTTCATAATTATGAATAATTATTAATTTTAAATTTTTAAATGGGACAAATATACTGGAACGTGTTCCAAAAACAACTTTTGTTTTACCTTCTTTAATTAAAAACCAGTTTTTATATTTCTCCTTATTTGGGATTTTACTATGCCACAGAATAATAGAATTTCCAAAATATTTTTTTAATATATCAAAAATGTATGTTGTAAACCATATTTCAGGAACAAGAAAAATTGTTTCCACACTGGACTGTATTGCTTTTGATATTAGTTTTATGTAAGTTTCTATTATTTGTTCATTATCAGAATTTGTTATTACAAATGTATTATAATTTTTGAAATCAATTTTTGAAAGGTTTTTGTCTGTCTGTTTAAATTCTAAAAGTGTTAATTGCTCTGCTGTAATTTTTTTGGTTTTAAGTGGAACAAGATCTGTTGGAAAAATGCAGTCAAGTGCTTCTCCGAGAGAACAGTAATAATTATTACTTAACCATAATCCTATTTTAAATAATTCATCTGTTAGAATTACTTTTTCATCTATAATTTTTAAGATTGGTTTTATTTCTGTTTTAATTTTATTGTCTATTTTATCCAGTAAATTCACCACATATCCTGTTTTTATAGTTTTATTAAAATTAACTTTTACACGTTTATAAATTGATATTCTGTCAATCAGGTTATGGGGTATGTAATATAAGAATTTTGATTCTAATGCAATTGGAAAAACAATTTCTGCATACATATATTTTTAATTTTATTCCATATTTTTTTACTTGCTCTTTTTTTTGAAATATTATTAAAGTATTCCTTTTTATTATTATAATCAATCATAATTCCTTTTATAAATTCAGTGCCAATTGTATTTGTTCTGTTTGCTATTATTAACTCCAGATTTTTCTGTTTTAATTTATTTAAGGCATTTTTCAAAATATTATGTGTTTCTAAAGCAAATCCAACAAGTATTTTTTTATTACGTAATTTCATTTTTATTAAGTATTCATTTATATTTTTTAAAATATCAATTGTTGAGATTAAATTCAGGATAAGTGTTTTCTTTTTCTTTATTTTATGTTTAAATTTATTTTTTAATTTGAAATCACCTATAGCAGCACAACAGATAAACACATCACAGGATTTTATAAATTTTTTTACATATTTATACATTTCTTCAGTTGTTTCTACATAAATTATTTTTATATCTTGTGGTGGTTTTAGATATGTTGGTCCAGAAATCAAAATTACATTTGCATCTTTTTTTATAGTATTTGTTAAATAATAACCCATTTTACCAGAAGAAGAATTTGAAATAAATCTAACCGCATCAATGTATTCTCTTGTAGGACCCGCTGTAATTAAAACATTTATTTTTTTTTTCATTTCGGATGGTTTTATTTGATAAGTTTTAATATTTTATCAACAATTTTTTCAATAGGAGGAAATCTGCCAGGACCTTCTTTATTACATGCTAATTTTCCTGTTTCGGGTTCAATTATATGAAATCCATATTTTTTTAATCTTAAAACATTCTCCTGTGTTATTTTATTTAACCACATATTTGAGTTCATTGCAGGGCATATCAATATTTTTGATTTTGTTGATAAAACAACACATGTTAATAGGTCATCTGCAATACCATGTGATATTTTTGCTATTATATTTGCTGTTGCAGGTGCAATAACTATTAAATTGGCATTTTCTGAAATGGCAATATGTTCTGGTTCAAAAAAAGAAACATCAAACATATCAGTATATACCTTATTATTTGACAAATTCTGCAGTGTTAGAGGTGTAATAAATTTTTTGCCTGATTCTGTAAGTATAACATTTACATTAAAATTTTTATCTTTTAATCTTCTTATTAATTCACAGGATTTATAAGCAGCAATACTGCCACATATACCAATTACTATGTTAACTTTCTTTTTCATTTTCTTTGAATATTTGTTTTAATGCTATATTAAATATATCATAATATGAGAGATTTTTATATTCTTGTTGTTGTTTTAATTTTTCTGTTAACACAATTACTTGATTTACAAGTTTATATTTATTTATTTTTGTGTCAAGAATTAATTTTTCAAGTTGTAAGTTGTCTGTATCAGATTTATTCTTTTTAGTATCCAATTGATTTTCCCTCCTTATTTTTTATTATATAAATTATTTTTTTTACTGTATCTTTTAAATTGTCATTAACCACAAAATAATCATAGTTTACTATATATTTTAATTCCTTTTTTGCAACATTTAATCTTTTCCTAATTTCTTTTTCAGAGTTCTGTTTGCGATTGTAGAGCCTGTTTTTAAGTTCCTGCCATGAAGGAGGTAAAATAAATATGAGTTTTGCATTAGAAAATTGTTTTTTTATCTGAGAGGCACCCTGAACATCTATGTTTAATATTATATTTTTACCTTTATTTAATGCAGAAAAAATAAATTTTTTTGAAGTTCCGTAAAAATAACCATATATATTTGCCCATTCTACAAATTGTTTTTCCATAATCATTTTCTTGAATTCTTTTTTGGATACAAAAAAATAATCCTTACCTTCTATTTCTTTTTCTCTTGGTTTTCGAGTTGTTGTTGAAATTGAAAATTCAGAGTTTATTTCTTTTAATTTTTTCTTTAATTCATTGCAGATGGTTGTTTTACCTGTACCAGATGGAGCAGAAATTACTATGATGTTTCCTTTTTTCATATTTTATTTTATACTAAAATATTTTTTATTTGTCAAAAATTTTTTGTATAATTGTAATAATAAATTATAAAATGTAAAAGTTAGTTGAAATTTCTATTGTAAATAAGTAAAATAATATTTTTAAGAAGTTCATTTTGATTGAAAGATTCATTAAATACATAATTTAACGCATTAGGAATTTGAATAAATTCCTATGGTTGAGAGGTTTTTTTTAATTTTCAAAACAAAAGATAAACAAAATAGTTATGGAAATTGTGGTTTTATAATGAATCACGAGAAACGAACAACAAATTTTTAGGGGGTTTTTAGGGGTATCCACCTGACTATTTTGTAATAGGTTATAAAATTGGAGATTCAAAATCTGTCCTTAATACTGGTTAATATATTTGTTCCGATTATCTCTGGAATGATTTTTTTTGCTCTGGCAAAATTTGTTATATACATAGCTCCTTTAAGACAATTCAGTGCCGGTAAACAAACATATACAAAAGCATTTTTTGGATTTATTGCTTTTGGTGTATACCTTGCTTCAAGACCACTACAAATTCTACTTGGTCCACATCCAATGCCTTTAATAATAAACAATATCAGAGAATTTTTTATGATAGGAATTTTTGGTCCGAGTATTTTTATTGCTATATATGGTCTTGCATATGGTGGTGAAAATATTAAAAAATGGATGAATATACTTATTTATGGTATTGGTATATGTTTAGCAATAACATTTAACATAATAAATATATATGCTATTGGTGGTAGTAAAGAAATATTTAGAATTGGTAATTATGCTGCATATGATGGTTTATGGTTCGTGGATTTAACTCCACAAAGAACAAAATTAATGGGATTGTTATTCGTTATAAGATTAATAGATCCTGTAATATTATTATTTATTGCTGCAACAATTGGTTTATATCGCGCTTTTACATATCCTGAAGATAGAAAAAAAATTTACAGTAATATGCCAAAAAAAATAATTTTTACTTCAATTGGAACATATTGTTTTAGTTTATCAATGTTAACAGTTGGTTTTGTATGGTTATTGGGAAAAATACCAAATCAATGGTGGGGATATTATATTGGTGCATTATTAGCAGGAATATTTGAGGCAATAAGTATTTCATTACCTTTGAGAAAAGAAAAAGAAATATTATGAAAAAAATAATATTTATAATTTTTGTTCTTAATTTATTTTTTAAAATATTGTATTCTTTTGAAAAAGAATCTTTCTTTTATAAACCAAATTATAAAACACTTGTTGCTAAAGGAGAAGTGTTAATTAAATTTAAAGATGGAATATCAGAAAACCAGAAACAGGATTTTTATAAAAAATTTGGATTAGTTAAAAAAAGTGTTATTGAAAGACTTAAAATAGAAAAATTGATTTTACCAACTTCATTGAGTGTTCAAGAAGCAGTTACTCAAATAAAAAATCTTGATATAATTGAATTTGTTGAACCAAATTATATAAGAACCTGTTTTGAAATACCAAATGATCCTCATTTTAGTTCTCAATGGGGTATTGGAAAAATTTCTCTACCACTTGCCTGGGAAACAATAAAAGGTGGAAATATTATTGTTGCAGTAATTGATACCGGTATTGACTATAATCATTCTGATTTATCAGCAAACATATATTCTAAAGGATGGGATTTTGTTAATAATGATAATGATGCTATGGATGATAATGGTCATGGAACACATGTTGCAGGTATAATTGGTGCTGTTACAAATAATAATATTGGTGTTGCAGGAACATGCTGGAATGTAAAATTACTACCAGTAAAAATCCTTGATAAAGATGGTAGTGATACTGTTGTAGATGTTCTTGCTATGGGTATTCTTTATGCTATTGATAATGGTGCAAAAATTATTAATATGAGTTTTGGTGGAAATGGTTTATCAAAAACAGAAGAAAAATCATTAGAAATTGCAAATTCCAGTGGTTGTGTTCTGGTAGCAGCAAGTGGTAATGGTGGTGAAGATAGTATAGGTGATAGGCAAGTTTGTTATCCTGCTGCATATACAAGCGTTCCTATTATAGCAGTTGGTGCTTCTGATGAAAATGATAATAAAGCGAGTTTTTCAAATTATGGTCCAGAATTAACACTTATTGCACCTGGTGTAAATATTTACAGTACACTACCAAATAATTATTACGGTTATATGTCAGGAACTTCAATGGCAACACCATTTGTAAGTGGAATATGTGCTTTAATACTTTCTTTAAAACCAGAACTTGTTCCGGGTCAGGTAAAAGATATAATTAAAGATTCCTGTGATGACATAATTTCAACAGGTATTGGATTTGATGAATATACTGGTTATGGAAGAATAAATGCATATAAGGCAATAAGTAATACAACTTCAACACCAGTAAATGTTGTTAATGCAGTAAGTTATCCAAATCCATTTAATTTATCAAAAGGTGGAAATGTATATTTCAGAATTCCTTCTGGTTTTATTGGAACATCTTCTATGAAAATTAAAATATATAATTTTGCAGGTGAATTAGTAAAAATTTTAGATGATTCTAATGAAACATCAGTAAGTTTAGCATATTGGAATGGTAAAAATGAAGATGGTCAATATGTATCAAAAGGACTGTATTTCTATATTGTTGAAACAGAAAAAGGTAAATTAAAAGGTAAATTAACAATAATAAAATAGGAGATTTTTCCCTTATAATTTCAATGAATTATTTTTACAAATATTTAATAGTTCTGTTGGTTAGTGGCTGGTGTTATTGTTCTGTTTTTGCTGATGATTTATTAAAGACACCCGGAACAGCAGCAGTACCTTTATTGAAAATAGGACTTTCAGCAAGAGCAGCAGGTTTGAGTGATAGTTTTTCAACTATTGCTGATGATATTTCAACAATATATTATAATCCTGCTGGTTTGAGCCAGATAAAAACAACACAAATTTATTTTAATCATGTTTTGTGGTTTATGGATACAAGTATAGATTCTGTTGCGGTAGGTAATGGAACAAAAGATGGTATGGCTGGATTTGGTTTTGAATATCGTAAAGTAAATATAGAAGATTATGCAACAAACCTTTCTGGCAGTGAAATAAAAACAGGAGGAAAAATTAATTATAATATTTCTGTAATTTCTTTAGGTTATTCTGGAAATACAATTACAGATCCACATAAAAACACAAATTTTAGATTAGGTATTGCTGCTAAATATATAAATCAACAGATATATAATACAAGTCAGGAATACGGAATTGGTTTTGATTTAGGACTATTGTATGGACCAGATGCATCAAATGGATATTACAGTGTTGTTTTTCAAAATCTCGGTTCTGCATTTGGACAGGAAATTCTACCGACACAGTTAAGTTTAGCAACAGGAGTAAAAGAAAACACATATAATGCTGATTTAGAGATTATTCAGGTAATTGATAATAAATCAAAAATAAATCTTGGGCTTGAATTTTTTATGTATAAAATATTTTCATTAAGATTTGGAATATCTTATCAAGAGAGATTTTCCGGTAGTTTTGGGTTTGGTATTGATGCAAAATATTTAACTGTTGATTATGGATATGTTCCACATTTTGATTTGGGTTCTACTCATCGTTTCAGTTTATTGATTAAACTGTGAATATAAATTATAACTTTAATAACGAAAATATAATTTTTACCAGAACCAAAATAAAATTAAAATTTAAAGGAGGTATTTACCAATGGTACAAGCACGATGTATGAAATGTAAAACAGAGGTAGAAATTAAAGATGCAAAAGAAGTTGAAATGAAAAATGGCAGGAAAGCATTACAGGGAGTGTGTCCAAAATGTAATACGAAAGTATTCAGAATTTTAGGGAAAAGCAAAAAATAGTTATGTTTTTCCTCAAACAATAATTTGCCTCACAGAACTTGTGAGGTTTAAATATTAATGGTAACAATTGTTTTATCTGGCTATTATGGATTTAATAATGCCGGTGATGAATTAATCCTTGATAGTTTGATATATAATTTTAAGAAAAAAAATCCAAAAACCAGTCTAATTGTTCTGTCTAAAACTCCAGAATACACTCAAAAAATATTTAATATCAATTCGGTAAATAGAGATAATCTGTTTGAAGTTTATAATGCCTTTAAAAAAAGTGATTTAGTAGTTTTCTCCGGTGGTTTATATCAGGATATAACAAGCAGTTTAAGTTTATATTATTATTTGTTTCAGATAATATTGGCAAAGTTATTGAGAAAGTATGTAATTTTACAGGGAGTTGATTTTGGTCCAATAAATAGAAAATTTAATGATTTTATATTAAGAATAACAATGAATTTTGTTGATGAAATAATTGTTAGAACAGAAGGTTCTTTTAAATATTTAAAAACACATAAAAACATTCAATTGGGGAAAGATATGGTTTTTTACAGTCAATATATAAATTCCATAAAACCAGAAAATATAAATACACACATTAAGATTGGTCTAATTTTACGAAAGTTAAAATATAATAATCTGAATGAGATTGTAAATTTCTGTAATATAATAACAACTGAATTTAAAAATTCAGAAATTGTGTTTATCCCATTTCATCTTGAACAGGATATTGAATTATGTATTGAAATAATTAAAAAACTTGAGTATAAAAAAACAAATATTAAAAGATGGAATTTATCAACAGATATTTTTCACATATTAAACAATATAGATATAATAATAAGTCAGCGACTGCACGGTTTAATAATTGGCTATATTCTGAATAAACAAATAATATCTGTGTCAGAAGATGTAAAAATAAAGTTTTTTATGAATGATATAAATAAAGGTAATCTTGTATTTAAACATTTTTCTGAATGTAGTAAAGAATTGCTTTCAGTAATCCAAAGAAACTTTTTAACTTCCTGATTTTATTTTTTAGATATTTTGTGAATCTTTAAGTACTTTTTGGTCTGTAATTCCACCGGGAAGAGAAATAATCTGTGATAGACGTTGCTCAAATTTTAATAATTCTCCTTCTGCTTCTCCTAAATTTTTTGATGCATAATTTAACTGACTTTTTGCTACTGAAAATACTTTTTTAACACTTTCAAGGCTGATCTGAAGCATACTCAATTGTTGTAAAAGTATACTGACATTTTCCTGAACTTTTTGTGTCTTTGTAGCAACTGTAAGCAATCGTAAATACATATGTAATGTCTGTGGAGAAGATATTAAAATTTTTTTCCTGCGAGATAAACTAAATAAATCATCATTCTCATTATCTATTGTTTGAGTTATTGCTTCCTGATAGATTGATTCTGAAGGAATATACATTATTGCAATTTCATGAGTGTATGGCGGACGAATATATTTTTTTTCAATTGAATCCATTAATTCAATAACCTTTTTTATGAAAAGTTTTTTATATTTCACTTTTTCAGATGATTCTGACCTTTTATAATTAAGGAAATCTGCAACCGGAAATTTAGAATCAATAGGCAGCCATTTTCCATCTATTTTCACTCCTGCATCAACCAGTTCAGAACTTCCGGGTTCTACAGAAAAATGAAAATCTACTACTTCTTTTGGAAATACATCTGAAAGAATTTTTTCAACCTGTATATCACCAAAATATCCTCTATCGCCACTTGGCAGAAGTATATCTCTCAATTCCTTTCCAACAGATGTAAAATCAGTTGCTTTT
>Ga0272448_1003688_pt1 | contig 18059 bp, 18 predicted proteins | sample YNPCB0191_FD_202220 | JGI IMG/M metagenome (GOLD analysis project Ga0272448, IMG submission 202220) | Hot spring sediment microbial communities from Yellowstone National Park, WY, United States - YNP-CB-019-1 | ecosystem: Environmental > Aquatic > Thermal springs > Hot (42-90C) > Sediment... | reverse complement strand
ACACGGCGCCTCCAACGTCCTCATCGAGAGACCGGCGAGGACGTTATAGTTGGGCTTTGGACGGTTAGCGTGCCACGCGCCTTTCGGGCCCAGCACGCTGACTGGGTGGGAGGAGACGGCAGTGACTCTTGGCTATGTCTTTCGGCGATTCCTTATCTTCCTAATCATCGTCTGGGTGGCCGGCACCCTCAACTTCTTTCTCCCTCGATTAGGGGGTGCCGATCCGATCCGACAGAAACTGGTGAGCCAAATGGCCCTCACCGGCGCACAGCAGATGGGTTTCGACGAGATGGTGCGGGCCTACGAGGCCAAGTTTGGCCTCGACAAGCCACTGTGGCAGCAATACTTCACATACATGGGAGATGTCATCCGCCTTGACTTCGGCCTTTCCATCTCCAACTACCCGCGTAAAGTCATTGATATGATCTCCGAGGCCATTCCCTGGACTATCGGCCTGCTGACCACGACGACGATACTGGGGTTCCTCTTGGGTAACTTGCTAGGCGCCTTTATGGCGTGGCCACGGGCGCCAAAGTTTCTGGCTTACGTTATGCCGCCCGTGCTGATGCTGGGGGCCATTCCTTACTTCCTGTTTGGCCTCATACTCATCTACGTTTTCGGGTTCGTGCTCGGTTGGTTCCCTATGTTCGGCGGTTTCTCCGCGGGTACGGTTCCCACCTTTACGCTGGAGTCCATTTTGGACGTACTATGGCACACAGTTCTGCCTGCCATTTCGATGATCCTCGTTTCGACGGGTGGGTGGGCGCTTGGCATGCGCGCCCTATTCATGACCACACAGGGAGAAGATTACGTTATCTTCGCCGAAGCTATGGGCGTCAAGAACTGGGCCCTCTTCTTCAACTATATGATCCGCAACGCGCTGCTACCTCAGATCACCGCCCTAGCCATCGCTATGGGGCAGGTCGTCTCCGGGGCAGTGCTAGTCGAGGTCGTCTTCGGCTACCCGGGCATCGGTTCGGTCCTGTACGCCGGCATTCGCGCTCTGGACTATTACCTGGTCCAGGCCATCATCTTCCTCGTCATCGTCGCTATAGGCGTGACGACGTTCATACTGGACATCATCTACCCGCTGCTAGATCCTCGCATCACCTATCGGAGGGCGTGACGTGTCTGCTACTATCCGAAGCCGCGCCTCCGCCAGAGCCTACTCCGAAGGGAGTAGCCTGCGGGATACGGCCGATGCGGTCGGCCGCTACCTGCGTCGCAATCCGTCGCTCATTGTAGGTCTGGTCTTGTTCTTCCTCCTCTTCTTCGCCGCCTTTATCGGGCAGTTCTTCGTCAACCTGAACGACGCTCGCCCGATCTCGGTGCGGCCGCTTCAGCCTCCGTCTTGGGGGATGCTTCTCGGCAGCGACAAGCAGGGCCGGAACCTGTTGGCGGTAGCTGTCCTTGGCACCCCGGCCACCCTTCGCATCGGCCTCACCGCCGGCTTCATCGGCATCGCCCTAGGAAGCGTCCTCGCCTTCGTAGGCGCTTACTACCGAGGATGGGTAGACGCCCTGCTGCGGGGCATCATCGACATCGGCCTCACCGTGCCTCAGCTAATGGTCCTGATCGTGGTCGCCATGGTAGTCCAGCACGCGTTGAGCCCCACCTTGATGGCACTCATCGTCGCCTCGCTGGCCTGGCTGTACCCCGCTCGCACCATTCGGGCGCAGGTACTGACGATTCGCGAGCGAAGCTATGTGCAGATAGCACGCCTTTCGGGCTTGTCGGGGCCAAAAGTGATTTTTCAAGAGATCTTGCCCAACCTGCTTCCATACCTGGCGGCCTCGCTGGTGAATGCCACTTCAGCAGCCGTGCTGGCCACGATCGGCCTCGAAGTACTCGGGCTAGGTCCTATGGATGATGCCACCATCGGGATGACCATTTTCTGGGCCCAGTACAACGCCGCGGTCATCAATGGGTGGTGGTGGTGGTGGCTGCCGCCGATCTTCATCGTGTGCGTCCTGTTCGTCAGCCTCTTCCTGATCGGAGTGGGCCTGGACGAGGTCGCCAATCCTCGCATCAGGAGGCAAGTGTGATGACCGCATCGCCGAGCGGGAACGGCCGCCGACCGGAAGTGCTCCGCCTCGAAGGGCTGCGGATGTATTATGACACCCTGCAGGGTCCTGTGAAGGCAGTGGATGACATTAGCTTCACCCTTTACGCTGGTGAGCGATTCGGCTTGGCTGGAGAGTCAGGCTCCGGCAAGTCAAGTATGGCTCTCACGATCATGCGCCTGATCAAGCCGCCGGCGCGCGTCGTTAGCGGCAGCATCTGGCTGAACGGCGTCGACCTGCTCACCCTCACGGACGAAGAAATGCGCCAGCGGCGCTTGGCCGAAGTCTCTATGGTAGCCCAAGGCTCGATGAACTCGCTTAACCCTGTGGCACGCGTGCGCAATATGATTCGCGACGCTCTGGTCAATCACGATGTCAAGCTTTCCAAGGCCGAGTTCGAGACTAAGGTCCGCAGCCTCCTGGCGGAGGTCGGGCTCAAGCCCGAGGTCGCTGATATGTACCCCCACGAGTTGAGCGGAGGTATGAAGCAGCGGGTCATCATCGCTATTGCCATCAGCTTGAGCCCTAAAGTGATCATTGCCGATGAGCCAACCAGCGCTCTGGACGTTGTGGTACAGCGCCACGTCATGCAAACGCTGCGCAAGGTGCAAGCAGATATTGGAGCAGCTGTGATTCTGGTTGGGCACGACATGGGGCTGATGGCGCAGTTCGTGGAGAGGCTAGGAATCATGTACGCCGGTCGGCTGATCGAGGTATCTCCAGTGCGGGAGATCTTCGCCCGCCCGCGGCACCCGTACACCAGACTTCTCATTTCCAGCCTGCCCTCGAAGAAGGCCAAGGGGGAGTTCCGCGGCATTCCCGGGCTCCCACCATCGCTGCTGTCGCTGCCAACGGGTTGCCCCTTCCACCCGCGTTGCCCTGAGTCCATAGACCGCTGTCGGTCGGAAGTGCCGACACTGAGAGAGATGCAGCCGGACGTATGGGCCGCCTGCCATCTGGCTTGAGGAGGCGATATGACTGCATTACTCGAGGCTCGCCATGTCACCAAGATATTTGGCGGGGGCCTATTCGATCGCAATGTCACCGTCGCCCTAGAAGACTTCTCTATGTCCATTGGCGACGGAGAACCGACCATCACAGCCATAGTCGGCGAAAGCGGCAGTGGGAAGACGACCCTCGCCCGCCTGCTGCTGGGCATAGCTTCAGCTACCAAAGGCGAAGTGCTCTACCGGGGCAAGAACGTCGCCAAGCTGTCTGGCGCCGAGCACCGTCAGTTCCTCCGCGATGTGCAGGTAGTCTTCCAAGATCCATTCGAGGTTTACAACCCGTTCTACAAAGTGGACCACGTCCTCACAGCACCGGTCAAGGAGTTCGGTCTGGCCAAGTCACGGGAAGAGATGTACTCACTGATAGAAGAGGCGCTGGAGACAGTGGGCCTGCGGCCGGATGAGACCCTGGGTCGCCACCCTCATCAGCTCAGCGGAGGCCAACGTCAGCGAGTCATGGTCGCTCGCGCCCTTGTCCTGAAACCGCGCGTCATTCTGGCCGACGAGCCAGTATCTATGATCGACGCCTCTCTGCGAGCGACAGTGCTAGCCAGCCTACAGCGACTGAGACAGGAGTTCGGCATCTCCATAGTCTATATCACGCACGACTTGACGACTGCCTATCAGGTCAGTGATAGCATCGTGGTACTCTATCGGGGCTCGGTTGCCGAGGTGGGCGATATCACCCCAGTAGTACAGGACCCGAAGCACCCTTACACACGCCTGCTCATCGGCTCGATCCCCGAAGCGGATCCCGATCTTCCCTGGTCAGAAGAGGCGGCACCAGCCCTTGCCGGGGAGAAGCGTGGCCCGGCGGCGTGCAAATTCGCTGACCGCTGTCCATCGGCCATGCCCAAGTGCCTGGCAGAGACGCCGAAGCTCTACCAGACCGACGAGCACCGCGCAGCGGCCTGTTTCCTATATGAGGAAGCCCCAGTTCTCAAGGCAGACGACATGGATCGGGTGTTCCGAATCAAAGGAGCGATGGCCGGGCTTACCCGCTGAGCAGGGCTTCATAGGTGAAAGGACCATCAGTCAAGCCAGCCGGCCTACACTGCTACGGCTCCCAGCGCTTCGTCTAGGGTATTCACCAAACGGTCTATCTGTGCCTCGCTGACGATCAGGGGTGGCGCAATGGTGATCACGTTCTCCAGCCTGGGCACGGTCGCAGTGTTGGTGCCGACCAACAGGCCACGTTGCTGAGCCTCGGCCGCCACCTGCTTCGTCTTGGCCGTCGGCAAGGGGTCACGAGTGCCCGGCAGCACCAGTTCCAGGCCCCAGAGAAGGCCTTTGCCGCGCACGTCCCCCACGGTACTGTGCCTACTTTGAAGCGCACGCAATCCGTTACCGAGCCGCTCGCCCATTCGAGCCGCGTTCTCTACCAGGTTCAGCTCTCGAAAAAGGCTGAGGTTTGCGATCGCCACCGCGCAAGCGACCGGATGGCCAGCAAAAGTGCTGATTTGCTGGAAATGACGATTCTCGGAGACGTCACCCAGGAAACTCTCGAACACCTTGTCATTAGTGGCGGTAGCCGCCATAGGCACATAGCCGCTGACGATAGCCTTCGCCATCGTCATTATGTCCGGCACAACGCCGAAGGTCTCGCCGCCGAACCACTTGCCTGTGCGGCCAAAGCCGGTGATCACCTCATCGTGGATGAGTAGAAGGCCGTACTTGTCGCAAAGCTGACGAACACGCGGCCAGTATTCCTCCGGCGGTACGATGACGCCGCCACCGCCGATTATCGGCTCTCCGATAAAAGCGGCAATCGTTTCCGGCCCCTCAAACTCGATTGTCTCTTCGATCTCCTGTGCCATCTGCCGAGCCGCTTCCTGAGGCGAAAGGCCAGCGAAGAGGCGGAAGGTGTCAGGAGGCCGCACGTGAAGAAAACCAGCTACCAAAGGCTCATAAATGGCCTTTCGTGCCGTTTGGCCGGTGGCGCCCAGGGCTCCCATCGTCCAGCCGTGATAGCCACGGTAGCGAGCAATGATCTTGTACCGGTTCTGCTTGGGATAGGCCTGACGCCCGTACTGGCGAGCCAACTTGATCGCCGTCTCCACTGCTTCGGAGCCACTGTTTAGTAGGTGCACGTGCCTCAGCCCGTTCGGCAGCACCGACACCAGCGCTTCCGCGCACTCAATGGCCACATGCGAAGGTCTGGTAAGTGGACTGTAGGCCAGCTTGCGCATCTGATTAGCCGCCGCCTCTACCAGCTTCTCCTGCCCATAGCCAACAGCTACACACCATAGACCTGACATGCCGTCCAGGTATTCCTTGCCCTCGGAGTCGTAGAGCAGACAGCCCTTCCCCTCCGTGATGACCATGGGCTGCTGCCTGAGAGCATGCTGAGTAAAGGGCCGCCACAGAGTATCAAGGGCCAAATCGCTCAGACCGCCCTGCCTTCGCATCTGTTCTCTCCTCTCAGTGCCAGGGCGAACACTACTGCCCGCCCGATGTTGTGGAGCGCATTATGGCGCTAGCGCAGGGTCACCGCCAAGATGGTCCATTGGACTCACCGATGGGCCCAGCAGCTGCCTTATGGAAGTGTATGTTGCTTGTGACGGGGTGCTCGAGGTACGGAACTAGGCCCTAAACAGGTGGCTGTCCCAGTGCTTTGAGTGCCTCTCTCATTTCCGCCACGTCATCTCGATCCAGCATCAGCTTGCCGACTTCAGGCCTCGTAAAGGCAGCCGCAAACACACCCATCTCCACCAGGTAGTGTTTGCCGGCCTCAATGTGGTACCCGCTGTTCACCTGCCAAAAGTAAACCGGCAGCATACGGTTCCACAACTCTCGCGCCTCTTCTTTCCTGCCTTCTTCCCATAACTCGAAGATGCGCGAGCGCGTCCGTGGCGCTACACAGCTAGGCATAACGCCGCGAGCGCCCCAACCGAGTTCGGCTGGGTAATGGTAGCCGGGGCCGAAAATGGTGATCCTATCTCCGACCGCGCGCACCAATTCACGCAGCTTGCCATTGTTATGCGTGGTTTCTTCCTTGATGTACTTGACGGTGGGCACCCGCTCCGTCAGCTTGAGGAACCATTCACAGGTCATGGCCGCTACGGCGTGGACCATGATGGGAATGTCAAGGCCATCGGCAATGGTCTCGTAGTGAGCAAGCATCTCCTCTTCTGGCAAGCGAGGCTCTAGCAGACTCATCCCCTCCCAGTTGGCGGGAGGCATGACGAAGACTGCATCCGCCCCCGCCCTTTGCGCGTAACGGCAGAGCCGAGCCGATTCGGCTGTCGTGCCCGCAGAGCAGCCCACCAATACACCGGCGCGTCCCTGGTTTACCTCCATCACGACGTCCAATATACGGTTCCGTTCGTCCTCAGTCATGTGCCGTGCCTCCGAGGCACCACCATTGGGCGACAATCCCTGGACGCCGTTTTCCAATAGGAACGCCGTCAGCCGCCTGACGCCAGCAAGGTCAACCGAACCATCGGCATTGAATGGCGTAGCCATAATCGGACAATAGCCAGCCAGTCTCCTTGGCATCTCTCGCTTCCTCTCCCCTTTCGTACAATCCCAGCGCCAAGCATCCACTAGAGAGTCTGGGCCCACTGCCATCTTGCCAAGAAGGCAGTACTTTCGTCTGCACTCACAGCTTTTCTACCGCAGCCCAAAGCTCATCTAGGCTCCGAATCTTCGGAACGTCCGTCGAGTCCACCTCACCCAGTCGATCGATCAGAATGCCCGATATCCCAACTCCACGTGCCCCCACTATATCGGTGGGAATCAGGTCCCCTACCATGAAGCAAACCTCGGGCTCAACGGCGAAAAGGCTTAGAGCACGATCAAAGATCTGGCGTGCCGGCTTTCGCCAGCCGACGTCGGCACAGAACACCATATGCTCGCAGAAAGGAGCGATACCGTGTCGCTCAGCCTCCTCCCGCCATAATAGGCCGGGCGCGCCCCAGGTGGTGTTCGAAATGAGGCCGATGAGCAATCCCTTCTCCCGTAGCAACTCGAGTGTGGGAATGGTATCGGGATATCTCCAAGCCTCTTCAAAGATGGGCTGGCAAAAGGCACGACAAAGGCTCATCTGCTCATCCGCTGAGAGCGCCCGGAGATCGAAGTCGAAAATGCGGGAAAGCCGGCCAGCCAACGGCCGGACCTTCCAGTCTGGCGCCTCGTGGTTCTCCTCACCCACCCTCTTCTGGACCACTTCTGGGGTCGGCAGAGACAGCCCGAGGCTATCCAGATAGAGGCCAGCCCTGGCCACGCAGCGCTGCAGAATGGGCGGGAACTGATGAGGCCGATAGTTGTTGACCAGGGTATCACCGAGATCGAAGAGAGCCACTTTCTTCACGGTGCTGCTCCTAGGCGATTCTGGCGCCAGACTCTCACGTCAGCCCACTGCATCCTACCACGCGCACAGCCTCCTTGTCGACCTCTGGAGTGCACACCATTTCCCTCATTCGTTGCCCGCCTGGAGTGGGTGTGCTATCCTACGCCAGTCCCTTCGACACTGGGTTACTGAGGGAAGGTTCATTGTCCGCGCCAAGCCTGACACCAACAAGCCCAGCAGCAATGAGCGAGACCGACCGAGTTCGGTCGGTCGTCATGTTCTCCTTGAGCATGCTCTTCTTCTGGGCTTCGCTCTACATCTACGTGCCTATCCTTCCCGTTTACGCCAGCTTCCTTGGCGCCGCTCCCTCGGTTGTGGGGCTAGTGGTAGGTATCTATGGCTTCTCCCAGCTGGTAATCCGCATTCCGCTGGGGCTCTGGTCCGACCAATTGGGGAAGCGCAAGCCGTTCGTGGTGCTGGGTATGCTTCTGGCCGCCGTCGGCTGTTTCACAATGGTACTGCAGCCAGACCCCTGGTACCTGGTTTGGGGACGTGCGGTAATCGGATTGGCAGCCGCCACCTGGGTCTGCTCCACAGTCCTCTTCTCCAGCTACTTCCCGCCCAGCCAAGCGGTCAAGGCGATGGGACTGGCTACCTTCCTAAGCAGCGCCCCTCAAATCGTTACTAGCTTGTTGGGGGGAAATCTGGCCGATCGGTTTGGCTGGACTTTTCCCTTTTACTCTGGCATTGGGCTGGGAGTGCTGGGGCTAGTCAGCACGCTGGGGATCAAGGAGACGCCACTTCGCCGGCCACAAAGCGTTTCCTGGCGGCGGTTTCAACGCATCAGCAGTATCCCCGTGTTGATGGTAGTATCGGCGATCGGGTTGCTCAACCACTTCTCCCTTTTTGCCACCACTTACACATTCGTTCCGATCTATGCCAGTAACCTGGGCGCAAGCAAAACCGAACTCGGCGCCATAATGATGGTGGCGATGGTAGCCAACAGCCTGGCCACCCTGGTGGCTTTCCGCGTCGCCAAGGGCCTTGGTGATGGGCGCACCGTGGCCATCGGGCTGGCCGTGGGGGGCATCACTCTCCTGGGTACGCCCTTCGTGGGCAATCTGGAGATCTTGGCAGCGCTGCAACTGATCAGCGGTCTCGCCCGCGGCCTAGTGTACCCGGTGCTGATGGGATTGTGCGTGCGCATTGTGACGCCGGAGGATCAAGCTACGTCGGTTGGCATCTTCCAGGCCAGTTATGCTCTGGGCATGTTCACGGGCCCATTCCTCGGTGGTGTGGTCGGGGAGCATCTGGGATTGCCGATCGTGTTCGCCATTATGGGGCTCGTCAGTCTGCTGGGAGCGGCCCTCGGCGCTCTAGGGCTGCGGCAAACATCCCACCAGATGGACTGATCTGCAGCCTACGTGCACCTAGGCACAGCTATTGCATCGTGCTACTACTGCCAGCGGCCCGCAGCGATACGAGCGCAAGAGACTCTTGCGCAGTCATCCGAGTGAGGTGCGAATGCGGCAAAGAGATGTCGCCATCATAATAGTGGCAGTGGTGGTAGTCCTGGGCATACTTCTGGCCCTGGCGGGCGTGGGCGCCTATGGCTGGGGAATGATGGGCCCCGGCTTCTACCGCTACGGCGTATTCCCCATCTGGGGCATACTTATGGCCCTCTTCATGCTCATCTTCTGGGTAGCCATTATCGCTGCTATCGTTTGGCTCGTGGTATCGCTAACCCGCCAGGGGAGGCTCACCTCGCCCGGCTTAGGACCGGGTCGCCCCAGCGCCCTGGATATCCTCCAGGAGCGCTATGCCCGGGGAGAGATCAGCCGCGAGCAGTACGAGCAGATGCGTCGGGACATCGAAGGGAGCGGGGGGACTCCTCCGCCGTAACAGGGCCTCTGAACCCTTCTCTCTAGAATAGAACCTTGCCAGGTTAGGAATCAGGAGTGCCCAGCCTTGTTCCTGCCGAAGGTGACAGTGCGCTCGACAAGAAGCGAGCGCTTGACCCTTGGCTGGCGGGGCTAGCCGAAGCAGACTCGTAAGCAGACCATTTGGCCCTATCAGACAGACTCCGGCGCTTCCGCGAAGGGCAACATATGCGCCGCCAGAGCTTCTGAATGCTCAGAGATGGCAAGGCACACCTCCACGTCGTCATCGATGACGAGATGAAGATCCTTCTCGCGGACTACCCGAACCTTGAATTCCGCCACGCTCTCCGCCCAATCATCGGGCCGCATAACAAGCTCGGTGAACGAGATGCCGAGCGAGTGCAACAAGCTCTCGGTCTCCGCACGGGTTAGTTCTCGGCGGCCGGTCACTATGTAAACCTGATTGCCATTCGCCAAGAGAGCGTCAATGAGGCGCTTGAAGTGGCGAGGAGCTTGCGCTATCGTCCCGTCAATGTCAATGCCAAAGCGCAGTCCCTCCCGCTCAGACAGAGGCCGTTTGGGGGGGCGCGAGTGAAGCTCTGTCCCTCGCTGCCCAGCGATCGCGGCGGAGCTGCCCGCCGGGCAGCCGGCGCCTTCCTTGATGAAAGTCACTCCAGTCACTTCCTCCGCGCCCATTTCCACGGTCTCACTGCCCCGTGGTTCGGGCCTCCTTGACCCACGGTTCGAGTGTGACCCATAGTTTGACTCGCGGTTCGGGTCTCATTGACGGCGGGCGATGGTCAGGAAGCCTAACAGCAAGTTGTAGGCCAGGTGATTCTGCGTGCTCTCGCCTCAGATGGCGCAATCCGTGTGGCGCCACGTCGAAGGCCGCATGGTGCCAACCCCGATTCAGTTGGCAGCCCACCGCGGCTCAGGCTCGAGGGCGAGAGGAAGTCGCACCGTAAACGTCGATCCGCGGTCGAGAGCGCTCTCTACGCCAATCCGTCCCCCGTGCGCTTCCACGATCTGCTTGCAGATATAGAGCCCCAGGCCGGAGCCTTTGGTCTGTCGCGTCCGCTCCAGGCGACTATAGGGGCTGAAGAGTCGAGGGATATCCTCCGGCGACATGCCGATACCGTGATCTCTGACTTGTAGCTCTACCTCGCCATCCACTCGGTCGACGCTGACGACAATGTCGCCGCCGTGTGGAGAGTAGTTGATGGCATTCGCTACCAAGTTGCCAACCACCTGAGACAAGCGATCGCAGTCCCAAAGCCCGGGAGCTGTCTCCAGCGAGGTGCGGAACTCGATGCTGTGCCGAAGCGTCGTCTCCTGCTGCTCCTCGACGACCCGCCGCGCTAGCGACACCAGGTCGCAACGGACGCGGTTGAGTTCGAAGCGACCTCGCTGCAGGCGTGAAAGGTTCTGCAGATCGTCAACCAGCCGCCCCAAGCGCTTCACCTGTACCGGCAGGATAGCTGCCACCCGGTCGCAGCTTGGCTGCCCTTCGCCTCCGCAACGTCCTGCCAGTTGCGCATAGCCGGAAATGACGGTGAGAGCGCCCTTGAGTTCGTGCGAGACCATACCCAGAAACTGGTCACGCTCTATTCTGGCTTGCTCCAGCTCCGCCAGCAGCTTCTCCTGTCGCTGGTACAAAGCCTTCACCCGCTCCGCCTCTCGCTCTCGAGTCGCTGCCAACTCCGCATTCTCGCTGGCGAGCTTAGCCCCGCGCCGCGCCTGCTCAGCGCCCCAAACACCGAGAGCAGCTATCGTTCCCAATGATGCTGCTTGCGTCATCCAGACGATCGGGGCCGTGCCATCTGCCGTGGCATCAGCCACCAACGCTGTTACCGAAAGCACGGCGAACCCGGCTGCTACCGGTGGAGCCAGTAGCCAAGCGGCTAGAAGTATCGGGAAGGCGTAGAGCACCGCGATCTCCATTCCCGGCTCCAGTACCAGCCCATGAACCAGAGCCACCAGCGCCAGCAAGGCAAGCACAAGTATCGTTCGACCAACTGGGTATGATGACAATTGCGTTCCCCAACCCACTCTTGGACGGTCGCGTTATTTTCATCACAAATATATCACAAACCATCGTGGGGGACGAAATCGGCGCGGATTTCTCTTGACGACAAAGGTCAGATCGGCGTCCGTCAGATTCGCTTTGTCCAGATGAGAGGTGCACGTCGTCTACTGACACATCAGACGACGCGTCGTCGAGAGGGAAGGCGCACCAAGGCGAGGACGCTGGACAGGCTTCTTCACCTTGGTGCTGCGGCAACACTGGCTACATGGCTTCCTCGTAGAGTCGGATGATATCTGCTAGCTGCGTGGGACGGGGGGTGACAGCGATATTGCCACTCGTCATAGCATCTCTGGCCATCGCCGGGATAGCAGTCGCATCGACACCGATCGCTGCCAAACCTTTCGGAATGCCGATACGGGCTCCCAGCGCACGCACAGCGTCCACCGCCGCTCTGGAGGCTTCCTCGGCACTCATTTGCGAGGTGTCCACACCCATCGCCTGCGCGATAGCAGCCAGCTTGCCGACAGCGTATTCCCGACTGTACTCCATCACGTGCGGCAAGAGAATGGCATTGACGACACCGTGGGGGGCGTTGAAAAACCCGCCGACCGGGTGCGCCATCGCGTGGGCTGGGCCCAGCCGAGTATTGTTGAAACACATACCCCCCAGCAGCGATGCCTTCATCATGCCATCGCGGGCCTCAAACGAATCCCCCTTTTCCACTGCCTCTACCAGATTCGCCGACACGAGCCGGATGGACTCGAGTGCCAGGGCCTGCGAAGGAGCCCACGACATCACCGAGATAATCGACTCCACGGCGTGGGTAAGCACGTCCATACCCACCGCTGCCGTGAGGCGCGGAGGCATAGACATCGTCAGCAATGGATCGACCAGGGCCATCCGTGCTGCTGAGCGCACGCTGGCGATAGTGAACTTAGCCCGACGATCAGGATCGGTTATGACGGTAAAGATGGTAACCTCGCTGCCAGTGCCAGCGGTGGTGGGGATCGCCAACAGCGGCAGCGTCGGCTGCCTTACCTTCTCAGCCCCTTCGTAGTCGCTGATCCGCCCCCCGTTCGTGGCGAGAATAGAGGTCGCCTTCGCCACATCCAGTGGGCTGCCGCCACCAACGCCAATAACCGCTTCCGCCCCTGATTCACGCAGAGCGGCCACGCATTGATCCACGTTAGCTATCGTGGGGTTGGGATCAACCCCGGAGAATATGCCATACTCGATCCCGGCCTCCTTCAGGGAGGAGGTTATGCCATCAAGCAGACCAGCGCTTATCACGCCTTTGTCCGTCACCACCAGGACGCGCTTAGCGCCAAGGGCCTGAACCTTCTCCCCGACCTGACCAGACACTCCGGGGCCATAGAACACCTGGGTAGGAACACGAAAGAGCAGCACCTGACTGGCTGCCATAAAGCTTCACCGCCTTCTTCGTTTTTGGAACGCCTGTTTGCGTACGAGAAACTCTACTCCCTCTTTGTATCATCATAGCTGGGCATCGACTCTCAGTCAAGAAACCGCCGCCGGCGCTGAGTACTTATGTAAAGCTTGCCATCACTCCGCTCGGCAATCTTGCTGGCCTACCACGGCCCCATCAGGCGGGCCAGCGATATCTTGCCCGGTCCGGCGAAAAGGAGCGTCAGGCAGGCGCCCAGCAGCGAGAGCGGCAACTCGAACCCACCCTGGCCAACCAGCCCATTCCGCCAGTGCACTTTCCCGATCGCTACTGCCATGTCTCCACTCAGAAGAAGAGCAGATAGGCGAGTGTAGAGGCCCAGCGCCAGCAGCAGACCACCGAAGAACTCGACTCCTCCCACGAACGTAGCCATTCGCTCCGGATTGGGCAAGCGCAGTCTTTCCAGCAATCCTCTAAATCCCCCCGGGCCGTTCTGCATCGCCTGGACGAAGCCCGGTCCCAGGTACTTGGCCAGCAAGGGGTGCACTGGCTTATCTGGGCCTCCAAAGAGCTTAGGATATCCGTGTACCGCGAAGATCCCACCCACGATCAAGCGAAGAATCAGCAGTCCCAGACTCTTCATTTACCTACCTCAAGAAATGGATCGCCTCAGACGGCAGCGAGCCGCCTTGGCAGCCAATCCCTATATACCAGCCGATACAGCAAGGGCTGTACCAGGAGGAGGGATGACCGTGTCAGCCTGGCCACTCAAGCCCGCGCCGGAACCCGAAGACGGAGCACTCCGAGTAGGCATCCAAGCCTCTGGCAAGAGCAATCGTCGATGGCTGAGTGCACCAAAGCATGCCTAGCCACTGTGGCTCAGTAGCTGCTGCCGCAGTCGTCGCGCCTCGCTACAACCTAGAAGGAACGTCAATAGCAGGTACGTGATAACCCCCACGGACAAGCCAACAGCAACCACGGCCAGCCGATGCTGGCCGTCGCTCATCCCCAACCAGGCGGCGGCCTGATGGCTTATCCATCCTACGACGAGCCCCATCACTACCGACGCTACGACGATGCGGACCACAGAGAGAGCCAGATCGCGCTCGTCCAGCCCGCCCAGGCGCTCGCGCATAATCCATAGAAGCACCAGTGCCTCGAAGGTCGCCGATACTGATAGACCCAGAGCCAAACCGCCGTGACCAAGGGGTGTCTGCACCAGGAGCCAGCTAGCTACCAAGTTGACAACAAGCGCCGCCGCGGCGACGATCACTGGCGTGCGCGTATCGTGCATAGCGTAAAAGGCGCGGGCGACGATCTCAGTCAGGGCGTGAGCGAAGAGGCCTGCTGCGTAAAACTGAAGGGCAAAAGCAGTGGCTTCCGTTGATGCGGCCGTAAACTGCCCTCGCTCAAAAAGCAGCCGCACTACTGGATAGCGCAACACAATGAGCCCAATGCTGGCCGGCACCGTCAAATAAAGGATAAGCCGCAAAGAGGAGGAGAGCACTCGCTTCATCTCCACCAACCGCTCCGTGGCCATATGCTCTGCCATCGTGGGGAAAACGGCAGTGGAGATCGCGATAGCGAACACTCCCAAGGGCAACATGGTGAGAAGCCAGGCATAGTTGAGGGCCGAGTACATGCCTGGCAGCGAGGATGCGAGCACGAGAGTGACAAGAAAGTTCACCTGCTGGATACCAAGGCCGATCGTCCGTGGCAGCATTAGCCGGCCTACCTCACGCACGCCGGGCAACCGCAGGTCCAGAATCGGTCGATAAACCATGCCCACGCTGTACAGGCCGGGGACCTGGATCAGCAAGTAAAGCAGCGCCCCTGCTGACGCCCCCACTGCCATACCCTTGACGCCCATTGCCGGTCCAAGGAACCAGGCACCTGAAAGGATGCCTAGGTTGTAGCAGGAAGGAGCTAACGCTGGCCAGAAAAAACGATGATGCGAGTTCAGCACGCTAGTGGCTAGCGCCCCCAGCGCGAAGAACAGAGGCATCACCAGCAACACTCTTGCCAGGTCCGCAGCGAGAGCTTGCGACTCCGCCTCGAACCCTGGCGCCAGCAACCCCATTACAGGATGGGCAAAGACCGCCAGAAGGACTACGATCGGGGTGAGCACGAGCAGTCCAAGGTTGAAGAGTGTGCTCACCATTCGCCAGGCCTCATCCTCCTGGTCCTTGGCCACATAGCTGGCGAGAACAGGGATGAAGGCCGAGGCAACAGCTCCACCGGCCACGATCTGAAACACTAAGTCGGGAACGCGGATGGCCGCTAGATAGGCGTCGTAATCACGCGTGGTACCGAACCGATACCCGATGACGATATCTCGGGCCAGTCCAGTCAGCCGGCTGGCCACAAAGGCACTCATCAATATAACAGTTGCTAGAGCCAGGCTACGCTTCTGAGTCTGAGCCAAGGGTGTCCTTTCACCAGGCTCTGTCCTCTATCTCCACGATAGAGAAAGGGAGAGCAAGAAAACAGATCGTTCCCTCTCACAGCATGGGAGAGGGAACGTCAAATGGCCCCACTCTTGATCTTCCCGCGCCGTCGAATGCGCTCGATAACGGCTTCGTGGGCTAGGTTCTCTGTCTCATCGTCCAGCGGCGGCAACTCTACGTCTTCCCCATAGTGATGACGAAGGCCCAAGAAGATCAGATGGTCGGCGAACCAGGGATTCTTAGGCAGGAGCGACCCGTGCAGATAGCAGCCGTAAGCCGTCTTGTAGACTGCTCCCTCGAAGCCGTCCTCTCCGTTGTTGCCGAAACCGAAGAGCACTTTGCCCAGAGGCCGAGCGCCCGGTCCCAGGAAGGTTTGACCGGAGTGATTCTCGAAGCCCACCAGGGTCCGCCTCTGTCCCCCGATCTCACTCTCGACGATTACGTCTCCGATACAGCGGCGGGGGCCGGCCACGGTATAGGCGTCGAAAAGGCCGATGCCTGGAAGAGTGCCACCATCACCAGTACGGAAGTAGTGCCCCAACAACTGGTAGCCGCCGCAGATGCTGAGCAGGGCCACTCCCTCTTCCACAGCCTCCTTGATTGCCTCACCCTTCACCCGCTGGAAGTCATCGCAGACCAGCTTCTGCTCTTTGTCCTGTCCGCCACCCACGAAGATCAGGTCCAGATCTTTGGGCAGAGGCTCTCCGGATCGCACCTCGCGCACGTCTGCTTCCATGCCTCGCCATTGACATCGCCGGGCCAAAGTTATGATGTTGCCGCGGTCTCCGTAGGTGTTCATCGAATCGGGGTACAGATACCCAATGACCAGTTGCAGGCGCGGCATACCTTTCAGTCCTCCCAGAAGCGACGCACGTAACCCAGTGAACTGAGTAGTGCACGCAATTCAAGCATCGCAGTGTATGTTGGCAGCACGTAGAGCGTCTCCCCCACTGGCGTTCGCTGAATGGCCTGCGCCCAGGCCTCCTCCAGACTGTGGCTGAGGCTTCCGAAAGACGTGACGTGTGATGGCTCTACCAGCGCGTACTTCAGGCGGTTCGCCATGTCCTCCGCCCGCGTGCCGCCGGTGAGCACGAACTTCACTTTGCCAGCCATTAGTTCGAAATCTACGTCCCACAGCCAGGAGACGTCGGTTCCATCTGCGAAATTGTCGTTTATCACGATAAAGACGTTACGCTTTTCCCCTTCGTCGCCCTTCGTGGGACCCGAAAAGAGCGTACGAATCACCTGATTGAAGCCCGCGGGGTTCTTCACCAGGATAAGATAGACTTCTCGGCCCTCGACTTCCACCCGTTCGATACGGCCGAAGGCAGCGGTGAAGTTCTCGACACCCCGCTGAATCTGTCCAGTCTCCAGGCCAAGCGCGATACCGGCGCTCGCGGCCGCCAACGCGTTGTAGACGTTGTACAGGCCCGGAATTCCTATTCGCAGTGCCATCTCGCCCGCCGGCGTCGCCAACCGCAAGCTGCTCCCTTTCAGACCATCTGGTTTCACTTCGGTAGCGTAGACTGCCGGACGTGGGCGGCGCAAACCGCACTGCGAGCAGAAATACTTCCCTACGTGCCCGTAGTAGACGACTTCATAGCTGTAGGGCACACCACACTGAACGCAGTTCCTGGAGTCTGCCGTGTGGTCCAGTTCCGAGTGCCCCTGACTGGCATCCTCGATTCCGTAATAGATCACTCTTGGCCGCTCTGGGCCTGCGTCCAACTCACGGCCAAGGCTAGCCACCAGCGGGTCATCGGCGTTGAGCACCAGGGTGGAATCGGAACCTAGCACCGGCAACGATTGGCGCCAGACAGCCGCGACGTGGTCCACCTCACCATAGCGGTCAAGCTGATCACGAAACAAGTTCGTGATCAGCAGCACTCGAGGCTTCATCTCGTGCAACATCACCGGTAGCATGGCCTCGTCTACCTCGAAGAGACCCACATCAGCCCGCGGCCGGCCGGCCAGATTGGCATCGCGCGCCAAGGCCGAGATCACGCCAGTGACGAGGTTGGCTCCACTACGATTGTGCACTACGCGCCAACCGGCGGCGGCGAGTATGCTTGAGATAAGGCGAGTGGTGGTCGTCTTCCCGTTCGTTCCGGTCACCACCACCCCGCCCTGCGGCAGGCGCTCAGCCAGGAGGCGAAGCGAAGAGGGGTCTAGCTTGCGCACCAGGAGGCCGGGGACCGTAGTGCCGCCACCCAGGTTCAGACGTTGGCTCACCATTCCAGCTAGCTTGCCGACGGCCACCGCTGCAGACAAACGCACGCCCACGCGCATACTCCCTTCCGAAGAGCCAGTAAGCCAAGGGGAAGTATAGAGCATTCGGGGGGCAAAAGTGCAGTTTCAGTGCCATCTGCTGCTCTGCCGCCTGCCAGCGGAGTTCGGATATTACCGGGGCACCAAGCCGCATCACTGGCTATGGCCTCAAGGCGCTTCTGCTGGCAGCAGTGGACCGACTGAAAGCGTCGAAGCCTGATCCGGCGCGTCGCAGCGGGGAGTCATAACCTTGTTGCCGAATGCTGGATCTCCCACGTTGGCAATCGCCGTCCCCGCGACGCACTTCTGCACGACCTGCACTGCCAGCGGCGCCTGCACGTCCCCACCGCACCAGTTGCGCCAGACGATCTGCTCCGACACCTGCTGTCCCGGTCGGAGCACAACTGGGGGCGACAGATGAGTCTCCTCCCCGGGCGCGACCGACGCCTCCACTGAAAGGCGCTGACCTCGGCAATCGACCAGACCGAATACCAGAGGCAGCTCGCCAATCACACACACCCTGTTCCCGGCGTTGGTCAGCCTCAAGCTGCCAGCGAGGGAGCCGGTAGCGCCCTGCCAGGCAACGATTCCGGATAGATCATCCGTCGCGCAGGGCAAGAGACCGGCATTTGCAGTCGCAATGGCCGGTGGAGTCGGTAGAGCGGCTTCGTT
>Ga0272448_1003687_pt1 | contig 18061 bp, 22 predicted proteins | sample YNPCB0191_FD_202220 | JGI IMG/M metagenome (GOLD analysis project Ga0272448, IMG submission 202220) | Hot spring sediment microbial communities from Yellowstone National Park, WY, United States - YNP-CB-019-1 | ecosystem: Environmental > Aquatic > Thermal springs > Hot (42-90C) > Sediment... | reverse complement strand
TCGTCGCGATCGCGCCTGATCTCAGCATGGATTATCCGATCGGGCAAGTGCAGATTCGCCATGGGCTCGCGGTCGCGCTCGGCTATGTGATGATGGTCGGCGTGGGCATCTATCTTTGGCAAGCGCCACTCAGGAGAAAATCGAATGTGTGACACGATGGTCGCGCTCGGCAGTGTCACCGCCGACGGCGCGACCCTCTTCGCCAAAAATTCCGACCGTGAGCCGAACGAGGCGCATCATTTGCTGCGTATTCCTGCCACGCGCCACGCGCCCGGCGCACGCGTGAAATGCACGTACGTCGAAATCCCGCAGGTCGAAGAGACGTACGAAGTACTCCTCTGCAAGCCGTTTTGGATTTGGGGCGCGGAGATGGGCGCGAACGAGCACGGGGTCGCGATCGGCAACGAAGCGGTGTTCACGCGCGTGCCGTACGAAAAACGCCCGGGCTTGATCGGTATGGATTTGCTGCGTCTCGCGCTGGAACGCGCCCGCACCGCGCGCGCGGCGCTGGAGGTGATGACGAACTTGCTCGCGCAGTACGGGCAAGGCGGTAACTGCGGCTTGAAGCACAAGACGTACTACCACAACAGTTTCATCCTCGCCGATCCGAACGAAGCGTGGGTGCTGGAAACCGCCGGCAAGCAGTGGGCGGCTGAACGCGTGAAGGACATTCGCTCGATCTCAAACGGCATTACGATTCGGGATCAGTGGGATCTCGCATCGCCCGATCTCGTGGCGTACGCGGTCGAGCGCGGCTGGTGCAGGGGACGCGCGGATTTCGATTTCGCGCGCTGTTATTCCGATCCGCTCTACACGCGCTTGAGCCGTTGCAACGAGCGCCAATGCCGGACGACCGCCGCGCTCGCCGCGCAGCGCGGCAAAATTACGGTCGAAACGATGATACGCGCGCTGCGCGATCACGGTGCAGGCGCGAATGCCCGGTGGTCGCCCGCGCGCGGCGTCACGACGTTCACCGTCTGTGCGCACGCCGGCTTTGGTCCGATTCGCGCGACGCAGACGACCGGCTCGCTGGTGTCGCATCTGACGCCGGGCGCGCAAACGCATTTCGTCACCGGCACCGCCGCGCCGTGCACGAGCATCTTCAAGCCGGTCTGGCTTGGCGGCGAGTTGCCGGACACCGGCGCGGCGCCGACCAGCGAGTACGCCGCAGCGGCGCTCTTCTGGCGGCATGAAGAGTTGCATCGCGCGACGCTGCGCGATTACGCGACGCGCCTCGCGCTGTACCGCGACGAGCGCGACGCGCTGGAACGCCGGTTTATCGCGGATGCGCTCGCCTGCCGCGCCAAGCCGCTCGCCGACCGCGCGGCACTTTCCGCACGCTGTTTCACGGAGGCGGATGAAGCAGAAGCGCGCTGGCTGGAATCGATTCACGCGCGCGGCGAAATGTCGTATCCTGGAATCCTGTACGCAACGGCGTGGCGCGGATTTGATCGCGAGGCGAAAATAATCCGCGAATAACGCGAATCTTCGCCCATCGAGAATATTTCGCGCAAATTCAAAGATTCGCGGGCTGGAAAATATGATGATCGGACTTGCCTTCAACGTCCAACAATTCAGCACTGAAGACGGACCGGGCATCCGTACGACCGTTTTCATGAAAGGCTGCCCGCTGCGCTGCGCGTGGTGTCACAACCCGGAAGGCGCGTCGCCGCATCTCGATTTGGTGTGGTACGATGCGCGCTGCATCGTCGAAGATCCCCTTCAGGGGACCGCGCGCGAGTGTTTGCGCGTGTGTCCGGAGAATGCGTTGACGCTCACGCCATCGGGAATGATGATTGATCGCAAACGCTGTACGGTCTGCGGCAAATGCGCGGAGATATGCCCGGCATCCGCGCTCGAAATCATCGGCAAAGAATGGACGGCGGATGAATTGATTGCCGAGTTGCTCAAAGATAAAGTGTTCTACGAAACCTCCGGCGGCGGCATCACATTCAGCGGCGGCGAGCCGATGCAGCAAGTCGATTTTCTGTGCGAGGTGCTGCCGCGCTGCCAAGACGCCGGCTTGAGTGTCGCGCTCGACACGTGCGGTGCGGTCGCATGGGAACGCTACGCGCGCGTGCTGCCCTTCGTCGATCTTTTCTTATTCGATCTAAAGGTCATCGATGCGACGCGGCATCGCGCGGCAACCGGCGTATCGAATGAAATCATCCTTGAAAACGCACGGCGCATCGCGGACACCGGCAAGCCGATGTGGATTCGCACGCCGGTGATTCCCGGCTACACCGACGACGGCGCGAACATTCAAGCGATCGGGCAATTCATCCGCGACGCGCTGCCCACGGTCGAGCGGTGGGATTTGCTCGCGTACACCAATCTCGGCAAGCCCAAGTATCACCGACTGGATTTGCCGTACGCGCTGGAGGACGCACCGCTGCTCACGCGCGCGGCAATTGAAAACGTATGGCGTGTCGCGGCAGACATCGTGCCGGTGGCGCGCTGGTCCGGCGCGACGCGATAGGAAAAGCGCCATGAGCATTGGCATATTCACCGACAAAGAACGACCGCCCACGATCGATCAAGTTCTTGAGGCAATTGGTCCCAAACGGTCGGCTTGGGAGAAACTCACCCGGTTCATCCAAGAAGAATTTGCCGCGCGGGAAGAATTCAGATTCTACGGCAAGAATTATGGCTGGGCTTTGCGATTTCGCAAAGGCGGCAAAGCGCTCGCCTCCCTCTATCCTGCCGAGACAAGTTTTACAGTTCAAGTGATTCTCGGTGAAGCCGATGTAAAGCGGGCGCGCGGTTTGCCAATCGGCAAACACGTCCGGCAGATTATCGAACAAGCCTACGCGTACCCTGAAGGGCGCTGGCTGTTCATACCGATCCAATCGGCGAAAGATGTGCGAGACGCGCAGCAATTGCTTGCGCTCAAATTTTCGGCAGAGCGACAATGAGTTAACGGAGAGAAAAAATGTCTCTTTCGCAATTGCAATTGAAGCTCTTGCAAGAATTCGAGCGCGGTTTGGATCCGCAGCATCCGGCGCGCAGCCGGATTTCCGCGCGCGTCCTCGGTTATGGCGAAATCAGCACCGTCTTTGAAATCCAGACGGAGGCGCTGCGCGGGCTGGCATTCAAACGTCTGCCGCTCTTCAACGACGAACACGAAGTGGAGCGTTATCGCACCGCGTTCGTGGAATACAACCGCCTGCTGGAACAGGAGATCGGCATTCACCTGCCGCCGCAGGATGACGCCAGTTTCCGCAACCCGGCGGGGCGCCTGATTTTCTACATCGTGCAAAAACAACTGCCCGCCGCATCGATGGGCAATCGCGCGCTGCGCGCGCTGTCGCGCGAAGACGCGCTAGTCCTGGTCAGGCGCGTCCTCCAAGAATTGCGCAAGGTCTGGGCGTTCAATCGGCGCCAGCATCGCGTGCAGGTCGCGATCGATGGGCAAATTTCCAATTGGTCGATCGAAGGCTACCCGGACCATCCGCCCCTCGAGCAGGCATCGCTTTTGTATGTCGATACGAGCACGCCGCTCTTTCGCGTCGAAGGCGTGGAACAACTCGATCCTGAACTTTTCCTGCGCAGTGCGCCGTCGTTCCTCGTTTGGATTTTGCGGCTGTTGTTCCTGAAAGACGTGGTCAATCGCTACTATGATTTTCATCTGGTCGCGGTCGACCTGGTCGCGAATTTCTACAAGGAACAAAAGCCCGACCTCGTTCCCGATGCTGTCCAGGTCGTCAACGAATTCTTGGCGGGCGAAGCAGCAGAATTGGGCGTCAACCCCATCGACGAAAAACAAGTGCGCGACTATTATCGCGAGGACGCGCTCATCTGGTCGCTCTATCTTGCGATGCGCAAAATCGACCGTTTCATCCGCACGGAACTGCTGCACGGCGAATATCCGTATATCCTGCCAGAACAAATCAAGAGGTGACGATGGCTCTCATCGGTCAGGACTCGAAAGAACAAATCGTCGCACGCTTCGCGCAGCACGTCTCCAGCGGCAAGGTGGAATTCTTTTCGCAGGTCGGCGTCGATTTCATCTTTGGCCGGCGCGACGGCGTTTATGTTTGGGATCTCTCGGGGCAACGCTTGATCGACTGCCATTGCAACGGCGGCGTGTTCAATCTCGGACACCGTCATCCGCGCGTGATCGCCGCGCTCAAGCACGCGCTGGACGAGCTGGACATCGGCAACCATCATTTCATCAGCGAGCACCGCGCGCGTCTCGCCGAGCGCCTCACCGCGCTCTGCCCTGGCGATTTGAAACGCGTCGTCTTCGGCGTGGGCGGCGGCGAAGCCATCGACACCGCGCTGAAACTCGCCCGCGCACATACTGGCAGAACGAAAGTGATTTCCGCGCGCGGCGGCTATCACGGTCACACCGGGCTTGCGCTCGCCGCGGGCGACGAAATGTACCGCAAGCCGTTCGAGCCGCTACCGCCCGGTTTCGTCCAGGTGCCCTTCGGCGACCTCGCCGCACTGCAAGCCGCAGTGGATGAGGACACCGCGGCGGTGATCTTTGAAACGATTCCCGCGACGATGGGCATCGTCGTACCGCCGGCGGATTTCTTCGCGGGCGTGCGCCGCGTGTGCGATCGATTCGGCGCGGTGATGATCATCGACGAAGTGCAGACCGGCTTGGGGCGCTGCGGCGCGGTGTGGGGCATCGATACGTACGGCGTGATCCCGGACATCCTCGTTACCGCCAAGGGTTTGTCCGGCGGCATCTATCCAATTTCCGCGACGATCTATCGCGAGCACCTCGATCGATTTTTCCACGAAAACCCATTCATCCACATTTCGACATTCGGCGGCGCGGAGGTCGGCTGCTACGCCGCGCTCGCGGTGCTCGATCTTCTGGAAGAACCCGGGTTTCTCGATCATGTGCGGCGAATGGCGGACGGGTTCAAAGCCGGATTCGCGCAACTACAGGAAAAACATTCCGGCATCTTGGTCGAGGCGCGTCAGCGCGGACTGATGATGGGACTCAAGCTGGCGAGCGCGCAACTCGGTCCGCTGATGACGCTTGCCGGTTTTCGTCACGGTCTGCTCACGATCTACGCGAACCACGACCAGTCCGTGAATCAGCTTCTGCCGCCGCTGACGATTCAGGAAGACGAGGTCGCGCAGGTGCTGGAGACGCTGGATCGAATGTTGGCGTGGGTCGAGAATACAGTAGGCAGGAAGCAGTGAACGGTGAACAACAAAGAGAGGAAGCAATGCCAGTACTCGATCAAACGCCCGGTTTGCTCGATGCTTTGCGCGGCGAGACAACGCCAAAATTCCTCGCGACGCGGAACGCGGCGGGCGCGCCGAATGTCGTGCCAGTTATTTCGATTCAGCCCGCGGACGATCAACCCGACACACTTTTCTTCGGCAACTTTCTGCTGCGCAAGAGCATTCGGAATCTCAACGAAGATCCGCGCGTCGGCGTTCTCGTCATCACGCCGGAGTTGCGCGGCTGGATTCTCAAAGCCGATTTCGTCGAGTTTCAGCGCACCGGCGTCTACGTGGACAAGCAGATGAGCGGCTCGCTCTTGCGCTACAACGCGTACACCGGCATCCGCAACGCCGGCGTGATCCGCGTGCACTCGGTCGAAAATGAATTTACGCTTTCGAAAATGCAGGTGCTGAAGGATTACCTTCTGGCGCGGCTCGCCACACTGAGCAAGCCGCGCGCTGGAAATCAGAGCACGACGATGCCGCTCGCGGTGCGGCGCGAATTTGCACGAATGGTCGCAGTCAAGGTGCTCGCCTGGGTGCGCGACGACGGCTATCCGACGATTGTGCCCGCGCTCTCGCTGCAACCCGCCGGCGACAAGACGCTCGTGTGTTGGCGGACGAGCGCAACAGTGCCGCAACCGCCCGCGGACGCGCCGGTCGCAACCAACATCCTGACGTTCGAGGCGATCTCGTATCAAGCCAAAGGACGCTGGACGGCGCGCGGCAATACCGGCGCGATCCACGTCCGCGAAGTTTACGCTGGCGGTCCGCCGCTGCCGGGCGGTCGCGTCGCGTAAGAGTTACCCTGCCGCAAAACTCGATTCGAGCGCGGGCTGGGGAACGCCGACCTCTTTCAGAATCCGCGCGGTGGTCAGCCGCGCCGAGATCAAGACCAGCGGAAGACCGGTCCCGGGGTGAGTGCTGCCGCCGGCAAAGTACAGATTGCGATAACGCGGATGCCGGTTCTGCGGTCGCAAATATCCTACCTGCATCAAGTTGTGGCTCAGACCGAACGCGGCGCCCCTCGCCAGATTGTACCGGCTCTGCCAGTCCCGCGGCGTATAACTCTCCTCGAATTTCAAATGCGGTTCGAGATCACGCATGCCCAGTTTAGCGAGGCGCGCGGACACCGTGGCGCGCGCGTGCGCTTGCGTAGATTGAACCGGCGGTCAAAAACCCATTTGCCTCGATACGTGTGGCTGCCGGCTGAAACTCGCGCGCCGTCTTCATCCTCTTCGACGCGCGTCACTTGGTCCTGTACGAAATCGACATCGCCGCGCGCCGATAGGCGCTCCCGGACGAATCGATAGAAATCAATCCCACGAATCATCTGATAACGATAGGCGCGCAGATCGACCATCCGGGTTCAGCATGGCGACGCCACGCCATGCCTCGGCGTACCGCCGGCGATTGCGTTCGATCTGAAAGCGCATGAAGGCGCGCCAGCGCTCATCCACGCGTCCGACAGCGACGTCTGTTTCGGCGAGTCTGCTTTGATCTCGTGCGCGGCGAGTCAGCCCCGCTTCACCGCTGCAATGTTTCCTTGTCACGTCTGGATGGTACTGGGCGCGAAGGATGCCGACAGAATGGAACGCCCGGTGGCGAACAAAAAGAGCAGAACAGCGACGACGTTGAACACGCCAGCCCATTGCCAAACGGAAAACGCCGCCGAGCCGCCGGCAAGATCTGAGACGATCCGCAACGCCAACGAGAGGTGCAGCAAAACTAAATGCGCGTAGAACGACCGGTGATAGGGCATTGGGCGACCGAGCACCGCCGGGAGAATGATCGGCGCGTGACCGAAGATCATCGACATGACGAAACCCAGAAAGATCGAGTGTAGCATCGCATCGTACATATTCCCCACGCTGACGTATGGACTGAGCACGCGCAGCACTCCGCCGATGCCCAGCCAAACGTAACCGAATAGCAAACACCCGGCGATGAAACGCGTCAGTCCGGTCTGCCGCACGGTGCGCCGCGCGATATCATATCGCAGCAACCAGAGTGCGAGCGCGATCATCCCGACGCCGATGATCTGAATCCCGATGGCAGAGCCAGCCGCCGGAAAGAAAATCCCTTCGACCGAATCCACGACCAGTCCGAATGTGAAGACGGCGACTGCAAGCAGATAGAGCGTTTCGACCGCGCGCGAGAGCCGCATCAAGCGCGACAATTCCAGCCGCTCGCCGACGATCGTCAAAATCAAAAATGCCGCCCACCACTGTACCAAGCGGAAGATCGGCAAGCCGGTGATCCAGATAACATTGCCGATAAACCACGTGACCGCCCCGAGCGCCATGGTGAACGTGAAGAGCGCGGGCTGACGCCGGACGATGGCGAAAAAGATCGCCATCATCCCGAGACTGCCCAGGGCGATCAGCAGCGCGCCGGCAACCGGCGAGACTCCACTCATCAGAATCAACGCGCCGAACGCGCTCAGGAGCGGCGCCGTGTATGCCCAGCGCACCCGCAGCGCGACCGCGCGCTCCATGCTGATCAGAGTGCCCAGAAAGCCCGCGATCATCAGCGGGCCGTGCATGGACGGCAAGCCGGCGATGACGGGCGGAAGACTCCAGCCCAGACGCAGCAGCGCGCCCCACAGCGCGGCGAGCAGCGCGAGGATTCCTAGCACAACGACGGGCAGGCGCGCTCGCACGGTCGCTGCTGCTGCCGGCGACGTGGGACTCGTCGCGGCGTGCGTCATTTCCACGCTCCGCGTTTCAAACCGGCGGCGACCTGAACGTGATCGGCGTCGGTGGGCGGTGGCGAGACAATGTGCATCAGTGTCAGCCGCGTCGCCGCGTGGATGCCGCGCGCCTCGCCCGCCGGGATGAACGCGATCGTTCCCGGGTGGATGCGCTGTTCGCGGTCGCCGGCGACAAGCGCGCCTTCGCCTTCCATCACGACGAGCGTAAGGTCTACACCGGGTTGGTGCACCGGAATAAACTGCTCTGGCTCGAAACATGCCAGGATGATCTTGACGCGCTCGTTCTCCGCGAGCACAACTGGATTGAATTTGTCTGGACGAAACGCGGCTGCCTCTTGATACGTTGTCACGGTTGCCATGATTTCCTCATCCGTCGCGACGGTGGGCAATCTCGCCGCCGACCTTGTTCGAATGATTGCTCGGCTCACCGAGCAACCAGCCGACGAACGCGAACTCTTCGCCGTCGGCGCGCGCGATGTGCTCTTCGCCGGGATCAAAGATCACCAGATCGTCGGGACCGAATCGTCTTTCCTTTCCATCGTTCCCGGCGAAAAAGCCGTGTCCCTTGACCACGATCGCGTAGAACGGCGAATGTGGCACGGCGTGTCCCTTGATGCTCTGACCAGGTTTCAGGGCGAACAGGATGACGCGTCCATATCGATCAACGTACAGCGGATCCGCGTTCGGATTCGAATCGTGAAACTGAAGGTTCGATAATATTTGTGTGGCTTTCATCTGGGTCTCCTTACGTACGCGGTTCGAAATACTTTTAGCGCACTTTGCCGATCACGACGCTCCACACGGCTGGTCCTTGTTCCACATAGTTCCAGGTGAACTCGCCCGCGCGCTCGGCTTGAAATTGGTAATACAAGGGTTTGGGGTCGTGATCGTTGACGAGCGCGAACGATTCGCCCGGGTTAAGCGCCTGAAACGTCTCGAAGATGAGCTGATGGCGATAGAGAGGCGGGATGCTCCGCACATCAACGGTCGTCTTGAGTTGATTGTCTGCTGGTTTATTGTCATCGTTCATAGTAATCCTCCTCCAAGTGTTTTGTCTGCTTCGCCGCGCGGTCGCGCTAATTCGAGTTCGCGGCGGCGAGTTTCAATTCTTTCAGGAAAGCATCGAGCGGCACCCGATAAACTCTGCTCGACGCGCCGAGCGTTTCGAAGGATGCCATCGGACAGCCCACACACGCCATGCGGTGCTTCAAAAAGACTGCCGCGGTGGAGGGGCACTGCTCCAACACTTCGGCGACAGTCAAATCTGCTGAAAACAACTGTCGCTTGATCATCTTGCGTCTACTTTATACCCAAACCGGTTTTGTGTCTTTGCGCTAGAACAAACAAGGCGACCGATCGGCAAGCAGAGTCATCCCGCCCGGCTGACCAATGCGGGAAAAGTGGGCGCTCGCCGAGGAATAACGCAGCGGAGAAGACAAGGGGAGACAAGGATCAGGACACCGTTTCAAGGATGGGAATGGACATGCATCGCACCATACGCGTTGGATGCGAAATGGGCACTCTGATCTACCCACGAATTAGATTGCACGTGCCAAAGCAGTCCCCCTTCCTCCTATCGACCCTGGATTAAAGACCGCGTAAAGAAAGTTAACGAAATTTTATGCAACCGGGCTTGACTTTGGCGAAGATTGTGTGGTAGAATCTTTGCGAAATAGATTCGTGATGAATGCGTCCCTTTTGCGGGCTTGACCAAAGGCGATGATGCCTTCGCGGGTAGGCGCAAAGGCGTTTTTGTTTCTTGACAGGCAGGGACAGTTGCCTGCCGCGCAAAGCGAACTGGCATTCCAGCCAAGACATCTGCGGATTCTTGATGTGAAAAATTGAGTGTCAAGACCAATTAGCGGATGCGTTGATCTCTAGTCGAGTACGTTTGGACGCTGTAGACTAGAGGGAGCAAGTAGCGTAACCGGCCACAGATTCTGTTCGCAGCCGGTTTTTTATTTTGTAAAGACGCAGGAGGTCCCCTGGTAAGACCGGTAACTAAGCGACGGAGTTCGCTTTGTCTGATTCTACCATAACTCAACTTAGGTCCGGATTGATCGAAATCGAATTGCTGACGAACAAGACAATCGGATAGTAATCAAGGTAACCGTGTCCCAGTGATATGCCCGCCGGGAATTTTGGGCCGCGCCTGCAAGCGACCAACGGCTACCTGAGTGGGCGGATGGGCATGAGCCAGCGCGACATTACCGAAACGATGGAGACGGTGTTCCATACGGACATGGCGCTGGGCAGTGTCCCGATGCTGGAAACGGCGGTGAGCGCTCCTTGACCCAACCGGTCGCTGCGGCGCAGGCGTATGTGCAGCAACAACCCGCGGCGAACTTGGACGAGACGGGCTGGCGCGAGCAGGCGAAACGCGCCTGGCTGTGGGTCGCGGCTACACCTCTCGTGGCGGCCTTCCTCGTCCTCGTCAGCCGGGGTGCCCAAGGCGCCCAGCAATTGCTGGGCGACGCCTTTCATGGTATTGTCGGCTCGGATCGTTGGGCGGCCTATAACTGGCTTGACCCGCCGCAGCGGCAACTCTGCTGGGCGCATCTCAAATGGGACTTGCAAAAACTGGTGGAGCGAGGAGGCGAATCGCAACGGCTCGGTGAAGCGCTCCGCGCCCAAGTCGAGCAATTGTTCCGACTCTGGACACGGGTCCGCGATGGCACCTTGAGTCGACGGGACTTTCAAATCCAGGTCGAGCCGATTCGCTTCCGTGCCCACGATCTGTTGTGTGAAGGTGCAACCCTCTCCCACGAAAAGACGCACCACACCTGCGAGAACATCTTGAGACTGGAAACGGCGTTATGGACGTTTGTCTACGTCGAAGGGGTGGAGCCGACGAACAATCATGCCGAGCGCTGTCTCCGCCGCGCCGTGCTCTGGCGTCGCCGGACGCGAAGCGCGGCACGCAGAGTGAAACGGGCAGTCGCTTTGTGGAGTGGGTCTTAACGATGGTCACCACCTTACGTCAGCAGGAATGCGATGTGTTGGATTACCTGACGGCGGCTTGTGCGGCGGCAATCAGCGGCGATAAACCTCCATCGTTGTTGCCTGATTCATCATCCACCTGAACGCTTATCTGGAAGACCGTATTTTTTCGCCTGATCAGATACTCTTTAATAGGGAAAGAAGTACTAGGCACAGTGCGTCCCTTCGCCATGGTTTTACAAGACGGTCGTACATCAACATGGCACCGCCCGCCAAGGCAGGTGTCATGTTGATGCACTATACTGTACACGGGCATAAATCTCGCTTGTTCCCGCTCAGAAAACCGCAGTTTGTGACCGTGCCTAGTGGCTGCGCGCTGACACATGAAGGCAATTAGTTTTGAACAGGCAAGGTGTCTTCTGGCTGTCGAGAGAACAAGGGGGCACTCTAACAATCGACGAATCTTGGGTGTTGACATCCAGCACACCGAGATTGGAATGATGGATGCGTTGATCTCTGGTCTGTAACGACTGGACGCTCTGGACCAGAGGGAGCAAGTTGCGTAACCGGCCGAAGTTGTTTTGCGGCCGGTTTCTTTTTATCGATTTCAAATATAGAGCGCTCGGTGATCTTTGGCGGGACCGCCTCGCGTGAGAGCCCAAGAGGCATTGTTCATCCACAGCATGCACAGGTATACTCGGCACGTTCACAATTTGCGGTTCTGCTCTGACTCAAATGGGCTATTTTGAACGTCAAACGACATAAAAATTGGTTTCAAAAAGCGCAGTTTGACCGTGGGCAGTATAGCGTAGACGTGGATGAACAATGAGGTGAAACCAGACGCTTGGCGCATTCGCGCTTTTGTAGCGGATCTCTTTTTGCTTTTGTCTCAGTATGCTTATCGTACTTTTTTAGGAGCGCGGCAATATAGCCGAATCTCAAACAAACACCCACAGGCATTTGACTAATTGAGGGGCAGCCAAGAGAAGAGGTGGAGCTAGCCGGCAGACACATTTCATATCGTTAGCTGAGTCTACGCATGCCCAAGCCGACCGAGACCAATGAAGAAGAGTCGGACGCGGGACAATCAGATACTAACCAAAGGATTGGTCTTGTCAGAGGTGAAAAATACCCGAAGGCTGATTTTTCTTTTTTGCAAAGGCGGATGCACATGCTAACACCGAAATCTCTCGAGTCCGAAGAGACGACCTCTGTGTCCGAGCTCAAATTCTTGAGACCCGGCGTCATTGCTGCAATCGAACACGCCTTGGTCAAGGTGGGCGCGTTCGGTGAAGTCCATCTGATCGTCGAGCGCGGACATCTCCGGTTCATCCGCACGATTCGGAGCGAGGCGATTGATCATACCAAGAGCTAGTAGTGCAGCAACACCCCGCACTTCCCTGGCACCGCCCGCGCACCCCGCGAACGGCGCGGGGCAGGTGGCAGGTGTCATGTCGATGCACTACTAGCTCACGCGGAAACCATCATGCAACATTGGTATACCCTTCACGCCAAACCTCACAAAGAACGCCAGGTGGAAGCCGTGCTCGCCGCGCGCGGCATCGAGGTTTATTTTCCGACAGTGCCAGCGCCGCGCCGCAACAATCGCGCCGCGCAGAATGCATTTTTCCCATGTTATTTATTCGCTCATGTCGATCTCGATGTGATCGGTCTATGGCCTTTGCACTATGCGCCGGGGGTACGCCGTGTGGTCATGTTTGGTGGTCTGCCGGCTAGGGTGGACGACGGAATTATTGAAACGCTCCGCGCGCGCCTGAGCTGCGCCGACGCGGTCTACGCCAATGGCGCTGTGCTCAAACGAGGGGATCGCGTGGTGATCACTTCAGGTCCGTTCGCCGATGTCGAAGCGGTCTTTGACCGTCGTCTGTCCCCTGCCGGTCGCGTTCGCGTTCTGATCGATTGGCTCAAGCGCAGTATACCGGTCGAAGTAGATTCGATCGTTCTACGCAAAACATCTGGCGCTTGAAACCGCGTATTCACTACGCACTTCCCTGGCACCGCCCGCAGGTGGCAGGTGTCATGTTGATGCACGACTAGCCCGGCGCCGCCTCGCCGGAACATAAAGCCAGTTTTGTTTTTCTCGCCCGATTCAATGAGGAGTTGGGGCAGAGCCGCTGGGCGAGCGAGCACTAACTTGTCTTCGCTCCCCGAGCATCAACCAGACTCTCGGATTCCGACGTTTCGATCGATTCGCCGGAAGGGCGGAGCGCGCCCGGAATCCGCCGGCGGGACATTCTCTGTCACCCAGGAGCTTACGCGATGAAGGTTCTCGTCACCGGCGCAGCCGGATATATTGGCAGTGTGGTCACCGAACAGCTGATCGAGCAAGGACATCACGTGATTGCCCTGGATAATCTGGTGAACGGACACTCGGCGGCGGTGCACCCGGACGCCGAATTCGTCCAGCTGGACCTGCTGGACGGCGAAGGGCTCGCGTCGCTCCTCAAAGCCGATCACGTCGATGCGGTCGTCCACTTGGCGGCGGAAGCGCTGATCGATGTTTCCATGCGCGATCCGGGATTATTCTATCGCGCCAACGTAGTGGGCGGTTTGAATCTATTGGAAGCGATGGTCCGCGCCGGCATCACGCGCATGGTTTTTTCCTCTACGGCGGCAACTTACGGCGAACCCGTGTCGAGTCCGATCGATGAGAACAGCCGACAAGAGCCGGTGAATCCATACGGTGAATCCAAACTGGTATTTGAGAAGATGTTGGAATGGTACCGCCGGGCTTTTGGCGTCAAGTACGTCACGCTCCGCTACTTTAACGCCTGCGGCGCCACAGAGCGATTTGGCGAGTGCCACGTCCCGGAGACGCATATCATTCCGATCCTGTTCGAAGTCGCATTGGGACAGCGAGAAACATTTCAACTCTACGGGACGGACTATGACACGCCGGATGGTACCTGCATCCGGGATTACATCCACGTGGCGGACATTGCGCAGGCGCATCTGCTCGCCCTCGCGAAGATTGATTCGATCGAGGCGCGCGCGTACAACATGGGAAACGCACGCGGATATTCCAATCGGGAAGTGATCGAGACCGCGCAGCGCGTCATTGGACGAGACATTCCTTACGTCCCCGCGCCGCGCCGCCCCGGCGATCCCGCGCACTTGGTGGCTTCTTCCGAACGAATCCGTACGGAATTGGGCTGGCAGCCACGCTATCCTGATCTCGAAGCGATGATTCAAACCGCTTGGATTTGGCGCATGAAACATCCGCGCGGATACGAAAACTGATCGCGTCGATGAACCGGCTCCTCCTGTACATTCATCGTCAGGCGGCAACGCTCCCGCGTTATTTAATCGAACAGTCGCTGCTGTGTTTCTTCGGCTGGATGCCCACTCTCATTGGCATTGCCGCCCGCGCGCTGGTCTATCGCCTTATTCTGCACATGGACGGTTGGTGCGCCATTGAAAATAACGTCCGCCTCCGCTTTGCCAGCCATATTCGTCTCGGCAATGGAGTGTATCTCGATGAGGGAGCGTACCTCCACGCGTGTCCCAACGGCATCGAGATTGGCGCGAACACCTTCATCATGCATCACGCTGAATTGCACGTCTATAACTTTCGGAAGATTCCCCACTCCGGCATCCGCATCGGTCAAAATTGCCTGATCGGCGAATTCAACGTTTTGCGCGGGCAAGGCGGCATCACGATCGGCGATAATGTCTACACCGCGCCGCTCGTGCAAATGCTGGCGGTTGATCACGTCTTCTCCGATCCCGCGCGTCCGATCATCGAACAAGGCATCACGGCGCAGGGGATTGTCATCGAAGACAACGCGTGGATTGGCGCGGGCGCAATTATTGTCGATGGTGTGCGCGTGGGGCGCGGCGCGGTGGTCGCCGCCGGCGCGGTGGTCACCCGCGATGTGCCAGCGCACACCGTGGTCGGTGGAGTGCCCGCCCGCGTGATCAAGTCGATCGTCGGGGCACCAGTCCCCGCGACTTCCCCGGTCTTTGCAGCCGCGGATTTCTAAAATGGTTTTCGCAACTTGGTCGGCGTCAAGGCGAGCGCGGCGGACGGGTCGATCAAGCCGGAGGATTCCATGCTGACGTTATCGGTCATCATCCCAGCATACAATGAAGAGGACGGCATCGAGCAAGTCATCACGCGGGTGCTGTCCACGCGCGAGGCACTGCAGCAGATCGGCGTGGCTCTCGAATTTCTGATCGTGGACGACGGCTCGCGCGACAAGACCGCCGCACGGGTTGCCAACTATCCGGAAGTGCGGCTGATCCGGCACATCAAGAATCGCGGCTACGGCGCGGCGATCAAGACCGGCTTCCGCCACGCGTCCGGCGAGTACCTCGCCTTCCTCGACGCGGACGGCACGTATCCGCCGGAGAGTTTGCCGGACCTCTGCCGTGCCGCAATCGATCAAAAAGGAGACATGGTCGTCGGCTCACGCATGAGCGGCGCAAAAAGCCAAATGCCGCTGACGCGACGCATCGGCAATCTGGCGTACGCCCAGTTGCTGAGTCTGATCGGCAACATGCGCGTGCGCGACACAACGAGTGGAATGCGCGTCATCCGGCGCGCGAGTCTCAAATCGCTCTACCCGCTGCCGGACGGACTGGAGTTTACGCCGGCAATGAGCACGCGCGCGCTCCACGAGAACCTCCGAGTGATCGAAGTGCCGGTGCCGTATGCTGAACGCGTGGGGCGTTCTAAACTCTCGGTCGTGCGCGACGGATTGCGTTTTACGAACGCCATTGTCTGGACGGCGTTGACCTACAACCCGGTCAGAATCCTTGGCTTGCTCTCGCTCCTCCTGATGGCAATCGCCGGCACGGTCGGGGTGTACGTGGTGGGCTTGCGCCTGGGCGGCGTGACCGAGCTGAACGCGTGGCAGCTCTTTATCGTCTTCGGTGCGGTCTTGGCGACGGTGGCTGGAGTCAGCCTGTTTTCGCTGGGTGCTATGTTCAATTACCTGGTGGCGCTGTTCCACAAAAAGCCGACTCGCCAGGGATTGCTCGGCAAGCCGGTTTTCGCGCAGCCGCTGGAACGTCACTTTGGCTGGCTGGGCATTGTGGCGATTTTGGCGGGCGCGCTCGTGGGCGTCGCGGCGTTCGTTTTGAGTTTGCAGGGCTGGGCAATCGAACGCTTGTGGTTTTATCTCCTGGCAGCCGCGTTGGTGTCGATTATCGGCATACAGCTTTTTGTCTCCTGGATTGTCATGCGCGTGTTGGAAGAACTCTCCCGACGCGAAGCCTCCGTGCAACACGATCTCGTCGAATCCGAACCCTGGAATGTCAGCGCCGTCGGGATTGCCGAATCCGAGGTTCAGGCGCCTAGCGCGTGAGCCATCTCATTCATCGAGTTGCGGCATTCAGTCGCAACTCGAATAACGCGAATCGCGCGGGTAGGAATCGAAAATTGGCGAAGCGTCGCGCGGTTAGCGGTCTCCATAGAAGGGTAGTGTGTCATGTCCGATGAGAAAATCAATCTAAATCTAGGCACACGCACGCGGCAGATGGTGCCGGTCCCGCGGTTCCCCGATGCCGGCGCGGCGGTGCGCGCCCATATCGTCCGAGAACGACCCGCCAACGCCATCGACATTCTGCTGGTGAATCCGCCCGCGCCGGATGGCGGCATCTGGATTCGCAGCCAGCACCGCGTTGGACGCAAGTCGCGCGAAAATATGTACTGGCCACAAGTCGAGCTGGCGCAAATGGCGGCATTGCTCGCGCCGGATTACAAGGTCCAGATCATCGATGCCATCGGCGAGCGCCTGTCGTGGCAGGAATTCGAGCGGCGTTTGCGCGCCGCATCGCCCAAGTATTATTTGACCGAGGTCACCGCGCCGACGCTGCAGAACGATATGTACGGCGTGTTCCTCGCGAAAGCGATAGGCGCGCAGACGATGGCTTTCGGAACACACGTGACGCCGATGCCGTACGAGACAATGAACGCATTCCCTGCGCTCGATTTCATTTTGCGCGGCGAGCCGGAGATGACCTTGCGCGAATTGATCGACACATTTGAAAGCAAGCCGTCTAGTGATCCGAATATCGTTAAACTTTTAAACGACACTGGCTCGCACACTCCAACGAAATCGGTTGTCGAGACGGACGGCGATTTGTCGCACATCAAGGGGCTGGTGTGGCGAAAGAACGGCAAGGTCACGGTCAATCCCGATCGTCCATTCATTCCGAATCTGGATGATCTGCCGACGCCGCTACACAATCTGTTGCCGCTGCAGAAATATCGCGGTCCGATGATGAAAGGCGCGTACTCGTTCGTGGTGCCCAGCCGCGGCTGCAGCGCGGGATGCATCTACTGCATCAAGCACGTGAGCTATCAGTGGTCGCTGCGGCTGCGCTCGCCGGAAAACATCATGAAGGAACTGCGCCTACTGAAAAGCCTGGGCATCCGCTATGTCCAATTCTACGCCGATCTGTTCACGCTCTCGCGCGAGCAGGTGATGGGGCTGTGCCGGGCGATGATCGAGGAGAACATCGGCATTCATTGGATGTGCAACAGCCGCGTCGATTACGTGGACGAAGAAATGCTCCGGCTGATGGCGCAAGCCGGGTGCTGGATGATCTCATGGGGCATCGAGTCCGGCAGTTACGAAATTTTAAAGCGCGCGCACAAAGGCGCCGACCCGGCAAAGGCGCAGCGCGCGCTGACGTGGGCGCGCCAAGCCGGCATTCGCAATTGGGGCTATTTCATCATTGGCTTGCCCGGCGAAACGGAAGAGACGATCAAACAGACGATTGCGTTCTCCAAGAAACTGCCACTCGACATCGCGCTGTTCCACGTCGCCGCGCCCTATCCCGGCACCCCCTTCTTCTTCCAGGTAGTCGAGAATGGTTGGTTCCGTCCCGGCACGCGTTGGGAGGAAGTCGATATGGACCGCTCGACCGTGCTGGACTATCCGAATCTGCACGCGGAGCGGTTGGAGTATTGGCAAAAGCGCGCGTTCCGCGAATGGGCGTTTCGCCCGGGACCCATCCTGTGGTTCCTTCGCAGCATGAACACTTGGGAAGGCATCAAGTCCGGGTTGAGCATCATCACTCAGCATTTTGGCTGGCTGGGTGAATCGTCGATGATTAGCGACTCGGGCGCGCCGATTGCTCAATAGCCAATGCGTCCAGACCGCGCAGCCATATTCTTCTCACTGATGTTGTTCTTGGCAACAGCGTGCTTCGGTGCGTTCATTTCGTATGATCACACAGCAGCGATGC
>Ga0272448_1003686_pt1 | contig 18061 bp, 20 predicted proteins | sample YNPCB0191_FD_202220 | JGI IMG/M metagenome (GOLD analysis project Ga0272448, IMG submission 202220) | Hot spring sediment microbial communities from Yellowstone National Park, WY, United States - YNP-CB-019-1 | ecosystem: Environmental > Aquatic > Thermal springs > Hot (42-90C) > Sediment... | reverse complement strand
TACTCATGTTTCCATATGTCCCTGTTCATGCTCACGAGGGCCTTAAACCTGGATCTCATCTCATCGTGAACCCTGTCCTGCTCGGGATATCTTCTTTTCTCAGATATGGCGCGCACCAGGTCCACTCCGAGATCGCGCGCTTTCTTCTCAGCCGCATCCATAGATCCAGGTATTGCCGGCGCCCCACCTGCGCCACCGACGTAGGACGCACCGAATCCAACTATTATCCTGCTCAGGTAATCCAGAACCTCATCATATGCCTGGCCGCCGGCTGTGGCCACAGCACATCCGTACTTGCCCAGGAGGAGCTGGCAGTGGACCGCATCCGCCATTCTGTCTATGAGCGTCTTGAGCTGGGCCGTCACGCTCCTGAAGTAGTTCGGCGAGCCGATCACAAAACCATCGCACTCGAGGAGCTTTTTGTATACCTCCTTGAAATCATCCTTGTGCGTGCACTCGCCCTTTGCATAGCAGACTCCACATGCGTTGCAGTACTCTATTCGGAGCTTGCAGACATCTATCAGCTCGACCTCGGCTCCCTCTGATCTGGCGCCATCCACCGCCGCCCTGACGAGCCTCAGGGTCTGGCTCCTCTCCCCTCTTGGGCTGGAGTTTATGCCAAGTATCTTCATGCCCACCACCTTAGAAACAGAGATCTGTATCGCAGACGAATGTAACCGACAGGCATATCAACTTTTGGCACGATCATAAAATGCCAGAACATCTACACCGAACAGCTCTGGCATGCTTCCGCGATGAGCGGATCAGTTCCCTGAAAGCGCGGTTTCACACCTGCATTGATGTTGCGCCTGGGGGAAACTACCGGCACGTTGCACGTTCCGGCTCTAAGGACGATCGTATGATATGTTCGCACTGCTGCTGCTCTGGATCGGGCTTGTGAGCTCATTCACGATCCTCGGGTCGTGGTATGCCCGCAGGTTTGGGAGATATGATATGCTCATGGGCATCTATGTGGCATTCGGCATATTCTCGAACATAGCTGCAGCCAAGACAGCTGAATTTGATCTCATTGTAGGAACATTCTACGCCCCTGCCGTGGTGATAGTATTCAGCGTGACGTTTCTGCTCACAGACGTGGTGAACGAGAGGTTCGGGCTCCAGGAGACCAGAAGGATGATCAGCATAGCGTTTATCTCCCAGATAATGATCTCGCTCTTCTCATGGCTAGTTGTGGAGCTTCCGCCAGCGCCGTTCTTTCACCACCAGGATGCGATCGAGGTTCTTCTGGAGCAGGTGCCGAGGATCGTCCTGGCCTCGTGGATCGCATTCATGGTGAGCGAGAACCTCGACGCAGTGGTCTTTGCATGGTTCAAGTCCAAGACAGGAGGGCGCCATCTCTGGGCGAGGAACGCGTTGAGTTCGATACCGGCAATGCTGATCGACTCAACGCTCTTCATAACAATCGCATTCTACGGGGTCATGCCTGTGGTTCCCCTGATCATCGGCATCACGATAACCAAATGGCTCGTGGCTCTTATCGATATACCCTTCATGTACATGAACAGGTGGATCCTTTACAGGAACCAGCCACAGGATGCAATCCACACACCCTCATAACATATCGATATGCATGTCAGAAAAACCTGATAAATGCCCAGGCAACAGGAGCCTGAGGGAGACGATACAGTTTTACATGATAGACTTCCAGACGCCCCTGGGCAGGGCCATAGATATCGCCATCATCGCTCTGAACATCATGGTTGTTGCGCTCTTCGTCATCGAGACGTATCCGCTCCCGCCCAGCGTCTCATTGATGCTCTGGAGGCTCGAGGTTGCTATCATATTCATCTTCGTGATCGAGTATCTTCTCAGGTTCTACGGCGCGCCAGATCGCTGGAGTTACATCAAGGACACATACAGCATGATAGATCTTGTCGCCATAATGCCGACTCTCATACTCCTGGTTCTTCCTCTCTTTGGAGTATACGCTGATCTGCGCTTCATCCAGACCATAAGAATCATAACCGTATTCAGGATCTTCAGGTTTCTCAGGTTCATAGCCGAGGACCATCTCCTCTTCGGCATAATCAGCCTGAAGATGCTGAACGTCGCAAGGCTTGTCGCAACTGTAATAATAATATTTTTCATATATTCCGGTCTCTTCTACTTTGCCGAGAGTCCTGTTAATCCTGATGTCAATAACTTCGGCGATGCGTTCTACTTCACAGTGATTGCGGTCGCAACCGTCGGCTTCGGTGATATCGTCCCTGTATCCGGAGCCGGTCGGCTCGTCACGCTGATGATGATCATATCTGGCATAATTCTGATACCCATACAGGTGAGCAGGATCTTCAGAGAGTGGATCTCTGCCCCACGTAAGAGGTACACCTGCAGTGGATGCGGTCAGGAGTGGCACGAGGAAGATGCGAGGTACTGCAGGATGTGCGGCAGCCCGCTGGAGGAATCAGCTGTCTCCCAGGAAACTGATCAATAGGATCCTCACATTCAGTTGTGGCATGGATCAGAGCAGTAACAATGAGTCCGCATGCTGTTGAACTCAATCGAGTTTGACCGGATGCATATAAATGCAGCTATCCGATTTCAACTCTAGGTCGCAGCAGATACAGATACTCGACGACGCCCCTGTTCTTCGGTCCTCCCCGTATCGGAGAGGGGCATGAATGAATCACCTCGAACCCAGGCTCGAGCCACCTCTCGAAGCTGCTCCTCGCCCTCTCGATGTCCTCATCTCTGTGGCCGCCCTCGATCTCATACGGCGGCTTGAAGAGCGCCACAATTCTTCCATCGCTCTTTAAAAATTGGATCAGATTTGGGAGGACCTCTCTGAGAGAAACATTGCTCACATCCACCGATATCAGGTCGAACCGTTCATCGCCGAGATGCTTTACGAGCTCCTCGGAAGATCTCGCATCGACCCCGCCGGTGAAACTGAACCTGGGATTGTTGAGTATCGAAGGGTCCACGCACTCCTCTGCGATATCGATCCCCAGAACCCTGGCCGCACCGTGCTGAAGGAAGAAGTCGGAGAAGCCGCCTGCAGAGCATCCCACATCCAGGATGCTCAGCCCCCTGATCTCCTCCAGTCTCCCCTGGAACAGGGCCTCTATCTTGTAGCCTCCCCTGCTGACATACCTGAATCCCTCCACGATCTCGATTCTGTCAGTGGGCTTCACCCTGTATGATTGCTTCCTGCACACAGCGCCGTTCACCATGACCTTCCCGCTCTTGATCAGGTGCACAGCCTTAGATCTGGATCCCGCGATCTCCACAAGGTAGATATCGAGCCGCATCCTCACTGCCTCCACCTGTGAGATAAAATACTGATGGATGGTACCCATGATTCGTTTTGTTACCAGCAACAGGGGAAAGTTCGTCGAGGCGCAGAGCTTAATAGAGGATCTCGTCCAGGCAGATCTGGGTTACACAGAGATCCAGGCTGATACGCTGGAGGAGGTTGTGCTTTTTGGAATGAGGGAGCTCTCCTCCAGGCTTGACTCAGCGTTCATCATAGAGGATGCGGGACTGTTCATCGAAGCTCTGAATGGCTTCCCCGGGGTCTATTCAGCTTACGTCCAGAGGACGATAGGGAACAGTGGCATACTTAAACTCATGGAAGGGATTGAGAATCGCGCAGCATCCTTCAGATCTGTCGTGGGATTCTCGGCTCCGGGGATGGAGCCAGTTCTGTTTAAAGGAGAGCTCCATGGAAGGATCGGGTTCGAGGAGCGTGGCACTGGCGGGTTCGGCTACGATCCGATATTCGAGGTCGATGGCAGGACTCTTGCGGAGATGGAGCTGGAGGAGAAGAACATGATCTCGCACAGAGGGAGGTCCATGAAAGCGCTGAAGAGATGGCTTGAGAGCCGGTGATCTGAGACCCGGATCTACGCGGATCACGCCATATCCTCAAACGAGGAGTTCCTAGCTATCTCCTCTCGAGAGCGCAGCGCGGGAGCATCCTCCTGTCTATCGATTTTATCAGCGGGGCCTGGACCGCGGAGATGTAGATCTTCTTCCCCTCGACCTCCATGTAGAAATCCGTATCCTTCGGGGGGCTTGTTTTTATGGAGAAGATCAGAGGCCCCTCGCAGGTCGTTGCTATCCGGAGATCCGTCTTTTTGGATCTTATGTACTCCAGCATCTCTGGCTCTATCCAAACAGAGACTCGCTTCATCACGATCTTCACTGGAAATAGCTTTTATATCAAATCATCCCCTGGTCAGATGTGAAGAGGCGGCAGGCTCATGTACTGAAGGATATCGCACGGCAGCGCATGGAGAGGCTCTTCGAGCTGGCCAGGGCCAATGCAGGAACGCATCCAGAGAGGAGCGACAGGTATGTCGAGCTGGCTCTGAAAATCGGGATGCGTCTCAGAGTCAGGCCGACCAGAGAGATGAAACGCATGTTCTGCAAGAACTGCAGGGGGTATCTCTCACCCGCGCAGCGAATGGTACGTCTGAGAGATGGCATTCTTGTGATAAAATGCATGCGATGCGGTCACATCTCAAGGATGAGATACAGGTAGGTTCCGGTAGCGGGATCAAAGAAACGTGTCTTCATGGATCGCGGCCTCCGATCATCTGCTCCCGGTACAGGGGATCCCGCCACCTGCAGGGTCACAGTTGGATCTGAGTGAAACAGGTGCGCCAGCTCTGGGAGCAGTAGGCCTGCCGCCGAGACCGGAGATCTGAAGAACCTAAAGAGGGTCTTGATCATGCTCAGGGCCGGCGATCAGTTCATATCCGGCAGATCCGGCGGGGTGGTCTCGGCGTTCTACCCCTACCGTGGGGGATACCTCGGGGTGGCTCCAGCCCACATATTCCGATACTCCGGGACGGATGTGCTGAGGATTGGCTCTCACCGCCCCAAGGTCGTTCATTACTGCAGCGATGCAGACATCGCCTTCTTTCTCGTTCTCGGGCCATGCGAGCCCACCAGGCTTGCAAAGCCAAGACTTGGGGATGCGGAGCTGATCAACAGCGCCAGGCGCATGGGCTGCAGGATAACAGACGCCTCGTGGAGCATAGCTTATGTCGTGCTCCAGCCAGGGAACCTGCCAGGCCCTGGAGACAGCGGCACCCCTGTATTTCAGGACGGCGCGGTTGTGGGGATGCTCATAAACATAAATCTCGGCACATGCAGGGGGACTGCGATAACAGGCGAGTTTATACGATCCAAGCTGGACGAATATGCACAATCGGCTGCCAGGACTTGAGCGGGGCGTTCGGTTATATCCAACGGTATCTTTTGATCTGCACCGCTATCTATATGCTTGATCAGGTGAACCCGGATATGGATGAATGCTAAATCCTCTGGATCATCAATTTTCCCCACGGTCAGGAGGTCATGATGGATCAGTCGGGAAGGACTCCAAGGATTGGGGTTTACATCTGCCACTGTGGGCTCAATATAGCCGCGACACTGGATGTCGAGGAGCTGAGGCGATTTGCAGAGACGCTCCCGAATGTGGTTGTGGCCCGCGACATACAGTTCACGTGTTCTGATGCGGGCCAGAACACAATCAAGAGCGATGTAGCAGAGCACAAGCTCGATGCCGTCGTCGTCGCGGCATGCTCTCCGCGGCTTCACGAGCCCACTTTCCGGAGGACAATAACGGAGGCGGGCCTCAATCAGTACATGCTTGAGATGGCGAACATCAGGGAGCAGTGCTCCTGGGTTCACATGGACTCGCCGGCGCTGGCGACCCAGAAGGCGAAGGATCTCATAGCGATGGCCGTCGCCAAGGCGGCTCTGCTGAGACCGCTTGAGACAGAGAGCGTGCCTGTGAGCAGAGACGTGCTTGTGATAGGCGGAGGTGTCGCTGGGATTTCTGCTGCGCTCGACCTTGCGAATGCTGGCCTCAGGGTGTACCTGGTTGAGCGCAGGCCAACCATAGGCGGCTACATGGCCCTTCTAACAGATGTATTTCCAACAAACGATTGCTCCATCTGCGTCCTTGCTCCGAAGATGGCCGAGGTCTACGCAAACCCGATGATAAAGCTGATGACATACTCTGAGATACTGGCGATCGAGGGGACTGTGGGACACTTCAGGGTGACGGGGGTCACGAAGCCGCGATACGTCGATCCGAGCCTGTGCAAGGGCTGCATAAACGAGTGCTCCGGCGCATGCCCTGTCGAGGTTCCGAACGAATACGATTTTGGTCTGGGTAAGAGGAAGGCGATTTACATGGCGATCCCGCAGTCTGTGCCTCTTGTTGCATGCATAGACACAAACGCATGCATAGGCTGCGGTCTCTGCGCAGAGGCGTGCCCTGCGGACGCGGTCAAATATGATCAGCAAGCGGAGGAGTTCAAGCTCGATGTCGGCGCGATAATCGTAGCCACAGGATGGCAGCCATTCGATGCATCCCGGAAGGAGGAGTACGGCTTTGGAAGATACAGAGATGTCGTGACCACGCTTCAGATAGAGAGAATGCTGAACGCGGCAGGACCCACAAGAGGCGATATAGTGAGGCCGTCCACAGGCGAGATCGCAAAATCGATAGCCTTCATACAGTGCGTGGGTTCCAGGGACCAGACCGTCGGGAACCCGTACTGCTCCAGGATATGCTGCATGTCCTCCCTCAAGAACGCGCAGCTCATCAAGGAGAGATACCCGGACGCAGATGTCGCGATACACTACATAGACATCAGGGCCGGGGGCGAGGGATACGAGGAGTTCTACATCAGGGCTCAGCGGCTCGGCATCAGGTTCATCCGAGGGCGTGTCTCCTCCGTTGAGGAGGGTGAGGACGGTCTCTACGTCCACTACGAGGACACGCTTCTGGGGAAGACCCTCATGAAGAGATACGATCTCGTCGTATTGTCCACAGGTCTTGAGGCGAACAGGGATGCAGAGGTCGTTGGCAGCCTCCTGGGTTTATCGAGAAGGCCTGACAGGTTCTTCGAGATAGCACATCCGAAGATGCGGCCTGTGGAGGCGCATATCGATGGAGTCTTCATCGCAGGCTGCGCATCCGGTCCGAAGGAGATACAGGTATCGATAGCCCAGGGAAGTGCAGCAGCCTCGAAGGCTATGCAGCTGCTCTTCAAGGGCGAGATCGAGCTCGACCCTACGGTCGCGTTTGTGGACAGGGAGAAATGCATCGGCTGCAAGCTCTGCGTCGATACCTGCCCGAGCAGGGCGATAAGCGTGAAGGATACCGCCTTTGTGGATGAGGCCAGGTGCAAGGGTTGCGGCACGTGTGCTGCAGCATGCCCAGTGGATGCGATCGAGATGCGTCTCTTCTCGGATGAGCAGATACTCGCCCAGATCAGGGCTGCAACTGCTGTAAAGGGCGAGTATCCCTTCATAGTTGGCTTTCTGTGCAACTGGTGCAGCTACGCCGGAGCGGATCTCGCAGGCACCTCCAGAATCCAGTACCCGACGAACATCCGCATAATAAGAGTGATGTGCGCAGGCAGGGTGGATCCGAGCTTCGTGCTCGAGGCGCTGAGGCGCGGCGCCGACGGCGTTCTGATAGCAGGCTGTCGCATAGGGGAATGCCATTACGTGAGCGGAAATCTGCACGCGCTCCAGCGTGTGGAGGTCCTCAAGGGGCTGCTCAGGGAGATCGGGATCGATCCGAGAAGATTGAAGATCGCATGGTGTGCGGCCAGTGAGGGCGATATCCTTGCGAGAAAGATCGAGGAGTTCGTCGACGAGCTCAAGGATCTGGGGCCTGTCGGAACAGAGCTTGTGGCCGCACTGCCCTCTGGGAAGGATTGAGCATGCTCGAGATAGAGAAGGATATGGATGTTGAGGGCTCACACATAATATGCAGGCAGAGGAGCGGGGATATCACAAAGATCCTCGATTACGATTACAAGACCTGCAATGGATGCGGGATATGCATCTCCCTCTGCCCGACTAAGGCCCTCCAGCCCGGCCCGCTCCTGGAGATAGCGACAGGGCTTGACGCTCCGCCTGTGCTCATAGATCTGGATGCATGCGTCTTCTGCGGGATGTGCGCGAACTTCTGTCCCGTCAACGCATACAGATTCACAGTAAACGGCGTGGACATCAAGAGCGATGACCGGTACCCGCGTCTTTTAAGGAAAGCAGAGCCGAACGAGAGGTGCCTGCCATGCACGTTGTGCGAGCCGGTCTGCCCGACAGAGGCGATAACAGTTGTATTCAACAGAACCAGAGATGACTTCGGGCCGCTCCGAGAGGGAATTGAGGGGGAGATCTCTGTCGATAAAGAGAAGTGCAACCTCTGCGGGATATGCGCCCGTTTCTGCAAGGCATTTGTGCTTCTCGAAAAAGATCTCGATCCGAGAGATCTCAGGCCGTACGAGCAGCTCCTCGTAGATGAGGATCTCTGCGACTACTGCGGGCTCTGTGTGGGCATATGCCCTGAGGAGGCGATAGCTGTAAAGGGCGAGCCCCTCAAGGCAACTCTTGATCTCAAAGGGAGCATAGAGGTAGACCAAGAGAGGTGCATCGGCTGCGGCAGATGTGCCATTGTGTGCCCGTACGATGCTATGGATGTCGTGAAGCCGTTCGAGGGCGAGATCAGACTCGTAAGCGATCGCCTGGTGAAATGCGATCCCGTGGGATGCCACGGCTGCTTCAACGTCTGCCCCACCGACTGCTGGTATGTCGATGATCAGGGCAGGATTGGAGTTGTCGAGGATCAGTGCATACTCTGCGGGGCATGCTCCAACGCATGCCACCTCTTCGGAATAGATGTGGCCAGGACGAAGGTCTCCCACACCCCGATAAAGGAGACTCCATGGGCATCGGAGTGGCGGGACGCGATAAATGCGATACTGACGGGAGAGAAGAGAAGATACGATGTCTCAGGAACTCTGGCGCCTCCGGCACTCGAGAGACCACCGCCGCCGAAGATAAAGGTCCCTGAACGCGATCCTGAGCTTCTCAGAAGGATAGATGAGGCTCTAGCGAGAATAGATGTGGCGATGAGGAAGCCGAAGGTCAGGTACCTCTGGGAGAGGGCGCCTGTTGAGGAGGCGAGGAGAAAGATCGCATCCAGGATCGCTCAGGAGGAGTCCTGATGGACGACGCTGCATTCACTGATGAGGTCATACGGCTCGCAGGCGACGAGATCAGGACCTGCATTCAGTGCGGCACATGCTCATCGAGCTGCTCGACCGCACACCTCATGGATAACAGCATAAGAAGGCTGATCCGTCTGGTTCTCGAGGGGCGGAGAGACGAGGCGCTGTCGAGCGACTCGATATGGCTCTGCACCTCCTGTCTTCTCTGCACAGTAAGGTGCCCGAGAGGGATAAGGCCGAAGGCGGTGGTATCTGCGCTCAGGCAGATCTACGAGCGTGAGGGTCTCAGAAACAGAGACGAGGCTTTCGAGAGGATCTTCATGGATCAGATCAGGAATAAAGGCCGGATATCTGAGGTCCTTCTCTCTGCTGCATACGCTCTCAGGAATCCGGATGCAACGGTTCCGATAATGGAGATGGGGATAGAGCTTATCACAAAGGGCAAGGTCTCCCTAGATCCTGGGACTGTGAAGGGCATGGATGAGGTTCGGCGCATCTTCGAGGGGCTGGAGAATGACTGAGATCGCATACTACCCTGGCTGCGTCTCGAGGGCGACCGGACGCGAGTATGACATCTCCACGAGATCCGTCGCAAAGGCGCTGGGTATCGAGCTGATCGAGCTGGAAGACTGGAGCTGCTGCGGAGCCACTCATGTGCCAAGCGAAGCCCTCGCAGTTGGCCTTGCGGCCAGAAATCTGACCCAGAGCACGCTGCCCGTAATGACCACATGCTCCATCTGCTACAGCAACCTTCGCACAGCGATTCTTCGCCTGGAGGATAATGGCATGCGCGCGCGCGTCAATTCAGTTCTTGAGAGAAAATACGCTGGCGCGAGGGTGATGCATGTTGTGGAGATGCTCTCAGAGGCCCTTAAGGGGAGAGAGATCCCCATAAAGCTCAACGGCATCAAAGTATCGCCCTATTACGGCTGTCTTCTCACAAGACCCGGCAGCGGGATAGACAGCCCTGAGCATCCGAGGATACTGGAGGATCTCGTCAGAGGTTTGGGTGCAGAGCCTGTTGAGTCCCCGCTCAAGATGCTCTGCTGTGGCGGCCCGATATTCATGCCGAGAGAGGAGGCGGCTCTCGAGAGCACATACCATATAATCAAAAGCGCGAAGCGGAGTGGAGCGGATGCGATCATGGCGGTTTGCCCGCTCTGCCACCTCATGCTCGACGCGAAGCAGGGCGCTATCGAAAAGCGATATGGTTTGGATCTCAGGATGCCGGTGCTGTACGTCACACAGCTCGTCGGAATAGCCCTCGGTTTAGGTCCTGAAGATCTTGCGCTGGAGATGAACAGCGTATCTCCACTGCCGCTCCTCGAAAAGGTGTATCAGAGCATAGCAAAGGAATAAGGATCCGACATCAACGGATTCTGCGGGCTTTGCGGTGACCGCCCATCCGGAGGCCAGCGGCCTACGGAAAAAGCATTTATACTTGTTTTGTTTTTAAGTTTCCTGGTCCGTTCCTTATCATCGTGGAGGATTGAAGGATTTGACAACTGTTTATGATGTGCCTCCAGCAGATCTGATAAACGCGGTTGCTGAGGAGCTGAAGGCGAGCGGCAAGATCACGCCGCCTGCATGGGCCGCGTACGTGAAGACTGGAGTGCATACGGAGATGCCACCCAGCAATGCTGACTGGTGGTACGTGAGATGCGCATCGGTACTCCGCCATGTCTATGTCGACGGGCCAGTGGGCGTGTCCAGACTGAGAACGCACTACGGTGGGAAGACCAAGAACCGGGTGGCCACAGGCAGGTCGGTCAAGGGAAGCGGCTCTGTTATAAGAGAGGCGCTACAGCAGCTGGAAAAGGCCGGATACGTCAAGAAGCAGAAGGACGGGAGACATATCACACCCGAGGGGCAGGCGTTTCTGGATGACATAGCCCACAGGGTCAAGATGAGGCTGGTGGAGAAGATACCCGAACTGGCGAGGTATTGAGATATGGACGATGAGCTGGCAGATCTGAGACGCAAGAGGCTTGAGGAGCTGCAGAGACGGCAGCTGGAGTCCCAGCTTTATGCAGCTCAGCAGGAGCAGATGCAGCAGGAGCTAGAGGCCAAGAAGCAGGCGATACTCAGGGCCATACTGACGCCCGAGGCCAGAGAGAGACTCAGCAGCATCCGCATGACTAGGCCTGAGTTTGTAGCTCAGATAGAGGCCCAGCTTATCATGCTCGCCCAGAGCGGACGCATAAGATCAGCGATAACAGACGAGCAGCTGAAGGCCATACTGAAGCAGGCCCAGCCGAAGAAGCGGGATATCAACATCCGGCGGATCTGAGGATGAAGGTCACCACTCTGTTCAGCGGCGGGAAGGATAGCGGGCTGACTGCGATACTGCTCGAGCCGTTCTTCGACGAGATCGAGCTTGTGACGTTCAGCTTCGGGCATGACAGCGCATGGGAGGTGGCTGCAAGGGCAGCCAAGGCCATAGGCCATCCGCATAGGGTTGAGATACTGGACGCGGAGGTTCTGGAGAGGGGCCTCGAGATGCTCCGGAGGGATGGGTACCCGAACAATGCGCTGAACTACGTCCACATGTGCGCTGTCGAAGTCCTGGCGGAGAGCTGCGAGTATGTTGCAGATGGCACGCGCAGGGATGACAGAGCGCCGGTCATGACCGCAAGCTCGATAAGGAGCCTCGAGGACAGGCACAGGATGCACTATATCAGGCCGCTCGCCGGCTGGGGCTGGAAGGCGATAAACGAGATGGCCAGCAAATACCTCGAGTTTGAGGTGCTGCCGAGCGACAGGTATCCAGCGTCCGATTTCGAGGTCGGGCTGAGATACGCCCTTGCAGAGCGGTATGGCCAGAGCGAGGTCGAGAGGATATTTCCCGCGAATCACACGCATTCCAGAGTTGTTCGGAGGAAGTTGTTTTGAGCAAGAAGATGAAGCCGAAGAAGATACGGCTTGCCAAGGCTTTTAAGCAGAACCAGAGGGTGCCTCTCTGGGTCATAATGAAGACGAAGCGCAGGGTTGTATCGCACCCGAAGAGGCGCCACTGGAGAAGGAGCTCGTTGGAGTGAGCGTTTATGGAGGTTGAGCAGATATACACAGTTCCACTTAGGCATGTCAAGCGGGTGCCGAGGTGGAGAAGGGCGAAAAGGGCGGTTTCAGAGCTGAAGAGCTATCTCTCCAGGCACATGAAGGCCCCGCTGGATAAGATCAGCATCGACAACAGTTTGAACGAGATGATCTGGGCCAGGAGCAACGAGAAGCCCCCCTGCAGGATCAGGGTGAAGGCGGTAAAGTTCGACGATGGCAGAGTTGAGGCGGAGCTCGCAGGTGCCAGATAGGCGCACACAGGTCGCCGGAAGCTCCCTCCTGGGCGTCTTTGCCAGATGCACCGAGTCTCTCGTGCTGGTGCCGCCGGAGGCGAGCGAGCGGAGCGTGGAGATGCTCAGCGCAGGCCTGGATGTGGAGCCAGTGGTCACCGTGATCGGCTGCAGCTCTGTGCTCGGCTCTCTGATATGCGCGAACTCTGAGGGCTTCGTGGTGACGAGATATGCAACAGACGATGAGATCAGGGTGCTTGAGGAGCATGGCAGGGTTGCAAGGCTGCCGGGGAAGATAACCGCTGCGGGGAATGTCATACTGGCAAATGACAATGCTGCACTCGTCCATCCGGGTCTCAGCGACAGCGCATGTGAGGTCATCTCCGAGACGCTCGGTGTCGTTGTGCGCAGAGGCACCATAGGCGGGCTGAAGACAGTGGGAATGACGGCCGTGGCGACGAACAGGGGCATCCTGGCACATCCCAGGATATCTGCAGATGAGATAAGCGTGCTCGAGGATCTCTTCGGCCTTCCTGTCGATGTCGGCACGGTAAACTTCGGATCCCCGCTCGTCGGCTCTGGGCTTCTGGCCAACACAAAGGGCTATATGGCAGGCCTGGAGACCACCGGGCCTGAGCTTGGCAGGATCGAGGATGCTCTCGGATTTCTGGAGTGATGGATATGGGTAAGTATATAGTAACAGGGCGTTACAAGGCCAGCTTCATCGGAAATGTCTGGCAGAAGTTCACCAAGGTTCTGGAGTGCCCTAATGAGAGACTGGCAGTGGAGTGGGCCTACTCTCTGATGGGAAGCAAGCATGGCCTGAAGCGCAACCTGATCAGGATCGATGAGGTGAGGGCTGGTGAGTGGTAAGCCACAGTCGCCTGAGAACCAGGCGCGCCAGCTCATAGTTGCATACCAGCAGTACCAGGCGGAGGCAGAATCCCTCGTGAGAGAGCTGGGCCTCATACAGATGACCGCAGAGGGGTTGGACAAGGCGATAAGCGCCATAGGATCCCTCTCCAAGGCGGCTGAGGGGCAGGAGATGCTCGTTCCGATCGGCTCCGGCTCATTCGCCTACGCAAAGCTCTCCTCGACCGACAAGGTCGTTGTGAACGTTGGCGGTGGGGTCTCCATAGAGAAGCCAGCTGGCGAGGCGATGGAGATGCTCAGGGCCAGAAGGAGCGCCATCTCTGAGAGCTCCAAGAAGATAAACGAGGCGCTGGCGAAGATCGAGCAGGAGATGGCCAGAATCCAGGCTGCGCTTGAAAGACTGGAGAGAGAGCTGCAGAAGCAGGGTGGGAGCGAAGGGTTTGTTCAATAAGCTCAAGGAGAAGCTCTCGGGCTTCAAGGAGTCGATAACAAACAGGATCCTGGAGAAGGCTGCTGGAAGCATACCGATAATAGGGAACAGATCAGAGCCGGCGGCCGCTCAAAAGGAGATCAGACCGGCGTCGGCGGAGCTTCCTGTAAAAACGCCATCTGAGAACAGATCAGGCATCGCAGGGGCGACACAGGTTGAGGCAGTCCAGCCTACCAGGATATCAATCGTGGATAAGGCCAGATCCCTGATCTTCGAGAGGGAGGTAATTCTCGACGAGAAAGATCTCGAGGAGCCTCTGTGGGGTCTGGAGATGGCGCTCCTGGAGAGCGATGTGGCGCTGCCTGTCGCAGAGGAGATCGTGAGCTCCGTGAAGAGCTCGCTAGTAGGGAGCAGAAAGAAGATCGGCTCTGATACAGGAGATCTTGTTGAGACGGCTCTCCGCTCAGCGCTTCTCAAAGTCCTCTCGAAGAACGTCTTCGACTTCGATGAGTTCATAAAAAACGCCCCAAAGCCGGTGAAGATCCTCTTCGTGGGGGTCAACGGCACAGGCAAGACCACCAGCATAGCGAAGGTCGCCAGGTACCTGAAAGATCGCGGCTACTCTGTGGTACTTGCAGCCGGCGACACCTTCAGGGCGGGGGCGATAGAGCAGCTCGAGATCCACGGGCAGCGTCTGGATCTGAAGGTCATAAAGCACAAGACCGGCGGGGATCCGGCAGCTGTCATATTCGATGCCATCGAGTATGCCAAGGCCCATAAGAAGGATGTTGTTCTCGCAGATACTGCTGGCAGGCTTCACACAAACATAAACCTCATGGATCAAATGAAAAAGATTGTGAGGGTTACAAAGCCTGACATGCTCATATTCGTCGATGAGGCGATCGCTGGCAACGACGCGGTCGAGAGGGCCAGGCTCTTCAACGAGTCAGTTCCGATCACAGGCACGATACTGACAAAGACAGATGCGGATGCAAAGGGCGGATCCGCTATATCGATCGCCCATGTCACAGGAAAGCCGATCATATTTCTGGGCGTGGGCCAGGACTACCCGGACCTAGTGAAGTTCGATCCAGAGTGGCTCGTCGAGCGGCTGCTGGGCGATTGATAAGAAGGGTTCCACATCCTCCAGCAGCTGGAACGCATCACTTTTATCTGTTTACTTAAATACGGGGGCTTTGTGGCTTTACATCTCCCAGACCGTACGTGACGCGCATTTCTGGCGGTATGCCACTGCGGAGGCGGTTGAGATATGTGCGATGCCTTCATTCTGGAACCCAGCGGCTGCATCGGCGATCGCTTGTGCAGTTTATGATGGTGTAATGTTGCAGCGCATCAGCAGAACGGCCTCAATCTCCCCAGAATCTCTTCGTCCGGGCATACTCCCTCTCAGCCCTTAGTATGTCCCTGTAGAACTCAAGCTCATCAGAGTGCATCTTCTTTATGACTCTAGCCGCGGTCTCAGGGCCGAGACCCCTGCTTGCGAGGGCGATGGCAGCGGTCTTCCCGTAGCTCAGAACCAGGTTCGCGTTCCTGTAAACCCTCTTTGTGCGCCTCTTCTCCTCAGCTCCCTTCTTATCCTCCGGCATCCTGACGATCTTTATCTCCTCATCCTCCCAGGGCTTCAGAGCTGCTATCATTCTCGAGCCGCAGAGCGGACACTCAGGCCGATCCGGCACCCTGCCAACCTCTCTCAGCGATTTCCATCTCTTGCAGCTGACGCAGAACAGAAGCACCCTGTCGTGGAGAATTCTGTTCTTGAGGAGCTCTATAACAGCTGCATCTGCATGCTCAGGAGCGATCAGGTCATGGCCCCCACCCCTGCCGGAGGATCCGATAGGGCTCAGATCGCCTGTGATCACCTGAATATCGCCGGATCTCATGCGATCAAGGACGTTACCTGCTGTACAGACATCCAGGCGCTCCTGGTAGATCTCACGGATCGCCTCTCTGTACATAGGCGTGTTCTCGAAGACCCCCAGCACCCTGACCAGAGATACCCTCTCGTAATCTATCTCCTTCGAGAGCGAGCCGAACTTCCTGGCCACGTGCACCATCTTCCATCTGAAAAGAGTGGTGTTCTTCAGGCTCAGCTCCAGGATCACCTTCATCTGAGAGGAGCTCAGATCGCTGATGAGGTTCAGCAGCTCCTCTGCCATCATCCTCTTCGGCAGAGTCAGCTGTATCCTGTACGGATCTATCTCCATGGCGACGCTCGATCCGAAGCGTGTCGAGAGTATCGCGGTTATCGCCCTTCCAAGCGCATCGTTAGCTCTGTGGCCGATGCATGCGTTTATCACCACAAAAGAGCCATCTGACTCGATCGTCACCGTTCTATCATCAGGCACAGCGCAGCCTGCACGCATCTGATGCTTTATCTGATCGACGAGCTGTTCGCCGGCCTCTCTGTCCACAGGATATCGTGAGAGTAGCCAGCGTATCGCATCCTCCTCGCCGCCCTCCTCGAGATCTCTTGCCAGATGTGATCTTATCTTTCCGACCTCCTGCGCCACATCATACGGCACAGGGATCTCCTCCCCGCTCCAGCTCGGGATCTCCCCGCTCCTCTTGATCGGCACGACCTTTATAGTATCATCCTCTACCTCGACGATCTCCCATATCTCTCCACGGGTGACGAACGTCGCTCCAGGACTGGCGAAGCTCACAACGAAGGCCTCATCGAGCGTGCCAATCTGGCGCCTTGATACCATATCGTAGACGTTGTAGCGCTTCTCATCAGGTATCATCGATAAATTCTCGAAGTAGTACTCCCAGCCCCTGCGCCTTCTTTTTATTCTTCCATCTTCGACCGTGCACAGCCTGTTCCCCCTGAGTATATCCAGCACGCTGAGCATCTCATCCATGCCGAGATCCCTGAAAGGATAGGATCTTCTGATTATCTCAAATGCCCTCTCGATCCCTATCTCCCCGAAGTCCAGGGAGAGGCCGACCAGCTGGTTCGCCAGGACATCCAGGGGCTTCTCGTGTATCCTGACCTCCTCGAGCTCGCCGGCTGATGCCCTCCTGGCGATGGCGCATGCCTCGGCGATGTCGTCAGGGCATGTCGCCAGTATGGTGCCAGAGGAGACCCTGCCTATGCCGTGGCCTGATCTGCCAACACGCTGTATGAGCCTGGAGACGTCCCTGGGCGAGCTGTACTGGATCACATGATCCACATCACCGATATCGATGCCAAGCTCCATCGAGGATGTGCATATCAGGCCGCGAAGATCCCCGCGCTTGAATGCCTCCTCAGCCTCCATTCTGGCCTCTCGAGATAAGCTCCCGTGGTGGACCCCTATAGGCTCTCCTAACATCTTCAGCCTGTATCCGAGAACCTCTGCAGCCTGTCGGGTGTTGACGAAGATCAGGCTCTTTCTCGATCTCACAAGATCTCTTATGCACGAAATATGAGCTGCAAGCGACGGCTCGCATCCAAGCTGGCCTGCTAGCGCGTGATCGCCCCGCCCCGGACGGGGCGCCATGACCCTGAAATCCACGAACCTCTCCACATCAGCCCTGAGGATTCTGCAGTCCCTGGAGATGCCGGCGAGAAGCCCTGCGACCTCATCAGGGGAGCCGACTGTGGCTGAGAGACCTATCCTCTGGATCTCGCCCGCGACCTCCACAAGCCGCTCAAGGAGGACAGCAAGCTGCGAGCCTCTCTTCGATGATGCCAGTTCGTGAATCTCATCCACGATCACCACCCTGACGCTCTTGAGGTTCGATCTGAGCCTCTTTCCGGTCAGCATAACCTGGAGGGTTTCAGGGGTTGTTATCAGGAGGTCTGGAGGCGATCTGCTCTGGCTGGCGCGCTCCCCCTTCGTCGTATCCCCATGCCTTACCGCGATCTTCACTCCCAGCGCACCGCTCCATTCCTCCAGGCGTCTAAGCATGTCCCTGTTGAGGGCTCGCAACGGGGTTATGTAGAGGGCCTTGATTCCCCGATCGTCGATCTCCATGATCCTGTGGAGAACAGGAAGTACCGCCGCCTCTGTCTTTCCAGATCCTGTTGGTGCTATGAGAAGAACGTTGTTCCCGGCCAGGATCTCAGGTATCGCCATCCTCTGCGGCAGAGTCGGCTCGGAAAAGCCCATGCTCTTGAGGTTCTCCCTTATCGTGGGGTTCAGCTGGTCGAAGACATTCACAATGGTATCGATTTTAAGTGGCCAGCGAATATATTCGTTGCGTTGCGAATGTGTCTCCTTCCCTTCTGGGTCGTGTACACATCATTTGGTTCAGACGCAGGTTGTGTGTATCATTGAAATCCGCAGCGCTCAATATGTCCAGGCTCGTGGAATACCCCGCCCTTAGCTATCGATTGCAGCAGAATCTGCTGTGTTGAATAATGTTTGAGAATCCGATAGTAGAGGCTGGATTCATACGAATTGCAATTCTAGTAAAAATCGATAGCTTTCGACCTTAGAGCTCTTAATTATTCAACA
>Ga0272448_1003685_pt1 | contig 18063 bp, 14 predicted proteins | sample YNPCB0191_FD_202220 | JGI IMG/M metagenome (GOLD analysis project Ga0272448, IMG submission 202220) | Hot spring sediment microbial communities from Yellowstone National Park, WY, United States - YNP-CB-019-1 | ecosystem: Environmental > Aquatic > Thermal springs > Hot (42-90C) > Sediment... | reverse complement strand
GATGAACTCTTCGCCGAAGGTCTCCTCCTCGTCCGTCCAGAAGTTCACGGCCTGGACCGGCTCCGCCTGCCCCAACGCTGCTCTCCGTACGGAGACGATTCTCGGCTCGTCCGTCCAGTTGAACAGTGCCAGCGACTGAGCGATGCCCCTGTGGCGTGTGGGGCTCTCCGGCGGATAGGTCACGTAGAGTACTGCCGGCAGCGGGACGCCGGTGAACGCGCCTTCATCCGGGCAAAGGCAGCGATAACCGCGATCGCAGCGGTCGGTGAACTTCCGCATGGCTCTTACGTAGCGCTCGGGGAGTTCTTCGAGCCGTCCGCCGATCTCCTGCATTCCCATCGTGATGAATCCCCAGGTCATCCGGAAGAGGTTCTCGTTGTCTGGACACTGGAGGTTGAAGCCGAAGCTATCGTTGTTGAGCAGGAAGGTCTTTCGTCCCTCGCTGAAGAGCGTCGGCAAGGCCCAGATGCAGTTGTTGACCTGCTCCTCCCAGGTGCCGGCCCCGATGTCGATCGTGTTGCGATAGGCGTCTGCGTAGAGTGCGATGAAGGGATTGCCCATGCCGGTCGCGACGCAGGTCATGAAGATGCCGTCGGGCGGGAGATGCTTGCGAACGAGTTCGAAGAGCACCTTCCGGCACTGGACGGACGTCATGCGGGAGTCGTGTATCCGTCCGTCGCGATCCTCGAAGTTCTGGCTCCAGAAGTCCATCTTGAGCGCGTCCATGCCCCACTTGCCGAGGACGACATCGAGCACGCCGTCGACGAACCGCGCCACTTCCGGCACGCTGAAGTCGAGGAAGCCGTTGTGCTCGCCGATCCGGTAGACCTCGCCTGCGCTGTTGCGCAGATACCAGTCGGGGTGATCCCGGTAGAGGGGCGAGTCAATCCGCGCCGTCGGCGACCACCAGATGCCGGGCCGGAGGCCAAGCTTACGCAGTTCGTCGCTGAAGTGACGGATGCCGTGTGGAAACTTCTCCTCGTCCACGCACGCGTCGGGCTCGCCGTAGAACCGATCGAGGAAGTTGGCACTCAAAGCCCCGCCCGTCGAGTCCTTCTTGGAGACATACCCGGCGTCCATCAGGAAGAATCGGATGTTCGGAAACCGATCCTTCATGAACCGCGCCGTCTCGAGGAGCGCCGCCTCGTACTGCTGGTCGAAGACGCCGTAGTTCCAACTGCAGTAGAACGCCTCGTTCAGAAGCGGCGTGCGAGAACCGCGGAAAGGCAGCCGTCCGGCGAGAAGCTCGATATAGTCCACATAGGCGTCCTGCGGGTGTCGCTTCTCGACAAACTGGAAGTAGGTCCCGTCGAGAGCGAGCTCCCGGCCGGGCAAGAGCTCCAACCCCTCGGTCTGAGCGAACTCGTGCAGGATCCGGAAGGTGCTGAATAGACTCCTGTCGGTGAAGGCGGCCTTGCAGAAGTGGAAGGTCTGGAAGGTCGTCTCTTGGGACAATGCTCCGATCACGAGTCCGCGCTCGTAGTGCCGGTCGGTGAAGTAGATCGCCGGAAACGGCTGGTCCTCTCCCACGCCGAGGGAGACGGGATGCGTCGGCAGGGGGCGAACGTACGGGTACTCGCCCTGGCAGTGCGGGTAGCGTTCGGTCCGAACATTGTCGGTGTGGCAGTAGCGGAGATTCATGCCGAGGGAGTGCCCCGGTCCGATCAGGATGCCCGCCGAGACCGAGAACTGGCCGGTCTCGGCCTCGGCTATGCGCACCGACCCGGTCGAAGGATTGGCGAGCGAGTGCGTGACCGAGATCGCATTGAGCGGCGAGAGCAGTCGGAATCGAGTGCAGCAGAGGAGCGGCGTGTCCTCGACAGAGCCTGCGGCCTCGAATCCGTCCGGCAGAGCTTTGACATCTCCGTACCGAACCGCGTGCGGTCGGCCGCCCGCGACGATGCGGAACTCGATGTGCTCCAGCCCGGTCCGCCGCGCCGCATCGAAGAAGCTGAAGCCGGTAGCTCCGACGCTCAGTTCCATTCCGAACATGTTTTTCATCATCTCCTCCGAGAGCATTACTGATCTTACCAACATGGTGCTGTGTCAATCTACGGGGGATTTCGCCTTGCCGGGCGTTTGTGACTATAGAAGGAACGCAAGGCAGATGGACCGTGCGAGAACCCGTGGACCTCGGAGAGACGCATCGGCAGCGACGCGATATGCCGTGCGCATGCTTGCCATTTGGTCGTTGCCGGTGGCGTTTCTCGGCGGCTGCATGTCCGTGCAGGATCACAGGCTCAGAGCCGACCGCGTTGCGTACGAGATAATCCACGAGAAGCAGCGCGAAGCGCTCGGCCGCACGGAGCCGCTCCAAGTCGGAAGCCCGGCCGAGACGCTGCGACGCCGGCTGCTGCTGGATCAGGGACTCCCGTACTCAGGGCCGGCGTCCCTCGGTGTGTACGATCTGCCGGGAAACCAATACTGGGATCCCCAAAAGCATCTGACCAAGCCGACGGAAACCAAGCCGGCCACGGGCGGCGCTGACACACTCCGTCTCAGCCTGCTCGAAGCCCTGCAGGTCGGCGCTCGGAACAACCCGGACTTCCAGGCGGCCAAAGAGCAGGTCTTCCTGGCGGCGCTCGATCTCGACCTTCAGCGCCTGGCGTTCAGAAACATCTACTCCGCGTTCCTCTCCGGGGCCGCCAGCACTGACAGAAGCGGCGCAGAGGCCGTGAGCGGCGTCGTAGGCTCCGGCGGAGCCTCGGTCAGCCGGGAGTTGACGAACGGCATCCAGTTGACGACCCAGCTCGCGATGGACCTGGCCAAGCTCCTCACCCAGGATCGCTCCTCCTCGCTCGGCACGCTCGCGGACGCGACAGTTTCGATCCCCTTGTTGCGCGGTTCTGGAAAACAGGTCGTCCTGGAGCCTCTGACCCGGGCCGAGCGGAACGTCGTCTATGCGATCTACCAGTTCGAGCGCTTCAAGAAGGTCTTTGCGGTCCGGACAGCAAGCGCATACCTCACCGTGCTCAGCCAGTGGCAACGCGTCCTCAACACCGAGCAGGCTTACAAGAGTCTCGTCGCGGCGTCGCGCCGCTCCCGGCGCCTGGCGGACGCGGGCCAGATACCCGAATTCCAATTCGATCAGGCAGTGCAGGACGAACTGCGTGCACGGGATCGGTGGGTCCAGGCACGGCAGGCCTACGCCTCGCAACTGGACAGCTTCAAACTGCTGTTGGGGTTGCCGCCGGACGCAAAGGTCGAGCTCGATCCCAACGAACTTGGCCGCATCCAGAAGACACTGGACGATCTGGCGGCCCACGCGCCTGTCAGCGACTATACGGGCAAGATTCCTCCTGCCGACGCACCGGTAGTGCCGAGCGAGCCGGGCGTAGGGAAGGCCGGCCCGCTGGAGATGCCGCCGGACAAAGCCGTCGAGCTTGCACTGGCGAATCGCACGGACCTGCGTGTCGCCCGGGGCAGAGTGGAGGACGCTCAGAGACAGGTCTATGTGGCTGCGGACGCCCTTCGGGCCGAGCTCACGCTCCTCGGGAGCGCCCGGATCGGACAGCGACGGGACGTCTCCACAGCGGCTCTCCCCAACGCCAGCCTCGATCCGAAACGCGGAGCCTACTCCGGCCTCCTCACGCTCGATCTGCCCATCGAACGCACGGCGGAGCGCGATGCCTATCGGCGGAGTCTCGTCGCCCTCGACCAGGCGGTGCGTGAGCTTCAGCAACTCGAGGACCAGATCAAGCGGGATGTCCGCGACCAGCTCCGCAACCTGCTCCAGGCCAGGGAGAGCCTGCAAACCCAGGCTCAGGCGGTGAAACTCGCACAGAAGCGCGTCAAGAGCACCGACCTCTTCCTCCAGGCAGGCCGGGCACAGGTGAGGGACCTGCTCGACGCACAGGAGGCGCTGCTCACTGCCCAAAACGCAGCAACATCCGCCGCGGCCGATTACAGGATAGCCGAACTTGCGCTCCAGCGCGATCTGGACGTCCTCCAGGTTACCGAGAGCGGCCTGTGGCAGGAGTACTCGCCCTGAGGAGTGTCACAATGGAAGTAGCCAAGCACCAGACAGCCAGAAGGAGACGGTTCCTTTGGATCGCGGGCCCCGCTCTTTTGGCGGCGGCGACGTTGGCCGCGGCCATCGGCCGCGGCGCCATGCACAAGCCCCCGGAGGTCGGCCAGCAACCGGTGTACGAAGTCTCCGAGGGGCCGCTGACCATCAGCGTGACCGAGACCGGTACGATCCAGGCGCGGGATCAGGTGGTGATCAGGAGCGAGGTCGAGGGCTCGACAACGATCCTGACTCTTGTGCCGGAAGGTACGTTCGTCAAAAAGGGCGACTTGCTCGTGGAACTCGACGCCAGCAAGCTGCAAGACTCCAAGGTGGATCAGGAGATCCGGGTCCAGAACGCCGAGGCCGCGTTCGTATCCGCTACGGAGAACCTGGCTGTAGTCAAGAACCAGGCTCAGAGCGACGTGGACCAGGCCGAACTCGCCCTCCAGTTCGCACGCGAAGACCTGAAGAAGTACCAGGAAGGCGACTATCCGAACCAGCTCAAGGAGCTGGAGTCCCGCATCACTCTGGCCGAACAAACCCGCCAACAAGCCGAGGACAAGCTCCATTGGTCGCAGATTCTCTTTGACGAGAAGTACCTGGCAGAGACCGAGTTGAAGAGCGACCAGCTTGCCGTGAGGAAAGCCCAGTTGGACGTGGAGTTGGCGCGGAGCAACCTGGCACTGCTCAAAGACTACACGAACAAAAGGACTCTGGAGAAGCTCCAGAGCGACGTCAAGCAGGCGGAAATGGCCCTCGATCGGGCGAAGCGGAAGGCCAAGGCCGACATCGTCCAGGCCGAGTCAACGCTCAAGGCGAGGGAGTTGGAGTTCACACGTGAGAAGGACAAGTTGCAGAAGATCGAGCAGCAGATCGCCAAGGCCAAGATCTTCGCTCCCACCAGCGGACAGGTCGTCTATGCCACGAGCGCCGAGGTGAGCCGCCCAGGGCGCAACGTCCAGCCCCTGGCCGAGGGACAGCAGGTCCGCGAGAGGCAGGAGTTGATCTACCTGCCCACAGGCTCGACGTTCATGATGCAGGTCAGTATCCACGAGTCCAGCCTGGAGAAGGTACGCATCGGGCTCCCCGCGAAGGTGACCGTGGACGCGCTCGCCGGCAAGAGCTTCGCCGGCCGGGTGAGCAGCATCGCCCCCCTGCCCGATGCAGAGAGCATGTTCATGAACCCGGACCTCAAGGTCTACAAGACGCAAATCCAGATCACAGGCACCGCCGACCTGCTCCGAAGCGGCATGACCTGCCGAGCCGAGATCGTGGTCGAACAGTATGAATCGGCGATCTACGTGCCCATCCAGTGTGTCGTCCGAGTCAACGGTCAGACGACGGCCTTCGTCCAAAAGCCGGGAGGGATCGAGGCACGTCCTGTCGAGATCGGCCTGGACAACAACCGAATGGTCCGGATCGTCAGCGGACTCCGGGTTGGCGAGAAGGTGCTCCTGAACCCGCCTCTGGATACATCGGGGGGCGGGCGGAATGGGCAGACGACTGGTGCCCGCTCGGGCTCACAGGCGGACACCGTCCGGCCCCGGACAAGCGGGGCGCCTCCGGGGCCGCCGCTGGTTCCGGAGGGAACTGCTCCGGCGCCCCCCGTCGCTGGTGCGGAGGCTTCGCAGCCTGGACCCGCTCGGCCCAGAGGCAATTGGGGCAATCTCTCCGCCGACGAAAAGCAGAAGATGCGGGAACGCTTCGAGAAGATGTCACCGGAAGAGCGAGAAGCCATACGGCAGCGTATGCGCCAGCAGTTCGGTGGCTCGGGGTTACCCGACCAGGGACCACCCGAGGAGTCGCAACGGTGACCCCCGGAACCAAAGACGACATAGTCGTACGGCTGAAAGACGTGCGGAAGGTGTACCGCTTGGGCAGCCAGCAGGTTGCCGCCTTGAATGGGATTACCGTATCCTTTCGGCGTGGGAGCTTCTGGGCCGTCATGGGACCGAGCGGCTCCGGCAAGAGCACACTGCTCAACCTTCTGGGGTGTCTGGATCGCCCCACCTCCGGGAGCTACTTTCTCGAAGGTCAGGACATTAGCTCGCTCGACGACGATCGCCAGAGCGACATCCGCTTGAGGCGCCTCGGGTTTGTCTTTCAGAGTTTCAACCTCATCCCACAGTTGACGGTGCTCGAGAATATCGAACTGCCGCTCTACTACCTGGGTTGGGATCCCGAGCAGAGCATGAACCGTGCGCGAGAGCTCGCCGCCCAAGTCGGGTTAGAAGCGCGTCTCGACCACCGCCCGTCGGAGCTCTCGGGCGGCCAGCAGCAGCGAGTGGCGATTGCCCGCGCCCTCGCCAATGATCCCGCCGTCCTGCTTGCCGACGAGCCGACCGGCAACCTCGACAGCGTCACGGGCGAAGACATTATGAGGCTCCTCGCGTCGCTCAACGAGCAGGGCAAAACGATCATCATGGTCACCCACGACCAGGGCGTTGCCGCCCACGCCAGGCAGCGTCTCCACCTGAAAGACGGCCAGATCGAGCGCATAGCGGGAGCGGATACATGAAAAGATCCAGGCTCCTCCGCAACATCAAGCTCGGCATCAAGGACATCCTGCTTCACAAGCTGCGCTCGTTCCTTACGATGCTCGGCGTCGTCTTCGGAGTGGGGAGCGTGATCGCCATGCTGGCGGTCGGCGAGGGGGCCAGCCGGGAGGCACTCGATCAGATCCGCAGACTCGGGAGCAACAATATCATCGTCACTGCGATGAAGCCCGTCGAGGAGGAAGGGACAAAGAGCACCCGCTCATTCCTCTGCTCCTACGGGCTCCTCTACGACGACCAGGCCCGGCTCGCCGAGGGGTTCCCGACGATCCGGCGGATCGCTCCGGTGAAGCTCATCCGCAAACAAGGGCGTCTGAAGGGGCGCGCTCTCGAGCTCCGGATCGTAGGGACGACGCCGGGCTGGTTCGAGTTGGTGAAGCGCCCGGTCGTGGCCGGTCGCGTGCTCTCTCCCACTGACGGCACGCACCGGGACAACGTACTCGTCCTCACCGAGTACGGAGCGCGGCGGCTTCTCGCCACCGAGGCGAGCATCGGGGAATGGCTCCGTGTCGGGACGGATCACTTCCGTGTGATCGGCATCGTCAAGAGCGAGAGCGGCGCCGGCGGGAGCATCCAGACACCCGACCAGGACATTGACGCCTACATCCCCATCGAGGTGGCGCGGGAGCGCTTCGGCGACATCTTCATGCAGCTGACCGCCGGCTCCTTCATCAGGGAGAGAGTGGAGCTGAACCAGATGATCGTCGAGGTGCGGGCAACGGAAGATGTCGAGCCTACCGCAGCGGGGATCGAAGCGATGCTCAAGCGCTTTCACGCCAAGACAGACTACCGTATCAGCGTCCCGCTCGCCCTTCTCCGCCAGGCCGAGGCCACGAAGCGAACATTCAGCATCGTCCTCGGCTCCATCGCAGGCATCAGCCTCCTCGTCGGCGGCATCGGCATCATGAACATCATGATGGCCTCGGTCGTCGAGCGGACGCGCGAGATCGGCATCCGGCGAGCAATCGGCGCCAAGCGACGGCAGATCGTCGGCCAGTTCCTCATCGAGACCGTCGTGCTTTCGACGTCGGGCGGCTTGATCGGCATCGGCATCGGGCTCCTGATCCCGTGGCTCGTCACGCGGTTCAGCGGGATGCCGACGGCGGTAACCGCGTACAGCCTGGTCCTGTCGCTCGGGATCAGCATGTGCGTGGGGCTCGTGTTCGGAATTTACCCCGCCTCCCGCGCGGCTCGCCTCGACCCGATCGAGGCCCTCCGCCATGAATGACGCAACGCCCGTGGGGCGAGGAGCGACGCGGGCATGTGTGTTCCCTCTTGCCCGTCGAGCCTTGCCCACGAGTCAGGCGGCCCCGAACCTCTACTGGCGCAGGAGGTCTCTCAAGAGGACTTCGAGCGACGCCCTCGCGCGAGCCAGCAACCGTTCGACCGCCTTGGCCGAAGTCCCCATGACGGTCGCAATCTCGCGATAGGAGAGCCCTTCGTAGTGCCGCAGGACGAGAGCCATCCTTTGACGGGCGGGGAGCTTGTCGAGGGCCCGCCGCACAGCTTCGTCGCGCTCCTCGGAGACGAGCGTATCGAGCGGCGAGGGGGAAGCATATTTCCTCGAAGCGGAAAGCTCGAGGCCCTCGGCTGAAAGTTGCTGCGGTTGCTTCCTCCGCGCCCTGTCCAAGCAGAGGTTGATGACGACGCGGCGGAGGTAGGTTCCTAACGCCGCCGTGGGGCGGTATCTGGGAGCGCTCTCGAAGACGCGGAGAAAGGCCTCTTGTGCGATATCCTCCGCACCGGTCCGGTCGCCGAGGAAGCGATACGCGATGCTCCACAGGGCCGCCTCGTACCGAAGGACGATCTGCTCGAAAGCCCCCAAGTCCCCCTTCCCCGCGGCCAGCATGAGCTCTTCGTCCGTGAGCATACCTACAAGCCCCCGACCTCACGGGTCCAAGATTGGGTACGACCCGAATCCAGGGCGAGGAGCCGGCGAAATACGACGCCGGACACCGGGTGCCCGGACGGAGCCGCCGGCAGCGGTTCGATCGGGCGCCCGGTGTCCGGCACCTGCTCTCCGATCTTCACTGAGCGTATTGTGCTCTTCCTACTGCGCCGGGGGCGCGGGCGGAGGAGGCATGGGCACGCCGGCAGGGGGTGACGGCGTCTTCGGCTTGTCCTCCTCCTTCATCTTCTCCGCTTCGGGATAGGTCAGAAGCGCCGGTATCTTCAGGAGCGTCTCGGCCGCCTTTTCTTTGTTTCCCGTACTTCTGTATGTGTTCGCGACTTCCGTGAGGAGTGTCACCTTCTCGCGCTTGTCAGCGGCCTGATCCACCTGGGCCATCAGGGCGCTCACGGTCTCCTCGGGTTTGTCCTTGACCTTGCAGAGGTCAATAATGGCCTGGAGAGCCTGGGGCCGGCGCGTCCCCGTGACGAGTCTGTACTCCGCGATGGCTTTGGCCTTGTCCTGGTGGAAATCGCGGTACAAGTTGCCGAGACGGAGGTGTGCTTCCGACCTTGCTTCTTCGTCCGGGCTGTCCTTGGCGATCAACTGGAGCTGCTTGGCCGCCTCGTCGGGCTTTCCGCTCTCGCATTCGAGTTCCGCCACTGTGAACCGGGCCTGGTCTATTGCGTTGTAGACGGGGGCGGGTCTATTCCACGGGAAACCCATGCCAGGCTGGAAGCCGCCCCACATCCCTCCGCCGCCCTGGCCGCGCATATTTCTCATGCGTTCCAATCGCTGCTGCTCTTCGGGCGTCAGGGGTTCGCCGCGCTGCAACTTCTGCCAGATCTCGGCAAACTGGCCACGCCCCCCGCGCCCTTGAACTTCCGCGGGCGGCTGTCCTCCCGCTGCGCCTGGCTGCTGTACCTGCTCGCCGGCAAAGACAACCGCGGCCATCCATGCCGCAAACAATACCACGACGGGCTTCATGCTGCACCTCCTCTTCTTTATTGTAGCTTCTCTTCGCGACCACCGTCCGGGCGCGATGGAGCCCGGGGACCTTCCTCTCGCTCGTCCCTCCAGGGCCCACCCCTGCCCCTGTGTCCCATGTGCTCGCGAAACAACTCGAACAACTTCTTCCGCTGCTCGGGAGTGAGCACCTCCCTCTCGCTCAGCAGGTTTTCGACCATCATCTCTTCCATCTTACGCTGAGCGGCGAGGAGTTGATCCTGCTTTGCACGAACGGCTGCCCGGTCCACCTCGGGAGCCGACAGCAGGTCGAGAATCTCCAGCCGCGTCCTGCGCATGGCGTCCCACTGCTCTTTCGACGCCTTCTGGAATGCTTCGAGCCGCGGCTCGATCCGTTGCCATTGCTCCTTCGTAACTCCGAGCTTCTGGTGGAGCGGACTCCACACCTCCCCCTCGACCCGGTGGCGAGGCGGCGGCCAGCGTCCCTCCGGCCGCCCGGAGAAGGCGTGAGTCAGCCACATGGCGACGAACCCCACGTTGAGCACGACCGACAAGACCATGAGCACCGGCTTGGCTTTGCTCCACATGGTCACTCTCCTCGTCCATTGGAGCCGGAGACCATCGTGAGGAACATCTGCGGTAGCGACTGGTTCTGGGAGGTCTCCAGAGTACCGAGGCCGTAGAGCGCGCCCGGATCGCCCGAAGCCCGTGCGGTCCGGGAGTTCCAGGTATCTCGGCCCATCGCGACGCCCAGTGCAAGTCCGACTACCAGCGCGGCGGCCACAGCCAGCCGCATGGGCAACGACATCCCGCGCCACGAGCGGAGCGGCGAGGCCGACCGGGCCGGTACGTCCTCCCGTCGAGTCGTCAGCTCCTCAGCTCTCTTCACCACGCGGCTCGCGAAGCCGTCCGGAACCGCCGGCGCGGCTCCCCTCCCCAGGAGAGACGCCACTCTGCGGAGTCGAGCGAGCTGTCCCCGACACCCCTCGCAACTCCCCAGATGCGCTTCCACCTCGGTGCGCAACTCAGCGCTGAGTTCCTCGTCCAGGTAGACGCTCAGAAGCCTGCGCACTTTCCCACAACGCATTCTGTCCTCCTACATACCCAAACGCATGGCTCGCCGGAATCCCCCGCAAGCCGGACCGACGGGGAGCTCAAACCGGCGCGATCTCCTCGATCATGGCCTCCAGCCCAGACTCCATCCAGTCGAGCAACCCCTCCATGTCCCGTACTGCGAAGCCGAGCCGCTCGTCTGGCGGAAGCTTCCTCATCCCTGCGACCCTCATGCAGAGAAGCGTCTCGCGGATGAAAAGGGGCAGGATTCGCCGCTCCGCCACGTCCAGGCGCGGCGCGACCTCCTCGTACGCGCGGAGAAACGCTCCGGCTCGAGCGACATCCGGGGTCTGCGCTTCCGTGAGCGATACGATGTCGTCCGGGTCGAGCGGCGCCTTCCGACGGAAGGCGAAGAAGGCGATCCCGCGGGCGAGATCCCAGGTCCGGTTCGTCCTCGTCGCCCAGTCGAAGTCGAAGACTCCTCCCACTTCGGGACCGCGGAAGAGCACATTCGCCGGCGTGTAGTCGCCGTGAACGACGATCGGTGCGACGTCGTCGGGCCTCAGCCGCTCGGTCTCGGCGATCGCTTCCTTTGCCTTGCCGAGCATGAGCTCCGCGACGCGACGCGGCCGCGCGTCCTGCCCGCGAGATCGCTCCAGTTCCGCTTCGAGCAGGTGGAGGTAGCGTGGGAGAAACAGGTCGCGGCCGAGGTCCTTGTGAGCGGGTGGGGAGAAGCTCCGACTCGCCTCGTGCAGCCGGCCAAGCATCCTCGCTGCAGAGCGCATCCGATCGCCCGAGGCCTGATCGGCCACTTCGAGCCCCTCGATGTACGGCACGATCTCGTAAGCATGCTCCCCCCTGACCACGTAGGTCCGTCCGCTCCGAGCGGTGAGCGGCGTGGCGACCGGGAGCCCCGCTCGAGCCAAGTGCCAGATGAACGCATGGTCGAAGCGGACCCGGTTCTCCGGGCAGAACTCCGCCCGCCGGCGCCGCAGGAGGAAGCGACGCCCCCCATACCCGAGGATCGCCTTTGGCGACGCCGTCCCCCCGCCAGGTCGAACGGAGTCCGGCGCCCCGAGCGAATACTCCTCGGCAAGCCCCACAATCAGCTCGGCCGGGAGGAAGCCGCGATAGGCGCTCGTCTCATCCGTCATTGGACAAGTCCGGGCCCCGAAGTCGGGGGTTAGGGGTCAATAGAACGAGGACGCTGCGACTCCGCTGCCCCATCCGTAGCCCCGTGTCCGCTTCCGTCATTGCCGCCCCCCGGCAAGCTCCCGGTACCGCCGGCAGAGCTGTGCGACGATGAAAAACCATACGCCTGCGCACGCCATTGCGGTGACCGCGTAGGCGCCGCCCGGGATTCGACTTACCAGCCCGACCAGCGCGATCACACCCGCCGCTACCCCCTTCGAAACACGATACCCGAAGGCGTCAATCACCGATTTCGCACGGTAGCGCTCGTCGAACGAGAGCGGGATGTAGAAAATCTCCTTGCCCGCGCGGAAGACCGAATAGTCGAAGGCCTTGAAGACCAGATAAGCTACCGCGCCGACTCCCAGCGACGGACGGAGAAGGAGCACAAGTCCCGTGCAAAAGTGGACGAGCGGAATCGCCCCGTGGACGACTCGCAACGGCAGCAAGTACAGAGCGGCCGGCGCACCGATGAACTCCAGCAGCATCGAGCCGATGTTCAAGTCCCTGTAGAGCCTACCGAAGTAGCCGGTCCGGACGTCCTTGTTCGCGTCAACCACCTTGCCATCCGGCTGCCTCACTTCCTTTCGGGGCATCTCCTGCATCACCAACTGATTGAGGCGCAGGTCGAGCACCGTGGATACGACCTGGGTCGTGCCGATCAGGAGGAGAAGGAGGACGAGGTAGCTGGAGCGTCCGAAGAGTCCGATGGCGAGGTGTCCCTGCTTCCCGCCGGCTTCGCGCTCGGAGGGTTTCGGTTCGCCACCCAAGTAGTACGCTCCCGCAGCGCAGATGGCCGCCGGCACGAGGGAAGCGGCAGCAAGCAACAGGAACGTCTCCGTACCGAACTTGCCGGCAAAGACTCCCACGAGCGTCGCGCCCAGGATCGCACCGACCGACGCGATCCCCGCTATCGGCCCGTTCAGACCGCGTCCCTCCCGGTGGCTGACCGTGCTGTTGATGAACGACCAGTACTGCTCGACGAGGACGACAATGTATGCCTCTCGGAAGACGTAGGCGACGCCCGTTGCCAGGGCGGAGCCGCCCTTGACAGCGACATAGCAGGCCGCAATCACCAGTGCGGACAACCCCGATGTCATCAGGAGCGCCCGACACGCCCCCAGCAATGAGAGCAAGAGCCCGTAAACATAAACGAGTAGGATCGTGCACACGGGCCCGAGCGCCATCACGATGGGCAACCGCTTCGAGCCGTAGGCGTTGAGGAAGAGCGAGCTCGACGCGCTCCGGATGAACTCGTAGCCGCACAGGAGGAAGCTTGCGGCGACCGCGATCGCCCCCATCGCCAGAATCCGGCGGCTCCGGCTCGTCGGGGCGTCCGGAAGGCTTCTACTCATAGCTCTGCTCTATTCTATACCGACCAGAGAATCGCTCAAGGGAGACATGCCACACCCCTGCCGTCCCGATAGTCGCGTGGCCTGCACGCGTTCCTCACGGAGTGGTTTTTGTTTATGATGTTCTATCCAACGGACAGAAGCTGCGGAGAGCGGGGACGCAGACTGGATGGTGCAAGAGACAAAGAGCAGCGTGGAACCGGGGACCAGTTCCCCGAGATAGGGTGATCTCGCGATGAGGAAGGCAAGACGCGTTCGCACGGCGGTGATCGGGTTGGGCGGGCGGGGGCTGTACTTTGCCCGGATGTACAGCCGGGAGGGGCACCCGGGATTCGAATTGAGAGCGCTCTGCGACCTCGACGCGCGGCGGCTGGGGGCCGCGCGCGAAACGCACGGCGATACCGTCAGCTACTACACCGATATGAACGAGATGCTGGCTCGGAAGGACATTGACGCGGTACTCGTGGCGACCGACGACCCGCATCACGTGGCGCCCACGCTCGCCGCGCTCCGCGCCGGGAAACACGTCCTCACCGAGAAGCCGCTCTGTCAGAGCGTCGAGGAGGCGAAGCTCATCATCCGCGAATCGCGCAAGGCGAAGGGAATCTTCATGATCGGGTTCGAGTTGCGCGAGTGCACGGTCTGCCAGTCCATGAAGCGTCTGCTCGACGAGGGCCGGATCGGCGAGGTGAAGATCGGCCACGCCTTCGACAACGTCTCCGTCGGCGGGAACTACTTCTACCACGACCGAAACAAGCAAAAAGGCTTCTTCAAGTCGCTCCTGCTTCAGAAGGCTTGTCACTCGCTGGACTTGCTCAACTGGTTCATGGGAAGCAACCCGGTGAAGGTCTACGGCATCGGCGGGCTGGACTTCTACGGGCGCAAGGCGAAGCCGGGGTTGAAATGCCGCAACTGCTCGCGGAGAGGATGCCCGTATCGCGTGATCTCCAGGCGTCTCGAGATGGACTACGACGCGACGGTCGAGATCGCCGATGACTGCGTCTGGAGCAAGGAGATGAACCTGAACGACAATTCCGAGCTTTGCATCAGCTATGCGAACGGCGGGAAGGCGACGTTCCACGAGTGCCACTTCACCCCGGAGTATTCGAGAGAGTTCTGGCTCGTAGGCACGAGGGGGAAGCTGTACGGGTACTACGACAATCCGGGTCGATTCCTGATCCGGATCGAGTATGCACACGACCGCGAGCGTCGGACGGAGGAGTTCAAGCCGGTGCACACGGGCGGCGGCCACGGCGGTGGCGACGAGCGGCTGCGGGACGAGTTCTACCGCAGGATCGTCGAGAACGATCCGCCGCGCGAGGCGGCGGCTTCGGCCTACTACTCCACCGCGTTGGCCATCTGCGCCGAGGAATCAATCGAGAGCGGGATGCCCGTCGCCATCCCGCCGCTCGACTGAGGAGTCGCCCATGCCGCGAGCCGCACGCAGTACCAATCCCGAGGAGGCGGGACGCCTCCTCTGCAAGCCATTTTCGAGGGAGCACATGAGAGACGCAAGAGCCCAGTTGGCTATGGCACTGTATCTGACGATGGTCCTGGGCGCGGGCGCCCGCGCCGTGGAGATCGTAAAGGACGGACAGCCCATGGGCGCCGTCTGGCACCAGTTGAACGATCCATGTCTGGCTCCGCCGGGCGCCGCCCCGGCCCAGGGGCAAGATGCTGTGACGGACCTCGTGACGTTCATCCGCCGTATCTCTGGAGCGGAACTGCCGGTGAAAGCGGTTGCCAAGGGGGAGCGGCCGCCGGACGTCGAACCGGCCATCGTAGTGGGCCAACTGGCCCTGGACATGGGACTTGCGCCGCCGCCGAAGACCGTCTCTGCCGACGGATACAGCATCCAGACCAAGGGCAACCATCTGCTCCTCGCCGGTGAGGCGCCGCTATCGACTCGCTTCGCGGTGTCCCACTACCTCGAGCATCTCGGCTGCCGCTGGCTCATGGCCGGGAAGTGGGGCGAGATCATCCCGCAATCGAGAACGCTCTCGCTCGACGGGCTGGACGCCGTCGAGAAGCCCGACTTCCTCTACCGGGAAATCTGGGGCTACGTGGATCGCGCACGCTGGAAGGGCGGCGGCCTCGACCTGCCGAACCGGCACGACTGGGAGCACTGCCCACCGGAGAAGTACTTCAAGGACCATCCCGAATACTTCGCCTTGCGCGGCGGCCAGCGCCGCCCGAGCAACTGGGTCTGCACGTCCAACCCCGACGTCGTCCGCATCTTCGCCGACGCCTACATCGCCAAGGCGAAGACCGGCGTCAAGGCGGACACGATCTCGCCGCCCGACGGCCGCGGGTTCTGCGAGTGCGATAAGTGCAAGGCCCTCGACGTCCCGGGCTACATAGAACCCAGCAACGGCGCACTCGCAATGTCCGACCGGTTCGCACGGTTCTTCGAGGCCGTCGGAACCCTCGTCAAGAAGGACGCACCGGGCTTCATACTCAGCTTCTACTGCTACTCGGACTACACCCTCCCGCCCAAGACGCTGACGAAGGTCTCGGACAACCTGTGCGGCTGGGTAACCACGATCCGCTTCTGCCGCATACACGGAGTGAACAACCCCAACTGCGAATCGCGCCAGCGCTACAGACAAGTCGTGGAGGGCTGGGCCAAGCTGATGCAGACCGCCTGCTACGACTACAACTACAACCTCGCCGAAGTCACCGTACCGATCTCCAAGATCACCTACATGAAGGAAAACATCCCCTACCTCAAGAAGACCGGCTGCCTGGGGATCAACCTGGAGTCCATGGCGTGCTGGAACCTCTACGGACCGCACACCTACCTGGCCGGCAAGCTGATGTGGCACGCCGACGCCGACCCCGACGCCATCCTCGCCGACTACTACGAGAAGTGCGTAGGCAAGGCAGCCGCTCCGCACCTGAAGTCCTACTGGGATCGCATTGACAAGGCCGTTACGGAATCCAAAGCTCACTGCGGCTCGTTCTACGGACTGCACGCCATCTGGACGCCGGCACTGGTCACAGCGTGCGAGGCCGACCTCGACGCCGCGGCACGAGCCGCAGGCACGGACGCGGAGAAGGAGCGCGTGGCACTCTTCCGCTCAGGGCTCGAAAGCGCGAAATTCTGGCTCGCACTCCGCGACCAAATCAACCGCTGCGACTTCGCCAAGGCCAAGGAACTCTTCGACCGTTGGCTCGCACACATGGACGACGCTTTCGCCAAGCAGTACAACACCATGGGCAACTACAAGCGCGGCTACGCCGACCGCTTCCTGCAAGCGATAATCCAGAGCGGCCTCGGACGGACGACCGGCGAGTGCAAGCGGCTGCTTCAACTGCCCGACGAGTGGGACTTCCGGTACGACCCCCAGGACGCCGGCGAGAAGGAGCAGTGGTTCAAAGCCGACCTGCCGCCCGACGGTTGGCAGAAGGTCAAGACCTACACGGCCACGCTCGACGAGCAGGGCGTCCCGGAGCAACTCACCTGGATGTGGTATCGGACACGGGTGGCGGTGCCGAAGGACCTGCCGCCGGGGCCGCTGCATCTGTGGTTCGGCGAGGTGGACGGCAGCCCCACGAGGGTCTACCTCAACGGCGAGTTTCTCGCCGAGCTCGCCGGCGCTCGCCAGCCAATAGAGACCGAAGTGACCGGCAAGCTCAAGCCCGGCGAGGAAAACCTCGTCGTTGTCAAGACTGGGCACCTCGGGATCAGCGAACTGAAGCTCGGCGGCATCCTGCGGCCGGTCATGATCTACAGCGGTCCCAGACCGGAGCTGCCTGTCAAGAAGTGATCGAAGCCGGGGGAACGCGAGGCCGCTCGAGGAGCGATGCGTGATGCGAGGAACCGTCCTTCTGCTGGGAGCATTCCTGATCGGATCGCTTGCCAGGACGGCGCCCGGAGCGGCCGAAGTCGCTCGAGTCCCGTCCTTACTCGTGGACCTGAGCGCTCCGGACTACGACCCGCCAGATTGCCCCGCCTGGGCAAAGGAGAAGCTCCCGGCGTGGGTGAAACCGTATGTCGGCATCAACGGCGTACCGGAGAAGTGGCGGCCCGCGTCCAAGGTGTTCGGCTCGGCCGTGAAGGGTCTCGACCGCTACCAGGCCAACCAGTTCATCTTCTACCGCCCGGAAACAGCTGAGTTCCTCTACAAGGAGTACACCCCCCTCAGGGTCGGGTACGAACCCGGGACGCTGCCAGGCTACGAGAAGCTTGCCGTACGGTGGACGGCCGGATGCAAGAGCGACACCGAGAAGGCCGTGGCGTTGCTGAAGGCGATGCCGAGGTTCTTCAAGCACCCGACGATGCCGCCCTGCGGGCCGGGCGTCCCCCCGGATCGGAACCTGGACGACGAGGCGCTCCTCGCCTCCGGCTGTGGCTGGTGCAACGAGCAGGCACGGGTCTTCATCCGCCTCTGCCAGGTGTCTAACATCCCGGCACGGATGATCCATCTCTTCGGGCAGGGACATACCGTCGCCGAGTTCTACGCCGACGGCCGTTGGGCGCTGGCCGACGCGTCCAACTTCTTCGTCGTCCCCGGCACGGACGGCAGGCTCCTCTCTGCTCGCGAGTGTCATGACCGCGGCAGAGGCCAACGCCTCTATGCCGAGGCCAAGGAACGCCGGCTGCACGAGATGGCCGAGATGTCGGACGCGGAGCTCGACCTCGGCAGTCCCGAAGCAGCACGCAAGTGGCGCGAGCAGAATAGCAAGCCCATAGCCGAGGAACTGGCGAATCGTGATGTCGGATTCGGCGTGATCAACTACCCACTACCACGGTAGCCGCCGGCTCGCGGCGCGACCGCCTCTCAACTCGAGATCTCGACAATCTTCTGCTTCGACTTCTCGCCGCGAAGGATCGCGATTCGCGACCGGGGCACGCCAAAGTGCTCCGCCAGCACGCGGATCACAGCGAGATTCGCCTTGTTCTCGCGGGCCGGTTCCTTCACGTGGACCGTGTACAAATCGCCTGCCTGCTCGACCTTCTCCTGGCGGGCGTTGGGTTTTACCTTGACAATGATTCTCATGATGGTGCCGTAAGGTCAGCTGGAAGCTTCGCACCGTCTCGAACTG